>Ga0065707_10001395_pt1 | contig 10840 bp, 6 predicted proteins | sample SwiRhicommuniRL3_FD_59094 | JGI IMG/M metagenome (GOLD analysis project Ga0065707, IMG submission 59094) | Switchgrass rhizosphere bacterial communities from Rose Lake, Michigan, USA - RL3 v2 (version 2) | ecosystem: Host-associated > Plants > Roots > Rhizosphere > Soil | place: East Lansing, MI... | reverse complement strand
CCCACTCCCTGCAAGATCCCAAGGGTCTTCTTCGTATTCTTCGCGGGCTCCCTGGCACCGTCCGCCAGGACAGGTGTTGCGGTTCAAAGGTCTTCTCTGACATTGATTTGAGAAAAGCCTGGGCCCTGCCTGTCAACCTCTTGATTCGCCCGCCTCAAGTCTGTATACTGCTCTTAGACCAAAGGAGGTAAAAATGAGTACGATTATTAAAGCGGGTTTCTATTATCGGATAAAGAACCAATCCAAACTGGAGGTGCTGACCCTCCCCAAAAAGCCAGGCAGAAAAGCATTCACAGACGTCGTCTCTGATACGGTCAATAAAGTATCTCAATTCCAAAAAGGGGTTGAAAGACTGTCCTCTGAGCCGGCTGCTGTGACGCAAAATGCTGCTCGAACCCGGCCGGGAACGAACGGGGCGGGGGATGAGAAGCCATTCGACTCACGACCGATCCCTCTTCCGCTCAATGCATGGAAAATCCTGAGGGGTGAAACCCTCAAAGAGATTGATCTGGACTTTCTGGACGACCTACAAGACGAGGGGCTCATAAAAATCGAGGCACTCAATATCCAGCCTGAAACGGACTATGTGATCGCCAACCAGACTGCCAAGCGCATCAGCATCCGGGCCGACCGCTATCCGGAAAGTCTGATCATTCCACCCTTTGGCTCGCGCACCATTAATAGCGAGATTCTGAAATACTACGACTTCATTGACTGGGAGCGGCAATATTTGATCCTGGTTACTCCTCCCGAAGTAGAAAATGTCAGCGCGCTGACGACGCTTGGCTTCCTGTTCATCTTGCTTGGCCTGTTTCTGCTCGTCAGCGTTCCCCTGGCGATCTTTACCCGGAACATAAGCTGGGGTGCCATTGGTATTACCTCCGCAGTGTTTGGAGTACTGATGGCTATTGTCTTTTACTTTAGCCAGAGTAAATCCAAATCCTACGGAGAGGACTTATGGCAGTGGATGAAACTCCTACCGGGCATCCTGCTGGTCCTGGCTGCTGGAGCCGGTCTGCCTTTGGCCATTGTTTATGTGTTTGGCGGTGGCTCGCAGCTGATCACCTTCCCCCTCCAATTAGCCTCTTTAGGGCGCTCCCTGCAGGTAAGCTTCATCACCGTTGCCTCTCTTTTGCCCGCGCTCCTTTTTTACCTCTTTGGTCGCCAGCAGGTGAAAAAACAAAGGGAAAACTTCTTCCGTGAAGTGATGTCACTTGATCCCAATGTGCAGTCGCTCTCCGAGGCGCGCACCAAATATGAACCCCTGCTCGATACAGTCTACGACTCGGGGAATTCGCCCCTCTCGATCCTTCTGCTCCTGATCAGCACCAGCATGTTAGTGCTGGGCTGGGTCATCGCTCTGGAGCCCGTTGGCATACCCAAAATCGAGGTCAGCAGCCTGGTCGATTTCTTCAAACCAGAAAAAAGTGCGTTCACCTTCGGGTTTCTGGGCGCTTACTTCTTCACACTGAATTTGATCTTTCGCCGTTATGTCCGCGCCGACCTCACTCCCAAAACATATGCCTTCATCACCGTCCGATTTTTGATTACGATTGTATTGGTATGGGTTGTGAGCACTCTCCCGCAATTTGCCAACGATTCCATCTGGCAGGCGGGAATGCTGGCAATTATCTTCATCGTCGGTCTTTTTCCGGATACGGGTCTGGCCTTGATCGAGGATTATGTTAAGAAGATCATCAACCGTCAGGTGAGTGAAAAAGAGAGCCTGCCGCTGACATTGATCGAGGGCATTAACTTGTACGACCGCGCCCGCCTCCTGGAAGAAGGGATCGAGAACCTTGAAAATCTCGCCCATCACAATTTGATCGAACTCGTTGCACGGACCCGTATCCCGACTCCTCGTCTGGTAGACATGTTCGATCAGGCAATCCTTTATCTGCATCTGGGCTTGAGTCGTGACAGGATGAGGGGGAAGCCTGCCCCTGCACAGCAGGCGGAAACTCCAATGGATAACCAAAGTGAAAATGCGGACCCTGCACAACAGGGCGAGGTGGCAGATCTGTTATTCCAGCTCAAAAGCTACGGCATCCGCACTGCCACGGACCTGGTCAATGCCTTTAAAAGGCCCGACGCAATCAGGAAAACATCATTGCCCCTCGATAAACTCAACGTCATTCTGGACGCGATGAGCGATGATGAATGGTTCGAATATATTAAAGAATGGCGCATCTCCACTTCCGCGATATCAGAACTCGTTGCCAACCCATATGAATTTTATAGCGGCGCCAAAAGAGCGCCAGCGGAAAAGGAATCCAAATTGCCTGCCGCAGCTCCGTTAAAACCAACAGTACCATAAAGAGGATTTCCTCTTCGGAAGGCATTCATCAAATCATTCCTATATGACGGCCTCTTTGGCGATCCAATGCAGGCGAATAAGAGCTCTCAGCGCCGCACTTGCGTGCGGCGCTGATGCTGATCGCGTTCCCGTTAATTACCTGCACTCGCACCACCCGTGATGAGCAGTCTGACTATGTAGGTTACGCTCGCTGCTAAGTACCCTGTGGGTCGCGTGACATAATTTACTGCAAAAGGGACAGTCCGAGCCACAGAGTCTACTCTAAAGAAAGAAGGGGAATAAACATTCACAGTATATCTTGACGCAAATGAAAAAGACAGTCACCTTACTTTCATACGCACCTCCGGGGTCTCTTGTCCTCGACCCGGAATGCAGTTTTTACGCTTCATGAGCTCCGCATCGAAAACTTCTTCCCCGCGGCCGGCGTGACGTAAGCCAATTACTATTAAACGAATTGCCCGCCCTGGTCAAAGGACACCTCCTCATAGCCAGAGTTACCTGATGAATCACAGGGATGATTCATTACGGGCTTGTGCCTGCGCTCCAGCCCAGGCGCCGGGCAGGAGGCTTCACACTATTTTGGAAACCTGACATGCCCGGACGGAGATACTCTCCGTCCGGGCATGTCACTTGCTATTTCAATGATTCGGAAGAACTGGGCTTAAGGAGCTTCATAAGCTCCGATGTCACAATGAGCGCCCTGGGGACGTGTTACCCCGCGCTGATCTATCCCAGGACAAGCGGCATCCTCTGCGGCGTCAATTGCCGGGCTGCCGGCTAATAAGGCGTGGGTTGCGGTTGGACCACCATTGTTGACTAACGCACCGATCTTTGCGTCTGTGAGGATCAGATCGCTCCCCACGGGGCTGCAGCTGCTATCCTGGATCAAATTATGGCCGCCAGACGTCAGTGTGACGGTGCCGGCGGCATGCTGCTCACAGGCGTACCAGTGATTGCCGGTGATGATCGTGTTTGTCAACTTCAGGCTGGGGACCGCTGCGTTGAAGGAACCGATGAAGACCGCGGAAGGCGCATAGTCTGGCGCGATATTGTTGGCGATCGTGGAGTTGAGGATTTCCATGGCGCCATCGGTGTGGAAGATCGCGCCGCCGTGCCAGCCGGTGGAGGTGTTGCCACTGAGGGTACTGTTCGTGATCGTCATGTTCCCCAGGGAACGGATCCCGCCGCCGACATCGTTGGATATATTTCCGCTGATCGTGCTGCGGATGATGTTGGTCGTCGTGTTGAAGAACGAGTAGACGCCACCGCCAGACCAGGCAGCCTGGTTGCCGGTCACGCTGCTGTCGATGAGATTGAGCGTGGCTCCATCGCCGTTATAGATGCCGCCGCCGCCCTGCCAGAAGTCGCCCGCGGTGGTTGCCATCACGTTCTGGGTGAGGGTGATGTGGTCGAGGGTCAGCGAGCCATTGTTGAGGATGCCGCCTGCCAGCTGGAAGCCGTAGCCCTTCGTGACGGTTAGGTCTTTGATCGTAGCCGTTGTCCCGGCATTGACGATGAAGACGCGATCGATGTTATTTCCACTGATTGCCAGACCGGGCGCGGCAGACCCGTCGATGGTCACGTTTTTCCCAAGCGTCAACGGACCCAAGAGCAGCGTGATCGTCTGACCGGCCAGCGCGTCTGAGAACGTTACTGTGCCGCCGACGCATACACTAGCTAATGCCTTGCGCAGCGAGCCTGCCCCAGCATCCGCGGTGGATGTCACGGTGATCTCGCACGGGGCGTTCAAGCGGATCTGGTCGACTAGCACCGGCTTGTTCAACCCGTCCGGGATCACAAAGCGTAGTGCCTGGATGTTCGTAAGGTCGAGCGCAAATCCATCTGCATTCTGGAACGCTGAGAACGGAATGCTGATCTGCTTCCAGCCGCTGAAGTCATCCCGAAAGGAGGTGTTAAAGGAGACAGGTTTTGGTCTGGTCTGGAACAGGCGCACATAATCGACCGCCATGCTCTGCGGGAAGACCGTGTCCGCGCCTACGGGCCCGCCAAAATTGCCTCCCACGGCCAGGTTCATCAGGATAAAGAAGGGGTGGTTGAAGACCCACTGCTTGCCCTGCAGGAACGGATCGTTCGGAGTAGCGGTGAAGTAGGAGATCCCATCGATAGACCAGACGATCTTATCTGGCTGCCAATCGACCGCATAGACGTGATAATCATTCGGGACCGGTTTCCCCAGATCGTAGACCTTGCCATAGCTTTGCCCACCCGAATATCCCGGACCGTGCAGCGTCCCGAACACCTCGTTGGGCAGGCGCCCGACAAATTCCATGATATCGATCTCACCGGTCTGCGGCCAGTTGACCTGATCGATATCGGTGCCCAGCATCCAGAAGGCTGGCCATAAGCCTGCCCCCTGCGGCACCTTGATGCGCGCTTCGACCCGTCCATACGCCACCTCGAAGCGGTTCTTGGTCAGCAGCCGCGCCGACGTGTATTCGCATGGGCCATAATAACAGAGGAGTGAGCCATCTGCCTTTTTGATCGTGATCTTCAGATTCCCCGATCCATCGGTCGCAACATTGCTTGTTCCGTCGGTATAGTATTCCAGTTCGCTGTTGCCCCACCCGGGAATACCATTGACCGTGCCATCACCCACTTCCCGTCCCCAGACGCTGGTATTGGGTGCGGTCCCGGCTCTGCTATTGAACTCATCACTCCAGACCATCTTCCAGCCCGAAGGATTGCCGAGAGTCGCCAGATTGTTATCCAGGCTGACCCCAATATCCCGGTTGCTGTTCCGCCCGTAATACCAGAAGTTCAAGCCCGGCACGTCGCTCCAATCCTGACCGATGGGGAAGGTCCGACTGAACGCATAGGTACCGGTGCCGCTCTTCTGACCCACTTGCAGGATGTGCTCATAGGCACCCTGACCCGGCAATGCCAGAGCATTATTGGCAGCGATCTCCGGATTGGAGAGGGTCGCTTTTTTATCAACGCGCCATAGATAAGGGTAGGTTTCGAAATCATCCAGCAGGGTCGGGTCAAAGGACTCGTTGTCCAGAATGTCCAGCCGTGCGATGGGAGGAATACCCAGCGCCGCGCCGCCCGTCGGATTCGAAAGCCCAACCAGCACGCCGCGCTCGCCCGAATACTTTTGATTATCGATGGTCTGGATCGTGAACGACTGCTGGGTAATATTGGGCGCGAAGGTCAGAGTTCCACTGGCTGGAGTAAAGTCCCGGTCCGCGATCGCTGAACCGAAACTCGTTGCGTATTGAACCGTCACCGGATCGCTGGAGGGTTTGCTGAGTTTGGCTGTGAGTGTGGCAGTGGTACCTTCAGTGAATTTGTAGTCGACGGAGGTAAAGCCTACGGTCAGCGGGCGGATGGGCGCGACGCCGTAGACCATGGCGTTATCGACATAATAGGTCTGCGGTGAGGGAGTGGTGATCGTGCCTAATGCCCAGCCATGGACCTCGGTCAGGCCGAATCCATCGTTGGGCGCGCTGTTGCCAATCTCTTTCCGATGCATGTCTGCGAAGGGAAGCTTGATCTCCTGCCATCCCGTGAAGTTATCGATGACATCGATCGACCAGCGCTCGGCATCATCCCTGGTGGAACCGGGGTTGCGGTTGTCGAGCACGTCCACAAACATGGTGGTGCCACTGTTGTTGCCGTACAGCCAGAAGGAGATGCCTTCGTAAGCACTCCAGTCCTGCGGCACCCAGGTATCGACGGCTGCATTCTCGAAGTTATGCACGAAGCCGGCATACGAAACGACATTTACATCCATCTTTAGAACATGGTTGGGATCGCCAGCGCCCGGCACGGGAGCGGGAGGCGCCGTGTTGGTGGAGATCGCGACCGTGCTATTGGGATCATTGAACATGATAAAACCAATCCCAACTCCGTTGGCATCTGTCCCTGTCGGGAGGCCCGCTTCAAAATCGTCAATGAGAGGGAGTGTGGCCGCCAGCGCAGGGACGATGGGGGCAAATGGCGAAACCAATCCATTAATAAGCAAGCTCAAAATAACGATCACCGAAAATGTCGGACGTTTGTTTTTCATCGCTTTTCTCCTGATGAAATTTGATCTTGATACTTTAGGGAATTAGAAAAGGAGGGGGAGTGTCTCAGGCTTACTCCTTTCTCGAATCAGTTCGCAATAGATGGCCTGAACCTTGCAGAGTGTGGCATCATTGACTTACTCGATCTATGGATTTCAACCTGCAAATCGACGCATAACGGTAACTTTTTTATCAGGTAAACAGTTACATTTAGTATACGCTATATCCGTTTTCAAACAAAGCGTTATTCTCATTAAAAGGTTACAGACTTCCACAATAGGGTTGCGAATACAAGTCGATCGTAAAATGACTCAGAGAGTCATGGGTTCAATCACCATCGGCCGCCCTGTGATCAAAAAAGGAGTGATATTTCAATATCGCTCCTTTTTGTTCTCAGTATGAGAGGATCTCTGGCGGCTGCATCCAATCCAATGGATCGGAACCCCATTCCTGCCATCTGCGCAAGCGAGGCTCAGTCAGCGCTGTGGGTCGCGGTACTACCGCGCGGTCGGGGTGTCAGGCGGGCTGCCTCAGGAAGTCGTCGCTCCAACGCCAGCGATGAGACTGCGGCAACTGCTGCGATGACCGCTGAAGCGAGGAAGGCCGCCAGCGGCGAGAGGCTCAACACCTGCGTACCAAGCGTCGGTGCGAGCGCCAGTCCAACCCACCACGATAGACCGATCGCGGCCATGTAACGGCCGCGCAGGCTGGTTGGTGCGAGGTCGGCGACGAGCGGCATCAGGGCCGTGGTATGGAAGCATTCGCCAACCGCCACCGCAATCGAGGCTATGATTAAGGCCGGGTATGCGATGTCAATACGGAGGCCCGCGGCCACGACGAGCAGACAGGCAAAGACGAAGATGGATGCCGCCAGCGCCATCATCACGACCCGTCGGCGGCCCTCGGCGAACCTGGTGACCGGCACCTGGGCGACCACGACCGTGACNGCGTTGGCGAGGAGTAGCAACCCGATCAGCTGCGTGCTGAGCCCGATCTGTTCCTCGGCGTAGGGAGGCAGCAGCCAGGTAAACACACCCCACCCAACCCCTATGATCGCGACATTGGTAAGGGCGAGATGCACGAAGGCCCGGTCACGCAGGACGAGACGGTAGCCTCCGGCGATCGGCTCCGGTCGTACCTCGTTGCGCACAACGACCACTAGCACAAACACATAGATGAGATAGGTTACCGCGTTTGCCAGGAACAACAGGATGAACCCGCTCAACCCGAAGCCCGCCACGAGTCCGCCGAGGGCGCTGCCCAACCCGATCCCAGCATTGCTGGCAACCCGCGAGACCGCCGTGACGCGATGGCGGATGTCTGACGGCGCGAGGACAGCCAGCAGCGTCGACTGGCTCGGGTTCAGTGCGCCGTTCCCGATGCCAGCGAACGCAGCCGCGGCAAAAGCCTGAAGGGGTGAGTGAGCAAACGCCAGGCCAGCGTACCCGGCAGCCAGCGCCACGCCGGCGCCCGTCGCAGTCGCACGTGCCCCGATGCGGTCGATCAGCGGTCCAGCCAGCGGCGAGATCAGCACCGCGATCCCTGTGACCAGCCCGACCACCAGACCCGCCACCCCCAACGGGAACCCGCGACCGTTATGCAGATAGATGATCTCGAACGGGAGCACAGCCCCGTACCCGAGGTAGTTCAGGAACATCCCGAGCACCACGAGCCACAGCTCGCGTGAAAGACCAAAGGACATTCTCTTAATCATGGCGCACCACGCTGGATATCATTACACTTCCTCTTCTCACATATAGTGGTCCTCATTATAGAGATACCCGCGCGATATCTCAATTACCACTGAGGTAATGGCGCACCTAACAGAATGACATATACTTGATGCTAATAAAACATATGTCATTGCGAGCCCTTTCGGGCTGGCAGGGTGCCCGTAGGGTAGCGGGGTGGCGAATGCAATTAGAGGCACCCAGTCGAAGCGTGCTCGCTACAAGAGAGTCTTCTGTTAAGAGAGATTGCTTCGTCGGGACAATCACCCTCCTCGCAACGACATGCCCTATCTTATATTTTAGATACTTCTTGCTACCATGACCTCAATCGGAGGACAATCGAAATGATAAACGTATCATCGCCCAGCCCTGTGGGACCTTTACTCAAGCGGTGGCGGGAACGCCGTCGCATGAGCCAGCTCACCCTGGCGATCGAGGCCGAAATTTCCTCGCGCCATCTCAGCTTCGTGGAAACGGGTCGCAGCCGCCCGAGCCGTGAGATGGTACTGCTCCTGGCCGAAGTGCTGGATGTGCCGGCCCGCGCTCGCAACGATCTTCTCGCTGCGGCGGGATATGCACCCATCTATCGTGAGAGCGACCTCGACTCGCCGGAGATGGCACAGTTCCGGCGGGCGCTGGACTTCATCCTTCGCCAGCAGGAACCTTATCCTGCCATTGTGCTCGACCGCTACTGGAACATCCTGCTCGGGAATGAAGGCACTGGCCGCTTTATGGGATTATTTATGGATTCGGAAGCTGTCGCCGCATTGGGTTCGCCGAATGCCATGCGACTCATCTGCCATCTTGAGGCGCTACGGCCCTATATCGTCAATTGGGAAGCGACGGCGGCCGCTCTCATCCAGTGGCTCCACCGCGATCTTCTGCGGAGTGCCGATGCAGGAATGCGGCTTCTCTTGGATGAACTGCTGGCCTACCCGGGCATGCCTCACAACTGGCGAACGCTCGACCTGGATGCGCCGACTGCACCGTTCCTGGCAATCGAAATGCACAAGGGTGAGACGCACTTGAAGTTCTTCACAACGCTGACGACCCTGGGCACACCCTACGACATTACGCTTCACGAGCTTCGCATCGAGAGCTTTTTCCCAGCCGACGAAGCCACCGACACGGCATTGCGAAGGCCGGATGAGGCCGGCGTGACATAAGCCAACGGCTATTAAACAAATTGCCCGCCTTACACCACAGGCGGGCAATGTCTCCCATGCGAGACCATCTAAGGAGGAGAAAAACGTCACTCACTGCGATAAAGGAATATCCTGTGGGACATCCAGCAGTGTAGTTTCATAAGGGGCCGCATTCCATTGCCAGGTGTTCAGGTCCGTGAAGGTCTGGTAGGCAGTCAGGTCCAGTTGCAGCGGGGTGACAGAGACAAACCCTTCTGCCCAGCGCACCCACATCCGTACCACGCTCGGGAACGCCCGTCGGGGCATCGCCGCCGATCCAGTAATAGGGTTTGCTGCGTGGGTCCGTGCGTTCATCCAGGCGGCTGGGATAGACGCGCAGACCCTGGCGGGTGAGGCAGATGCCGCGGATCTTCTTGTCCTCCAGAAAGGGCATATTCACATTCAGCAAGATCTCGTGCGAAAGACCGTTTTCGGTCACCGGGCGGGAGCGGTCGAAGACCTGACCCGTGCCTCTACGCTCAACCCGAACTCCACCCCTGCCGCCGATGAACTTCGTCGCCTCAATTCGTAACACTAGACTTAAGAATTTTCTTGGCTGACCCTGTTGACGGTTTGTTGAAAGGATCAGCATGCTTCCCTTGACTTCATTGCTCCAGCCGCCGTCCCCGGCGGCGATTGCTAAGTGTAAGCAGCGCCGGAGACGGCGCTTAGAGCTACTAATAGGGACGTGACGGTCACTTCACTTTTACACAGACCACCCGGGTTTGTATAGCTGTTGCCTATTGAATAGCGTTTCGATAAGTGCTATCCTATTCTCAACAATTGACACTAATACAGTGGGAGGAGATCACCATGACTCTATCACCTGCCCCAGGCAAATCCGCGAAATGGATCCGAGCTTTATCCGGTGGATCGCTATCAGCCTTGGTTGTTGGGATTGCTTTGTTCCTGGCTTTCTTTGTAAATTCAGATTTATTTAGATACGTTCGGACATTAGAAATACCGGGGGCTATTCTGACTGTTCTTATTGCACTGCTCTTTGGCTACCCATTAATTAGCGATGCGGCCACATCGCCCTCAGTTTCACTTCCTGTCATATCGCTAACGCTGGCGTATTGGTTCCTCTTTGGTTTCGGCTTGACATACTTTATCAAAAACAACAAGATGGCAATAGCATGGTGGTTGATCCTGGTGATAATACCAGGAGCAGTTCTTCAATTGCTGCTACATTCACTGGATAGCATTTTTAGCTGAAATAATCTTTCTCTTCGCCATCACGAAGGGAGAATTCAATGCAGAAAAAAGGTAAGCGGGATGAACCGCAGACTGCCCAGGTGGTTGTCTTTCTAATCTTTTCGACTTCTGCGGTCTGGTTTTTTTATATTGACCAACCGTTTGCTGTCGTCATATATATTTTTACATCCTTTCTAATTCTTAGAAGAGCATTTAATTTCTAGGTAGGTTTGCGAAGTATATTGTTCCCTAAAAAAATTGCCCGCCTCTCACCAGAGGCGGGCAACGTCTCCCGGGGGAGACCGATCAGGAGGAGAAGAAACTCTATTTAGATAAACGAATTATTTGCGGTGATTCAGGAACTTCCATCGTTTTTGGGTAGTATCC
>Ga0065707_10083016_pt1 | contig 10850 bp, 14 predicted proteins | sample SwiRhicommuniRL3_FD_59094 | JGI IMG/M metagenome (GOLD analysis project Ga0065707, IMG submission 59094) | Switchgrass rhizosphere bacterial communities from Rose Lake, Michigan, USA - RL3 v2 (version 2) | ecosystem: Host-associated > Plants > Roots > Rhizosphere > Soil | place: East Lansing... | reverse complement strand
GCCGAAGCCGCCGCCGAGGCTGCGGCGGCGACGATCGATTCCGATTTCGGCCGCACCACCGACCCGGTGCGCATGTACATGCGCGAAATGGGAACGTTCGACCTGCTGACCCGCGAAGGCGAGATCGAAATCGCCAAACGCATCGAGACCGCCCTGCAGGCCGTTGTGCGCGCTGCCTCGGCAGCCCCAGCGGTGGTGGCGGAGATTCTCGCCTGCGGCGACAAGATCGCCGCCGGCGAACTGGGCGTCGGTGACGTAGTCGACGGCCTGGTGCGCGCCGACGAGCCCGACGACTACGTGGCCGAGGAAGAAAACGATGTTTTCGCCGAAGACGAGGCAGCGGCCGGCCCGGTCATGACACACCGGCTCGCCGAACTGCGGCAAGGCTCCCTGGAACGGTTCGCTGTGCTGCGCCGCGCGTTCGCGGCCTTGCGCCGTGTCTACGAGAAGCACGGCTGCGGCAGCGGGGCGTACGAGCAGGCCCAGCGCAAGGTCACCGACGCGGTGATGGCGCTGCGCTTCACGGCCAAGACGATCGAGCAGCTGTGCAAGCCGCTGCGCGCGCAAGTCGAGCAGGTGCGTCTGCACGAACGCGACATCCGCTGCATCGCCGTCGAGCGCTGCGGCATGCCCGCGCAACGCTTCGTCGAGCGCATCGTGCCGCACCTGTTGGACGAACGCCGGTTGCGCGCCGAAGCTTCGGCGCGCTCAGCCTATGGCCCGGTGCTTGCGCGGCAATTGCCGGCAATCGGGGGCGCCCAGCGCCAGCTGATCGAGCTGCAGCGGCAGGCCGTGGTGCCACCGGAAGAATTGAAGGCCATCCACAGGCGCGTGACCGAAGCCGAGCGCGCGGCGCTCGCAGCCAAGCGCGAGCTGATCGAGGCAAACCTGCGCCTGGTGATCTCGATCGCGAAGAAGTACGTCAACCGCGGCATGCCCTTTCCCGACCTGATCCAGGAGGGCAACGTCGGGCTGATGAAGGCCGTCGACAAGTTCGAGTACCGGCGCGGCTTCAAGTTTTCTACCTACGCGACATGGTGGATCCGCCAGTCCATCACGCGGGCCATCGCCGACCAGGGACGCACGATCCGCGTGCCGGTGCACACGCTGGACTCGCTCAGCAAGCTCGATCGCGTGCGTCGCGCCCACTTGCATCGGCACGGCTTCGAGGCCGATGCGGCGACGATGGCGCGCCAGCTCAATCTTGCCGAAGAGAAGGTGCGTCAGCTGATGGCGATCGCGAAAGAGCCGATCTCGCTCGAGACACCCGTCACCGACGACGGCGACGCCACGCTCGGTGACTTCATCCGCGACGCCGACGCCGTGGAGCCGGAAGACGCCGCGATGCGATCGGACATGCGCGGCCTCGTCGGCGAACTGCTCGACGGCCTGAACGAACGCGAGGCCGACGTCATGCGCCTGCGTTATGGCATCGGCACCGGCATCGACCACACGCTCGACGAGGTGTGCGACCGGCTCGCGATGAGCCGCGAGCACGTGCGCGCCATCGAGGCGAGCGCGCTGCGCAAGCTGAGGCAGACGGAGCGCTCGGCCAAGGTGCGCGGGGACCTCGCTCGAAGCGAAGCCGCGGGCGCCACCCGCGCGCTCAGCGCGGACGACGCCCGCCCAGGCTGACGCGCTTGGCTTGCCGGCCCTCGGCGGCGAGCTCCGGGATGAAGCGGACTGCGGCGCCGACCTTGACATGCTCCCACGGCATGCCGGCGACGTTGTCGGGCCCGAACCAGTACTCGTCGCCCTCTGCGGTGCGGATGAAGCCACAGCGATCTTCGTTGCTGAAGCGCACGACCTCGCCGTGCAGCAGCGCCGGGTGGGCCTTCTCCTGGCCACGGGCGCGGCGTGCAGACTCTTCGATCTGGCGCTTCATGTCGTCGAAGGCATCGCGCAGCGCGACGTACACGTCTTCATGCTGCACGCGATCGACGCACAGCTCCTTGCCCGACATCGTGACGTCGATGCGCACCGCATAGGGATGGCCGTTGTGCTTGTGCTTGTCGGCCAGCTCGATCGTGACGCGGCACGACATCAGGTCGCCGCGGAACAGGTCGAGTTTGGCTGCCTTCGCGCGCGCGGCCGCCTCGACGGCGGGCGACGGCTCAATTCCGAGAAAACGCACTTCCAGCGGTTGTTTCACTGTTGCTCCACTCCACGGTTCAGGACAGGGGCACGCCCACGCTCTGCGCCAGCGTGATGCGTTGTGTCGGGGCCAAGCCCAGCGCGTATGCGAGCTCGCGGCGATCGACCAAACCGCGCAGCACGGTGCCGAGGCCGAAGGCCGCGCAGGCGAGGTACACGTTCTGGGCGATGCACCCCGAGGCTACCCCCGCCAGGAACTCACGCTCGTGCGGCGCGGCGTCCGCCATGCGCGCGAAATCCGCGACGTACACCAGGTTCAACGGCGCGCTGGCAACGAATGGCTGGGTGCCCGTCAGATGGCGCAAGTCGTCTGCCTTGACCAGACGAAGCCGCTGACTGAGCGCGTCGTAGCGGTAGCTGCCCTCCGGCAGTACGGCGTAGACGCTGGTCTCTTGCCAGTTGTGCGCCGACGGCGCCGTGCGTCCACCGCTGCCGGTTCGGTTGATGCCGCAGGCAGCCCACAGCAGTGCCGACAGGGTCTCCAGCGGCAGCGCGTCGGGCAACACGTCGCGTGTACTCTTGCGCTGCCGCAGCGCCGCCTCGAGCGTGGCACGCGCGGGGATCGTCGGCGCAGGCAGCACCACGTCGTCGGTTTCGAGGTTCAGTGCAACGGTCGACATGGCGTTCTCCTCTCGTGTCGCGATGACCGCAAGATGAGCCACGCGAAGGACGGTCACCTTGCGCTTGCTCAATCGCCGTGGCAGTTGTCCGATGGCCGAGCAGTCAACGCCTGCTGTCGCGCGCTGCGCGCTTGGCGGGCCTTGCGTCCCCAGACCACCACGTAGTGCAGACCTGAGCCGACGATCGTCACGAGCGTCGCGAACTGCAGCGCCTGCAGCCACGAGCCCGCCGCCACAAGGTCGACGCGCGCACCCAGCACGCCCAGAAGAAAGAGGAATAGCAGCGCTGTATTCAGCTTGGAGATCGCGCTCGGCGCCATCTCGACGCGGCCGATCGCAGCGCGATACACCACCGAGCCGCCCACGATGACGAGGTCGCGCGCCAGCACCGCCGCAGTGAACCACAGGGGCACGCTGCCTTGCAGCGTTAGCACGATGACGACCAGCACACCCGTCGCCTTGTCGGCCAGCGGATCGGCCATTGCGCCGAAGCGGGTGCGCTGGTTCCAGCGGCGGGCAAGCATTCCGTCGATGAGATCGGAGACGGCCGCTAGGAGGAACAAGGTGAGAGCCGCCGCATCGTGCCGCTGCAGCAGCAGCCAAGCGATCACCGGAGCGAGCGCCAGACGCAACAACGTCAGCGCGTTGGGCAAGTTGGGCGAAAAGATCATCGGCACTGACTTCTCGTTCGCGGCTCGTTTCAACTCCGCGGATATACAGCGCGGCCAGCACAATCGAAGTGACAATCCAGCGCTCTCTGCAACTGGCTGCGGATGCCATTGCAGCAGCCCCGCGGGCCACAGGCTTGTGCCAGGTCAAGGCCACGCCGTGTTGGGCTTGTCCGAATGGGTCTTCAACACACGCATGCGGCCCACGAGCACCGTCAGTTTCGGGCTTGTGAGGGTCAACAAGCGCAAGCCAGACTGGTAGACGACGACAGGATGGGAACGCGTCGACAGCACAACGACGGTCGCGCCTCGCGCGTACCAGCAGGGCTGGATATTTCAGCCGCTCGATCGAGCCGATTGAGCCTGTCTGGCCGAGTCACTTTGGGGCTTGATGTTTGGAGCACCGATACGATGACGAAACCCTTCGCGCTGTACACGGCGGCGTGGGCTGCTGCGTGCCTGGTCGCAGGCTTCCTGATGGCAAGGCATCACGCGACGCTCGAGCTCTTTCATGCCCGCTACAGGCGCTTCCTGTTGCAGGGTTGGAAGGTAATTTCGTTCGTCATCGCCAGCGCCGCGCTGACGCTCGTCGCACCCTACGCCAATGACACCACGTGGGACTATGTCGACGCGCTCATCATGTCTGTCCTGACATTCGCTACCGCACCCTGGGCGGTCGGAACCCTTTATCGCGTGCTCAAGCGCCGGGCGGCATGGGTCAATGGCTACGTGGCGGCCTGCATCTGGCTATTCTCGGCGAGCTGGTTCTACGACCTTTACATCGTTCTGCGCGACGGTGCGTATTCGCCGTACTGGCTGCCGAACCTCTTTCTCTCCTCACTGCTGTACCTGACCGCGGGGCTGCTGTGGAGCTTGGAGTGGAGGCACGAGCGCGGTGTCGTGTTTCAGTTCGTCGAGGCGCATTGGCCGGAGCGCGACGCCGAAAGGAGCTTTCGCAAGATCCTTCCGTACACCGTGCCATTCGTGATCGTCGCCGGTGCGGTCATTCTCCCGTTTCTGCTTTGACGGCGCGCCCTCGAAGACGCTGCGCGCTCGGCTGCCGATACTAGGAACGCCGACGGCTAGGGCCTCACCCTGTCGACCCTTCTGAGACAATGGCACTTGACCAAACCAGACGTTCAGTCCAGCGAACGACGAAAGTGGCTGTTCTCAAGGGTCGAGCACCACGGTTGCGCCCTATGGCCGTCGACCGCGAGCATCGACCATCGAGGTGCCATCAGACAACGTCGTTGAGCGCCTCGTTGTCATTTCAAACTCCAGTCTCAGTAGTTCAGAACCAGCGGCCAAGGGCATAGGCCTTGTCGAGGTAGCCAAACCGCGTGCCCTCATCCGCGCCATGGACTGCGTAGAAGTACTCGCGCTCGACCCGCTTGATGCCCGGGTACCGCAACGAGAACTCGTCGATGAGCGCTGTCATGGCGTCTTTCAACCCCGCGTGGTAGGCCTGCTCGTCGAAGATCGTCGTTTGCATGATCAACGCCTTCTGATGGGTCAGCAGCGGCACCCGGCCGCCGATGTCGCCCCGCCATCCTTCCGGGGTCAGGCCGAATGCGAAACCCAACGTGAAAACGCGTTCGATCCAGCCTTTGAGGATGGCTGGGAAACCGACGAAGTAGACCGGCGCGATGAAGGCGAGCGCATCCGCCTGCGCCACCTTGGCTTGCTGCTCGGCAACATCGCGGGAAGGACCGAGGCCCCGCAGCCGACGCACGATGTCTCGAGCGTCCCGGTCGCCGATCCAACGCTTCACCATCAACCTGCGTAGCGGATTCCGTGCGCCCTCGATAAGGGCCCGCTTGACGTTCATGTGCTCGAGCACGTCGTCCGGCACGCTGTCGTCGATCCAATTCGGCTGGTCACGATCGCGCAGCACGGGATCGAATCGAATCGCGTGCAAGTCCACGACCTCGCCGGTATGCCCCGCATCGCGCAGCCCTTCGGAAAAGCGCCGCAGGATCGCGTGGCAAAAGGACCGCGGATGGTGGTGCGCGTAGACCGTCAGGACTCGCATGGGCGCTTCTGCATCGCCGGGGCCGAAGCATTCAGCCGCCGCAGCAAGGTGAAGCGCAACACGACGAAGCGGCCGTCGATGTTTGTGCGTCTGCCGCCGACCGCTTTGTCGGGGCGTCCGCCGGCTTGATTGCCCGCACGAAGCCGCTGACGAACTTGCCGTCCACATCCTGGGCAAGCCGCGCCAAGTCCTCGCCTTGCCCAGCCAAGAACTCCTTGGCGTCATCGGCCGAATAGACGCGCGTCACTTCGATGGCCGCGTTCTCGAACCCTGCAACGGCGAGCTTGGCCAAGTAGTCGGTATCGGTCAGAGCCCCGGCGACGCAGCCGATCCACAGCTCCATGTTCTGGCGGATCGCAGGCGGCACGTCACCGCGCACCACGACATCGGACACCGCGAGGCGTCCACCAGGCTTCAACACGCGGAAGGCTTCCCGAAAAACCTGATCCTTGTCGCCCGACAGGTTGATGACGCAGTTCGAGATGATGACGTCGACCGAGTTGGCCGGCAGTGGGATCTGTTCGATCTCGCCCTTCAGGAAGTGCACGTTGGTCAGGCCGCTCTTGCGCTTGTTCTCTTCGGCCAGGGCCAGCATCTGGTCGGTCATGTCCAATCCGAAAGCCATGCCGGTCGGGCCGACCCGCTTGGCCGACAACAGCACGTCGATGCCACCTCCGGAGCCCAGGTCGAGCACCGTCTCCCCGGGCCTGAGTTCGGCCAGCGCCGTCGGATTGCCGCAGCCCAGTGAGGCGTGCAACGCCGCCTGAGGCACGTCACTGGCCTGGACCTCGTCGTACAGGTTCGAGGTGATGGGGTCGCATTGGCCGATCGCGGCCGACGCCCCGCCGCAGCAGGAGTTCGTCGCACCACGGCTCACGCGCTCAGCAGCGGCCCCGTACTTCTGCTTGACGATGTCCTTGACATCATTGGTTGCGTTCATTTGGGTCTCCGTTTCGCGACTGCCACATCGTCTCAGGCACCTACTTGCTTGGCTGTATGGTCCAGGCACGTCTCGATGTCACGCACGTCGACGATTTCGCCGGCCTTGGCCCTGAGGTCCACGGTGACGACGCCCTTCATCACGCTCTCTTGCCAACGAACACAGTCTCGCGCCAACACCATGGTCCTTCATTGACCGCCGTCAACGGTGACGCTGGGCTTTTCAAGGCGGGCACACAGTGCTTGGCACCGCCTGGACTCGAACGTGGAAGTGGTTCGACGACAGGCCCGGGCGGAAGATCGGGTCGATCTGCTGGCGCCGGTACGCGCTTGATCGTGACGCGGCAGCAGGCCGCGTCCGGCCGGTCGGAAGAGAGTCGCAGCCGCGTCACTGCGCGCATGCGGGCGCCCGCGTCGGGTACGTTCAACAAGAACGTCACTTCTTCGCCGCGCTCGGCTACGCTTCGTAGCGTCGAGCCTACCTCGCAAAACATAGAGTTCGAGGCCGGCTGGGCGTCCCCGCTCGAACTGAACCTGATCCAAGCCGGTCTTATCCGTGGTCCGCGTCGTCTCGTTTGCCGACGGTCTTCAGTCACTTTCGACCAACACGGAACGTTCGCGCACCGCTGGGGAAGGCTCGGCAATGCCACCATTGCCGATCGTTGACCGCCGCCCTCCGGCCAACCAGTGAGTTACCGCTGCTGCCCCGCGCGAGGCAGCCGATCCGGCCTCGGCACCGTGATCCTGCGTCCGTCCACCCGCAACAACCCCGCCTGTTGCAGCTCGTGCAGGATGCGCGAGAAATGCTCTGGAGTCAGGTTCAACTGTGAGGCGATCTCGGCCTTTGGCGCGGGCAGGGTGACGACGAACGGTCCCGAAAGGTCGCGGCAGTGGCGCAGCAGGTAGGCAACGAAGCGTTCCTTGCCGCTGCCCAACGCCTGTAGGTCCAGCTCGCGGACGAGACGCTCGACGCGTTGGCTCAGGCCAGCGATCATGCGCCTCGCGAACTTCGGGTTGCGTTCGATCAGCTCGAACACCGCCTCCTTCGGCAGATGCAGCAGCAGCGCATCTGTGGCCGCCTGCGCCTCCACCGGGGCTGGGCGTTCGAGGAACATCACCGGTTCCCCAAAGCTCTGGCCCGGCCCGACGATGCCCGACAGCCGTGGCCCGCGCGCCGGCGTGGTCGCGATCAGCTTGATCTCGCCGTAGACCACCAAATACATGCCAGTGGCCGGATCGCCCTTGCGGAACAGCGTCTCGCCGCGCTTGAGCGTGCGCCGCGTGGTGGCCGTCGCCAGTCGTGCCAGCGTTGCGGCGTCGAGCGCCTTGAACAGCGGGACGCCGGCGAAGAAGACCTCGGGTGCGATCTCCCGCCGGGCCATGGTTTTCAGGCCGCGATCTGGATCAGCGCCGGGTCGTCGGCATGCTCGATCACGATTGCCCGCACCCAGGCCTGCCAGGCGTCGGCGAACGCGCGCCGCGCCGCGGCGCTCGCCTGCGGGGCGGACGCCTCGCGCAGCAGTTCGCTCAAGGCGGACGGGTGCGCCACCGCGTGCGGCCTGTGCGACAACTCGACCGATTGCCCGCTGTCCATGCGCGTGAAGCGGATCTCGCCGCTCATCGGCGCGCCGAAGTGCAGCAGGCCATGGCGCGCAAAGCGGCCGGCCAGCCCCTTGAAGCCGCCCTCGTTCGCCGCGCCGGTGACGAGAGCCGCCACGCTGGCGATCACGCCGGCTACACCTTCATCGACGGGCTGGCGCAAATCGACCCGGATCTCGCCGCGCCGCGGCAGCTCACCGGGATACAGGCGCGCCAGCGCTGCGCGGGTCATCAGCCAGGCGGCCGCCACTGTGGGGCACGAGTGGCCGGCGAGCTTGACGGCATCGACGTAGCGGTACTCGATCACCCCATCCTCAGTCGCGCCGAGCGCCGTAGCCAGCGGATCGACCACGACTATCACCGGCACTGCGTCGAAAAAGGCGGGGGTCTTCATGGCCGGCCTCGTCATGCCGCCGCGGGCACGCGCTGGCCCAGCCGCTGCCGAACCGCCTGGCCGACCAGCACCGCCGCAGGGTACAGCACCTCTTCTTCGGTGCGCGTCTTGTCCGCTGCGCCGACTTTGCCGCCGACTTGGGTAGCCTGGCGCAGCCGCTCATGCAGAGCCTCGTGTTCGTGCTGCAGCGGTAAGGGGATCGTGAACTTCATGATCGGCTCCTTGGATTCTCAGTGAACGTTGGAGATCGGCTTGAAGCCGGGGTGGTCGAAGTGACTGCCGTACTGGTTGACGGCCTGCGCCACCTTCACCAGGCCGAGCGCCGGGCGCACCTTGGCGTTCTTGCCGGCCATGGCGTCGGTGCCTTCACCGACGTCGGCGATCACCAGGTGCAGCATCGCGTCCGCATTGGGTTCGAGCTTGCAGTTGGCGACGATGCCGCCGACCTCGGTCTCGATCTGCGTGGCCAGCATGCCGTACTGCGCGGGCGTGAGCTTGCGGGCGTGTGCGGCCCCGAGCTGCGGTTCCACCAAGCCGCGGATGCGGCCCATGCCGGCGCGCAGCGGCTCGTCGGTAGCCCACTTGCGGCCCTGATCGAGGGTGAGCTTGTGCGTTGTGGCGGCGCCGTGGTCGTGTGCGGCGGTCTGCGCCAACACGGGCACGCTGAACGCCGCGGCCATCGCGGCGATCGCGATCGCGGTGGTCAACAAGGTCCACTTCGGAATCTTCATGTCTATCTCCTTCTGAGCAGCGGGAGGCTCCTTTGCCTTCCTGCTCACTCAGATGGGACCGAAAGGCAAAGCGTTCGGCCGACTCTTCGCTTCCTTAGGAAACATTAAGAACAGCGCACCGATCGCGGGTGAGACCGGCGCTACATTGACCATAGGGCCTGATGCCGAGGGTCCGCAGCGCAAGGGCAAGAGTTACCTACTAACGGCGGGACCCAATCGCCGAGACTTCACAGGGATGATCGTTTGCTATGCGATGCATACTGAAACTATCTCGGAGTGCATTGACGATGCACTCTGTTTGTGGGGTCCGGCCGATGCCTTGGCCCAGACTTACTAGCAGTGGTCAGTCAGCTCGTTGCGGCAGCGAAGGCACAGGTCAGGACGATTGACATGGCGACGTTGAAAGCCGCCCTTGACAAGAATTCCCTCGGCCTACTGATCGACGTGCGCGAGCCCGAGGAGTACGCAGACGGATTCATTCCCGGGGCCATCAATGTGCCGCGGGGCGTCATCGAGCTGAGGATATGGGCCTACGTCGGGTTTCCGAACAAGACCGACATGAACAAGAAGATGACGCTGTACTGCGGCTCGGGCACCCGCTGCGTGTTGGCAGCCAAAAGCCTCAAGGATCTCGGATTCAGCGATGTCACGGCGGCTGACATGAGGATCGACGAATGGGCCAAGGCAGGCTATCCGCTATTGAAGAGGTAAGCCTTGACGAGAGTGCGCCCGGGGGCGGCCCAGTGGGGCCCGGTCCGTTTGCAGGCGGGATCACGACTGACCACTTCTGGCCGTTCGGTACCTGAAGGTTCCGTTTGGGTTCCTTCACGGGATGCACGCCGAAGAACTCGCCAGATCGTCGTCGCTGAAGGGAACGTTGGCGAGCGCGTCGGCACATGTTGTTGACCACATCCGAAGCACGATCGCTCCCTCACCACATCTCGCCGCGCCCTGAAACGAAGAACCAGATCTCTTCCACCGTTCGGTGCGCGACTGCCCGCGACGCTTTTCCGGGGCCGAGCTCGAAATGAGCCATGCCACCGTGCTCCAGCTGCAGCAACACCCGCACGTCGGACTGGTCCGGTGCAATGGCGTCGCGGTGGACAGGCAAGGTCTTGGTGCTGAATTCGGTCATGGCTGCTCTCTGCCATCGCAGCATGCATCGCGCAGTGTGACCCTCGCTCAGGCACGCCCCATCGCGGCGACCGCGCCTGCCTGGGCTACAGGCGGGACCCCCTGCTGTTTCTACCTACACATCCCTAGCGCTAGGGGCTTCCAGCGTTCGCCAACCCCCGCCAGAGGGATGGTCATGCCGCCCGCCGAAGCGCATGCTTTCGCTCCACAGTAACGGTTGCGGTGGACAGGGGATCTTCGATGGCCAAGCCGGTTCAGCAGTGGTTGGCCCGTGTATTCGGGCTCGAAGGCCCCAGCCAGCAAGACGGTTATGCCTCGTTCGAGCGTGTCGATGGTTCGCGCCTGGCCGTCAACGAGTTCCATCAGTCCGACTCGATGCGTCTCGACGAGCTGCACTTGCCCGACTTCGCTGAGACCCTTCCGGCCTACTCGCACCACGCGGTTTCGCCGACCCTGCGGGCACCGCGGCTGGCGGCAACTCTTTACCGAGCACACGTCGCGAGCCAGCGCGCGCACTGACGCTTTGGGCGGCGGCCCACCGGCCGCCGCCTGACACGAGCGAAATCGCTTCACGCTCTG
>Ga0065707_10000806_pt1 | contig 10851 bp, 8 predicted proteins | sample SwiRhicommuniRL3_FD_59094 | JGI IMG/M metagenome (GOLD analysis project Ga0065707, IMG submission 59094) | Switchgrass rhizosphere bacterial communities from Rose Lake, Michigan, USA - RL3 v2 (version 2) | ecosystem: Host-associated > Plants > Roots > Rhizosphere > Soil | place: East Lansing, MI... | reverse complement strand
ACCCACACCAGGATTCGACCGGGGCCGGCCAGAAGACGCAGCGCCGGTATCCAGTCGGCCAGGAATGGCAGGTAGGGAAGAAGCAGGAGTCCGAGGCCAAACAGCGGCAGAAGGGTATCGGAAGCGGCTCCCCAGAATTGCGAGTCAGGTTCGGCGCCGTTGCGCAGCAACAACGCCACACCTGCCGCGATGAGCAGGAACATAATGACCAGTCCGAGCAGCTCCGCCGCCGATGGCATCATGGCAACCCGGACGGGCGACTGCGCGCTGCCGGCCACATCGAATGACGCGCGGCTTACCCATAACGCCACACCAGCCAGGGTCGCAGCGGTAATTGGATGAAAAAGCACGCGACGAGGCATGGTCACGGCTGCGTTCGCTGAACGCTCATGGGTCCCTTCGCACAACGGAAGCCCACGTAGAGGTTGTGCCGCCCGAGCCGCGATCGCGCCGCCCGCTCAGAAATCCGCAGCCTCGGAATGACGTTGTCCCAGCCACCGCCCTTGATCGTGCGAAGGTCGTATCCGGTATGTTCTGGCGGCGAGGCATGTGACGTCGTGAATTCGCTCGCGGTCCATTCCCACACATTGCCGGCCATGTCATACAGACCGTAGCTGTTGGGCGGGAACGATCCCACCGGCGCGGTAAATTCGAACCGCCTTGGCGTCAGATCGTGCCGCACATGGGCCTGTCCGGTGAATTCACCGTCCCATGGAAATATGCGGTTCTCAACGCCGCCGCGCGCTGCGTATTCCCATTCCTCCTCGATAGGCAGCCGGCCTCCCGCCCAGGCACAGTACGCCTGCGCCTCATCCCAGGTCACGTTGACGACAGGATGGGTGCCATCCGCGTACCACTCTGGCTGGCGAGGCACGGACGTCGATGTCGCGGTCGCATACGCGCGAAAGTCATTGGCCGACACTTCACGATCGAGCATCTGGAACGGCTGAGCAAACGAGACCCGCACCCGGGGCTTTTCTGATTCGCCGCACAGGTCGTCTTGCGGCGCACATCCCAGCCACGATGTTCCGCCTGGAATGAGCTTCCACTCGAGACGCGCGGGAATCACAGGCTTTGGATCGTCAGGCGCAAGTTCTATCGGCCGGTATTCCGACGGTGCATTGTGGTACACCGCCTCGAGCTGAATGATGCGGTCCGCCTTGAACGTCAGCGGTCCCGATCCAGACGACAACCCGTTGATTCGCCATTCCGTGAACCCGTTCCGGTGTTCTTCAGGAATGTCAGCGGTCAACTCCAGATCGGAAAAGTACAAGCCCACGTAGCCGTTCCTGACCCGCTCGCCCTCAATCAACAGCTCGACGCCAGACGGCGCCACGACGATGACGCGCTGAGAGGGTTGGCTGTTCAACCACTGCTCCGTGATGAGCCTGAAGAAATTCCGGCGCCGCTGCAGGAACTGACGCAGGCGGGGCAGGTAGTCGAGACGCGGGATCTGAAGCTCCGTGGCGACGTTCTGATAGTGCTGATACCGCTCCGTCAGAAAGGCCTGCGTGAGTTGATGATTCAGGGCCGTCTGGACGACACGCTTCAGGTAGTCGCGATACTCGGGATCGTCGGCAATCAATTGCGTGAGAATCACCGATCGCGATTCGGCGGGATTTCTGCCGCGACGCCCTTCTCCCGCGCGTTCCAGCAGATACTGGTAGCTGTCGTGGTTCCAGTCGCGAAAGCCCTGGTCCATATCCCAATTCACCCAGAACCAGCCGTTGGGTTTCGTCGTATCGAGAAACTGTCCTGGCCCCTGATACGCATCACGCGTGGCGGAAAAGGCCGCCGCCACGAACCAGCGTGTCAGGTTTTCGATGTTCACGTGCTCCGCAACGTTCGCCATCGTCAGAGGGCGGGTGGTGCGGACCCAATCCCAGAGTTTGTTCATCTCGTCCTGATTGAGCACGATGTCGTCGTAGCCCCAGTGCGCCGCGAAGAACCGCTGGTCGAACCGCTCGGTCAGGACGAACGGACCGTAGTACTCACCGTTGAGGTAGAACCGCACTGGCTTCGTTTCCGGGGCAATGGCGCCGATGGCCCGCGAGATGTCGTACGCCAGCGGATTGATGAAGTACCAGTTCACGCCTCCGGTGCGCCGGACGTCATCGTGGATCACGAGGCGGCGGATGGGCTGTGCGGCGGCGCTGAAGAGGACATCCGGCGGAATCTCACGCGGCCCGTACTTGCGGCGGAAATACAGGCGGAATCCGGGACGTGGGGCCGTGATGCGGCTTCCGCCTCCATGAATGCGCACGCCGACGCCGCCCGCGAATATCAACCGCCCGTCTTCGAAATACGAAACGCTGCCTTCGCGCTCCCATTCCATTCCGTGCTCATGTTTGTTGGCGAGGATTCCTCTGGCGGGATCGTTCAGGTCGGCGTCGTCGAGCGTCAGGGAAAGGATGGGCTTCCCGGTGGCCACTTCCTTGCTCGGAACCGCGTTCGTACTTGGAAGCGCCTCCGGGCTCCAGTGTACGGCGAAGCGCCACAAGGGAAACCAGTCCGCTGCCTCGATCACCGCCAACGCCAGACCGATCGACAGCGTGGCGACGATGAGCAGCCACCACGGCATCCTGTGGGGGGNTGGCCGCATCTAGAATGCGCCCGGCCNGTTGAAGAACACGTTGAACGTCGAGGGCCCCGCCGTCGCGTCAAGCTCGGCCTGCAGGCCCGACAGCGCCGTATCGGCAATCCCNTGAAAGTTATATGACACGACGGTTTCGCGCTCGTTGTACAACACGCTTTCGAGCGTCGCCTTGGAGAGCCGCTTGCGAAGCACTGCCGTGATCGCCGACGGATCGACGGTTCGACCGGGCGAGGAGAGCGAGATCACGATCGTGCCGTCGCCCTCGGAGGACATGAATCGCCGCGCCAGCACCTGGCCGAAAAGCGCGGCGAGCGCGACGAGCAGGATGACCCCTACGAATCCCAGCTTGAAGGTTGCCACGGCGAGCGAGGTGGCAATGACGAGCATGATGAACCCGATTTCCTCGGGCTCCTTGATCGGCGTCCTGAATCGCACGATCGACAGCGCCCCAAGAAGACCAAGCGAAAGAGGAAGGGAAAACTGAATCGATATGAAGATGGCGGTGATCGAAATACCGAGCAGCGGAAAGGACCGATGCACCTGGCTGCCCGTCGCCCGGCTCGCATAGAAGTGCACGTAGAGGTACGCGATAAAGAGCGAACAGACAAGCGAAATGGCCATCAACATCAGGAAGGCCAGCGGTGACACCTGGGGGCCCGTCCGCTGCGCCAGCGATCCAAAGATGTTGTTCAACTGCTGCTGCATTGCACCTCTTCCTCGCCTACACCAACTGATGCGCCGCGTGCGCGTAGACCGCGAACAATTTCGAAAATGCGCCTTTCCGAATACCGAGCGCAAGGAGCGGGTGAAGCGTCAACGGCAGCGTATCCTCCTGGCCCTTCACCTCGAGCACGGCGCTTCCGAGCGGCGTGGTGTCTGCCGGATGTGCCAGCCGCGGATGCACGGCCGCCGCGGCAATGTCCGTATCGAGGCTGACGCGGGCGCGGCTGCGGGGCTCGACGAACCGATCGCGTCGATACCGGATCAGCATGACCGGTTGCCACGGTTCGATGCCGAGTATCCCGCCCGCCTGGAGCATGCGCGGCAAGCGCGACAGCCGCGGATCCTGCAGGTCCCATTGCGCGATCTCGGTTGCCGGCACGGGCACCCGCTCGCGCACCTTCGTCCGCAGTGCGCCCACACGAAGCTTGGCTTCGACGAAGACCGGCTCCAGCAGGCGACCGTCGAGATCGGCATACCAACGGACCCGGATCTTCCGCTTCAGATAATCGCTGTTGACCTTCTCGCCAAGCGAAATCATTGCGGGCGTGTCGTAGTACATCGTCCAGACGATTGCGGCGGGATACCTCGGGTCGCGACGGCAGAGGCGCTCGAGCCAGTCCCTGGCCACATGCGCGCGTCCCGCCGAGAGTGTGAATTTGATCTCGCGCTCGGCCTCGGCGGCTGGAGGACTCGTCATCAGCAGAGTGGCTGCTGCAGTATAGCAAGGTTCAAGGGGTCCAACTCACGTCGCTCACCTGCACGCCCAGCACGCGCACATCCCCTCGCGGCTTCCACGGCGGATCCACGCGCAGCTCGACCCAGTTGCCGGCGAAACTCACGGACGGGCCGAGTGCGTGCCGGATCACGCCCCACGACTGATCGCTCAACGTGACCTTGTCAATCTCTCGCCCTTCGACGATGAGCGTCACCGTTTGTGGCTCGGGCGCGATCGATCGGATCTTCGCCTCGAAGCGCCGGGCGCCGGATGGCGCGTGAAAGAACGCGTGCGGGCTGCTCCAGCGATAGACGACACCGGATCTGCTGCGGTGCGGTTCGTACACCCCGCGCATCCGGTTGTCTTCACTCGCATCGGGCGGATAGAACGTTTCCTTGAAGCTCCAGCTGTTGCCATCGAGGAGTGCACCGCGTACCTCCATGACGTCGAGCGCCTCGAAGTACGGTTGCTTCCACCCATCGTCTTCCCAGTTGTACATGCCGAACGAGCGCACCCGAGCGGCGCTTTCGGACAGTTTCAACGCCGCCTCACCGGGAAACGTGTGAGGGATACCGAGCACATCGAGGACCGTCGCCGGCACGTCGCTAATGGTCGTCGGCGCGTGAGACACTCGAATGGGTCCGTGGCTGTTGGGTGGTTTCACGATCAGCAGTGCCATCGATTTTCCGGACAGAACCGAGAGCGCGCCTGGCGGCAGATACCGGTCGTTCTGAAAACGCGGCGGAGGGAACCCGATGCCATGGTCCGATGAAATCACGATGAGCGCTTCGTCGTAGAGACCGAGCCGTTTGAGCCGATCGAGGATCTCGGCGGTTCTGGTGACCGCGCAGCGTGCCTGGTCTTTGTAGTTCTGCCGCAGCGGACGGATGGCGTCGGCGACACCGCAATCCGCGGTGACGATCACCGGCCGGTGGGGAATACCGACGTGGATGAATTTGTAAACAGGACCGTCTACCGCCGGCGTCATGCGCTCGGCGAACTCATGGAGAATCGCCGCGCCATTGACGGGAAAGTGACGTCGAAGCCGGGTATCGCCAGGTCCGAACAGGGTCTGCAGCCGCCACGACTGATCGTTGTAGATCCAGGGACGCAGAACATGAGGGGCGTGGCGGAACAAGGAAAGATCGGCGAGCTGCCAGGCCGCGAACGTTCTGTATTCGTCATAACCGACATACGGGCGCGGCATTCGATAGACCGTCGACGACCTGGCGTCGAACGGGATCTCGCTGATGTTGTCGATCCGGTAGCCGCGCGCTCGAAGCGTCTTGAACAGGGAGCCCTTATCGAAATGCTCGCGCACGTACCGTGGCAGCGGCCGTTCCTGACGGTAAACCGTGCCGCTGAGCATCGCCGGGATGCTGACCATCGTCGTCGGGAAGGCCGCGGCATGATCGGCGAAAAAGACCGCGCCCGAGAAGCTCTGGTCGAGGGCCTGGCGGTCCTCGTCGAGAATTTCCCCAAACACATCAGATTGAAAAGCGTCGAGCACGATGTGGATTACGTTGTGCGTTTTCGAGAGCTCGAATCTCGACTCAGCCGGGCCCTTCCATTCGGCACCCGATCGCACCTCGGCTCGCGCTGCCGAAGCCGCCAGTACGACGCCCTGCAGCGCAATCAGGACTGCGCTTGCAAAAGGCGCGACGCGAGACACATGCCTGGCGCCCACCAGGCACAACACGGGGACGATGATCCACATGGCGATTTCGGGCAGCGTGCGCGACGACTCGATCGACCAGTCGATCGCCGTGCCGTCGAGCGGCCCGTAATCGGCGACGAGGAAATTGGCCTGAACCCACAGCAGAATGCCGAGGCCGAACAGCACTGCCACGTACGCACGGACCAGCCTGCCGGGCATCAGCAGGCCAAGCGCCAGCAGTACGAGCACCACTACGGCTCCTGCCATCAGGGGAGGGCGAACGAGGACCCAGAAGGATGCGGTAAATTCCGCCTCGTTGCCCGCGTAGATCGTATGTGGACCAAACAAACACAACTGAAGGGCAACGAGCAAGGCTGGCGCAAGCGCTCCCTTGATTCGGAGCAGCCGTGAGTCTTCCATTTGGCGTCTCATAGTACATCGACGATGCCGCCCCGGCACGATAACTGAATACCATTCACCGAGAGATGATCAAAACGGCTCTTTGTGTCGGGTTCCTGCTGCTTGCGCCTGTCGTGGTAACGGGACAGGCTCCTTCAACGACGAGGGGCGGTCCGGTTCGCACGCAAAGTCGGGCGGTTGCGGACGCCGGCGGACCGTTCAACGCGCTTGGCGCCACGCTTTTCTGGGGTGCATGGGGCTATAAATTCGATCGGCCGCGGCTCGACCGCAATCTCGAGGCGTTGAACGCCGCTGGTGTCGACTACATTCGCGTGCTGGGATCGGTGGGAGGAGACAGCTGGCAGGACAGGGAAGTTGACCCGCGGTGGCCCGACTACGAGAAGGTGATCGCCGGCCTGACCGATCTCGCGTACGACCGTTACGGAATGCGCGTGCAGTGGACGCTGTTCGGGGGCGCGCCCTTCAATACAAGCACGGCCAGCCGTACGTCGGTTGTGGATCGATTCGCCGCCATGGCGCGGGGACGCGAGCACAAACTCTTCGCGTTCGAGATCGCCAATGAGGCCTGGCAGAACGGGTTCGACGGCCCGGACGGGATCGCGGAACTGCGGCGTCTGGGCAAACGGCTCAACGATCGAACGGCCGTGCTGGTGGCGTTGAGCGCCCCGGCAACCGGCGCCATTTGTGACACCTACGCGCAGTCGGGCGTCCAGGCGATGACCATCCACTATGCCCGGCAGTTCGGCGACGAAGGACCGAAGACCCCAATGCTCCTTCCATGGATGTCTTTGCCACTCGACAAGAGGTGCCGGAACGCGTTGCCTCAGGTCGTGCTGAACAACGAACCCATCGGGCCGGAGAGTTCAGTGAAGCAGGACGATGACCCTTCGCGCATTGCCGGTGCATACGTGATGACGTTTCTTGCCGGCCATGCGGCTTACGTGCTGCACATGGGTCCTGGCATTCGGGGTGGAGGTGCGGCCGATCTGGCGCAGACCCCTCCGCGGAGCAGCGAGTTCACCGAGCTTCCGGCGTTCAAGTCGATCGCGACGGCGCTGGCGGCCGCGCGACGATATCTGCCGGCGGGGCTGGCTAATTGGACTCGTCACGAGCCCAACGCACCAGGCGCCCCCCTCCAGGGGTTCGAGCGCCTTTACACCGCTTCTTCCGGTTCACGCTTCGTCGCGCTTGCCGTTGACGTGGGTAAGGGCGCAACGCTGCGGACGAGAGTGGCTGCGAACATTACGATTCGTGATGCCGCTACCGGCAAGGTCCTTCAGCGGCAAACAGTAGCGGCGGGAGAGAAGATTCCTTTGGGGGGCGGCAGCCAGCTCGTGGTTATTGGGCGTGGTACATGATGCGCGTGCCCGATCCCAGAGGCTGACGGCGGGCAATCTTGAACCGGGCCGACAGCTCGCGCTCGAAGCTTTCTTCGGTATAGTCGCTGTAGTGATCGTCTTTGTTCCGCAGCAGCGTCGCAACCATCGGATCCTGACGCGTCACGAACTCGATGACGAGCTCTCCACCCAGGTCTCGCAGCCACTGCACGAACTCGGCGAGCGGGATGTTGCCGCCAATGACGACGTGATGGATCAGCGCGAGCGCCAGCACCAGATCGGGCCGGCCCCGCTCGTTGATGCGCTTGCGCTCCAGGTTCCGCCATCCCAGATTCGGCGACGGATCGGTGACATTGACGACGAGCGGCAGGATGTTCGGCACGTGCTCGGCCTTCAGCGCGCGGTACAGCTTGTCGACCGCGAGATGATCGGCGTCCATCGCTACGACCGACGCCGATCGTTCGGCCGCAATCCGCGAGAACACGCCGACGTTACAGCCAATGTCCCAGGTCATGTTCCAGGGGCGCGTCGCAACCACATCGCGGACGAACTGGCGTTTCTGCTCGGCGTCGGCGGCTTCGTAGTGACCGCATTTCAAGTAGTCCGACCAGGTTGACTGCTTCGGCTTCCACTCGAGCGACGCCACGAGTTTGCGAAGCCCTTCGGCGTTGGTCTTGATGATGCGTGTGTCGAATCCGGCCTTGTTCAGCTCGGCGCGTACGTCTCGCGTCGTGCTGTTGTACGCCTTCTGCGCTTTCGCCTGGAGGTACACATGCGCGAGCACTCCGCCACGGAAGTAGTCGCGCGCGCTGAGGAGATTGAGACACACCTCGGCATCCATGCCATCGATGTTGCCGCGCATCCACGCCTGAAAGGGGACGTCGCGATACGCCTGAAGCAGGAGAGGGTAGAGGAACATCTGGCAGAACTGCCGGTATCCCACCCACGGTTCGCCTTCCGCTCGTTTGTAGAACGAACCGATGTCGACGAAGACCGGAGTGGCGCCCTTCCATTGGACGTTGTACGCCGAGGCGTCTTTCAGACCGATCCCTTCGTCGAGCCCCGCCAGCACGAGATCGAGCTGGAGCAGCGCGGCGTCGCGAAGCATCTCGAACGACCACTCGTAGGGGTACGAGACAAAGGGAAGACGCTCGTGTTCGAGAACGGCCGCCCAGGGCTCGTCGAGGCGGAACGGAAGAGAGCCGATTTCACGCTGCCGCGTCGTGACGATCGCGCCGTTCTCCGCAAACCGTCGATAGAGGCCGGTGGCCGACAGGGCCTGCCATTCCTTCAACGCAGTGGCAGAGAGCCCCCGGAAGATGTGTCCGTCGTGGTAGAAGACGCGTGCCGTTCGATCGCGGAAAGATCCAGGCTCGGCCGCGATCTCACTCATGCGATTTCGTAGGGCCCTCGGGCTTTGAACCGGATGAGCGGAAAATATCGCGGAACCGCTGCCAGCCGAGCCTGGCGATAACCGCCACGCCCGCCACGCCCCCGAGGAGCAACTGCACGAGCATGCTGCCGCTGCCCGGATCGAGGTAGGCATCCACTCTGGTTTCCGAGACCCATACAAACAGGAGTACGAAGCAGATGAAGGCTATGCTCATGAATCTCCGGCGACATTCTAGCATCCTCGAGCTACCTAGGGGCCGCAGGCGTTTTGCCGTACGCCCGAATCCACGTATAATTAGTACCCCCATCACGTGACCAATGCTCGTCTTTTGCTAGGCGGCCTTCTCATCTTCGGCACGGCCTGTACTTCCACGCCTTCGAAACCGACGCCACCCGACCCGGGCCCTGACCCTGGCCCCGTGGTGCAGAACGCTCCGCCAACCATCGGCGCGTTCCGCGCGCAGGGATCGCGAACGGGTCAGCCCGCGGGCTTTGCTGATCTCGGTGAGTCGATAGCCCTCAGCGTGACCGTCACCGATCCGGAGTCGGCTGCAAGCGGCTTGACGTTCAACTGGGCGTCCACCGTCGGCACGTTCAGCGGCACCGGCCCTTCCGTGACATGGCAGGCTCCGGCAAACGCGACGACCCCGATGGACGTGACGCTCGTCGTCGAGGTGGTCGAAACGTACCAATCTCAAGGACGCAACCTCCAGAATCGCGTCACCGGTTCGACTACGGTGAGCCTCCACAATTCCATTCGGGAAGTCAGCGACCTCGCGACACAATTTCTCTTCGACTTTTCGAGCTCGAGTCTCAGCGTCGACTACGTGATGCGGAACTTCGAGCCGGGATGCTACGGGACCGCAGCCGAGACCAGCGACGTCACAGAGAATCGTCAGGACTTCACGATCATCGAGTCGAACATCGGGGCCGCCAATACGAGCGTAGGATTCGGCGGCGCGTGCTCGTACAGGAACCGCCCCGGAGACTCGTGTGCGCGCGTGCCGGTCTTCTGGAAGTCGAGGGCCAAACGCGACTTGTACGACTCGCGAGGAAGGCTCGTCCTGCGTGAGGGGGAAACCGCCATCGCGACCGGGATCGACCAGGTCGCCGCCATGTACTACCCCAGCCAGAAGCGCTGGCGCCTGTGCGACAGCGCGTTCCAGTCGGGCAGCACCTCGTTGACCGATGTGCTCAAGGGGCTCGTCCCCTGAGCGTAGACATCTCGCCAGACGAGCTCTGGTCGGCCGACGGCACGTCATAGCGCCGCACGATCTCCTCGGCAAATGCTTCTGAAATCCGCGTCTGTCCCAGAGCCGACGGATGCAGCCCGTCGCTGCCAATCAACTGCGGATTGGCGTCGAACAGCGCGTACAGGTCGACGACGGGCCCAAGCTTGAACTCCGCCGCCATCTGCTTGATTCGCGTGTTGAGGTCTTTGATGCGCGCGATGGCCCCCGCGTGACCGTCGGCTTCCCACTGTGGCGTGGCCGCGATGACCGTTGCCAGGATGACGTCAACACCGCGCTGCTGCGACGAGACGATCATCGAGCGAATGGCGTCCGCTTGCTGGTTCACCGTCAGTCGCCACGACGCATTGATGCCTTCGAGTATCAAGACGACCTGCGGATGCTCGGCATCGAGTACGCCGGGCAGCCGCTGCGCCCCTTGTCCTGTGTGTTCCGCACCTTTTCCACTATTGAAGACGACGATCTCCTGCGCCGGATATCGCTGGCGCAGGAACTGCTCCAGTTTGTCGGGATAGGTCTCCGACAGCGCGAGCCTGATAAACGGCACCAGGCTCACCGCTCCAGCAGTGATGCTGTCTCCAAACGCCACGAACTTCGTTTTCGCAATCGTTTGCGCGACTCGTACCCTCACCGTGAATCCGCATGACGCCTGCTCCATGTCTGCATCGATGGCCGTGCAGGAAACGGCTGTCTCACCAATCGGAAAGATAGTGCCCGGGCCAGGGTTACACGTCACCTGATACGGCTCGCGCCCGCCGGTT
>Ga0065707_10083012_pt1 | contig 10869 bp, 15 predicted proteins | sample SwiRhicommuniRL3_FD_59094 | JGI IMG/M metagenome (GOLD analysis project Ga0065707, IMG submission 59094) | Switchgrass rhizosphere bacterial communities from Rose Lake, Michigan, USA - RL3 v2 (version 2) | ecosystem: Host-associated > Plants > Roots > Rhizosphere > Soil | place: East Lansing... | reverse complement strand
CGTCCATATCAGATAACTGGCCGTCTGTTTTTCCATAGGCTTCCGCGGCTTTGTTGCCTGCCAGGTGCCTGGCGTGCAAGGCTGCATCGATGGTTCCGCCGGGCTTGGGTTCTGGAGTTCCGCCGCTCGATTGCAGGAAGGGAGGGGATGAAATGGAAAGATCGAATCCCTTATCGTTCATTCCTTCGAGTTGGCCGTCACTGCTCCCATACTTAACAAAGGCTCCGGATTGGCTTGGAGTGGTCCCGCGCTTCCCGCCGCGTTTCCCGTTATGCTCATGAGACATGGCGAGATTATAGGGCGGTGAGGAAAGGGACAAATCAAATCCGTCCGGATTCATTTGCCCCAGCTGGCCGGGGGTTGGACCATAGCCGGCGGTCTGTTCGCTTTGGTTCTGCCCTCCCCCGTTCTTGTTATATGCTCCGGTCTGGTCCGGATGATGGCCGCCGGTGACATAGGGAGGGCTGGAAAGGGATAAGTCAAAATCGCCGGATGGCATTGATCCGAGTTGCCCATTTGTGCGGCCATAGTTTTCTGTCTGTTGGTCCATATAGGGCCGGTGATATTCTCCACGCCCGCCGCGCTCGATCAATCCATTATCTTTGAAATCCAGCCCGGTCCCTTCATACGGCGGAGATGAGATAATAAGATCCGCCTCCTGGACAATTTCCAAAAGTCGCCGGCTGTCACCCTGCAGGAGTCGAGCGGTGCCAAAGTTCGGCATTGATCGGGAAAACTTATTCAACCAGAGCGGAATATTTCCGCGGTAAGTATGCGCCGCGCGCTGGGGTGTTTTGGGTTCCTGTTTTTTCTTGGATGGTTTGGGGGTGATGGCTGTTTCACAGGATGGGCATAATTGAAAATGTTTCCTCAGTGACTGGATAATCTCTTTTCGTTTTTCCTCCGGCTCTGCCTGGAGACTGGTCCACCATTCGGAAGTGAAACCGGGGCACGCGTAGGACATACCGCCCAATTCAATAAACCTGCGCTCCAGTTCGATTCCGGTCCAATGCAGTCCGAGTCGCATGGCGTCCAGGGAGCCAAGGCCCACGCCGCCAAATGGATCGATGACCTTATCACCGGGCTTGATCCAGCCCTCGGCCTGCGCGTGTTCGTAGATGCGGCGAATCAATTTGGATGAATATTTCGCCGGATGACTCATCGCCTCCGGTAGGATAACGCCGGTCCAGTTGGAAGGATAACACCCCTGCCATTCATCGACGATCGGGGAAGGTTTTTTTCTTTTAGTCATGGCAGTGCCTGCACTCACAGGCCGGTAATTTATTTTCATCGATGGCCTGTAATAATAATTTGGCTTTGGTTTCAAATTCTTCCGCCCGCTCCGGAACGTATCTCACGCTCATTACTATGTGACCATATGTTTCCCGGTTGCGATACACGACCAGGGCCCGGGCGAAGTATCCATATCTCATATATAATTGGACCTGGACATAATGAGGGAATAGCGCGCGGCCGGTTTCAAATAGTTTTTCAAACTTGCGGGAGTTCACGCTCTTGATCTCCAGCAGTGAACCATCCACGGCGACTCCGTCGATGTGACCACGCAGACGGTTATCAAATGGGGAAGTGACTTCCCTATTGATCGACTCCGGGGGCCTGGCGATTCCGCTTCTTTCCAGAATTTCCATAACGAGTCTTTCCTGTTCGTAGCCGGCATAACACATTACATGAGATTCAGGCGTAAGGCTTGGACCGTTATGGTATTCTCGAAAGGCACGCCGCGGACAGTCTGCGATTTTTGAGATTCCTAAATAATCCCGGTGCTGATCGAGTCCGCTGTTGGTGGTCATAAATTCTAAAATCTTTTGTTCCACTTCAACAGATCCAATTTTTTGTATTGCGCTCATTTTATAGATCCTTTCATAGATAAGAAAATTCAATACGATTGACCAGGGTTTCAGGCGTACAGCCTTTATGAGTCTCACAGAAAAATTTTACAAATTGGTCCGGCGTCATCTCCGGGAAACCTTCCCGGATGACCTCACGCCGGCCGTATTCGGGATCGTCGATCATTCGGCGGAGTGGTTCCCAGCGCGCACACTCACATTTATTGTATCCCATGACAACGACCGACTCCCCTTTCTTTAGTCCCTGGCCTTTCTCCACGCCGGCGAAGAAATCACCGGGCTTGATCTTGCTCCAGCCAGTTCGCCGGGTCACGGTTTTGGACCGTTCCCGGTATTGTCGTTTTGTAAGTGCAAAAGACATATTCCGCATTATTCAATCCATTCCATACAGTCCGGAGTCTCACACTTCCCCCATACGTGGCCATTCATGGCCGCGTGAGTCATGTGGAGTCTGCCGCCGCATATAGGGCAATCGATGATCTGTTGACCGTCCCGGCCGTGGTATTCCTTTTTCATTGTAAAAATCAAAGGCATGGCTTTTGCATGGCGCTCCAGCAGTAGGCGGAGCGTAGTTTCAAAATCGGCCAGTTCCTCCAGGGTTGGAAGGGTAAACGAATCACAGTGGACCTGATTGGGTTTATCTTCCTCTCTGAATGTAAAGCAGGGCAAGCGGCGAATCCATCCATGATCGTTCCCGCCGACAAGCTGGCGGTAATTGATATTCATTCCACAAACAGAATGATCGTCCTGGACGCCGTTGAAATATTTACAACTATTTTTTTGCATCGGTTTTTTTGGTTAGGATATGATCGAAATTCCTGTAATTGACGCGCGTCAACTTATCGACGAGGATCTGCCAGTCTTTATTTAATTTCTCCTGCTGTGCAATCATTGATTCAAACTTGGCTTTCTGGTCATCGGTCAAAACATAATAGGGCCCGTACCCCTCTTTTTTTCCATGTTTGGAGATTGCTTTACCGTCTGTATCAAATCCGATGATCTCCCGCTTGATTATGCTCCGGTTGCTGTACCATGTATCCACATGGTACACGGTCAAGGAGTTACGCTGTGAGGATATCAATTTCTCCATGTCGGATAACTTGGCCCGGGTCGCTTCCTTTCCGTCGATCATTGCAGAGAATTTGCCGGAATCTTCATCGATCCGGATTTCAATTCCGTCCACTTCTTTGATCTTGATTTTCATGATTGAATTCCTTATAAGTTGAATAGGCTGTCACTGGCCCGGATGGTTCCCGGTCCGGTAGATTGAATCAATTCTTTTGCCTGGAGCCTGGAGATATACGCGTCCCGGCTCGTTTTCTTATAATCTTCAATCTGGTCCCGGCGGATGTCATGGGGATGGGCGTTTATTGCCGCGTCCAGGATGACGCGCTCCCCTAGTGGTAGACGTGCGCGCCAATACTCCTGGAGGGCTTCACCTGTTGGCAGTGGATCGTAATTTGAGCCGAGCGAATAGATGCCCGCCTGGGTTGCGTATACTTTCCGATCGTTGCCGATTTCCAGAAACCCTTTTGCCTGGAGCCTAGAGATATACGCGTCCCGGCTCGTTTTCTTATAGCCGGTCAAGACTGTTAGTTGTTTGCGGTCAAGGCCGTTATATTGCGCGCAGGCGCTTAGGATCTTCTTTTCTCCGATCGGTAAGGGGTCGCCGGGATCTGCAGAGGCTTTGGGTTCGGACCGAGTCGGGAACGGGAGAACGACCGGCCGCGCGGCGGATGCTGTTGGGGGTTTGGTCCCATTGCGGACCTGGGACAAAGCAGAAAGGATTTCATCCTTTGACGTTTCCAATAACCGAATCCCCTCATTCAATTTATCCGACGAGTCCCAAAATGTAACCGTCATGGATTGGATTTCCATTATGAGATTTTCAAGCCGTTTGATTTGATTTTCTTCGATCGACGGGACCCGGATGATCTCCGGCGGAGCCTGTTGAGGTTTGGCGCTTTGTGCGCGCTGTAATTCATTCTGCAGAGAATTGATCCGGCGCTTGAGGGCGGCGGGATCGTTTTCCTCTGCCATTTGAATCACTTCGGCCATGGAGTTTTTTATATCTTCCAGTTCGATTGGGTCCAGGGTTTGCGGTTCCGTCGATCCGCCGAATTCCGGAGTCTTGGAGGCGTCCAGGGTTTTCTTAAGGTTGATCTGGACCTTTTGAATAACTTTCAACCAGCGGGGACTCCAGATATACGCCTGACCGACTTCGAGGTAAGGGATTTCGTCCAATAGATTTTCGCTCATGCCCTTTTCTACAATCCATTCATCCAGGGCCTTCCGCTCCTGTTTTCCATAAAGATAATGAACGAATAAAATCTCGGCCTGATTCAATGCTTCTTTATTGACAGCCTGGGGGCGTTGGGAAATGATCGTCGTGCCGATTCCGTATTTGCGGCCGGCTTTGGTCAAATCTTCAAAGGCTCCGAGCATTCGTGCATTCTCTTTTCCGGAGAATTGAGGGATGAAGTCCTGCGCCTCTTCAATGATAAGCATCATCGGACTCCGATGTTCTTTCTTCCTAAAAAATAACTGCTCCGCGAAGTCTGTGGCGAATCGGTGCCGGTCCCCTTTGCGAAACATGGATACATCGATGATCAAACTGATTCCACGATCGACGATAAGATCCGCAATGAGTTTGCCGGCTTTGGGGTCCAGGGGGATATCTCCATGCAGTCCGCCAAAGATGGGAATATTGAATCCGCTGGCAGTTTTGCCGGATGCGGACCGGCGAATACCGTACCATGATCCATCGTTGTCCAGGATGGCGACCTGCGCGCCAATGGATAAAAGCCCCTCCACAAATACGCCGGCGGTGTTGCTCTTTCCTGAGCCGCTCATGCCCATGATCGCGAGTCGTTTTGTGACCGCGTCCGGGGTAAGGCTGAATCGGTCCTGGTCCGATAGCATGATCTTATTTTTCATTTTGAAAGTCCTCCGGTAATTCCTGGCGGAGCATGTCCACGATCTTTTTTACGTTTCCAAAATTGAAACCAAAATGAATGACCGGGCGCTTTCCGGCTCTGCGTTCTGCCGGCGTCAATTCCTTGTATAGCTCATTCTCTAATTGACTCCCCGGCTGTGGGATGAGGCTGAGAGGCGCTCCGGGATGGATGCGAATCCAGCGGACCGGCGATCCTTGCATTGCCGCGTTCGCTTCCTTGTATGTGGTTTTCTTTTTGGCCATGGTCACGCCTCCGGGATAACGGTTTCAATGGGTTTGTCATTGATGAACACCCGGTAGATATGTTCGCCATTCACGACCAGGGAGCGCACTTTACATTTTTTATTTACAGTCACTGTTCCCTTTGCGCTCGAGGAAAAATCCAGCCAGGCACGATAAGGCAAATTTATTTGCGCGATGTGCGGATCGTTTATGATGGGCAAATCGACAGATGGTTCCGCCGCTGGCTGAGAGAATAAAGGGAGATCCAAATACTGATTGGTCAGGCGTTGTTTGGTTTCGGATGCGATTTCGCTTTTGCCTCCCCATTCGTCCAGGCGGCGGGCCGCTTCCCCGACTCTCTCCCATTTGATCCGGGTCCAGTGTTTAGAGTCTATCGGCGATAAATCCGGGATCGGTTCCTTGGACCAGAATGCGACTCGAATCATGTGCCAGTATTTCTGGAGTTGAAAAATCAGGCCCTCTTGATGTTGGACCAGTTCAAAGAAGTCTATAAGGGCTTCACGCTCCCGCTGCCATTGCTGAAAGGCTTCCTGAATGTCATCGGTGTGGCCGGTCATTTCCATGGCCAGTGATTTGATTTGTTCCTCGTTCATTTTATTTTTCTTTCTGAATACACCTCAGCCGGCGGGATGGAAACATGCGCCTCGGCTCCCTCTACCCTTTTGCTTCTGATCGTGACATATCGCTTGCATTCCCACGGACAATCTTGCTCATTGCTGATGATAACCTTTTCAGTAGACAATACGTGATTGGGTTTGATCCGGCGGATGGGAAGTCCACTCTTTAGGGCCTGATAATATCCATCTGGACCGGGGTTCTCATTCAGGGAATAGAATTCCCGCGTGATCGGTTCGGATGATTCTTCGCCGTCCTCAACGTGCGCGCCATATTCAATCAGATAGACTGTGAAGGGTTGGGACCACGCATCCGCGGCAATGGATGCCAAGCGGTGACTCTCCTCATAAATGGCCTGCTGCTGTTCGTCCTGTGATTTGCGCTCCGCTTCCTGGCTCTTGATTTCGTCTAATCTCGCCTGAGCCGCGTCCAGGATTTTCGGCGTGAGATCCGGGAATTGCTCGATGCGTTTGGGAGTCCAGTAATCGATTCCGGAACGATCGAAGCCACGATAATCCAGAGCCTCGGCCCGCCGCCTGTCCTCCTGTTCCTGCCGTTCGGCTTGGAACTTTGGAAGGATTGAAATTAGATCATGGAACAATCTGGCTATGTCTGCCTCATAGATTGATCGGACGGGGTTGGTTTGATATAACCGCGCCGCGCATCGTGGGAAATATAAATCAATGGAGTCGCATGGATCTGCAGAGGGGATATCAAACCCCTGAGCGACTGCGCCGCGGAGTCCTCGGAAGGATAGAGGCATTTCAAATTTGACCCGCGGAGTCCCCTGGTTGTATGTGTCAATGGTTATGTCACCGGATTCAAATTCGTCCAGATACTCCCCCAACCATGTTTTCACATTTTCACGGAATTTGATTTTTGCCTTTTCGATGGCCGCTTGTTGCGCCTGCTTTTGTTCCTGGGCCAGTCGTTCCCTATGGTCATGATACTGCTTGGCTAATTGGTCTGCGTTCATTTTATTATCTCCTTGTTTGTGTTATCTTGAAACTTTACCGCGTAAATTTTTCGCGGCGAGTACCTTATCAAATACTTTGACCAAAGCGGTCTGCAGGTCCCGGTTTTGGATCTGCTCAAAGTCTGCGATGCCGCTCAAGCCATGTTTTTCCAATGCGACATACAAACGATGTATAAAGCCTTCCGGGTTGCCTCGGATAATGAATGCGATCTCGTCCCCGGATTTATGCCGGCCGAATATGACCAGATTATTGATGATCAAATCATCGGAGCGGAAATCAAAATCAGTGAAAGCCGACCGAATGATTTGATCCGTCGCCTCATAAGAACCAAGGGCATTATTTAGATCGTGGATGCCGTCCAGGTCCAGACCGACCACAAATAAATCATTCTCGGAGAGGTTGCGAAATTCCACGCGCAAGCCTGCCGGCGAAAGTCCACCATACGCATGATCGGCTTTCAGTTCGGCATTCTCACGCTCGAGGCGTTCTAGTTTGTCTTGTAATTCCTGGAGTGAGATGCTCATGATTCAATCTCCGTTTGGACCGGGACCGGGATAAGTCGAAGTATATCAAGGGCGCTTGATGTTGCGCGCCTATTCGTTAAGTTTGTCCGGATAAGTGTTACCGGCTTATAGCCTGGCAGTTGATCGACCGGGCACGATAGGAATTTTTTATACAATCTCTTTTTGCCGATCGTGATTTTGATCTGATCAGCTGGGAACCGGGCCGCCAGAATTTCAAGGCCGCGCGGCTGATGAGTCCAGCGTTGACCATCGTTCCGGTTGGATGTGCGGACCTCGCTCCAGGTGCGTCCGCTCTTTGTGAACCAGTGATAAAAATCACCATGGCCGGCGTTCGTGTGAATTTCAATCTTTGCTGTCAGTTTGTTATTTTTTCGGATGGTCAATTTTGCCACCACATTTTTTTTACTACTTGTCATTATTTCCTCTGTATGATATATTCAGAGGTGAGAACCCATCGCAGGAGACTCACCCAACCCAGGACAACCGCCGACTCCGGCGGTTGCTCCGTTTTATAATTGATTTAGTGTGATCTCAATCTCTGCCAGTTCGGAGATCATTTCGCTGGCTTCCTCGCTACGGGTGAACAAATGACCCTCAAAGGCTTTGAGGATGGTTTCCCGGCGGCTGGTCAATAGATTGGTAACCTGAGACTCGGCCAGTTCGTTGAAATGATTTTCCAAAAGGATCGCACGATTGCGGAACGGCTCCGCCTGGAAATGTATGGAGGCTTTCCACAAATTGAAATTGCCCTCCCCTTCCAGGGTTGCACAGGCTGCAGAGTATTGGCGGATAGTATCGGTATAATTAATTGTATTCATGATCGTTTACCTTGCCCACAAATGGCCTTGATCGTTGAAAGCCAGATTTGAATTTATGATTTCCTTGATCCGGGCGGGACCCAGGACAGATGTATAACGCTCCATCAAAAGAGTCCGGGCTTGCTTCTCGATGATCCGGACCCGCTTGAGAATGGACCATGATTTCCGGGTGTTCTTTTTGATCCATGATTCGAAATGGGGGTCCAGTTCATGCAGTGCAATCTCGGCATTCCGGAGCCGGCGGGCGGGATCTTGCTCCAGGGCCAAACGATCCGAATCGAGGGAAATAGCGGCCTTTGTTTTGGTCCGCCTGGTATAGCGGTTTCGTCGAAATATGGATTTCATTGGTTATATCTCCTTGTTATCGTTGAATATAAGCGATAACCGGGGGAGTGTCAAGGGTTACTAACGCCTTGACACTAACAAAAAAGTAATGTATAACCTGACCTTATGAACGCCGAAAAAACTTTCTTTTTTGCCCTTGGCGATATCCTCAAAGAGATGGGACTATCTCAAGCGGACGCCCGACGGAAATTCAAGTTTGATCGAAAGGGGCCGGGTTATATAAGCAGGACGGGATTCCTTAAGTTATGTAACCGACCCAAACAAATCAAATTTGAAATGCTCACCCTAATCTGTAATGCTATGGGATTGAAACCGGAGGACGTAATAAGAAAAAGGTAGTACAATAAATTGATCCGGGGCCGGCCTTGCCAAGGTGAGCCGGTCCCGGTCCAGATGCCGGTAAAATATCCCGGTATCTCCTTGTTAGGCCGGCGGCCTGGTTAGCTGCCGGCCTCCCTTACAAGAAAGGAAAAATGCGATGGGCTTATCTGGAATTGTTTGGTTTGACCAGGGAACGAAATCAATAATTGAAAAGATACGCGGGGCGATCGATGGGCATACAAAGAGATTCGGGCGGATGCCTCAAATATGCCTGATAAGCAAAACCCAATTTACCGAATTGAAAACGAACGAAGTGGAAGGGGTCCCGATTCATGTTTGGAGTCGGTGCCTGGAGAATCATTTCATCGTCGGGCGGGACAATTATGAGCAGGCAAGACAATAACGGTCCTGCAATGATCCGGAATGTAACCATGCAGGGGAGTCGGCTGTCATGTCGTTGGCTCAGGCCTATCCCGTTCAGCGATGGACGGGAGGGCCTCCCTCCCCCTCTGTTTTCCAATACCCTTTTGACTATGCAGACCTAGGAGGCATTGCATCATGGAGCAGTCACAAAATTTACAAATGTTCTGTTCGTCGTTGACCGGGAGCGCCCCAAAAATTCTGATTGCTTTTTTTATGGCGGGGACCGCGTTGAATGTCGATCAATTATTCCAATGGACCGGCTTATCTCGGCCGACCATTTACCAGGGGTTGAAAGTTCTAAAAGAATTCGGGATTCTAAAAAGTAAAAAGATTGGACACGGAATCGAAATATGGAATTTGAATATCGAGAGGTCAAGAGCGGGTCTAATCAATCATGAGAAAATGGGGGGATTAAGAAAGAGCAGGAAAAGGGCCGGCGTATATGTATTGAAATGCAGAGAACTTTATAAAATAGGAAGGTCTAACGATCTTCAATTTCGCATGAAAGCCTTTAGGACGGCAAACCCATTTGATATAGAAGTCATCCGGTTATTCGAGACAGAAAAGAGTCTCAATCTTGAAAAAGATTTGCATAAAACATTTCAGCATCGCCGGGTAAATGGAGAATGGTTCAATCTGGATTCCGGGGACATTTCACGAATAAAAAATATGTCAGTGGATGGTGTAAAATGATTTCTCCCCCACTCCCTAAATATGTACTTATCCCATCGGATTATATCGAGCAGGTATTTGATCTGGATAAACCTCGGCGGACACTGCTGACCAGTTTCATTCGGATTCTTTCCCTGGCGTGGGAATCGAAATATCAAAAGACTCCTGAATTATCCGAGGGAGACTTAATTCAATTTTTGAAAATAAGCCGGCGTCAATACTTCGATCAAAAATCAGATATGGAATTATTGGGATGGATCAAATCAACCCATCCCAACCCCGGCAAGGTTCAATTTATATTCAACTCTCTTATCTTTGGCGAAAGTGCGGAAAACCGCACTCTGGCCCTAGAAGAAGAAGTAGAATCTATTAATACTATTAAGTTAATAGAATCTACTTCTTCTAGTAGCGAAAGTGCGGAAAACTGCACTGAGTACCCATCTGTGAAAAAAATCTTGGAGTCGACAGATAAATTATTCGGTCATCCCGGCGTGCTGACTTCCGGGCTTGATCTGGACAAGCTGGAGCCTTGGACCGTGTTGGGTTGGATCGGGCTGGCGTGGGACCAGTGGCGGGACGGCGGAAAGAATGGAAACCTATTCGCTCCCGCCGGCGTTGTCTATAACAAGCTGGCAGATCCATCAAAGCCACACGCGGGAGGCGGATTCCATGAGGGCGCATGGAGGCACATACTGCCGGCTGAATACCTGGAGGCGCTTGATCTGGCAGAATATGAATGCTCAGACTGTGGGGAAGTATTCCAAAAAGGAAATGACTTCGAGGCGCATAGGCTGACACATGGGGAAGTGATAGAGGTTCCGGAACCGGCGTATACAATCACCGGCGATGAAACGATCCGGGAAAAAATATTATCGACCGGCTACACTGCCGAATCAATCTGGCTGTATGTCCTGGAGCAATTGCAAATCGATATGCCGCCGGCCTCGTTTACTACCTGGCTCCAGGATACCAAGCCGGCCCATTATGAAAATGAGATCATTACGATCGGAGTCCGGAATCAATATGCCTGTGATTGGATTGTCAAGAAAATGAAAACCACCATCGACAAATTGATCCGGGAAAAGGCCCGGCATGATCTGCAGGTGA
>Ga0065707_10001404_pt1 | contig 10869 bp, 5 predicted proteins | sample SwiRhicommuniRL3_FD_59094 | JGI IMG/M metagenome (GOLD analysis project Ga0065707, IMG submission 59094) | Switchgrass rhizosphere bacterial communities from Rose Lake, Michigan, USA - RL3 v2 (version 2) | ecosystem: Host-associated > Plants > Roots > Rhizosphere > Soil | place: East Lansing, MI... | reverse complement strand
GGCCCGCCGCCGGCCTCGAAGTTCGCGGCGTCGATGGCGCCTCATTGTTCCGTTACGGCCAAGCCGAGTTTCTCTTCGAAAAGAGCCAATCGATTCCCCCACTACTGGTAAAGACCCTGCTGTTTCTCGAGAACCGAGATCTCGACCGGCCGGCGACCCCCTGGCAAAACCCGGTGATCGAGTGGGACCGGACCGTTAAAGCCGCGATGCTCTACATCGGCGCCAAGCTCAATCTGCCGGTGCCGGTGCAGGGCGGGAGTACGCTCGCGGTGCAGCTCGAAAAGTTTCGCCATTCTCCCAACGGGCGCACCGACACGCCGCTGGAAAAACTGCGCCAGATCGTTGGCGCAAGCCTCAAAGCGTACCGCGAGGGGGCCAATACTCGCGCCTGGCGCGAGCGTATCATTGTCGATTATCTCAATACCGTTCCCCTCGCCGCCGCGCCCGGTTATGGCGAGATCCATGGTCTCGGCGAGGGCCTGTACGCCTGGTTCGGCATGCGCCTTGACGAAACCGTGGCAGCTTTGAACGCGCCTGGGCAAACACCGTCAAAGGTCCGCGCCTTCAAGCATGTCTTGGCTTTGCTCATCTCGGTGCGAGCGCCATCCGATTATCTGGTCGATGGGCGGCCCTCGTTGGAGGACAAAGTCAACAAGTTTACTCGCCTGATGGCGCGTAAGGGGCTCATCGATTGGGAGTTTGCCGCCGATTTGCAAGAAACCCCGATCCGCTTTATACCTACGGCGCCGCTGCCGCCGCAGCCTTCATCGAGCAAAAACAAGGCCGGCAATGCCATACGCACCAACATGATGGAAGCGCTTGGCGTCGGCAACCTTTACGATCTCAGCCGGCTCCATCTGCAGGTCGACAGCACTTTCGATGTTCCCCTGCAGAAACAAGTGACCGATTTTTTGAATCGCCTAGCCGACCCGCAGTTTGTCAGCGCCAACGGTCTCAATGGCGAGCGACTTTTGGAAAACGCCGATCCCACCAAGGTGATCTATTCGTTTTTGTTGGTCGAAGCGACGCCGGCAGGCAACCAGGTGCGGGTTCAGGCGGACAACTTCGCATCGCCGTTCGATTTCAATAAAAGCGTCAAGCTGGAGCTCGGCAGCACGGCAAAGCTGCGCACCGTGACGCACTACTTGGAAGTCATGGCCGAACTCCATGCTGAATTGTCCGCCTTGAATCAGAAGCAGCTGGGACAGCGCGCCCAAACCGCCCGTGATCCTTTGACCCGCTGGGCGGTCGAAACGTTGCAAGCCGACAGCACCCTCGCCTTGCAGCCATTTCTCGAGGCGGCGATGGCGCGGCGCTACTCGGCAAGCCCGTATGAAGATTTCTTTACCGGCGGCGGCGTGCATCGATTCGAAAACTTCGATAAGGAAGAAAACCATCTCATCGAACCTGTGCGCGAAGCGTTCCGCAACTCCACCAACCTGGTTTTTATCCGCCTCATGCGCGACGTGGTGAGTTACCATCGCGCGCGGCTGCCCTACGACGCCAACGATGTCCTGGCGAATCCCGCGAATTTGGAACGCCGGAAAATGCTCCAGGAAATCGGCGACGAAGAGTCCCGTCTGGCGCTGCGCCGGGCCTACCAAAACTACGCCAACCAGCCACCCGAGGAAATCGTACGGCGCCTGCTCGGCAAGGGAAACATCGAGCGCCGTTTGACCGTGCTCTTTTTTGCCTGGCATATCGGCACGAGCGAGAGCGACCTCAAAGCTTGGTTCGAGAAAAATAAAGTCACGCCGACGGACGCGGAAGTAGCCAAACTCTACCGTGCCTACCACAACCCGCGGCTGACCTTGGCTGATTACGGTTATTTGCTCTCGCTTCATCCGCTCGACCTCTGGATCGCGGGCGAAATGCGCAAGCAGCCAACTCTTGCATGGGATAAGCTCTATGCCATGAGCGCCGAGGCGCGCCTGGTCGGCTCCAGTTGGCTGCTCAGTGATCGCAACCGCCGCGCCCAGGATTTGCGCCTGCGCATCCGCATGGAAAAGGACGCCTTCATGCGTATGACCCCTTACTGGCAACGTCTCGGTTTCCCTTTCAAAACCATGGTGCCGACTTACGCCACCGCCATCGGCAGCTCGTCCGATCGCCCCATAGCTCTCGCTGAACTTGTGGGTATTCTGGTGAACGACGGCGTGCGCCGGCCCTCCGTGAGCTTGACCCAAGTGCATTTCGCCGGAGGCACGCCCTACGAAACGACTCTCGAGCGCCCAGCCGATCCGGGCCAACAAGTGCTGGCTCCGGAGATTGCTCGGACCGTGCGCCGGGCGATGGCCGATGTCGTTGAGCAAGGCACCGCGCGACGCCTGAACGGCGCCTATAGAATGGCGGATGGTAAAGTGATCACCGTCGGCGGAAAGACCGGCTCCGGCGACAACCGCTTCGAAACCTTCAGTCGCTCGGGCGCAATCATCACGTCGCGCGCCACCAACCGGACGGCGACATTTGTTTTTTATATCGGCGAGCGCTACTTCGGCGTCATCACGGCCTACGTGCAAGGCCGCGAAGCCGACCACTATAAGTTTACCAGCGCTCTGCCGGTAACGCTTTTGAAACTATTGGCGCCGACGCTGATGTCGAAGCTCGACAAAAATTTTCGCGAGCCGGCCGCAACCTCCGCGGTCAAAGAAACTCCTCCCGTCAAGCAGACCGCGAATCCGGTGGACTCGCCGAATGCGCGAGCTGACGCGGCTGTCCCGATGGCGCGTTGAATTCCGGGTCGGCTGGCAAGCACCGGGCGCGCGTTCACCACACTGCTTACTACTGGTCTCGGTCTTGCAGAAGCGGTCTGCCGGATTTGAGTAAATCAACAGTCCGTTACGTGCCGCGCCGATTGCCGAATAGTTCGATGTGCAAGCGTGGGGTGAAGCCGTAGCCGTAGTGCAGGCATTGTTTGACGATCCAAGCTGTTTTTTCGCGAAGTTGACCCTTCGTAGTGCCCTGCGCCATGATCAGAACGCGAGCGGGGTCGACATTCTTGAGTCGGCCGACAATGCTTTGAATCTCGGAAATATCGTCTTTCCTATCCACGACAAATTTGAGCTGGTAGTCGTAAGCATCCAGATAGGCTTGCACCACCGGAAGATTTAACCGCCGTTCTTCGTGCATCGCCGCGAACTTGCCTTTTTCTCTTTTCCACGGCGTGGAATTCGTCAACTTGGGGCTGAGCGACACGAGATCGCAGTACACCGGCTTAAAAATCGTGCCGGCGGTCTCGATGGTGACATGCTTGCGTTTGTCTCTAAGCGCGATCGTTAGCTCTTCGATCTCGGTTGCCAGGAGCGGCTCGCCGCCGGTGATCACGACATGGCTTGTTGGATGTCGATCGACGCGGGAGAGAATCTTGCCGAGCGGCCATGAAGCCCCCTCGGGTCGCCACGAAGTGTAAGGAGTGTCGCACCAAACGCAACGTAAATTGCATCCGGAAGTCCTGATGAACACGGATGGCGTGCCGGCAAGCCGGCCTTCGCCTTGGATCGAATAAAAGATTTCGCTGATACGCACGGGCTAAACTTATCAGAGTGCCGGCGTGCCTTGAAGCGTCGATGTCGCTCAGGACATGATTTGCGGGAGATACTCCGGGACAGCAAACTTGCAACGACGGCACCGTGTGGTAGAGGTTAAGTTTGGCAAACGATCGAAAATCACTCGACTATACGCAGCACGAAGAACGATTATCGGAATGACGGCAGATGAGGCAGGGCTGGCGGCCGAGGAGCGCAGAATTCGCCGGCTGCGCAGCGCCATGGACGTTGCCGCAGAGCTTCTCTGGAGCGTGAATCTAACGCTCGAAGAAGCGCGGGATGTGGTCAGCCATGCGAAAAATACGGCGCTGCAACTTTTTCCAGACAAGGAAGAAACTTTTGATCTGATTTACGGATCGCGTTTCCGGCGCATTCTTGTAGCAAAATATCGCTTGCAGTGAAACAGCGAGGCGCGACGAACCCTTCGCACAAAAATCTAACAATGGACGGAAGATTCATTCATATCCGCGGCGCCAAGCAAAACAATCTAAAAAATCTCGACCTCCGCATCCCCCTCAACCAGCTGACGGTGGTGACCGGCGTCAGCGGTTCCGGAAAATCGACGCTTGCATTCGACATCCTCTATGCCGAAGGGCAGCGCCGCTACGTCGAAAGCTTTTCCGCCTATGCCCGGCAATTTCTCGACCGCATGGACAAACCGGACGTGGAAAGCATCGAGGGGATTCCTCCAACCATCGCCATCGATCAAAGCCGCCCGGTGCGGACTTCGCGCTCCACCGTCGGGACAATGACCGAGCTGCACGACCACTTCAAGCTGCTCTTTGCCAAGATCGCCGTGCTCCACTGCCGCGGCTGCGATCGCATCGTCGAGCGCGACAGCGCGCAATCGATTTACGCTAAACTCGGAGCGATCCCGGAAGGCACGCCTCTCGTGCTGACTTTTCCGTTGGCGCAATCCGCCGTGGCTTGGGATGAAGTACGGAACGGTCTGCGCCAGGCGGGTTTTCATCGCTTGCTGGTCAGCCGCGAGATACGCGAGCTCGACGAACTCGAACTGGCGCCAAATGGCAGCGATGCTTTTCAGGTCGTCGTCGATCGTTTCGCGTTCCGACCGGAAAATAAAAAACGAATCGCGGAATCGCTGGAGCAGGCCTTTCACTACGGCAAGGGACGGCTGAGTCTCCTGTTTCCGCAGGACAACTGGCGCTCGGAGCCGTTCAGCAATCATTTGCATTGCCCGCATTGCGACATCTCTTACCGCGATCCGGTGCCCAATCTTTTTTCTTTCAATAGCCCGCTTGGCGCCTGTGAAACCTGCCGGGGTTTCGGCCGAATCATCGACATCGATCTCGACCTGGTGATTCCCGATCCGGGCAAATCACTCAGCGACGGCGCCATCAAGCCGTGGATCAACCGGACTCGGCGCATGCGCCGCCTGTTGGATTTTTGCGAACGAAAAAAAGTGCCGACCAGAAAGCCGTGGGGCGAGCTGACCGACAAGCAGAAACAATTTGTCGTCGACGGCGACGGCGAATACAAGGGCATTCGCGGCTGGTTTCGCCGGCTCGAACGCAAGAGCTACCGCATGCACGTGCGCGTGCTGCTGGCGCGTTATCGCGCCTATCTCATGTGCCCCGATTGCAACGGCACGCGCCTCAAGCCCGACGCCCTGCACTATCGGATCGACGGCAAAGATGTCGCTCAGGTAAGCGCCCTGAGCGTCGGCGCCGCGCGGCGCTTTTTTGAGGATCTCAAGCCGGCCGGCGCGCTCGATCAAATCGGCAGTTTGATTCTCCATGAAATTCGTCGTCGGCTGGCCTATCTCGCCGGCGTCGGGTTGGAATATCTGACGCTCGACCGCCAGTCGCGCACGCTTTCCGGTGGCGAACTCGAGCGCGTCGATCTTACCACCGCCCTGGGCTCCTCGCTGGTGAATACGCTTTACGTCCTGGATGAGCCGTCCATCGGACTGCACCCGCGCGACAGCCGGCGCCTTGTGGAAATTCTCCATCGCTTGCGCGCCAACCATAATACCGTGGTCGTTGTCGAGCATGATCCGGAGATCATCAAGGAATGCGATCACATCATCGATCTTGGGCCCAAAGCCGGCGAGCAGGGCGGCGAGGTGATGTTCGCGGGTTCCTACCAGGATCTCTTGAAGAGCGAAGACTCCCTCACGGCCGCCTATCTGAGCCGGCGCAAAGAAATTCCCTTGCCGGCAAAAAGGCGCAAGGCGCTGCCGCACCGCTCGATCAAAATCAAAGGCGCGCGGGCCAACAACCTCAAGAATATCGACCTGGAAATTCCTCTGGGCATGCTCGTCTGCATCACCGGCGTATCGGGCTCGGGCAAATCGAGTCTCGTTGACGAAGTGATCCATCGCAATTTAAAAAAACTCAAAGAGGCGCCCGCAGCCGGCATCACGGATTGCGCCGGCATCAGCGGCGTCGATAAGATTTCCGAAGTCATTTTGGTCGACCAATCCCCGGTCGGCACCACGCCGCGGTCCAATCCGGCGACTTACATGAAAGCCTTCGATGGCGTGCGCCGCCTGTTTGCCGCCGCCGACATGTCGCGCTTGCGCGGTTACACGCCGTCGACCTTTTCATTCAATGTCGAGGGCGGCCGCTGCGAGACCTGCCGCGGCGAAGGTTACGAGAAAGTCGAGATGCAGTTTCTTTCCGACGTGTACACCTCCTGCGCGGAATGTCACGGCAGCCGATTCCGGGAAGAAGTCTTGGAAGTGACCTATCGCGGCAAGACGATTCGCCAGGTCCTCGATCTCACCGTCACCGAAGCTTTGGATTTTTTCAAAGACACCAAGGACATCAACGCCGCGCTCGCGCCGCTGCGCGCCGTGGGGCTGGAGTACGTGCGCCTGGGGCAGCCGCTCACGACGCTCTCGGGCGGTGAGTCGCAGCGTTTAAAATTGGCCGCGCACATGGCCAAGGCGCGCAGGGCTGGAACACTTTTTATTTTCGACGAGCCGACCACCGGTCTCCACTTTCACGACATCGAGCGCCTGCTCTGGGCGTTCAACGAACTCATCGAGCAGGGCCATTCGGTCATTGTCATTGAGCATAACCTGGAGGTGATCAAGTGCGCCGACTACATCATCGATCTCGGTCCCGAGGGCGGCGACGGCGGCGGTGAGATCGTGGCGGTCGGAACCCCGGCTGAGATCGTCCGCTCGGAACGTTCGCATACGGGAGTTTATTTGCGGCCGCANTTGCAGGCCGNCGCCTCGCCTTTTACCNCCTTACTGGAAAAAAATTTAAAGGTTCAAGAGNTCAAGGGTCCAAGCGCGGCAGAAAACGCCATCGCGATTGTCGGCGCCAAGGAACACAATCTAAAAAATATCAGCTTGAATATACCGCGCGATCGTTTCGTCGTCTTTACCGGACTGAGCGGCTCGGGAAAATCTTCACTCGCGTTCGATATCGTTTACGCCGAGGGGCAGCGCCGTTATATCGATAGCCTTTCGGCCTATGCGCGCCAATTTCTCGAAGTCATGGCGCGTCCCAACGTCGACTACGTCGCCGGCATCCCGCCGACGGTCGCCATCGAGCAGCGGCTCAGCCAGGGTGGCAAGAAATCCACGGTGGCCACAGTCACGGAAATCTATCATTACCTGCGCCTGCTCTATTCGAAGATCGGCAAGCAGCATTGCGTGCAGTGCGGCCGGCAAATTCACTCCTTGTCGCGCAGCCAGATCCTCGACCGCATCGGACGGTCCTACCGCGGCAAAGAAATCATGGTGCTGAGTCCCATCGTGCGCGGCCGCAAAGGCTTTCACAAGGAAGTGATCGCCGGCGCACGCCGCCTGGGCTATCGCCGCGCGCGCATCGACGGCAAGCTTCTGGACCTGCGCGCGCCGGAGCTTACCAACGGTCTCGAACGATTCAAAGAGCACAATATCGATATCGTGGTCGGCAAAACCAAAGCCGGCGGGCGCGAGGTCGAAGCGATGATCGATCAGGCGCTGCGCCTGGGCAACGGCGTCATCCATTTAATCTCCGACCGCGGCGAGCAGATCTTCAATCAACGGCTTTTCTGTCTCGGTTGCGGCATCGGTTATGAGCCTCTCGATCCGCGGATTTTTTCTTTCAACAGCCGGCAGGGCGCCTGCGGCCAGTGCGCCGGAATGGGCTTTACCTGGGATTTCGATCCCGACTTGATCTTCGCCGATCCGCGCCGTCGGCTGCGCGATGCGATCAGCGGCATCTCGCCGGTATCCTCGGTCAACGGATCGGAAACAGAGCGGGCGCTGCAACGGCTGCTGCACGACCTCAAAGACCGACACGGCGTCGATATCGACAAACCGCTGGCCGATTTGCCGAAGAAAACTCGCGAGGAAATTTTGCACGGCGGCAGCGGACGAAAAGCATTTGTCGGGCTCGTGCCGTTCCTTAAAGAACTGTCGGAAGCGGGCGATGACAATTCAAGCAGCGAACTGAGAGAACTGATGACGGAAACGCCCTGCCCGGCGTGCGCAGGACGGCGATTAAACCAGCGAGCTCAGGCCGTCAAAGTGGAAGGCAAGACGATCTGGCAAGTCACGGCCTTTTCCGTCGAAGAAGCAAAACAGTACTTCGGCAAATTCGATCTTGCCCACGCCGAGAACGGCAATAGCGCGCGCGATCAAGCGGTGGCGGACAAGATACTGCGGGAAATCCAGCAGCGCTTGAGCTTCCTCTCCGAAGTCGGCCTCCCCTATCTGACCCTTGACCGCCGCGCCGATACGCTCTCGGGCGGCGAAGCACAGCGCATTCGGCTCGCCGCCCAATTGGGATCGAATCTGCGCGGCGTTTGCTACATCCTCGACGAGCCCACCATCGGCCTCCACCCGCGCGACAACAACATGCTGCTCGGCACGCTCAGGCGGCTCGAAGAACTGGGCAACAGCGTCCTGGTGGTCGAGCACGATGAAGCGACCATTAATTCGGCGGATTGGATCGTTGACCTGGGACCGGGCGCCGGCGTACACGGCGGCAGTGTCGTCACCATCGGCACGCCGGCGGAAATCAGGAATCATCCGGATTCACCCACGGGCGCCTACCTTCGTTCGGCCAAGCGACGGCTCGGCCCCAAGCGCGATCTTTTGGACGCCAAATGGCTCACCATCCGCGGCGCCAAGGCGCATAATCTGAAAAACTTCGACGTCAAAGTTCCCCTCGGCATGTGGACCTGCGTGACCGGCATCTCGGGCTCGGGAAAAAGTACTTTGGTGCGCGAAGTTCTTTACAAAGCGCTGAAGCTTCACCTCGGCCAGTTCGCCGGCCGGCCCGGCGCGCACAAAGAAATCGCCGGCTGGAAAGCGCTCGAGCGCATCGTCGAAGTCGATCAATCTCCCATCGGCAAGACCCCTCGCTCGGTGCCCGCGTCCTACGTCGGTCTGCTCGACGAAATCCGCAAGCTCTACGCGCTCGCGCCCGAAGCGCGGCTGCGCGGCTACACCCCGAGCCGGTTTTCTTTCAACGTCAAAGGCGGGCGCTGCGAAGACTGCGCCGGCCAGGGAAAGATTCGCAAGGAGATGAGTTTTTTGCCGGACGTATTCGTCGACTGCGAGGCTTGCGGCGGCGAACGCTTCAACGAAGAAACCCTCAACATCCGCTACAACGAAAAAAATATCTCGGATGTTTTTCGCATGACCGTGGAAGAAGCCGTGCCCTTTTTTCATGCCTTTCCAAAAATCGCGCGGCCGCTCAAGATCCTCGAAGATATCGGCATGGGCTACATCACCCTCGGGCAGGCAAGCAATACTCTGTCCGGCGGCGAGGCGCAGCGCATCAAGCTCGCCTATGAGTTGGGCAAGGAATCCCGCGGCAAAACGCTCTACGTGCTCGACGAACCAACCACCGGACTGCATTTTGTGGACGTCGAGAAGTTGATTCACATCCTGCACCGGCTGGTCGACCTGGGCAACACGGTGATCACCATCGAGCACAACCTCGATATCGTGAAAGACGCCGACTATTTGATCGATCTCGGCCCGGAAGGCGGCGAGTTGGGCGGCGAGTTGATTGCGTGCGGCTCACCGTTGGACGTCATCAAAGACGGCAAACGATCGTACACCGCACGCTTTTTGCGCGAGTATTTAAACGGCGAGAACGCTTCAATGAAGTCTTCGCTTGAAAAGCGCACCCTGGAGGAGGCGCCCGCCTGACGTGGCCTCACGACTGCTACTAATGCTCGGCTACGGCCTGCGCTTGAAATGCCCGCGCTGCGGCGCCGGCGCGCTGTTTTACAAGCCGTTTCGGATGTATGAAGAATGCCCCAACTGCGCCTTGAAGTTCGAGCGCGAGCAGGGCTATTTCATCGGCGCCATGTACATCAACTATGCAGCCACGGTCGCAATCGCCGTTCCCGGCTTCTTTCTCCTGGACGCCTTCACCGCCATGACGATCAACCACCAGCTCGCCCTCTGGGTGCCGTTCGCAATTATTTTTCCGTTAGCGTTTTTCCATCACGCGCGGGGTCTATGGCTCGTCTTCGACCATTTCTTCAACCCCACGCAGCCGCTTTACAGCGTGCCGCCAAAAAAGTCAGCAAATCACTGATTGGGTCATCGAACCCAGTATTACTTCATCGGCTGCTTGGGAAACTTCGGCAAATCGGGATTCATGTGATCCCAGGGCTGGGCGCTGGAGGTGAAAAAATCCATGCTCGGTTTGAAGCGGCTCGGGTCGTCGAGGCTGCCCGCGGTGATCAACATGAACTGCGGAAATCCGGAGGTTTTACCGAACACTCTCCCGCCGCAGATCGGACAGAATCCGCGGCTGAAAGTATTGCCGCTGTCGGAGCAGCTCTCGAAATACTTCACCTCGCCAGTGATCTTCAACGCTTGCGCCGGCACGGCCAACGCCGGAACGTAAGCGCTACCGGTCGCTTTCTGACAATCCCGGCAATGACAGTTTCCGGTAAACAGCGGCGCCTTCGAGCATTCGTAGCGCACCGCGCCGCATTGACAACCGCCGGTCAATATATCGCTCATAATGTTTTTCCCTCTTTAAAATTCTTATTTTTCTGTTGGGCGCGGATCGCCTGCTTGGCCCAGCCCGCGAGCTGTTCCGCGTCTTCGATGATTTCCACCGAAACTTGATAATAACTTTTGAGCGTTTGCTTGGCGTTGGGCCGGAATGGTTTCATTTTGCGCTTGCGATACTCACCGGCGATGGATTCGTCGACTTTGAAATAGAGCCGCCCTTTGTGGATGATCCCGAAAAATGTTTCATCGTGGTACAGGCCAAACCCGCCGAACATCCCCCGCGCTTCGATGTCTTCCAACTCATGCAATTGATCGAGCACGAAATCTTTGAACGATTCGTCCCTCTTGTCCATCAGCCTGCTAACCCGGATTATT
>Ga0065707_10083013_pt1 | contig 10870 bp, 4 predicted proteins | sample SwiRhicommuniRL3_FD_59094 | JGI IMG/M metagenome (GOLD analysis project Ga0065707, IMG submission 59094) | Switchgrass rhizosphere bacterial communities from Rose Lake, Michigan, USA - RL3 v2 (version 2) | ecosystem: Host-associated > Plants > Roots > Rhizosphere > Soil | place: East Lansing, MI... | reverse complement strand
CCGATGTGGTGTGGCCTCGGGGGAAAAAGGGAATCTGTGGTCCAGCACACGAGTTGCGAGCCGCAAGGGCCCTGGAGATGCGCGGACCCCCAGGCGTCCACCAGCGTCACCTCCGGAAACCGCCCCTGGTTCGACTGGCTGTGAGGTACGATCCCTCGCCTTGAGCCGCCATCGGCGATTGTTCATTGCGTGTTACGCCGCATCGGGAGCCGCGGCGCTCATCTATCAAGTTGCGTGGACGCGGTTGTTTTCGCTCGAGCTCGGCCACACCACAGCAGCATCGAGCACCGTTCTGGCGGCATTCATGGGGGGACTGGCCGCCGGCGCATGGGTTGGCGGAAACGTCGCCGCCGATTCCGGCCGGCGCCTTCTCTCGGTCTATGCGCGCATTGAGCTGGGCATCGGTGCGATTGCCGTTGTGCTTCCTGGCGCGCTGCACGCCATCGAGCCAGCGCTCGCATGGGGTTACGCAGACGGGACCGCACCCAGCTTTTTCGCGGTTTTCCGTGTCGCGCTCAGCCTTCTTCTCGTGGGGATTCCGGCTGCGGCGATGGGAGCGACGTTCCCGATCGCGGTGGCGTGGCTGACAGCACAACTGGAGACGGGCCCGGAATTGGCGCAGGTTCCCGCAGCCTCAACGGGCGTGCTTTACGCTGCGAATACTGCAGGTGCCGCGCTTGGCGCGATAAGCGCGGGCTTCTGGCTGATCCCAACCATCGGCCTGCGCGCGACGACCTGGATCGGCATTGCCTTGAACATCGTCGCCGCGGCCGGCGCTCTGTGGCTGGGGCGCCATCAGCAGCCCGTGCAGGCGCTCAAGGCTCGGACGCAAAAGGCCAAGGGCACACGCCCTGCGCGCCTACGTCGATCCGCCAAGGAACGCCAGGCCGTCGCCGCGATTGGTCGTCCGGTTCTGCTGGCGGCCGCCCTCTCCGGCTTTCTCGCACTCGTCTACGAAGTGTCATGGACGAGACTGCTGGCGCTGGTGCTTGGACCAACGACCTATGCGTTTGCCGCCATGGCGGCCTCGTTCATTGTCGGCATCGCGTTGGGCTCATCCGTGGGCACGCGCCTGGCGTGTCGCCGCTCCAATCCCGCGGCGTGGCTGGGTGGGTCGCTCATCCTCACCGCCGTGTCTGCGCCGGCCGCCGCGTGGTTTGCGACGTCGCGTCTGCCGATGCTCGTGGCCGCGCGCGTGAATGCCGGGGCGGCGTTCGAATCGATCATGCTGCAACAGGGGCTGGCCGTCGCGGGTGTGCTGCTTCCCACGAGCGTCGCTCTTGGCGCGAGCTTCGTGTTGGCCGCTGCTGCCGCGACAGGCGGTTCCACCAACATCGCCAGGCACGCGGCTCGAGTGTACGTGGCGAACACGATTGGTGCGGTGACAGGCGCGCTCTCGGCTGGATTCCTACTCATCCCACACCTGGGATTGGAGCGGACATTCGTGGGCATCAGTGGTGTAGGCGCTCTCGGTGGCATTCTCGTCTTTGCGATGGCCGTCTTTCGACAAAGCCGCAGGCGCGCTCTGTTTGGCACGGTGGCGCTCACCGCCACGCTGGCCGCCGGCTTTGCCGTGCTTCCAACCTGGGACCGTCAGTTGTTCACGAGCGGCGCCTACAAGTACTCGAGAGATCTCGACGCAGAAGTACTCGAGTTCGTCCTTCGAGCAGGACGACTCGAGTACTACAAGGAAGGGGCGGCAGGAACGGTATCGGTGCGCCAGGTCGCCGGCACCCGCTCGCTCGCTATCGACGGCAAGGTCGACGCATCCAATGCGGGAGATATGCTGACTCAGCGACTTCTCGGCCTGCTTCCTGTCATGCTTCATCCCGGGCCGCGCGATGCGCTCGTCATCGGTCTCGGCAGCGGTGTGACCGCCGACGCCGTTCTGGCCTCGAGCGAGATCGAACGCCTCGATGTCGTCGAGATCTCGCCTGAGGTCGTCGAGGCGTCGGCGCATTTCGAACGAGAGAACAGAGGCGTATTGAAGAAACCGGCCGTGCGGCTTCTCATCGCCGACGGCCGCTCCCACTTGCAGCTCACCACACGCCAATACGATGTCATCGTGTCGGAGCCTTCCAACCCCTGGATGGCGGGCGTTGCGGCTCTCTTTACAGAGGAATTTTTCGAAGCGGCGCATGCGCGACTTCGGCCTGGCGGCGTGTTCTGCCAGTGGGCTCACACCTATGAGATCGCGGAGCAAGACTTGCGCTCGATCGTTCGCACGTTCTCGGCAGTTTTTCCTGAGGGCACGTTATGGCTGGTGGGCGATGGCGACCTGCTCCTGATTGGCTCTGCAACCGATCGCATCGCATCGCGCTTGCCGGCACTCGCCGAGCGATCTCGAAAAGGCTCGGTGCCAACGCTCCTGGCCGACGTTGGTGTGCCGTCGAGCGCGGCGCCATTCGTGCTCCTGTCGATGTTTACCGGCGGAGCCGCGGAACTGGCTTCTTATGGCGGGCAGGCCCTGCCGCAAACCGACGATCGGATGGCGCTCGAATTCACGGCGGCCCGGGCGATGTACGCGCCGCCACAAAGCCATGTCGCCCGCCTGAAGGCGCTGGCCGAAGGCGCTCGTCCCACGGTTGTCTCGGAGAGCCTCGCGCGCGCCAGCGCAGCAGAGTGGACCGTGCGAGGTACTGCAGCGCTGCAGGCCAAAGCGTTCGAGATGGCGCATGAAAGTTTCCGACGAGCGCTCGCGCTCGACAGCCGCTCGGCTCTGGGTTTGCGAGGTCTGACCGATGCGGCCGTGCAGGAGCGGAAGCTTGCCGAAGAAACAACTTGGCTCAGAGCGCTTGCCGCTGCCGAGCCAGACAACGCGGCAGTTCGCGTGGAATTGTCCCATGTCCTCGCGGGCCTCGGCAGGCCCGACGAAGCGATGGCTGCAGCCCGGGATGCGGCGCGCATCGATCCCGCGGGTGCGGAGCCGTTGGAGCAACTGGCATCGATATTTGTTGACGAAGGCGACGTGGGGCGGCTTGGGCCGCTTGCAGACGAACTGGTCAGGAGATTTCCGACCCGCGACGAAGGACGCTACTATCAGGCTTCGGCGTTGTTTCTGGCGGGCCGCGCCGGCGATGCCGAACGGCCGATCCGCGCTCTGCTGAGCGCGAGTCCGCACCACGCGAAAGGACAGAACCTGCTCGGCGTGGTGTGCGCGTCGCTCGGAAAACCGGACTGTGCGGCGGCGGCGTTTGCCGCTGCAGCTGACTTGAATCCCCGCGATTCATCCGTGTACGTGAATCTCGGTTATCTCCGTCTGGCGCGCGGCGAAGCGGCGGCGGCGGCCGACTTCTTCCGCGAAGCGCTGACGGTCGACACCACTTCAGAGGCGGCGAAGCGCGGCCTCGCCGAGGCCGGCTTCACTGGAAACTAGAATCTGACGCCTGTGGCTAAGTGACCTCCGCGTTCACCGCGTGAATCAGGGCCTTGATGTATCCGTTGCCAAACGCAAATGCTTGGAGCTTTCCGGGGTCGTCGGGATGGCTCGGCATGTGATCCGCGCAAATCGAATAGGCAAATTGGGTGTCCCGGAGAATCCGCATCACTTTGGAGAAATCCATGTCGCCTTCGTCCGGGTAGACCTCCAAGAAGTCGTTCAGTCCCCCTCGGATGTTGCGCATGTGGATCTGATAGATCTTCCCGCGCTCGCCCAGGTACTGAACGATGGGCAGGACCTCGGTGAGTGGTTTTTTCAATCCTTCACCGGTAGTGCCCAGACACAGCTGGAATCCATTGTAAGGACTGTCGACAATCTTTTCGTATCGCTTGAATCCTTCGAACACCGACGGAGCATCCCAGTTCTCAGCGCCCTGGTAGCCGAACGGAAGCCCCGGCGGGTCGTAGGGATGAACGGCCATCCGCACGTCGTGCTGTTTGCAGACGGGAATAACGTGCTCCAGGAAAGTTGTGATGCGTTCCCAATAATCGTCTGACGAGACGGCGCCCGCTTTCCCGACCGGAAGCTCTTTCCAGTTTGGCTCGAGCTTGAACGCTTCATAGGTCGCGCCGCCGCGTCCGGGCGCGTGCCCGTTCCGCCGGATCGGGATCACGGTCCAGTGGTAGGTGATGACCTTGGCGCCTATTTGCGACGCTTTCTGGATATTTCCTGCAATGCTGTCGAGCTTGCGATCGCGTTCGGCGCCTTTGCGCAGCATGATGTACTCGGAATCCATTCGAATGGCTTCGAGAGCGATGCCATATTTGTCGCAGCTGTCCTTCATCCGCTTCATGTCATCGAGGTCCCAGCCACCGTCTGGGGCTCGTTTGTTGATTTGAACGGTCAGGTGTTTAACGCCGTGACGCAGGTTGAACTCGAGGTTTGCTTTCCCGGCGATATCCGCGCCGGGACCTCCAGCCACATAGTGGTAGTCGCCACCGACGTGCATCAGCGTATTTTTTCTGGGCGCGCGTTGTGCATGGGCCGAGAACGGAGTAACCGCTTCGGCGACGCCGGCGCCGATGACGCCGCCGGCAATAGCCTTCCCGAAGTCTCGTCGTTTCACGTCGATCCCCTTTCCAGGCGATCTGCCTAGAAGCTGAACTTCAGTCCAAGCCGTACAACGCGAGGCGGCAGGATGTCCGTAATCCGCCCGAACGTTCCGCTGAGATACGATGTGGAAATCGCCGCGCTGCTGTTGATCAGGTTGAACACCGAGAAGGTCACATCGACGGAGGTCCGGCTAACGGCTCTGAATTTCTTGGCGACTCGCAGGCCGGTCACCGGCACGAGGGGACCCTGTTGTGTGCCCCACGGTTCCATCCGGAGCGTGACGGTGCCCTGGTTGAGCCTTGAGTCAGAGAACGTCTGAGTCCGCTGTCCCAGCGCCCCGGATGAGGCCCGCAAATTGAACGACGCGTTGATCTCCCAGGGGAATTGGTAGTTGGCGTCCGCCCTTGCTTCCCACGTCCAATAATCTCTGACCGCGAAGCGATCGTCGTTCGGACTTGTCGCCACCGCCGAGACCCACTCGTGGCTTCTGGTTGTCCAGAGCGATGACGACATGTTCCATTTTCGCGAGTAACGCTTGTTCACAGTCATCTCGAAACTGTGGTAGTCGTCGGGCCGGTCACCCGGCGCGTTCAGCCGTTGGTTCTGATTGAACGCGGCGCCCCGGTAGTCGGCGGGGTAGGTGTAAATCGTGACCGGCTGCCCGTCAAACGGGTCAGTGGCGGTCACCGGCACGTTCCAGACCCCGTACGGCCGCCCCACGTTCACTCCGTCGACGGTGTTGCTGCCAGCCGTGGAGCCGTACCAGTTGACGTGTCTGATGTAGATGTAGCCGAATCCCACCGCGACGTTCGAGACCAGTTGGCGGTCGAGTCGCACCGACGTTTCGTAGCTCTTGTTCTGCTTGAGGTCAGGGTTCAGGAGGCTGTTGGAACCACCGGTCGCGCTTATATAGTCCGTTCCTCCTGTCGTACGGAGATCGACGGTCCCCGGAATGTAGTCGCAGCTGGTGTTGGGCTGGTTGAACGAGACGTTCGTGAATTGCGTCACCTTGCACGGCCCGGTCCAGCGATACCGAGTCGTCACCTCGGCGTTGGGGTTGTAGGTCGAGGCGAAATCGGCCCCCATGGTGTCGCCGAAGATACCGAAGAACGTCTTGAGCGACGTCTTGCCGTCTCCGGTGACGTCCCAGTTCATGCCCACACGCGGGACCACGTTCTGCCAGGTGAGCACATCTACCGGTGCGAAGGTTTGCGCGCTGCTGAACTGGCCTGCAGCTTTGGATTGTTCCGGGATGAAGTTATGGTACCGCTCCCACCTGAGGCCATAGGACAGCGTGACCCGTCCCATGGACCAGTTGTCCGTGACGAATACGGCCTGACTGTGTAGTTTGTCGATCGGCAGTGTCGGTGTGTTGTAGGTTCTGAGCTCGATCGGAACTCCGCGATTGAACAGCAACGTGTAGCTGCCGCTGGGATATTCATTCGGACGTGTGGAGTCCTGCCGTTCCCAGTTGAGGTCGAACCCGGCTTTCACCTGATGCGCGCGCATTGAGTAGCTGGCCGACGATCGCCCCTGGTACCGTTCGGACACGGTCCCGGGTATGGCCCCTAGGGGTCCGGTCAGCAGGCCAGTCGTGTTTTCCTGCGAGGCGGGGTTGCCGGCGACGGCCGTTCCCGGCTGCGGGAAGTAATGCGTCCAGTAGCAGCAGAACCCGAACAGTGAATCGATCAGTAAGTTGTTGGATACCGTGTTCTGACTCCCGATCTTCCATGTCCGCGTGGGCTGACTCTGAACTCTCGTGGTGGGCGCCGGCGTGGTGGAGCTGGCGCCGAAGAACGGCGATTTCTTCTCCGCCCTCTGGAACGTTCCGATAATCCTGTTGGCGGATGAAACCTGCCAGTGGACCTTGGCGTAGGCCTGGTCGAGGATCCTGATGAATTCCCCGGGAGGGGCGTCAGGACACGTCCAGCAACCCTGGGCGTTGGGGCCTTCGACAAACGCGATCTGGTACTGCGAAATCTTCTGAGAGCTGGCGCCCCCGTAGAACCACAGTTTGTTCTTGACGATGTAGCCTCCCAGATCTGCATTCCAGTCCCAGTAGTAGTTGATCGGATTCGTGATCGTGAAGCCTTGCGCGCGGAGCTCGTCTGAGACGTTGTCGCCCTGCCAGCTGTCGTCCTCGTAAGAGCCCTGGGCGGATCCATGGAACATGTTCCCGCCGCTCTTCATCACCAGCTGCTGGTGAACCCCACCGACTGCGACGTCGGCGTTATTGCCTGTCGTCGTGAAGGAGGCTTCCTCCACTTGATAGTCATTCAGATAGAGGGCCGTATTTCCCTGCCGGGCAGTGGTCGAGTTGATACCCTCGAATTCCAGCGTGGGTGTGAGTGGAACACCATACGTGACGGTGCGCTGCCTGTTGGCCATCTGGCTGTCGCCGACGTCGGGAACTCCCGCAAGGCTGACGCCGGCCGCCATCGGCAGGAGGTTCTGAATGCCCGACCCCATGGGCGTGGATTCGATGCGCTCCATGGCGATGGACGAAACGCCGCTCACGCTCACCGTATCGACGACCGGGCTCTGTCCGCTCACTTCGATTGTTTCGGCGACCGTGCTGACCTTCATGGATGCGTCGATTCTTGCCGTAAACCCCGCGGTGAGGCTGACCGAATCGAACGCGACGATCTGAAAGCCCGCGAGCTCGAAGACGACGCGATAGAGCCCCGGTGCTGGCAGATCTCTCAACCGGTAATTGCCCTCGGGGTCTGTGATATTTGTCACGCTCGGCACTTGCAACGCCGGGCCCGTGGCGGTGACGGTGACGCCCGGCAGGACGCCGCCCGTTTCGTCCACGACTTTGCCCATGATGGTGCCGAGCGTGCCGGCCTGCGCCCACGCGCACTCAGTGGCCGGACCCCAGAGCAGGAGCACTCCAACGAACACGACCGCGACCAGTCTGCACGCGTTGAGTCGAGCCATGAGACCGCCTCTCTTCCTGATTGACGTGTTCGGTCACTGCCTTCAGGTAATCAACGATTTGTTTGACCGCCTGTTCACTGAGCTCCGATTCTGGAAAGGCCGGCATGCCACATGCCGAGCCGCGCCGAACGATGTCGAGTGCCTGCGAATAGCTCCACCCGAACGGGATCAACATCGGGGCCTTCTCCCCGCGCCCGTCGGGACCGTGACAGCGACTACATGCGGCCTCATAGACGTCACGTCCCGGCAGGTCGGCCCGAGAGGCCGCTTTTGAACGCGCTGAGACAGACGAGCCTGCCGAGGCGATGAGCGCGACGGCGAGCGCGGTGAGCAGAACCCCTCTCATGTCACGTGCGCCCGTACACGCCACCCTGCTGCCCCGTATTCCGCACGGCCTTGCCATTACGAAACTCCACTTCGAGGAGCTTCTCGCTCGGCGAGATCCTCATCGAGGTCTTCTTACCGGTCTCGCAATCGATCACGGATCCATCCGATGGGTAGCAGTGTTTGCCGTCGATGCTGAACGCGACCCAGCGGAATCCGGTATCGGCCGCCCAGGGTTCGTCGATCTTGTCAAACAGCTCGACGTGCCCTTTGAATTTCGGCTGTGATGGATTGGCCTTGGTATCGAAGACGTGAAGGTAGCCCCACTCGTCGTTCAGGACCCAGACTTCCTCGCTGCCGCCGGGCCGCATGCCAAGGCCGTGGCTCCAAGGGTTGTCGCCGTGAGGCAAGCTTCCCGCGCCGCCTCCCGCCGAACTTGCGTTCCAGTAGCGGGTGCGCGTCTTTGGCGTCTGCACGAGCACATCCGGCAGGACCTTTCCTGCGTGGATGTCGCCGACACCGAATCCCACCGTTCTGGTCAGCGTGGTGTAGAAGAACGTTTCCCGCGGATCGGTCACGAACATGCGGATCGGCCAGTCGAACGGACCGATCGTTTTAACCACCTTGTAGGTTTTCTGATCGGCCAGAACAAGCGTTTGATCGCTTCGCCCTCCGAGATACATGTAGCGGCCTGCCTCTCCGGACCAGGAATTGTGGGGTCTTCCTGGACGCGGAATTTCGGCGATCTTCTCCCCGGTGGACGCATCGAGCACCAGGAAGACGTGATTCTGCCAGCCGCCGTAGCCCGACTTCTCGCGGCTGAAGTTCATCGGCACGAACAGCGCCTTCCCATCGACCGTGATCGTGAGCCTGTCAGGCTGCTCGAGTCCGTACTTCTCTGCGGTATTCACCCGCCAGATGATGCGGCCGGTCAACATGTCGTACGCGGCGACCGTCTGGTCGTTCAACTGCGTGGCGAACAGACGATGCGTGGCGTAATCGGCACAGACACCGCCGACTCTGCCGCCAGGATCGGCGTATGGAAAGGACCATAGCAGCGCGTGCTGGCCGGTGGTGTTGTTGAACACATCAACGCGCCTGCCCTGGTCGTGTGTCACGTAGAGGTACTTGCCTGTTCCGGGAAACTCTGCCGGCGGAGGCTGGATCGGAGGCAGCTTCTGGGTCGCTGTGCCTCCACCGCGGCCACCACGCTGCGCATGGACGCTGGTGGTTGAAGGGGCCAGGATGCCGGCGGTGAAGCCGGCGGCGGTGCTGGTGAGAAAGCGACGCCGACTGGGACGACGGTCCCTGGGAGCCGAATCCGTACTCATCAATCCCTCCTAACGACGGCGACAGAAGACGTAGATCCGATCAGGAATTGGGGAAGACGCGACGTCGGCGGTGTGTGACGAGCGCTACAGTCGTCGAGTCATGAGTACTCCTCCTGCCACGTAGTGAGATGTTGGATTCGGCGGAAGGGTAGCACAGGTCGACAAAGGCGGGCGGCCGAAAAATTGCGACACCCCACGTCCCCATGTGCGCATTATCCGCTTGCGCGTTCCGACGATTGTCTGACCCGGTTGGGCTACCGGCCGGTGGTCAGAATTTCCGGCGCAAATGCAGAGGTCTCGATAGGATTCTCGCGCAGTGACAAGGACGTTGCTGTCGACGAGCACGTCGGTCATCGCTCGCCCCGCGTGAGCGCCATGATCTGGTCGGTCGTCAATCGGTGCCGAGCGGTCGCGGTGCTGCGCACGTGCTGAACAATCGCGCGACTGCGACGCTGCGCCACTGGCGTGAAGTGTCCTGTCGATCGACGATTGCCGATCGTTACGGCAACGCGAACACGAACAACGACAGGCCCGCGATGGCGGCGATGTACTGCTTGCCGTTGACCGCGAAGGTCATCGGGTTCTGCCGCACCTGCGCGCCGAGCTGCGCTTTCCACACCAGCTGTCCGTTGCGCACGTCGAGGATCTGCAGATATCCCTCGCGCCCGCCCGCAACCAGCAAGTCGGACGCGGTCGTCACGATCCCGCTGTCGGTGACGTCCGTCATCTTGTAGCGCCACTTGATGTCGCCGGTACCGGGATCTATCGCGAGGATGGCGCCGTTCCCAGCCTCGTCCGTCCAGTTATTGATCGGACCGCGGATGAGACCCTGAATCGCCGGCGCGCCTGGAATGGCTTTGGTCGGTTCACCCGCCATCGGCACGAACGGCTGATTCACGCCGCCCGTGAAGTTCCGTCCCTCCTGATAGACGATGGGAGTCGAGCCGAAGAGCTGCGCCTGATTTTCCCACGCAGATATGTACATCAGCTGCGTGCGTCTGCTGTAGGACGGCGAATACCAGTTCGTGCCGCCCTGAATCGCAGGATAGGTCGGCATGCCTGCAGGCTGAGGCGTCTGTATCGGCCGGCCGTTGGCGTCGAACCCGCTCATCCAGTTGACCTTCACGAAGGGCTTGCCCAGAAGGAATTTTCCAGTCGCCCGGTCAATCGCGTAGAAGTTGCCGTTGCGATTCGCCCAGAGCAGCGCTTTGACCGGCGCACCCTTCATGGTGATGTCGGCGAGCACCGGGACCTGCACCGAGTCGTAGTCGTAGCGATCGTGCGGTGTGAACTGGTAGTGCCACCGGAGCTTGCCGGTATCGCCGTCGAGCGCCACAACGGCGGCCGTATACAAGTTGTCGCCGGGCCGCTGTTCGTGGCTGTAGTCCGGGCCCACGTTGCCCGTGCCCCAGTAGGTGAGATTCAGATCGGGATCGTAGGATCCGGTGACCCACACCGAACCGCCACCGTGTTTCCACCCTTCCGGATCGCAGAGCCCGGCGCTGTTGGGTGGGCACGCTTCCCAGGTTTCATGTCCCGCCTCGCCAGGCCCCGGAACCGTGTAGAAGCGCCAGGCCTCTTTCCCGGTTTGCGCGTCGAACGCAGCGATAAAGCCGCGGATGCCGTATTCGCCGCCGCCCACCCCGATGACGACCTTATCTTTCACGACCAGCGGCGACACGGTAATCGAATAGCCGGCTTTGCTGTCGGCGACCTTGGTTTTCCAGATCGGCCGGCCGCTGCGCGCGTCGAGCGCAATCAGGTTGGCGTCGAGCGTGCCCAT
>Ga0065707_10083010_pt1 | contig 10885 bp, 9 predicted proteins | sample SwiRhicommuniRL3_FD_59094 | JGI IMG/M metagenome (GOLD analysis project Ga0065707, IMG submission 59094) | Switchgrass rhizosphere bacterial communities from Rose Lake, Michigan, USA - RL3 v2 (version 2) | ecosystem: Host-associated > Plants > Roots > Rhizosphere > Soil | place: East Lansing, MI... | reverse complement strand
TGATCATGGATATGTTTTCACGTGCCACCGAGACCATCGCCAGGAAATCATTCCATCAGTATGCTGAAATTCTAACAAACGAGCCGCAGCCTGTCTATTATGGGCGTGTTGCATGCTGGCAGGATGTGGAGGGGAACAATTGGAAAAGCCTTCAATATCATTTCTTTTACGCGTTCAATGACTGGCGACTGGCTGCCAATGGGATCAATCATCATGAGGGGGACTGGGAGATGGTCGCAATCTATTTGAAAAATGATGAGCCTTATTCACTTCTACTCTCCCAGCATGGCACCGGGGCGATGGAATTATGGAAGGATGTACGCTGTGTGAAGGATCAGGATGGCAAAGCTACCACCCATCCCCTCATTTACGCTGCCCTTGGATCCCACGCCAATTACAGCAAACCAGAAATCATTCGTTCTGCCAGTCTTTTTCACGAGGGACTATTTCAACGCTTCATCTATTGGGCTGACGGCTTGATCCATTTTCTGTTTATGCTTTTCAACCCAAGCGAGAAGGAGCGTCAGATCGCATTGGTCGAGTTATCAGCCCACCCGGATACTGCGCTCACAGAGCAAAGCTTCGAGAAGCTGCGAGATGAACGGGATCACTATATGGTAAGTCTGCCAATGGAGATTGCAACGGGCGATGGTTTTCGAATCGGTTACGACGGAGACGTGAGAGGGGAAGAGGTTGGCAGTTCCAGCAGCTACCTCAAGCGTGTGATGTCGAACCGACAGGTCGTTCATCCACGTTCGCATGAGTGGAAGCAGGCTCTTTTGTCTCCTGAGCCAGATTGGGTGCAATATAAAGGCTTGTGGGGCGTTAAAAGTTTCCTAAAGGACGAGTCCGGCCCGCCAGGACCCAAATGGGATCGACCCGACAAATTATTTGTCGTTTACCCCCGCAAACGCTGGGACAAATCACTTGAGTGGCTGACGGAATTGGAAACTATGTTGATGTCAAGACACAAAAAGAAAACCTAACTCTTTGATTTGCCTTCCCAGCGTGCATACACTGCCTGAGAGAGTAATCTGCCTGCGCTTTGCTCGCGGGTAACCAGTTCTCCCATTTCAATCTTTCCCCCAAATCCGCTCATCATATCGTCCATGGCCTGTGCCACATGGATGGCGGAGGCGCGTACTGCATAAATCGTAGTGACGACAAACAATGGATTCTCACTTAAGCATTCCCGGCAGGCCTCAAACAGACTCGGCAAGGATTTATAGACCTCCCAGACTTCGCCCTTCGGTCCGCGCCCGAACTTTGGGGGATCGAGAATGATTCCATCATATTTGGCGCCGCGCCGCGCTTCGCGCTGGACAAACTTCAAGGCGTCGTCCACGATCCAGCGGATGGGTTTGTCTGTCAGGTTGGATAACGCCTGATTGTCACGCGCCCAGCTCACCGATTTTTTCGAAGCGTCGATGTGAGTTACTCTCGCGCCAGCCGCTGCGGCCGCGAGAGAGGCGAGCCCTGTGTATCCGAACAGATTCAATACATTGATTTCTCTTTTCGATTGGGCGATCAGGCTGCTGAACCAGTCCCAATGCGCGGCAACTTCAGGGAACACGCCAAGATGACGACCAGGAGTCGTCATGACCCAAAACTTCAGCCCCCCCTCTCCTTTTAGGAGAGGAGGATGGGGGGTGAGGTCGTATCTCATTTCCCATTTTTCCTCCACCTTCTTTTTAAAGTCCCAATGCCCGCCGCTCTCCTCGCCCGTGGGTTGAAAGACCGCATGAGCCTGTTTCCACTCCGCATCCAGCGAACGCTTCCACATCGCCTGTGCTTCGGGACGTACAAAAATATATTTTCCAAAGCGTTCTAGCTTTAAGCCCTCGCCACTGTCGAGCAAGGCATAGTCTGTCCAATGCGCTGATTCTAGAAAAGTGTAGGGTTGGGATGAGGTCATAAAGAGTAGGACATAAGGTGGAGTGGGAAATTGGACAATATACTTGATTTTTCTCTTGAAAGTTGTATAATTGTGGGAGAAAGTGGTAACAAGTGGTAAGGACGCCGGTTGCGCCGGCGTTCACCTATTAAAAAGGAATTATAGCACAAATGTTCTTAGGTCAGTTCCAGCATAGTCTCGATGAAAAGGGCCGCCTGATGATCCCGGCGCGCTATCGTGAACTGCTGGCAGCTGGCGCGTTCGTCACCCAGGGCTTTGATAAATGTCTCATGGTGATGACCGATCTTTACTTTGGTCAGGTCTATGACCGCATCAACGCCATGAACCTGGCTGACCCAACAACACGCCTCCTTCGTCGATTGATTCTTTCCAATGCCTATCCGATTGAAGTGGATAAAGTTGGACGCATCCTTGTTCCACAAAATCTGCGCCACGCAATTGAGCTGGATGGCGAAGCGATTGTGGCAGGGCAGGGCGAATACTTCGAAGTCTGGAATCCTGCTGAATGGAGCGCGCAGATCAACCAATTGCAGGATGTTGAAACAAACAACCAACGCTTTGCCACGCTCGATCTTTCCAGAGGTTTTTCGTAGTAACGGCTTCAGCCGTTAACGACTCAAGTCGTTACTACATGAACGATTCGCCGCATCAACCTGTACTTTACAAAGAGATTATACACGCGTTGCAACCTCATGCCGGGGGGCGCTATGTGGATGGGACATTGGGCGCGGGTGGCCATGCCCGCGGAATCATGGAGGTGTCTGCGCCAGATGGGCGACTGCTGGGTCTCGATGTTGACCCGCAGGCGCTTTCGCTCGCTCGTAAGAACTTGGCTCCTTATGAGGGGCGTATCCATCTGGCGCAAGCCTCCTACACGTCTCTATCCATGCAACTGGCCCAGCTGCAATGGGACGCAGTGGACGGGATCCTGCTCGACCTCGGTGCATCCTCGATGCAATTTGATACAGCAGAGCGAGGGTTCTCCTTCCTGCAGGATGCTCCGCTTGACATGCGCTTCGGCCCTCACGTTTCGCAGAGCGCGGCCGATTTGGTAAACGAGTCATCAGAACGGGAACTGGCTGACTTGATCTTCCAATATGGCGAAGAGCGGGAGTCGCGCAAAATTGCTCGAGCGATCGTCAAGGCGAGACCGCTCCACACGACCCGCGAACTCGTCGCCGTCATCGAATCCGTTTCTCCCCGCCGCGGGTCCTTCGACAAGCTCAGGAGGGTCCATCCCGCGACGAGAACATTCCAGGCGCTGCGGATCGCCGTAAACGAGGAACTCACTTCTATTGAAGAAGTCCTCCCTCAAGGGGTAGCGGCTCTTAGACCTGGTGGAAGACTCGCCGTGATCGCCTTCCACTCGCTGGAAGATCGCATTGTCAAGGATTTCTTCCGCGAACAAAGCAAGGATCTGATCAATCCACCCTATGAACGGATTTATGAGGAAGAACGTAAAGCAACGCTGAAAGAGGTTAATCGAAAACCGATGGTGCCTTCGGAGGATGAAATCAAAAACAATCCGAGAGCGCGCAGTGCGAAACTTCGCATTGCAGAAAAAATCTAAAATCTTAACCACGAAGTATACAAAGTACACCAAGGGGAAAAGATTAAGACCTTTTGTTTTTCCTTCGTGACCTTTGTGACCTTTGTGGTTAAGAATTAATCGACCAAATCGCCCAAATATAAAGGTCGTTATGCAAGGACAGGCAACTCAAATTATTCATGCTTACAGACAGGCTCCCTGGCGTGTTCAGCGCCAGTGGATTGGCGCGTTCCTGCTCGCGGTGGTTGGCGTTGCCATGGTTGCAGCGCTCTACCTCGATGTGACTGCCCGCGCCGCGGTGGCGGGACGCGAGATCCAGGAAATGCGAATCCAAATCACAACCGTTCAGCGTGAGAACGCCGATCTTGAGACCAAGCTGGCGGACCTGACCGCGACCGCTGTGATGGAGAAACGAGCCGAAGATTTAGGGTACCGTCAGGTCCTGCCGGGGGAATTGGACTATGTCGCTGTGCCCGGCTTTGCCCTTCCTGAACCTCCGATTTTGCTGGCAGCAGATGATACGGCGCCTGCCGTGCAAAATCAACCGGTTGAATATACCCAGTCTCTGCTGGAATGGTTTGAAGACCGCGTCAAACTGGGAGGCTTACGCTAATGATGAGACAGCGGTATGCAGTTCGTTCCATGATCATTGCCGGTGGCTTTGTGCTGGCTGTTCTGGCAGTGATCGTGCAAATCATTCGCATTCAGACCAGCGAACAGGCCAAGGTATTCCTGTCGCAGGGAGATCGGTACGCCGGAGAGTTCCAGACGTTCTACCCGGAACGCGGCGAGATCTATGATCGGAATGGTCATTTGCTGGCGGGCAACCGGACCGTTTATGAGGTGGGTGTGAGCCTGAGCGAAATGGCAAGCCCCGATTCGCTGGCGAATATCCTCAGCAAATACCTGGGGCTCACTTATGATGACGTTCATAAAAAATTGACCGACTCCCCCAAGAGTTGGGAATATGTCGTGATTCAGGATTATGTTGGCGTGAACACGGTCGATCAACTGAAGCTGCTTGTCCAGCAAATGCAGGGTGCAGATGACAACCGCCTGGATGGACTGGCATTCAAACCGCATTTGGAACGCAGTTATCCTGAAAATTCTCTGGCTTCGAATGTGCTTGGATTTGTGACCCGGGACGGTCGCGGTTACTTTGGCATCGAAGAAAAATACAATGACTTGTTGGCAGGCAATCCGGTACAGGTCTGGGTCCCGCGTGATCCAAACAAGGCAACCGAAATTCCCAGAGTGCCAAACGGAACGACTCTGGTGCTTACGATCAATCGTGACTTGCAGTCCAATGTCGAATCGATTCTCGATAAGGCGCTGTCGGACTATGGCTCACCGAATGGCACGATCATTGTGATGAATCCGCGCAACGGCGAAATCCTGGCTATGGCTACCACGCCGCGTATGGACTTGAACAATTACGACAATTATTTCACGTTATACGACAATGGCAGTCAATACAACCGTTCCATTGGCATGTCTTATGAACCGGGCTCGGTTCTAAAAGTATTAACAATGGCTGCTGCGCTGGATGCGGGCACGGTCCGTCCTGACACCACGTTTGTTGATACTGGCGCGATTGAAGTCGGTGGTATTACCATCCAGAACTGGAACCGCGATGCCTGGGGGCCGCAGGATATGGTTGGTTGCTTACAACATTCATTGAATGTCTGCCTGGCATGGGTCTCTTCACAGATGGGAACACAATCTTTTTACGGTTACATGGAACGTTTTGGGCTGGGGCACCCGACCGGGGTCGATCTTTCTGGGGAAGCTGCCGGCCGACTCAAGGTCCCGGGCGATGGGGATTGGTATCCGGTCGATCTTGGAACGAATGCATTCGGCCAGGGCATTGCCGTGACTCCTCTTCAGATGCTTATGTCAGCTTCGGCGATTGCCAACGATGGCAAAATGGTCACGCCCCATGTCCTGTATTCCATGCTGCGGGACGGGCATCAATATAATGTTCCTACCCAGGTTGCCGGATCGCCTATTTCGTCAAATACTGCCCAGACATTGAATCAGATGCTGGTGGTTTCTCTGGAACAGGAATCTTCTCAAGCGCTTTTACCAGGGTATAGTCTCGCAGGCAAAACCGGTACCGCGCAGATCCCAACCGAATATGGCTACGACCCGACGCATACCAATGTTTCCTTTGTGGGCTGGGGACCTGCAGATGATCCTCAGTTCATGGTGTATGTCTGGCTCGAAACTCCCTCGGCCTCCATCTGGAGCTCTGAAACAGCGGCTCCCGTATTCGCAAAAGTTGCTGAACAAACAGTCATTCTTCTCAATATTCCGCCCGATGTTGTCCGTGGACAACTAGTGACGAAATAAATGCTGACACTCGCCGACGCACTCGAAGCTCTGACGAATTTTCGTCCCATCGCCACAACGGTCATCACCGATGCTGTCATCGATTCGCGTCAGGTGATCCCCGGTGCGCTATTTGTCGCCATTCCGGGCGAAAAAGCGGATGGACATGACTTCGTCGGGGAAGCATTTCGGCGGGGGGCCTCTTTTGCTTTAATCCAGAGGGACACTGTCGCGGAGGGTGCATTTCGGACACTCGACCTGCGCACCGTTTCATCGAGCGATGCCTTGTCCCATGAGGATCTGGGCTCGCCGATGTGTCTGCGAGTAGAAAACACCGTCAGGGCACTTCAACAGATCGCGCGGTACTGGCGCCGAAAACTCGATTTGCGCGTGATCGGCATTACAGGCAGTGTGGGCAAATCCACCACCAAGGAAATGGTCTTCGAGGTCCTCAGCACGCGTTATCGAACGTTGAAAAATCCCGGTAACTTAAACAACGAAATTGGTTTGCCGTTGACCATGCTGCGATTAAGCGCAGGTCACCAACGAGCTGTCTTTGAAATGGGATTTTATGTCCCAGGCGAGATCGCCTTTCTTTGCGATATTGCCCTGCCACAGATCGGCGTGGTAACTAACATTGGAACTGTCCATGCAGAACGCGCCGGTTCCCAGGAAGCCATTGCACGAGGCAAAGCCGAATTGGTGCAGGCACTGCCTCCCGCTCCTGAAGGTGTAGCCATTTTGAACTTTGATGACCCGTGGGTGCGGCAAATGGAAGAGAAGACAAAAGCCCGCGTCTTCTTTTATGGCTTGTCTCGGGAAGCCAACCTCTGGGCAGATAACGTAGTGGGCCTTGGCCTGGAAGGGATCCGTTTTCGCCTGCATTACCAGGGGGAAACGCTGCATGTGCGGATCCCATTGATCGGTCGTCACTCCGTGCATACGGCCTTGCGCGCCGCGGCGGTAGGCTTGGCGGAAGGAATGGATTGGCAGGAAATCCTGGAAGGATTGAATCAGGGCCACACGCAACTACGGCTTGCGGCAGTTCGCAGTCAGACCGGTGCTCTGTTGCTTGACGATACCTATAATGCTTCCCCTGAGTCGATGCTGGCGGCCCTCAACCTGCTCGATGAGCTGGAAGGGCGCAAGGTAGCTGTGCTGGGGGATATGCTTGAGCTGGGTCCCTATGAACGTGGCGGCCACGAGATGGTTGGTCTACGCGCCGCCCAAGTGGCGAGTGTGCTGCTGACGCTGGGGGAACGCGCTCATATGATCGCAGATGCGGCTCGCCGGGCCGGTATGAAAAAATCCGCCATTCTTGAGTTCAATGAATTTGAACCTCTGATTGAATGGTTGAAAATCAACCTTACGAAAGAAGACGCCGTGCTTATTAAAGGTTCCCATGGTCTTCGCATGGACCGCATCACCTCGACGCTGGAGGCGCGTTCATGAACAATACCGCCTTTGTATTAAGCCTCGCGATGCTTTCGTTTGTCATGACCGTGATCTGGGGACCACCCTTATTGCGCATTCTCCGTCATTTTAGGATCGGCAAGTTGATTCGCGTGGATGAACCCGGCCATCACAATGTGAAGATGGGCACACCGACGATGGGAGGTGTGCTATTTATTGTGCCTGTCCTGCTCTTAACGGGTTTATTGAATTCTGCGGTGTTCATCGGTTTGGAAGTGATCGGCCGCTCCGTGCTCGTACCTCTCATCGTCCTGGTCGGATACGCCTCTCTGGGGGCTTTGGATGATTGGGAAGGGATTCGCGGCAAACGGCGTGGCGAAGGGATGCGGGCCCGCACAAAATTTCTTGCACAGGTTGTCCTGGCGGTCGGGACTGCGTTTGTGTTGAAATACCTGTTGGGTTCTCCCGAAATGCGTTTGCCAGGGACTCATGGCGATATCGAACTGGGTTTGTGGTACATCCCCATTGCAGCCTTCATCATCGTCAGCGAATCGAATGCCATCAATTTCACGGATGGACTCGATGGCCTGGCAGGTTTGATCTCTGCCACGGCCTTTGCTGCATTTGGCGGTATCGCCCTTATGCAAGATCAACCCTATCTGGCACGTTTCTGTTTCACCGTCGTGGGCGCGATCTTTGGTTTTTTGTGGTTCAACGTTCACCCGGCGGAACTTTTCATGGGGGATACCGGTTCGCTGGCCTTGGGGGCGACCCTGGCTGTTGTCGCGTTGATGACAGGTCAGTGGCCATTGCTTTTGGTGATTGCAATTATTCCTCTGAGTGAAGCCTTGAGTGTTGTCATCCAGGTCACTTATTTCAAACTGACGAAGGGCAAGCGTTTTTTCAAAATGGCTCCCATCCATTTACATTTTGAGTTGTTGGGTTGGAGTGAGACTCAGGTTGTCCAGCGCTTTTGGTTGATCGGCTTGCTGGCGGCGATGGTTGGTATCGGATTGGCAGTGACATGGCGAGCATAGATTGGAACGGCAAGCGCGTCCTTATTCTTGGTGCAGCCCGTCAGGGAATGGCTCTGGCGCGCTGGCTTTCGCTGCACGGCGCGCGTGTCACGTTGAGTGATATGCGTAGCGAGGCTGAATTACACGTCGCCCGTGCGTCGCTGGCCGAATATCCCATCGAATGGGCGCTGGGTGGGCACCCGCTTGCATTGCTGGATTCAACCGATGTGCTCTGCCTCTCCGGAGGAATTCCGCTCACATTGCCGATTGCGATGGAAGCCGTGAAGCGCGGCATCCCTCTCTCGAACGATTCGCAGATCTTCATGGAAGTCGTTCCTTGCAAAACGATTGGCATTACCGGTTCAGCCGGAAAAACCACAACGACGACGTTGGTCGGACGAATGGCAAAAAATGCTTATGGCGACCAGGCTTATGTTGGCGGCAATATTGGAGATCCGCTGATCAATTATGTGGACAATATGACTGCCGGTGATGTCGCCATATTGGAACTTTCATCCTTTCAATTGGACCAGGTGACGATCTCGCCGCATGTGGCGGCCATTCTGAATATCACGCCGAATCATCTGGATCGTCACGGCACGATGGAAGCGTATACAGCTGCCAAAGCTCGCATCCTTGAATTTCAAAGTGAAAAAGATGTGGCTATTCTCGGGCGCGATGATAAAGGATCGTGGAGCTTACGAAACAAAGTGCACGGCAAGTTATATACGTTCAGTTTGGATGAACTGGACCAGGGTTTGGATGGGGCCTATTTACAGGATGGCCTATTGAACCTGCGGGCTGGTAATGCTTATTTGCCCTTGATCCTGCGGGAAAAAATATTGTTGCGCGGTGACCAAAACGTGCTAAATGTACTGGCTGCCTTTACCATTGGGCATGCCGCAGGCTTTCCCCTGGATGCCATGCTCGACGCTGTGGAGGATTTTCGCGGGGTACCCCATCGCCTGGAACTTGTACGTGAATTGCGCGGTGTACGCTGGTACAACGACTCCACTGCAACTGCACCTGAACGAAGCATAGCAGCGATCCGTGCATTCGATGAGCCTATCGTTCTGCTGCTGGGTGGTCGCGATAAGAATCTTCCGTGGGAAGAGTTAATGCAACTCGTTAGCGAACGGGTTAAGCAAGTCGTGCTCTTTGGAGAGGCTGCAGAAAAAATTCAGAAAACTGTATACAGCCTCGGGCTTCGCGCCGATCGTTTCCCGGTCACCCGAACGAGCGGTTTGCAGGAAGCAATTCAGAAAGCAGCAGAGGTTGCTGAGTCCGGTGATGTGGTTCTGCTATCACCCGGCGGCACAAGTTTCGACGAGTTTAAGGATTTTGCAGAACGTGGAGAAAGGTTTAGAGAATGGGTACTGGCACTTTAGTCAACAATCGCCTGACGCTTTCCTCCGTCAAAAAGCGGGCGCACATGGATGTGGCATTGATCCTTACCGTTGTGGCATTGGTCGTCTTCGGACTGATCATGCTGTATTCTGCTTCGTTCGATTTTTCCTTTAATCAATTTGGTTCTGCGACCTACATGTTCATACGCCAGGCGCGGTGGTTGGGCCTTGGACTTTTGCTTGCATTCGGACTTGCGAACCTTAATTATCATCATTGGAGTCGATTGGTGGTGTTCGCGATGCTTGGCACGATCGGTCTATTGATCGTCGTTTTGTTCATCAATGAAATTCGTCTGGGTGCTTCCCGTTCCTTATATGAAGGTTCTTATCAGCCCTCCGAAATCGCAAAACTGATTGCTGTGATCTATCTTTCGGTCTGGTTGTATGCCAAGCGCGATTTCCTGCATGACATTAGTCTGGGATTAATTCCCCTGGGGGTTATTCTTGGTATTATTGGCGGTCTGATCTATTTGCAGCCTGACTTGAGCGCGGCCGGTACTGTTTTGGTCCTTGGAGGCTTGCTGTTCTTCCTGGCGGGTGCGGATATCAAACAGATCGTCTTTCTTTTGATCCTGGCTATCTTTATGGGGTGGGTCATTGTTCAATTCAGCGTAACGGGTCAGGACCGTGTAACTTCTTTCCTGGCCGGGCTGCAGGATCCCACCCATGCCTCTTATCATGTGCAGCGTTCATTTGAAGCAGTGATCAAAGGTGGTTTCTTTGGCGTAGGGCTGGGCCAGGCTGATACCAAATTAACAGGTTTGCCCTTCGCACCCACTGATAGTATCTTTGCGGTTGTAGCAGAAGAACTTGGTTTGTTTGGGTCGATGCTGCTCATGTGCTTGTATGCGACTCTTGTCTGGCGCGGCCTTGTCATCGCACGTCGCGCCCCGGATATGCTTGGTACCCTGTTGGCTTCCGGTATGACCTTCTGGATCGGTATGGAAGCATTGATCAACATGGCAGTGATGGTCGGTCTCCTGCCATTTGCAGGGAATGCGTTACCTTTTATCAGCGCAGGCGGTTCAAACCTGGTTTCCACGCTTTGCGCGGTTGGCATTATGTTGAACATTTCCCGTCAGAGTGGCGAGAATGTCAAAAAGGAAGAAAATGATCGGAGGTCATTCGGTGCGGTTGTTAATTTGCGCCGGGGGAACGGGCGGCGGAGTGTATCCCGCCCTCGCCGTTCACGGCGTACTAACGTCTAAGGTCACTGACGTGGAAACGCTGTGGGTGGGCGGCGAAGGTGGGATGG
>Ga0065707_10083007_pt1 | contig 10894 bp, 9 predicted proteins | sample SwiRhicommuniRL3_FD_59094 | JGI IMG/M metagenome (GOLD analysis project Ga0065707, IMG submission 59094) | Switchgrass rhizosphere bacterial communities from Rose Lake, Michigan, USA - RL3 v2 (version 2) | ecosystem: Host-associated > Plants > Roots > Rhizosphere > Soil | place: East Lansing, MI... | reverse complement strand
TTGAACGAGCACGGTGCAGCCGGCGCAGCCGCCCACCGCACAGGCCATGAATTCTTCCAGAGAGACCTGGCACGGCACGCCGTATTGACGCGCTACTTTCGCCGTGGCTTGAAGCATAGGCGTAGGACCGCAGGCGAAAATTTCTACTTCCGCGAGCTCTGCGGAACCGAGCGAGGCGAGCCAAGCGTCTGCCAGCTGAGTGACGAAGCCGTCGAAGCAACCCGGGAAATCCGAGCGCGACGCGAGGCGGCTGCCGATATTCCACTCATCGAGCAGCGGCATGCACGCGATGACGCCGGTGGGAATGCCGGCCACCATGATTTGCGAAGGGCGCGTGCGAAAAGGGAAAGGGATTTCCGAGCCCATCAACACTAACGGCTTCCACACCGCATCCTTACGATCGCGCAAGCGCTCGGCGAGAAAAATCATCGGAGGAATTCCAACGCCACCGCCAATCAACAGCGCGCGCGGCCGCTCGATATGCGGCGTGAAGCCCTTACCGATAGGGCCGAGCACGCTTACGATATCCCCGGCCTTACGCGCAGCAAGCGCATGCAACCCGGGCCCCACTACCTTGTAGAGCATCTCAACCCAACCAGCCCGGGCGTCGACGCGCATCAACGATAGCGGCCGCCGCATCGGAATCGCCGGATCGCAGGCGATGTGCGCGAAGCTTCCCGGCTCGGCATGCGCGGCGCACTTGCGCGCCTCGATGCGGATCATATATTGATCGCCATCGAATTGGGTGTGTTTGAGAACGCGGCCTTCTTCCAGAAATATCGTGCCGCGATTTTCCCGGCTCATGCGCCGCGCACCGCCGCAAGCACGGCCATGCGCATCGCCACGCCATTGCTCACCTGATCGCGGATTACCGACTGAGGGCCATCCGCGACCTCCGACGCAATCTCAATTCCACGATTCATCGGCTGCGGATGCATCACGATCGCATCCGGCTTGGCGAGCGCAAGCCGCTCCGGCGTAAGGCCGTATTTGGCGAAGTAGCGGTCTGCATCGAGCAGCGCCGTGTGGCTCATGCGCTCTTTTTGAATGCGCAGCATCATCACGACGTCCACATCCTTGAGGCCCGTGCGCAGCGAAAGATGGCGCGTGCAGCCTTCGAACTCATTCGTTTCCGGCATGAACGCCGCGGGCGCGACGATACGCAGATCCGGCACGCCAACGGTGCGAAACGCGTGATATGCCGAACGCGCGACGCGCGAATGCCGTACGTCGCCCACGATGGCAATGCTGAGATTGTCGAAGCGGCCTTTGCGTTGCCGGATCGTGAGCAAATCGAGCAGACCTTGAGTGGGGTGCGACAGATGCGCTTCGCCACCCGACAACACGCTGACCTGCGGTCCGACGTTTGAAGCCACGAGCTCGAGCACCCCCGCCTCGGCTTCGCGGATGACCAGCACGTCCACATGCAAAGCCTGAAGCGTGAACACGGTGTCGAGCATGCTCTCGCCCTTGGCGCGCGAGGAAAGCTGCACTTCGAGATTGACCACTTCGGCGCCCAGCCGCTTCGCCGCCAACTCGAACGAAACCCGCGTGCGAGTGGAAGGCTCCGTGAAGAGGTTGGCTACGGCGACTCCATTGAGAATCGTGCCGTTGGGTAACCGCTCGCCGGAGCGAGGCACGAAGCCCTGGGCTCTATCCAGCAGTTTTTCGATCAATGCTCGCGGCAGCCCTTCAAGCGTCAATAAATGCTGCAGCGACCCGTCCGCTCTCAATTGTTCGATCACCGTTCCCCCGCAAACCACCGTTCCAGAATCACTGCCGCCGCCGCGCTGTCGATGTCTTCGCGCCGCACTCGGCGCTTGCGCACGCCGTTCGCGCGCTTGTCTTTGAGCGCAGCACCGGCTTCGAGCGAGGAAAAGCGCTCGTCCACTTGCTGTACTGGAAGTCCAAAGCGTCGTTCGAGCTCTTGCGCGAAGCCCAGCGCCGCGGCGCTCATGGCCCCCGCGCTGCCGTCGGCATTATACGGGGCGCCTACCACCAGCAAGCCGGGTTGCAGCGTCTTTACTTCGCGTTCGATAGCCGCCCAATCGGGCAGGCCGGATACCGCAGGGCGCGGGGCCGCGGTGCACGTGACCGTATCGCCGATCGCGATGCCGATCCGTTTCAATCCAAAATCGAAGGCGAGAACGATGAGCGGGGCGCCGGCAGCCGCGCCGCTACGCATGGCCCGCCACGGAGCTCAGGCGTTCCACATCGATGCCGAGGAATTTCCACGCGGCGATCCAGCGGTCCTCGAACGGCAGCTCGAACACCACGCGGGGGTCCACAGGCATCGAGAACCAGGCGTTGTCACGCAATTCCTTCTCGAGCTGCCCCGCCTCCCATCCCGCATAGCCCAGCGCGATAAACGCATCGGAGGGCCCGTCGCCACGCGCCATCGCGGCCAGAATATCGCGGGATGTGGTGACCTGAATGGTTTCCGAAACCTTGTGCGTATGATCCCAGATGCCGCCCGGGCGATGCAGCACGAAGCCGCGATCCGTATGCACGGGACCCCCGCGCAGCACAGGCATCGCCGCGACCTGTTCCGAGCTTGGGGCGAGCTTCATTTGCGTCAGCACATCCGAAAGCTTCATGGGCAAAGGCTTGTTGAGCACGATGCCGAGCGCGCCCTTGTCGCTATGCTCGCAAATCAGCGTGACGGTGTGCGCGAAGTTGGGATCCGCGAGCGAAGGCATCGCGATCAGGAGGTGATTCGTGAGGGTTGCCTCGCTCATGACGGCCTCAGTATGAGCGTCCTCACCGCCGGTGTTCAAGGAAGGCTCGTCACGTTGCCGCGCACTACGCGCCCACCGACAAACTGCCATTCATAGGCAAATTGCAGCAAGCGATACTCCTGAGCGAGCTCGGCCGGGAACGGATCGAACGGGCTCGCAAGCTTCAGAATTTGCAATGCCGCCTGGTCGAGCTCTGGAACGCCGCTCGACTTGCGGATCTGTGCTTTCTCGAGCTTGCCATCCTTGCGGATGGCGACCTCCAGTACCGGTCTCGCCGTTCCAGCCTGCGCGAGCGCTGCGGCCGGGTAGTTGAGCGTGCCGATGCGCTCCACTTTGCGCCGCCACCCATCGAGATAAGGCGCGATTTTGGCCGCCCGCGAATCGGGCGACACCCAAAGCTCATCCCGCTTGGGTCCGCGCAGCTGCGCCGGGCCGTCTTCATCCTGAGGCGAGTCAGAGTCACCCGGGCGCTCCTCGATCAACAGCGCCTTTTTCCCGGATGCAGGCGTCTCGCCGGCGTTCGCGAGGTAACGAATTTGAGTGCTTTGTCTTGTAGTCGTCAGCAGTTGATCGCCAGCGCTGCCTTCCGCGCCTGCATCCGGAGCGAGCGCGTCGCCATCGGCGACACCCAGCTGACCCGCAACGGCGGCACGTGATGCCCGATTGCGTGGCGCCACGGCGTCCTGTGTGTTGCCCGAGCCCAGTTGAGTGCGTTGCGCAAGATAAGTGGCGGAATCGTTTCGATCGGCCGTAGGCAGCTCATCGGATACCAGTAAAACCTGCAGGCCCGGCGCACTATCGTCTGGGCTCGCCGCCACGTTAAAGGTGAGGCCAAGGATGACGAGGCCGTGCAGCAGACCTGCCAGGAAAATCATCGTCAGCAGACGATCCCGAACGGGTGCAATGCCTTCGCGCAGGGGCAGGGCTTTCGAAGCCATGCCCTACCTTAGCTTGAGTCGGGCAATCGCGTCGATGAACTGCCCGGCGATATCGAGCTTGAACTGCTGCTCGAGCTCGCGGATGCCGGTGGGGCTGGTGACATTGATCTCCGTAACGAACCCCCCAATGACGTCGAGACCCACGAACAGCATGCCCTTGGCAGCCAGGGCGGGCCCAATCTCGCTGGCAACCCAGCGTTCCCGCTCGGTCAACGGGCGGCCGACACCCTTGGCGCCTGCGGCCAGGTTGCCGCGGTTGTCCGCGGCCGTGGGAATACGCGCCAGCGCATAAGGCACAGGCTTCCCATCGATCAACAGCACCCGTGCATCGCCGCTGTCCACAATCTCCGGGATGTAGCGCTGCACGATCGCGAAGCGTTCGCCGTAGTCGGTCAGCGTTTCGAAGATCACATTGGTGTTCTTGTCGCCCTGGCTCACCACGAAGATGGACCGGCCGCCCATGCCATGCAGAGGCTTCACGACGATGCGGCCGTGCTCATGCAGAAAGGCCAGCATTTCAGGCATGTTCCGCGTAATCAGCGTCGGCGCGCAGCACTGCGGGAACCAGGCCGTATACACCTTCTCGTTCATGTCCCGCAGACCCTGCGGGCGGTTGACGACCAGCGCGCCTTGCTCTGCCGCGCGCTCGAGCAGGTAGGTGGAATAGATGTATTCCATGTCAAACGGCGGGTCCTTGCGCATCAGGATGCAATCGAGCTTGCCGAGCGGCTCCACCCGCGGCTCGCCGAGCGCAAACCACGTGGTGGGGTCTGCCTTCACGGTCAAACTGCGCGTGCGCCCGAAAGCTACGCCGTCCCGCAGCGAAAGGTCGGCCTGCTCGAGGTAAGCGAGCTCGAAGCCCCGCGCCTGCGCCGCGAGCAGCATGGCGAGGGTGGAATCCTTCGCGTACTTGATGTCGGCGATGGGATCCATCACCACGCCCAGACGAATGGTTTCAGGCATAAAGCGAGTTTCTCAAAAACGTGACGCACATGGCATAGCCCGCAGCATACCGATATGTTAAAACCCCGCAGCATTTGCACTCAGGGAGTCGCCAGCACGTGAGCGGCGCCAACGAAAAACTTCAGGGCCTTAAAGTTCTGGTCATCGACGACAGCAAAACCATTCGTCGCACAGCCGAAACGCTGCTCGCGAAGGAAGGTTGCGAGGTCTTCACCGCTATCGACGGCTTCGACGCCCTGGCGAAGATTGCCGACCACCAGCCGGACATCGTCTTCGTCGACATCATGATGCCCCGGCTGGACGGCTACCAGACCTGCTCGCTCATCAAGCACAACAAGGTGTTCCGGGCCATCCCGGTGATCATGTTGTCTTCCAAGGACGGCCTGTTCGACCGTGCGCGTGGCCGCATCGTCGGCTCGGAGCATTACCTCACCAAGCCCTTCACGAAGGATGAGCTTCTGGGCGCCATCGAAACGCAACTCGGGAGATGAAGGCAATGGCCCTCATTTTGATCGTCGACGACTCGCCCACCGAAGTGCATGTCATGCAGAAGGCGCTCGAGCGCCACGGTTACAAGACCGCCGCGGCCGCCGACGGCGCCGAAGGCATCCGGATGGCGCGGGAAATGAGCCCGGACCTCATTTTCATGGATATCGTCATGCCGGGCATGAACGGCTATCAGGCCACGCGCACGCTCGCGAACGACCCTAAAACCAGCGCAATTCCCATTGTGATGGTGACGACCAAGGGCCAGGAAACGGACCGTATCTGGGGATTGCGGCAGGGCGCCATCGATTACATGGTGAAGCCTGTGTCGCCGGATCAGCTGGTCGCCAAGGCGCAGGCGACCCTGGCCGCCTGATCATGTCCGACGAGATCGCACTCAAATCTTTAAGGGATCGCCCTTTTGAATTGCTCGCCGAGCTCGAGCGGCGCGGCCGGGCGGTGTCGGCGCAGGTGGGGCAGGAAAACACCACAGGCCGTGAATGGGTGGGTGTCGCCCTGCGCATGGCCGGCGAACTGTTTTTAGTGGCGCGCGAAGAGACCCGGGAAGTGTTGAGCGTGCCGGCAAGTCTCACGCGCGTACCGGGCGCGAAGGCGTGGGTGAAGGGCCTGGCCAACGTGCGTGGGCAGCTGCTGCCGATTATCGATTTGCGCCAGTTCCTCGGCAGTGGCGTCACGCCGCTGACGCGCAACACGCGCATTCTCATCGTGAATCATCGCGAAATCCCCGCCGGCCTGATCGTGGATGAAGTATTGGGCTTCAGGCGGTTCGCCGAGACCGAGTTTTCCGGGGATGCGCCGCCCACCGTGGTGCGCTGCGACCGCTTTCTGGCCGGTGCGTTTCGCCGCGGGCCGGAACAGTGGCCGGTGTTGAGCTTGCGGGCCACGCTCGAAAGCTCCAGCTTTTCGGAGGCCGCGGCTTGAATCTGCTGATTCCCGTTGCGGCGGTCGCGGTTGTCGCGCTGATTGGGCTCATATTCCTCGTGCTGGCCAACCGCAAGCTGCGCGCCACGGCGGAGCAACAGAGCGTTGCAATGGAAACCCAGCGCAAAGAGACGGAGCGCAACCAACAGGCTATTTTGCGACTGCTGGATGAGCTTTCGAGCCTCGCGGATGGCGATTTGACTGTGCAGGCAACGGTAACGGAAGACATCACGGGCGCCATTGCAGATTCGATCAACTACGCGGTGGAAGCGTTGCGCGGGCTGGTGGCCACGATCAATCACTCTTCCATTCAACTCGACGGCGCCGCGAAACAAACGCAGGCGCTGTCGCAACATCTGGCTAAGGCGAGCGGCGCGCAATCCAAACAGATTGCCTCGGCCACGGAATCGGCGGCCGGGATGGCGTCTTCAACAGAAGAAGTTTCGGGCAACGCCGAGCGTGCCGCGGACGTCGCGCGCCATTCGGTGGAAGTGGCGCACAAGGGCGGCGATGCCGTGCGGCGCACCATCGACGGCATGAACGCCATTCGCGAGACCATCCAGGAAACTTCCAAGCGCATCAAGCGGCTGGGCGAAAGCTCGCAGGAAATCGGCAACATCGTCGAGCTGATCAATGACATTGCCGAGCAGACCAACATTCTGGCGCTCAATGCATCGATTCAGGCTTCGATGGCCGGGGAGGCGGGGCGCGGATTCGCCGTAGTGGCGGATGAAGTGCAGCGTCTCGCCGAGCGCGCGGCCAACGCCACTAAACAAATCGAAGTGTTGGTCCGCACCATTCAAACAGACACCAATGAAGCCGTGGTGTCTATGGAGCGCAGCACCACAGACGTCGTTGGCGGCGCATTGCTTGCCGAGAACGCCGGCGCCGCGCTTGAGGAGATCGAGCAGGTTTCCAACCAGATCGCGAGCCTGGTGCAGAATATTTCGGGCAGCTCGCGCCAGCAGACCGCGGCGGCGCAGAACATCGCGCGCAACATGCAGGTATTGAAGGAAATCAGCGCGCAAACCGCGGATTCCACCAGCGCCACTTCTGTCGCTATCGCGAAGCTTGCGGATCTATCGTCAGGCCTGCGGCGCTCCGCGTCGGGATTTCGTTTGCCCGGCAGCGGGGCCTCCACGGAGAAGGTGCCTTCCGGCAGGGATGGGGCCGTCAAACCTCCGCCCATTTCTGCGGTGGGCGGCGGTTGAGCGATGGCGGACGTTGCGCTCCAGACTTTTGAGTTCGTCGGCCGCGAGCTGAATGCAGCGCTCGGCGAAGCGCGCACCGCGCTCGAGAACTATGTCGAGCAGCCGGAAAATGTTTCGCTGCTCGAGCGCTGCAAGCAGGAGCTGCACCAGGTGCAGGGCGTGCTGCGCGTGTTGGAAATCTACGGCGCGTCGCTGCTTGCCGAAGAAATGGAGCATGTCACGGAGTACCTGCTCACGACCGCTGCGGAACGCAAGAATCAGGCGGAAAGCCTCGATGCGCTGATGCGCGCGATGGTGCAGCTGCCGAGCTACCTGGAACGAGTGCTGGCGGGCGGGCGCGATCTCGCGCTGGTGCTATTGCCGCTGCTCAACGATCTGCGCGCCGTGCGCGGCGGCCCGCTGCTTTCCGAAGGCACGCTGCTGCTGCTCAATTTGAAATCGGACAAGCAGGCGCAGCCGGTAGCCGCGGCGTCGGATGAACCGGCGCTCACTGTCGAGCAATGGGCGCGGCGCCTGCGCGCCAAATTCCAGGTGGGGCTCATCGGCTGGATTCGCGGCGAGCGCCTGGAGCAGAACCTCGAAACCCTGGCTTCCGTCGCGCAAAAGCTCGAAGAGATTGCGACTCAACAGCCGCTCTTCCAACTATGGTGGGTGGTGGGCGCGGTTATCGAGGCCTTGCGCGATCAAGGTCTCGAAGGGGGCGTCTCGGTCAAACGTCTGCTCGGCCTTGCGGACCGCGAAATCAAACGGCTTTATGACGAAGGCGAGCTGCGCTATGCGCAAGCGCCCGCCGTCGAGCTATTGAACAATCTTCTTTATTACGTGGGCCGGGCGGAAAGCGCAGGCCAGCGCGTCACCGCGGTGCGCACATCCTTCAAGCTCGGCGATCTGCTGCCGGTGGATGAAACCATCGAGCAGGAGCGCGAGAATCTCTCGGCTCCCAGCGTCAAACTGATGCAAACGGTCGCCGCCGCAATCCGCGAGGACCTCGGCAAGGTGAAGGATGTCCTGGATATCTTTGTCCGGCGCGGCGCGGGCCAGCCTCAGGAGCTGGCCTCTCAGGTTGAGATGCTGCGCAAGATTGGCGACACCCTCGGCGTATTGGGTTTGGGCGAGCTGCGCGCCAACGTGCAGGCGGAAACCGAGAGGCTCGGCAAGATTGCGGCAGGCGAATTGAAACCGGATGAAGGCTTGCTGGTCGACATCGCAGCGACGCTGATCGGTGTGGAAGACAAGCTCGACGACCGGCTGATCGGGATGATCCTGCCGCGCGCGGCGCAAGCCGCACAGCAGGAGGACACGGATTTCCACCAGGTCCAAAGCGCAGTCCTGCGCGAGTGCATTCTCAATCTGGCGCGGGTGAAGGAAACCATCTCGCAAAATGCCGGCGGCGTGCTCGATGCTTCCGGGCTCGATCACTGGCAGGACCTGATGCGCGGCATCGAAGCGGGCCTGCTGATGCTCGGCAAGGGCCGCGCCGTGGATGTGCTCGGGGCGATCACGCAGCAACTCAAACGTGTGATGCGCCCGGGCGGCGGTGGATTGCCGCCCGGATTCCTCGATCGCCTGGCGGATGCCATCGTGAGCGTCGAGTATTACATGGAGACTTTGCAATCCGGGCGCAGCGATCCCTGGTACATGCTCGACAATGCCGAGACGTGCCTGCAGACATTGGCGGGCGAGCCCGAGCCGGCTATCCCCGTCGCGACGCCAGTTGAATTGGGCGCGCACGAGCAGACCTTGCGAATCGCCTCGCCGTTTGGCGCGACGCAAACAGGTTACCCGGCAACAGTAAAGCTCACCCCGGCTGCTCCGCCGCAACAGGCGCCGCCAACGCTTGTCGAAAGCGCGGACCCGGAGCTGCTGCAACTCTTCATTGAAGAGGCGCGCGAAGAGCTGGCAAAGATCGCCAAACAATTTCCCGTGTGGGAACAGAACCCGCTCGAGCAGGATGCGCTGCTGACTCTGCGCCGCTCGTTCCACACACTCAAAGGCAGTGGGCGGATGGTCGGCGCGCGCGAATTGAGCGAGTTTGCGTGGGCCAGCGAGAACCTGCTCAATCGCATGCTGGACAACACGCTGGCGCGTACTCCGGCCATCGTCGCGGCACTGCGCGATGCCGTGGCGGCGCTGCCGGAATTGATCGATCAACTCGAACACAACCGTACGCCGCAAACGGATATCGCGGCCATCGTGGCCCGGGCACATTCGTTTGGCGCCTCGCGGCCAGGTACAGCGCCGCCCGTTCAAATGGAAGCGCCGCGCGAGCCGGTTGCGCCGCCGCCCGAAGTGCAGCCGCCGCAAGAGTCTGTTGCTGAAGAGCCGCCGGCTCCGGCTACCGAGCCTACACCGCCAGCCGAAGAGCCTGCAGCGGTGGGTCCCGACGACGTGTTGCGTGATATTTATGCGCGCGAGACGAGTGCGCACGCCGCAGCGGTGCGCGCCTATATCGAGCGCGAGAGGCGCAACGGCGAGCCGCATGTATTGACTGAAGAGCTATACCGCGCCTGCCATACGCTTTCGGGCAGCTCGAAAATGGCTGAGGCGCGCCATGGCATCCGGCTTGCCGAACCGCTGGATCACTGGTTGCGCAAGGCGTTCAACAGCGGTGTGGGCTTGCGCAGCGAAGATTTGACGCTGCTTGCCGATTGCATGGATGCAATGGAAGCCGTGGCTGCGCATCTCGACGAATCCACCGGATTTTTCGGGGCGCATGATGCACTGCGCGAGCACATTGCACAGGCGGAGAGCCAGCTCGATCAGCTCATTGCCGAAGAGGCGCGCCGTCGAGCGGAAGCGGAAGGAACCAACGCGCCCGTTGCGCCGCCGTCGGCGCCTGATTACGACGTGGAAGTTAGCGAAGCTGTTGAGATTTCCGACGTCAACGTCAGTGGCGGGGAGATCGTGGTGGAATTCGATGTAGCCGATACGGGCGTCGTCGAAATCGATCTCGATGAGCCCGTCACTATTCCAGCAGTAACTGCCGAAGACGACGGCGAGGAAAGGCTGGCGGATTACGACCCGGAAGTTGCCGCGATTTTCGTGGAGGAAGCCACGGAGTTGCTGGATACATTGCAGACTTCATTGGGCGATTGGCGCAGCGATCCGCCCAATGCCGAGCTGCGCAGCGCGCTGAAGCGGCCGTTGCATACTCTCAAAGGCGGCGCACGCATGGCGGGCATCGCGGCGATGGGCGATTTGAGCCATGAGCTCGAAACGCTGGTGATGCAGATCGACAGCGATGTACGGCCTGCCGATGCGGCGGCATTCGATTTGATGCAGGCGAGCCTCGATGAGCTGGCGCGCATGCGCGATGCGGTAGCCAACGGCAAGCCTGTTATGCGGTCAGGCATTAGTGAGCTCATGCCTGAAGATGCCCCCTCCCCAACCCTCCCCCGTGAAACGGGGGAGGGAGCGGAAAGCTCTTCCCCTCCCCCGCTTGCGGGGGAGGGCAGGGTGGGGGCAGATTTTGAACCGGAGCTGCAAAGCGAAGCGCCGACAGTGTTGCAGCAGGCATTGACCGAACCGCCGCCTACCGAACAAGAACTGCCCGCACCGGTTCCCACTGCGGAGCATCTTGCGCCACCTCTGCCTGTACCCCCCGGCCGCGAGCCGG
>Ga0065707_10083009_pt1 | contig 10896 bp, 8 predicted proteins | sample SwiRhicommuniRL3_FD_59094 | JGI IMG/M metagenome (GOLD analysis project Ga0065707, IMG submission 59094) | Switchgrass rhizosphere bacterial communities from Rose Lake, Michigan, USA - RL3 v2 (version 2) | ecosystem: Host-associated > Plants > Roots > Rhizosphere > Soil | place: East Lansing, MI... | reverse complement strand
CCGCCACATCCATCGCTTCCAGCACCTTCGCCACCGGGAAGTCCACATCGTTCATGCGCTTGAACGTTTCGTCGTCCAGCGAATCCAGGCTGACAGTCACGCGCTTCAAGCCGGCTTCCTTGAGCGCCTGCGCTTGCCGGGCAAGCAGCGATCCATTGGTCGTGAGGGTGAGATCAAGATCGGGGATTTCGGCGAGCATCCGAACCAGGAGAGGCAGGTCGCGCCGGACGAGCGGCTCCCCACCCGTCAAGCGGACTTTGCGAACGCCGTGCCCGGCGAAGAGGCGCGCCAGCCGGGTGATCTCTTCGAAGGTGAGAATCTGGTCCCGGTGCAGGAACTCATACTCAGACCCAAAGATTTCCTTGGGCATACAGTACACACAGCGAAAATTACACCGGTCGGTGACGGAAATGCGCAGATCGCGCAGGGGTCGTTTCAAGGTATCAGTCAGAGTCATTGTTTCTCGCCATACTTCTTAACCTAATTATAACAATTCTATATGAAGTCTAAATAAGCTAGTTGACTTGGTACTTCAGCCATGCTATGATGATAGCATTATTTCAGGACTTATTAAGGAGTTTTTTTATGAAGTTTAGTGTGGAATTTGTGCTTCGCCTGGTGGGTATGGTGGTTTTCGCCTTGTTGGGCTGGTCGTTTGGGGCTTGGGCTGCCCGAATTCCACCGTTTGATCCCAGACAGGAATTACTTTACAGAGTCGTTTTCGGGCTGGTGGGCGCATTGGCAGGATTGGTTCTCACGCCCTATATCACTACTCGTCCCTCACGATACATACGCAATCGGCTGGGTCGTCTTTCGGCAGAGACTCTCTTTGCCGGGCTCACGGGGCTGATCGTGGGCTTGCTGACGGCTGCCCTGCTTTCCTTCCCCTTTTCACAGCTCCCCGCACCGTTCGGTCAGGTCCTGCCGTTCATCGGTGTGCTGGCGTTCTCTTATTTTGGCATCTCTCTATTCGTCATGCGACAGGGCGATCTGATGGGCCTGTTCAGCACGTTGAGCGGGCGCAGCGAAAGCGGGGGTTCATCTTCCTGGACAAACCTTAACCGGACAATCTTACTGGATACCAGCGTGATCATCGATGGACGGGTTGCCGACATCGCCAAGACGGGCTTCCTGCCTGGCACCCTCCTGATCCCGCGCTTCGTCCTGAACGAGTTGCAATATATCGCCGACTCACCGGACGGTTTGCGACGCCAACGCGGGCGGCGTGGGATGGAAGTGCTGGCGGAGCTGCAGAAACTGCCAAACATTCTCGTCCGCATCAGCGATATCAATGCCGAAGGTGTGCGTGAGGTGGATGACAAACTGGTCGTGTTGGCGCGACAGTTGAAGTGCCCGATCCTGACAAACGATTACAACCTGAACCGGATTGCGGAACTACAGGGTGTCACCATCCTGAACATCAACGAACTGGCGAATGCTGTGAAATCGGTGGTGCTGCCCAGCGAACGCATGACGCTGAACATCTTCCAGGAAGGCAAAGAGTTTGGTCAGGGCGTGGGCTACATGGATGATGGAACGATGGTTGTGGTGGAGAATGGACACGATTTCATCGGTGAGTATAAGGATGTGGTGGTGACCAAGGTCCTGCAGACGGCTGCGGGGCGCATGGTCTTTGCCCGCGTGGAAGACGAGAACGGGAAGCGGAAAAAGTAGACAGGTAGAAAGGTAAGCAAGTACACAGGGCATTGATGTTATGCCCTGTTTTTATTTAATGAAATCAATGAAACCTTGATTTCTGTGATTATAATAAGCTCATGCTCCGCCTATACAACACTCTCTCTCGCAAAAAAGAAGATTTTCAAACGCTTGAACCGAACGTCGTCAAATTATATGTCTGTGGCGTGACGGTTTATAACGACGCCCATGTGGGCCATGCCATGTCGGCGTTGGTGTTCGATGTCATTCGCCGCTATCTCGAATATCGCGGCTATAACGTCAGGCACGTGATGAACTACACGGATGTGGACGACAAGATCATCAACCGCGCCAAACAATTGGGCGAGGAGCCACTGAAGCTCTCTCAGCGTTACATCGAAGATTACAACAACGATCTCAGGAATCTGAACGTCCTGCCGGCTACCTCCAATCCGCAGGTCAGCAAGACCATGCCGCTGATCATCCAGTTTATCGGCGACCTGATCGATAAGGGCTATGCCTATGCGGCAGACGCGAAGCGTGGCGATGTCTATTTCCGCGTCACCAAGGATGATGATTACGGCAAGCTCTCAGGACGCAAAATCGAGGATATGCAGGCAGGGGCGCGCATCGAGGTGGGCGAGGCGAAGGAACATCCGATGGATTTTGCCTTATGGAAAGCCGCCAAGCCGGGTGAAATCTTCTGGGAAAGTCCGTGGGGAAAGGGTCGCCCGGGCTGGCACATCGAATGCTCAGCGATGAACCTGGCTGAACTCGGCGAACAGATCGACATCCACGGCGGCGGCAACGACCTGATCTTCCCACACCATGAAAACGAGATCGCCCAGACCGAATCCTACACCGGCAAGCCCTTCGCGCGCTATTGGATCCACAACGGCATGCTGCAACTGGGCGGTGAGAAGATGTCCAAGTCGCTGGGCAATATCGTCAGCATCAAAGACTTCCTGTCCAAACGGGATGCAGATGTGATGCGTATGCTGGTCTTAAGTGGGAACTATCGGGCGCCGTTGATCTTTAATGAAGAGACACAGGACGCCGCGGAAAAATCGCTGGAACGTCTCAAGTCCGCCTTTCGATCCGCTGCCGCTTCTGCCAAGGGACTCTCTCCCGAGGCGGCTTCGGCGATTGCCACCCAAACCGAAACCACGCAACAATCCTTCACCGATGCGATGGACGACGACTTCAACACGCCGCTTGCCATCGCTGCATTGCATGAACTGGTCAAAGCGATCAATACCGCCCGCGATAATGGCGCGACCGATGAACAACTCAAAGCTGCACAGGCGACGCTCCGTGAATTAACGGGCGTGCTCGGTTTGCGATTGCAGGAAAAGCAAGGCTCCGGCGATGCGGATAAGTTCGTCGATCTGCTGGTCGAAGTGCGCAGTGAAGTCCGCAAGCAGAAGTTATGGCAGCTCTCGGATTTGATCCGTGATCGATTGAAGGAAAAGGGCGTGGTGATCGAAGATAGTAAGGAAGGAACCAAGTGGCGATGGGGATAAGATTGTAGTTACGATATTGTAGATACTGTATTGTCTACCTCCATGGGAGGAACTTGTGAAATCTCGAAGAGCGATTGGCGTTCTGCTTTTATCATACAGTCTGTTGGCTGCCTGTACTGCACAAAGTACGCTAACGCCAGTTCCGACCCTCACACCCAAGCCCGAAGTAACATTATCTCCTCCGCCTGCTACAATATCAACACAGGCGTCGTCACGACCTCAGATCGACATAGATAATGTAGTGACGATCTCTCTCAACGGTTCTTATCTGATTGCCTGTCAAGTTCCAGAACTTGTTCTTTTAGACGCAAAAAGCTCTATAACCATTTCCGCATTAGATCTTGGCTATAGTTTTTGTCAAAGGAATATTCGTTGGTCGAAAGACAATTTGTATGCCATTGTCGTAGATCAGGATGGGACACTTTATCAATGGCCTGTGGATGGAAGTCCGCCGTCAAAATTGAATGTAAACATTGAGCTTGAGGTGAATCGACATACAGGAAATACAGTAACCATAACCGCCTGGAGCGACGCTGAAAATTATCTTGCAATATTCAAGGAATGCAAAACCTACGTGATTCAGCCTTTTGGAGGACCTCTTTTACAGAATCCATTGACCGTTGGGGAAGGTTGTGTGGGAGGTTTCCGATGGGCAACAAATCATCTACTAATGATTGAAATTCCATCCAGCTATATTTTTTATCAAATTCCAACAGGTATCAACGTAGGGCATTGGAGCAGAACGGAGGGATGCATTGAGGAGGTTCCCAGCATCTCGCCCGATCAACATTGGATGATTTTTCATCAATGCGATACCACCCCTTATTTTAATAGACAGCCAGCCGATCAATATACACTCGCAAACCTCGAGCAGGGAAAGGTGGAAGTCTTTTCTTCCACGCCCGGAAATTATATCGATTTTATTGGATGGAAGGATGACGGCGCAGAGTTTTACTTTATCAGTCGTTCGTTCAACCCTGATTCAAAACCCGACCCACGTACGCCATTTGGTCTGCTGGCGTTGGACCCCAAAACGGGCACGATCAGGAATCTTTTTGAGCAGGTATGGTTTGCTGCCTTCAATAAGGATCTCAGTTGGGCTTTTGTTGTGTTTCCAGCCCAAAATGAAGACGGGACAATCCGTCTTGATGGCGGTTTATGGCAGGTGGGAATCAGCGAACTAAAAAACAAACAAGTCATGGATAATAGTGGCAGAATACGTGTGAACGGGGAACGCAATCATGACTTTCCCTCTCATCTTGCGTTCCTGTCGCCTACAGGGGATTATCTGGGATATAGCTCAGCTTACACCCGCCTTCGCCCTGCCGCCTGGTCGCATGACAATCACCGCGTTGCGCTAATCAACGCAGACCGCCAACTGATCGTGATTGATCTGCAGGGCAATGTTCAAGTCGTCGCTCAACTCGAAGGAGCTGGGGGTGGGATTTATGGAGATGTCGCCTGGTCGCATGACGATAAGTTGATCATCTTGGGCGAGAAAACATTTCCTGTGTCAAGATGATCAGCTAATTTAGCTTCCCTGGAATTATGCCGAGATGAAATTTTGCTAGTACCGATGTACTATCTGATATCGATTTTGATTAACACGATTTGGCAATGTTAAATGCTGTAAATCTTCGTTATAAACTATAACATCTGAAGCACCTGAGATTCAGAAAAATCTTTTTATTACAGCGGGGAAAAGTTCTCCTTCGGCATGATACTTCATAGATAGCCAAGACCAGCATCGAACCTGATCACAATCCACGCCACTGCTCATAACAGTTTCAACTTTATATTGCTGCCCATTCATTGTCCCCGGATCACATCACAAAATTGATCGCCGGACCGGGCACATCATGCAAAAAGCTGAGGCGTGTCAGTTCCATTTTACGCGTCTGCTTTGCCTCCTTCCACGACTGCATGCTGGATTGAGAAGATTAAGAATATACAGGAGACTATATGAATGATATACACACAAGACAATCCATGGCGGAAATGAAGATTGCCTTCACAAAAAACCGGTCCTTCAGCTTGACTACCATTGTGCTGATCCTGATGCTGATCGTTGACGTGTTGCCGGTGGGCGCGGTGTCGACACCGTTTCGTGCAAATCAGGGACCGTCATTCCAAACAGCCTCCACTCTTACTTTTACCGCAGAAGCAGATGCACTGGTGGAGGAACAAAATCCAGATACGAACGCGGGTACGGTAAATTATCTGGATGTGATTCGCGCAAACAATCGCAGCATCGAAAGCTATCTGCGTTTTACCGCCAGTGGCGTATCAGGAACCATCCAGAATGCTCGATTACGCGTCTACTCTACAACTGCCAGTACGAATAATGGACCTGCAGTATATGCCACAGATAGTAACTGGGTTGAGACCGGGATTACCTGGAATAATCGTCCAGTGCGTACCAGCGGCGCGGCGGACAACAAAGGTTCGATCTCAGGCAATACCTGGGTGGAGTATGACATCACTTCCTTGTTAACTGGCAATGGAACATTCAGTTTTGTGCTGGCAGGTGACAACCGTGATGACGTCAGGTTCTCTTCCCGAGAAGGGGGCAATCCTCCGCAATTGCTCATTACCTTTGCTTCCAGCGCCCCCACTGCCACTCAACCGCCTGCCGCCACCTCAACGCCCACACGGACGCCGACCGTTGCGAATTCGCCTGTAGCCACCTTCACGCCCACTCGTACGCCGACTGTCGCTAATTCACCTGCCGCTACCTTCACACCTACTCGGACAGCTACTAATACTCAGGTGAATCCAACCTTACCGACAGGCGGCTCTGTTACCTTTACAGCCATCGCCGATTCCTATGTGGAATCTTCCAATCCGGGCGCCAACTATGGCTCAGCCACCCAAATACGGGTGGATGGCTCACCGGACGTACGCAGTTATCTGCGTTTCAATGTCCAGGGATTATCGGGTGCGGTGACCAGTGCAACCTTGCGCGTGTACGCGAATAGTACTGCCAGCGCGGGTTATGATGCCCGGAGCGTAAGTGACAACACCTGGGTGGAGTCGTCCATTATTTATAGTAATGCTCCATCGGTTGGGAATGTGCTCGGATCGTCTGGAAGCATTACCAACACCGGCTGGACAAGTGTTAACATCACCTCTTATATTACAGGCAACGGAACCTACAATTTGGGATTGACCACTTCTGGCAGCACTGCCCTCAGCCTCGCCAGCCGTGAGTCTGGCGCGAACGCTCCTCAACTAGTTATCCAGACGGGCGGGACAGCGCCCACGCCTACCCGGACTCCCACGCCTGGCAGCAACCCGACCCAGACACCCACACGGACTCCTACCGCTGCCAGCAATCCAACTCAGACACCAACCAGGACTCCAACGCCAAATGGCCCAACCCAGACGCCGACCAGGACACCTACCCCTTCATCGGGTAGTGTTGTTCTTGTGGGTGCCGGTGACATATCAAGATGCGATAACAATAATGATGAGGCAACCGCAAAATTGCTGGACGGTATTTCGGGCACAGTTTTCAATGCTGGGGATAACGTCTATGACAGCGGCACAATGACTGAGTATACAAACTGTTACAACCCAACCTGGGGGCGCCACAAGTCCCGAACCAAACCGGTCCCGGGTAACCATGAGTATCAAACTTCGGGTGCCTCAGGCTACTTCCAATATTTCAATAATCCTGCTCCTTACTACGCCTACAACCTGGGTGCCTGGCGCGTCTATGCATTGAATTCAGAAATCGATGTGTCCACCAGCGGCGCTCAGGGAACCTGGCTTCAATCTGATCTGTCTGCCAATCCCAAAGCTTGCGTCCTGGCGTATTGGCATAAACCGCGCTGGTCATCAGGCTCTACGCACGGCAGCACTTCGAATATGCAAGCGATATGGCAGATCCTCTACAATGCTGGGGCAGATTTGGTCATCAGTGGACACGAGCACAACTATGAGCGCTTTGCCCAGATGAATGCTTCCGGTGCGACTGTTTCTCAGGGATTGCGTGAATTTGTCGTTGGCACAGGCGGCGCAAGTCACTATGGATTTGGGAGCGCTCTGGCAAGCAGCGAAGTCCGCAATTCCACTACCTATGGTGTATTGAAGTTGACCTTAAATGCCAACAGTTATGCCTGGCAATTTGTGCCCATCGCAGGTTCGACGTTCACGGACAGTGGCAGCGCCAACTGTCATTAATCGGTAGGGGCGACCCATCCAGCGATAGTAGAGCACTCCACAACTTACCTTAACGGGTCGCCCTTACGCAAGGTTGAATGGTAGTGGCGACCCATCTGGGAAAGCAAAGTACTCAATCACTGCCCTGACGGGCCGCCCTTACCTTGATGATTTTGATTCGGCAATACCAGTGGGATATCCAGAAACGGATGCTGGACCACCTGAACGGGCAAACAATAAGCCTCTTCGATGGATTCAGGTTTTAGAACTTCCTTCGCTTTCCCCATTGCCTTAATGTTTCCCGCGACCATCAGCGCAATGCGGTCCGCATAATGCGCGGCGAGATTTAGATCATGCAATGCGACGAGCACTGCGAGCTGGTCTTTATGAGCAAGCTCCGAGACCAATTCCAATAGGCTAACCTGATACTGCAAATCAAGATGAGCAGTGGGCTCATCCAGCAACAGAATCGGCGTGGATTGACATAACGCACGCGCCAGCAGAACACGTTGCTGTTCCCCACCCGAGAGTTCACCCACGCGTCGCTCCGCAAACGGAAGCGCGCTCACGCGTGCCAGCGATTGGCGCGCGATCTCTTCATCCTTTTTGGAAGGCTGACCCAGAAATCCAAGATAAGGCGTGCGTCCGAATAAGACAGTTTCCCAAACGGTATAGGCAGGAGGCAGGGACACCGCCTGAGGGACAGTGGCGATGTATCTTGCGCGTTGAAGCGTGGAGAGTGAAGCGAAGTCATCTCCATTCGTACGGACCTGTCCGCCTGCAATGGGAATGACTCCACTCACCGCCCGGATCAACGTCGATTTGCCCGCGCCGTTCGGTCCGATCAGCGCCAGGACTTCACCGCTTTGCACCTCAAAGGACACGCCATGCAAAATGCGGCGAGGGCCATAATCAACTGTCAGGTTTTGGATTTTCAGCATTAGACCATTCCACTTTCGCTGGCGATTCGAAGTATGTGTTCTGCAAGGTCATTCAATGATTCAACCTGCTTCACACCATATCTTGCACAAACAATATCCACATTCCCTTTGCGCCAGAATCCTTCGGGACAACAAACAATCATCTTTCCGGTGCGAGCAAATAAGCCAAGTTCCAATAAGGAAACAGGAGATTTTGTACCTGGCTCAAAATATATGGCAATGATATTTGCCTTTTCCAGCGCATCTAATTCCCATTCAACCTGCTCACGAAAATTTGGATTCATCTTGCTTTGAATCCAGGACGGATCCCAATCATCCCGGCGAGGATTGAAAAGAATAATATCGGTTCCGGACAACTTCTCTTCGAGAAAGGTCTGCCAGTTTTCAGCATTTCCTAATTCAATACTCCCGCCGAGGAAGACGGAAAAACCATCTTGCAAGGACGATGGGGGTTTAATAATGGTAGCCATACCCTAACTCACTAGAATCATTCGAAAATCAAATACCAATACAAGGCAATTTCGCCCTGGTTTTCGGGGAAATTCCTGTAGACGTACAAGTCAAATCCGCCAAGCACAAATCCGCATTTTTCGTACAGCATACAAGCGGGGACGTTGTTATCCTGAGTCTCCAGTTTGATGCCGGGAAATTGCTGTTTCCTTGCCCATTCGATGGTGCAGTTCATTAAGGCGCGTCCAACGCCTTTGCCTCTGAATTCAGGATCCACGGCCAGTTCTTCGATGTAGGCAAATTTATGCCACTGGGGGACGATTTTGATCTGTCCGGCAGGTTTCCCATCCAGATCGGCAAAGAAGATCACTTTTTCGGGGTTGTCAATGAAGGTGGTGTAATCTTCGACATCAATGGAGAGCACTTTTTCATACGGTTCCACCGGAACGATGGTATAGCTCAATTTGCTGCCTTCGAGGTGAAGCACAAGCTTTGAGCTGACGATGGAGTTGCGGTTGAATTGGTCCACCTGGTGGAGAGACTGAGAGTCCATTTGGCGGAGGGTAATTTGCATGGGAACCTACTTTATAACTGTTGGTATGCCAGCCACCATAAAGATGACTTTGTCGGCTTCATGTGCCAGTTGCTGATTTGCCCAGCCGATGGCATCCCGATAGACACGTCCCATTTGATACGGCGGGACAAGCCCCAGCCCCACCTCGTTCGAGACGATGAGCCAATCCCCTTCCTGTTTGCGGACGCGAAGCGTATTGATCAATTCGTTGATTTCCTTTTGGACCGCCGCCATAAACGGCGTTTCCTCGACAAGGTCATCTTTTACAAACTGCATAAGAAGATTACTGATCAGCAACGTGATGCAATCCAGGATCACTACATTTGATTTTATTTGTGGCACACAAGCTGCAAGATTACTTGGAATTTCAAGCGTTTCCCAATTCGCTGGACGGGCCGTGCGATGCTTTTGGATGCGGATTGACATCTCTTCATCCAAGGCTTCCGCAGTAGCGATAAACGTCACAGATTTACCAGATTCTTCCGCCAGGCTTTGCGCGTACGATGACTTTCCACTGCGCGCACCGCCGAGAATCAACGTTAATGTGCCCATATGATTCTCTGAATCTCGTTGATATTAACCGCCGACTCCACTTCATCTGAAAGATAAGTCAGAGACTTTTCAAGTGGATCGATTGCCTGCGGAGCAAGTGATTGACTTTTAGAATTCCAGCCTAAGCTGGTCAACCAGGCATGGCGAAATGAGGAATTACCAAACAAGCCATGCAAATAACAGCCCCAAACACGTCCATCTGCAGTGATTGCACCCTCAGCAAATTCGCAAGTCATCGCATTACGCGTACGGATCCTGAGCCAGGTTGAATCGCTGTTTGTGCGCCCCATATGAATTTCGTAGCCTTGCAGATCGTACTCAGATAAATTTGCCAGCCATGCATTTCGTCCCATCACCTGTGCCTGAACCTGATAGGTAGCTTTCTCTGGAATGAAGTACGTCTCCGTAGGCAAGAGGCCCAAACCTTCGAAACAATCAGTGGAAGATTCGACGTGTTCAGGATCGCGAATCCATTGACCAAGCATCTGATAACCACCACAGATACCAACCACTGATCCACCTCTTTGAACATGCTCTCGAATTACTTTATCAAAACCGCGTTCTCGCAGCCAGGATAGGTCAGCCATCGTACTCTTGGTTCCCGGTAGGATGATGGCCTGTGGCTGTCCAACGTCAGAGACTTGTGTAACATACCGCACGCGCACTTCCGAGTCATTGTGAAACGGGTCAAAATCATCAAAGTTAGAAATCAACGGCAAGCGGATGACTACGATGTTAATAGATGTTGAATCGTGCCGTGAATCAAATCCTGGTTGATCCAAGGCAACTGCGTCCTCCTCGGGCAAGTTTAAATCTCTTAGATAAGGGACTACGCCCAGCACCGGAAGCTCTGACCTTTCCTCCAGGATGCGAACACCGTCCTCGAACAGGCGAATGTCGCCGCGAAATTTGTTGACCAAAAATCCACGCACGAGTTGACGCTCCTCCGGAACGTCCAGCAGCCATAGCGTTCCAAGAAGCTGTGCAAAGATTCCGCCGCGGTCAATATCACCTACAAGCAATACGGGGGCATTGG
>Ga0065707_10000805_pt1 | contig 10897 bp, 7 predicted proteins | sample SwiRhicommuniRL3_FD_59094 | JGI IMG/M metagenome (GOLD analysis project Ga0065707, IMG submission 59094) | Switchgrass rhizosphere bacterial communities from Rose Lake, Michigan, USA - RL3 v2 (version 2) | ecosystem: Host-associated > Plants > Roots > Rhizosphere > Soil | place: East Lansing, MI... | reverse complement strand
CGCTTCTGATGCGCGGCGAAGCGCCGGTCCCTGAGACTCGCGCTCGAGATGACGACGGGCGTCCTCGAGCAGCGAGCCGGCGACGGCAAGCGTGCGCGATGCCCGGGCGGTGGCCAGCGCTTCGGCGGCCAGGCCCGACCGTTCCGCTTCGAGCGCCGGAAGCTCGGACGATTCGGCCATCGCCGCGGAAATCTCGGCATCGAGCTGGCGGAGCTGCCGCATGGCCTCGTCACGCGAGGATTCGAGGTTCGACAGCTCGGCGTTCGAACGGGTGGCCCGCTGGCGCCATTCCTCGACGTGCCCTTCCGCGAGCTCTCGCTTGATGAGATCGGGGGAGGGCTCGCGTCTGAGGCGCTCGCTGAAGCGAGCCTCACAGGATCGGATCGCCTGCGTCAGCGCGGTGCGCCGGCGATAGGCGCCCAGTCTTGCGCGGAACGCCGTCTCGTCGGCCACGCCGGCCTGCGAGAACAGTTGCGTGAGGGCGTCTTCGCACTGCCGCAACCGACGGCGTCCGGCCTGCAGCGCCGGCGACTGCTCGGTTGCTGTCGGTGCTTGCGCAACCATGACGCCCCCCGATCGGGCAGACTCTGCCTCGCGCGATCGCTCGGGCTCGGGCGCGATGCCGACGAGTGCCGCGCGCGCACGCGTGTTCCATTCCGTCGCGTTGTGTTCCCACTCCGCGATCTGACTGCGCAGCTGCCGGCACGTCTCGAGAAGTTCCGACTCGCTGCGGACGGCCTCGCCTCCGCTGCGCGTCGTGGTGGCCACTTCGGCCAGACCGGCATGAACCTTCCACTGATTCCACTGCTGCACCGTCTGACGTTCGTGACCCTGGGCGGCCATCAACGCCTGCGCATGCTGCCGCCGCAATTCTTCGTTTTTGGCGAGCGTCGAGAGGTTTTCCGTGAGCGAAGAGTGGGCGCGGTCCCACTCGGCACGCTGGCGCCGCTGCGCCTCGAGCTCGGCCTCGCGCTCCTTGAGCTGGAGGTCGGTCGGCATGGGCGGCAGGCCCAGGCGCACGCTGTCGACACTGATATCGAAACGCCGTCGCGAGGCGCGCTCCTGGTGATGGAGCAGGTTCTGGCAGGCGCGTTCGAGCTCCTCTCGAGCGCTGCCGAGCTGGTCGCGCCGGTTCGCTTCGTCGTCCAGCGCTTTCGTGCGGCGCGACCCCTGAACGGTGGACCCGATCCCACAGAGGATCGCGCTGCCGGCCAGAATCGCGAAGCCGGGGATGTCGTGCTCGACGCCGCGCCAGACGCTGCCCGCGCTTCCCAGCATCGCCGCCAGCCAACCCATGTAAGACAGGAAGTTCGACGGGATCGCCGCGATGTCGGTTTCGAGGATCCGGATGGTTGCGCTCCGCTCCGCGATCTGATCCTGCCAGCGCTTGGTGAAGCTCTGATCGCTGGCAAGACCTGCCAGCGTCGTGCGCACCTGCTGAACGAGCCTGGCCTCCTCGTCGAGAGTGAGAATGTTGGGCGGTTCGGGCCGGTTCAATGTTGCCGACACCTCGGCTCGAGTGGTCTCGAGCTCGCGAACGGCACGCGACGTGGCCTCGAATCGGCGTTCGCTCTCGCGGACGGCGTCCATGGCTTCCTTGAGACGCCGCTGCCATCCGGTCGAGTCTTCCTGGCCGGCGTCCAACGAATCCTGTAGTCGCACCGGCTGCCGCACCACAGCGCTTAAGCGGCTGTCGCCGGCACTTGAAGGCTCATGGCCTCCGTCGCTGGGCGGGACCGAGCCCTCGCCCCGCAGAGACTCCTGACCAGCGAGCTGGGCCACGGTGCGTTCGGCGGCCTGCCGTGCCGCGAGCGCCTGTTCCAGCCGTCGCTCGGGGTCGGTTGGAAACTGGTCGATCGGATCCAGGCCGTCGAGCTCGCGCCGGGCCTGCGTCAGCTCCTGCCACATGGGAGCCAGATCTGTCAGCGCGTCGTACTTCGCGCTGTCGGCCTTGAGATCGGTAATGGCGCGACTGCGGTGATCGAACGTGAGCTGCGCCTGCGCGTGCGCCTGTACCAGCTGTCCGATTCGGGCCGCCGCGCGGGTCGATCGCTCGATGCGGCTCTGCAGCTCGACCGGCGCCGTTGATTGCTTCTGACGCTCGGCGTTGCCTCGCTGGGCGATCTCGGATTTCCTGATCTGAATCGCGTCGACAGCGCGCTGAATGGTTCGAAGGTTGCGCGCGGCACCCGGCGGAAAGATTCGGTCGCGAATCGCGGGAGACGCGAGCACTGGAAACGTCTGCAGGTCGGTGATGTCGAACGTGAGGAGCGAACCAATCGTGCGGGCGTCTGGTCCGCCGAACAAATAGTCCAGTCCGGCGGGACCGGCGTCTCCGCCGTCATGACGAGTGATGGTCGAAGGACCAGCTGATTTCTGCGCGATCGTGTAGGTGCTCCCAGATCCCGAGCAGTCGAGTCGTCCTGCCCAGCCTTCCTGCGCAAATCCCCGGCGCCCGTCCGTCTCCGCGCGCAGCGATCCGAACAACATCTGTCGGATGAACGCGACGAGCGTGCTCTTGCCCGCGCCGTTCGGTCCGTAAAACACCGTCAGACCATCCGGCAGATCGCGAACCTCGTAGTTGCGCAATGCCCCGAAACGCTCGACAGACCACCCTTGTATTTTCACGGCTCGTTCGGCTCAAGAAGGCTGAGGGCCACACGCTCGGCTTTCGTCAGCAGGGCATTCATCTCGACCGAGTCGAGCGGCGAATGTCCGGCCGAAGAGAAACCGGGCGCAACATTGTGATCGGCAAGCAGCCGTTCGAGGCCGGCAGGCGCTCGCCTGAAGACTTCGACCAGCTGATGCACGTACATGGAAGCGTCGCTCTGGGGCTGGGATTCGCGCGTGTCCGTGAGGTCGACCACGCTGTCCCACCAGATAAAGCCCTCGCCGGCGCTCTGTTCCTGCCGGACCTCGTCCAGCACACGGTCCCAGACTCCGTCGGCGAGCTGTGGTCCCATCCAGCCCTGGCGGCGTCCAAAGACATCGCACGATGCGATGATGGTGCGACCCGCGCCTTCCTCGCGGAAGCGCGGCGCCGAGGCAGCAACCGCGCGCCGGAAATCGGTCGGGCCCGCCAGTGTGGATGCGTCCACCTGCGTCCGCAGCAGCCGGATCGCATCGATCTCGTGGTGGACGGCACTCGAAACGCCGCCATCGGAAACGGTCGCGACGACCGCCCCTTTCGGTCCGGTGTCATCGCCTTTGAGTGAGCGGCCCTGCAAGGTGCCCGGATACACGATCCACGGACGACCCGCCGAAACCTGGCGGTACCGATGGTCGTGCCCCAGGGCCCAGTAATCCATCCCGGCCGCCTGAAGATCGTGTGATGAGTAGTGATCTCCCGGAGTCGCGTCGGCGGTCACGTTTCCGTGGAACAGTGCGATATGAATCCCGGCTTCCGGCCCTCGCCTGAGCCGACCGATGCGGTTCACCGAGTGGTCGGGGGAATGGCTGATTCCGTGGATCGTCGCCATGTGCCCGCCGGCGGTCCTGATCGCAATGGATTCCGGTGCGTGTGCGCCGAAGCAATGGACGCCCTCGGGCCAGCGTTGAATGGCTGGCCATCGGTCCGTCGGATCGTCGCTTCCCCGCACGATGAACGTGCGGATGCCCGCAGCGGCAAGCCGTTGCAGGCCTTCGAGAAAACGGAGTTGCGCCGGAATCGCCCGATCGCCCGCATCGCAGATACCGCCCGCCAGAAGCAGGAAGGCCGCGTCCTGATCGATGGTCAGCTGGACCAGCGCGTCCCAGGCCTTCAGCGGCGCCTGCCCGAGCGCATGCGTGAATGCGGGGGGCGCATGCCGAAGTCCGTGGAACGGCGCATCCAGATGCAGATCGGCTGCGTGAACGAATCGAAACGTCGACGATGACATATTTGAAAGCCGTGTCGGCGAACCGATGAAACTGCAAGATCGAAACCACCCAGCGGCGTGAGAGGAAAGGCCTATTCCACGAAGCAGACTGCGAGACGTTAGTCTCCGTCCCGGATCCCGGATTGAGCAGAGACCGCACCCACGCGAACTTTTGTCGCCCTAACAGGTACCTTCTGGCCTGTTTGCGCCGATTCCAGCTTGCGCTCCGTGGCAATCCCCTTGCTTAGTTGGGTTTCCGGAGGATTTCATTACTACATCGGCGATGACACTGCGAGCGCGCTCTGCAGGCAAGGAGTGCGTCGTGGGACTTTTGCGGTTGTTGGGCGTGTTCAGCATGTTCCGATGGGTGAATCGGAATCGCCTGACCATCCTGACCTATCACAGCGTGCTTCCATCCACGCGCGGTATCGACGATGCCGAAGCGAGAAACGTGGTCGACGCGGAGACGTTCGCCTGGCAGATGCGGTATCTGTCGAAGAACTTCACCTGTCTGAAACTGGAAGACGCCGTCGAACTGCTGCGCAGAAGGCGTCCGCTGCCGCCCAATTCGGTGGTCGTGACGTTTGACGACGGGTTCTGGAACAACCTGGGATACGCGTTTCCAATTCTGCGCCGATTCGGTGTACCGGCCACCGTGTTCGTGACGACCGGTCATATCGGCCGCGGAACAGAGCTGCTGTGGACCGAGCGCGTCGGGCGGATTCTTCGCGCCGCGAAGGTCCCTGACGAGGTCGCGCGGCGCGAGAGGAATCGGCTGAAGGCGATGTCGTTTCACGACCGCGACGAGGCCATCGAGGAACTCGAGAAGCGGTATGGTGGCGACGAGATTCGCGAGGCCCCGCTGGATTTGAATCGGTACACGTTCCTGACGTGGGGCCAGACGAAACAGCTGGCGAGTGGCGGGATCACGATCGGGTCGCACACGGTCGCGCATCCGATCATGTCGTCGCTTGATGACGATCGCCGGCGCGTGGAAGTCATGCAGTCGAAGCAGGAGATCGAGCGTCACCTCGGCACGCCGTGCAAGCTATTCAGCTATCCGAACGGAACGTCGAACGATTTTTGCGAGAGCGACAAGGAAAGCCTGCGCGAGGCCGGGTACCTTGCGGCCGTCACCCAGATTGCGGGCGTGAACGACGAGCAAACCGACCACTTCGAGCTCAGGCGCGTGAATATCGGGCAAGGTCACGGGACGCAGTTGTTCATTGCTCAGGTATCCGGTTGCTGGCCGTGGCTGCGATCGACGGTGGCACGCTTGAGGCAGAGCATGGCTGCACGTGGCCGCGTGCTCGCCGAGGCGTCGAACAGACCTTGAGCGGGGGGATGAGGATTGGCGTCGTAGTGCCGCGGCTGATGGGTGGAGGCGCCGATCAGTGTGTCGTGGATCTGGCGATCGGGATGAAGGACGCTGGCCTCCATCCGACGGTCGTCTGTCTCGAGCGTGTCGGCTACCTCGCGGATCTGCTGACCCAGCGCGGTATCACCGTGATCGGGCCGCTCAAGAAGAAGGGGAACGATCCGAGGGCGCCGCTCAGGCTGGCCGGGCTCCTCAGGGAGCACCGCGTCGATGTCGCGCACTGCCATAACTGGGGCGGGCTCGTCGACACGGTGGTGGCCGCGAAGCTGGCGCGCATGACGCCGGTACTGCATACGCAGCACGGGCTCGACTACGGGTTCAGCCATTCACCCGATCACCTGCGCAGCCGCCTCCGGACGTTTGCCAAGACCATGGCCTGCAAGGGTGTGTCGCGCGTCGCCACCGTCTCGCGGGAGGTGGCGCAGATGGTGACGCGTGAGTGGCATGTGCCGTCGTCCCGCGTCTCGGTCGTCCATAACGGCGTGCGCGTGCCCGCAACGGACGAAGGCGTCGAGATGCGCGCGTGCTGGCGGAGCGAATGGGGACTTGGCCCTTCCGACGTGCTGATCGGAACCGTCGCGGTGTTCCGGCCGGTCAAGGACCTGCTCACGTTGCTCGAGGCGATGGCGCTCGTTGCCAAAGACGCGCCACAAGCCCGGTTGGTGTTGATGGGCGCCGGCCCGCAGAAGGAAGAGCTGGAAGCAGCGGTCGAACGGCTGGGGTTGAAGTCGATCGTGCATTTCCCGGGGTTCCGCCGGGACGCCACGCAGCTGCTGCCGGCGCTCGATGTGTTCGTGCTGTCGAGCGTGTCGGAGGGCATCTCGCTCGCGCTGCTGGAGGCGATGGCGGCCAACGTGCCCGCTGTCGCGACCAGTGTCGGCGGCAACGTCGAGATACTCAACGATCCAGGGTGCGGGATTCTCGTGCCGCCCAGGTCGCCGCGCGATCTGGCCGACGCGATCCTCGCGCTCGTCAACGACCGGTCACGCCGGTATGAGATCGGGGCGGGAGGACGCCGGCGTGTCGTAGAGGCCTTCTCGCTGCGGCGGATGATCGGCGCGTACGAATCGCTTTACGCAAGTCTCGTGAACTGAAGGCTCCCGGAGCCTTCTTTCGATCGGGCGGAGGACGTGAATGGCCGGATTGGTGTCGCAACGGCTCGCGCAGGACCATCTCGCGACGGTTCCCGCGCAGGCCGACGACAACCTCGAACAGAAGATTCGCGCCCGCATTGAAAAGTGCTGGCCGAAGTACTACCCGTCGCTGGCCACGCGACCGGCGCCGGAGATTGTGCGCCATCGCACGGTCGAGCGCGGGTTTTCCGTCATGTTCGAGTACGAGCTCAAGTTCGGCCGTCCGCGCTCGGAATTCGTGATGGTGAAGGTGAGACGCGATTCGAAGTTTGGCGCGTACCTGCCGGAAGACGTCACCCAGGCGCCGCAGCTGTTGCGCCTCGAATTCGACGAGCTGTCGCGGGCCGAGCGCTACTTCGAGCGGCGCGCCAACGGGTTGCGCGTCGTTCGCGCGCTCGACCACTGCGAAGAGCTCAACGCCGTCGTCATCGAGAAAGCCTCGGGCACCGACCTCGGCGTGCTCGCCCGGACCAACGAGGAAGAGGCCCTTGCGGCGTTCCGCCGCTGCGGACAGTGGCTGCGCGCGTTTCACGAAAAAATCCACACGGCACGCCCGCGCGTATGGACCGAGGGGGAATTCGAGGCACGGCTGAACAAGCGGCGCGAGAAGCTGCTCGCGCTCGGCGTTGCCGATCGGCACCTCGATCCGCTGCTTCGCGAGGCCGTCAGGCTCGCGCGCTCGTGCCGGCAGCGCGAAGTGCCGTACTCGCTGCTCCACGGCGACTACAAGCTCCGCCACATCTGGGCCGGCCCTAATTCGATTCAGGTCTTCGATTTCGGCAACGTGCACTCGGGCCCGTGCTACGTCGACGTGGCGGCGTTTCTCGTCGAGCTGAGCGTCCTGAAGCTCGGGCATCCCTGGTTCGACACCGAGCGCGGGCGCCGGTACTCCGAGACGTTCCTGCGCGGCTATTTCCCGGGCCAGCCGCCCCAGCTGCTCGGCCTGTTCACCGTCGAAGCGCTGATGAAGAAGTGGATGCGCCGGCGCCGTACCTGGAGCCGCACGACATTCGCGTCAACCTTGCAGACGTGCGTACGCCGCATCGGCGCGAAGTCGCTCGTCGAGCGCTGGTATCTCGACCGGTGGTTCTGCGCGCGCATCCGGGAGTCCCTTGAAATGGTGGTACACGGCAGCCGCTAGACGGCCTCGAATCATGTCTGAGCATCCGACCGTTGTCGTCGACCAGGCCCTTGCCCGACTGCAAGGCGATCCGCTGTTCACGTTCCCCGGACGGAATGTCGTGACGCGCGTGCTCTCGGTCGTCACGCGTCCGTTTTCGTATGTGGCGCGCGTCGAGAGCGAATCCGCGTCGGCGACGCGGCGCGTCATCGTGAAAATTCCGCGGCTGATGCCCGGCAAGACCGATCGGCGGATACCGCGGCTCAAGCTCGAAATGGCCGCCGCCGAGGCGCTCGCCTTCACGCTGAAGGATCAATCGCAGCTGAGCGTGCCCGAGGTCGTGGCGTTCTACCCCGAGATCCCGGCGCTCGTCTGGGGCGAGGTGGGCGGCGAGACGCTCGAAGCGCTTGCCACGCGCACGGCGCGCGGTGTCCCCCGGGCGGCGGCGCTCGCGAACCTCGAACAGGCGTTTCACGCCGCCGGGCGCTGGCTGCGCGTGCTGCAGGACGGCACGGAAGTGGAAGGCCGCACGTTCTCGCTGGGCGAGATGGCCGACTACGTCGACGTACGATTGAGACGGATTTCCGACCTCGGCCCGTATGGGCTGAACGCGCACTGGCGCGCGAGGGTGAAAGAGGTCTTTACCGAAGCCCGGTTGCCCGAGTCCAGGCTTCAGGTGACGACCGTTCATGGCGATTTCAGCCTGAGCAACATCATGTTCGATGGCNCCCGNCTGTTTGCCATCGATTTCTCGCGCTTCGGGATCGGCTCCACTTATTACGACGTGAGCCGTCTNTATCATCAGCTCGGGTTGCTCCTGCACAAGCCGTGGTTTCTGCCGTCGACCGTCGCGCGCTTGCGCCGGGCGCTGCTGCAGGGCTACGACCCGTCGCTCCGTGACGACGACCCGATGTTCCGGCTCTTTCTGATCCAGCACCTGCTGTGCCATTGGCTCGGCCTGCTGAAGACCTCGCCCCGCGCATCGTGGCACGTGCGGGGATTCAACTGGTGGGTCGGCTACCGCCACCGGCGGGAGCTCGACTATCTCGTCGACGAATTGCATAAGGACCTGAGACTGCGGGGACAAGAGACGACATGAGCGCTGCGAGACAGATGCGTCCGGCCAGAATTCTCGAAATCACGTCCTACCCGCCCCCGAGGGCGGGCTGGGGTGTCCGTGTGGAGTTTCTGAAACAGCACCTGGAAGCCAGCGGCCATGAATGCGTGGTGCTGAACATCGGCAAGAGCCGGAACATTCCAAGCTCCGAGTACGAAACCGTGCTCGGCGCCGGCGACTACGTGCGCAAGGTGTGGAGGTTCTGCCGCGCGGGGTTTACCACCCACGTTCACATCAACGGATCGACGCCGAAGGGCCTCGTCCTGACGATCGCCGCCCAGATCCTGAATCTTCTGTTCGGACGGCGCTGCGTGCTGACGTTTCATGCGGGCGTGAAGCAGGTGTACTTCCCGCGGTCGCAGGCGCCGATGCTGTGCCCGGTCTTCTGGCTGATGTTCACGATGGCGCGCACCATCATCTGCAACAACGAGGCGGTCAAAGCGAAGATCCAGGAGTACTGGGTACCGGCCCGGAAGATCCATCCCATTCCCGCATTCAGCCGGCAGTACCTCGACGCGCAGGCCGAGTCGCTCGACGACCGCATCGAAGCGTTCTACGAGCGCTATGACTCCGTCGTGTTTACGTACGTGCGCGTCCGCGAGGGGTTCTATCTGGAGACGCTGATCGACGGCTTCGCCCGTGTCGCCGCGCGCCGGGCCGATGCAGGTCTCGTCGTTTGCGGCGTCGCGGGCGACATCAATCCGGTGCTCTGGAAAGAAGTCCAACGGCTCATCGCGCTGCACGATCTCGCCGACCGCATCTGCATCGTCGACGACCTTCCGCACGAGCGCTTCCTGACGGCGGTGCGCCGCTCTGCGCTCTACCTGCGCACGCCGACGAGCGACGGCGTGGCCTCGTCGGTGCTCGAAGCGCTGGCGATGCGCATTCCGGTGGTGGCCGCCGAGAACGGGACGCGGCCCGCGGGCACGATCAACTACGCGCCCACCGACGGCCAGTCGATGGCGGAGGCCGTCCTCGACGTGCTGTCGGATCGCGAAGCGGCCATCGACGCGATCCCACCGGTCGCTATCCGCGACACGTTGCACGAGGAAGCCACGCTGCTGGCGGCATCATGAAGATTCTCTATCACCATCGCACGCTGGCCGACGGGGCCGAGGGCATCCACATCCTCGAGATGATCGAGGCCTTCCGCGCGGAAGGTCACGAGGTCATCGTGCAGGCGATGGCCCACGGGGAAAGCCGGGGGAGCGGGCACGAGGGCTTCTTCAAGCGGCTCAAGGCCTCGCTGCCGAAGGGCGTATTCGAGCTGGCGGCGGCCGCGTCGAGCATCGTCGATTACGTGACGTTCGGCCGCGCGCTGCGTAAGCACCGGCCCGACTTCGTCTACAAGCGGCACGCGCTGAACGACGTCGGCGTGGTGCTCGCGGCGCGGCATCACGGGGTGCCACTGCTCCTGGAAGTGAATCGCTTGTACGCCTCGGACCAGCACACGCGGTTCGAGCAACTGCGGTTCAGGCGCTTCTGCCGGTTCCTCGAGCGCGTGGCGGTGACACGGGCATCGGTGGTGGCCGCGGTTTCTACGCCGCTGGCCGGACACGTTCGCGAGCTCTCGAAGAATCGGGCGAACGTCATGGTGCTGCCCAACGGCGCGAATCCAGATCTCTTCAGGCCGCGGGCCGACCTGCGCGCCAATATGCGTGAAGAACTGGCGTGGAGCGACTCAGTCATCGTCGGATGGGCCGGCATACTCCGCGAGTGGCATGGCGTGGAGTTGCTGATTCGTGCCGTCGCGCGGGTGCCGGGTCTCAAGCTGCTTATCATCGGCGACGGTCCCGACCGCGGCCGCCTCGACACCGTGATTCAGAACCTCAATCTCGGGGACCGTGTGATGTTTACCGGCCGCGTGTCGCACGCCGATGTGATGCGCTATGTCGGTGCCGTCGACGTGGCCGTGTCGTCGGCCGACCGGACCGGCATCGCCTCGCCCATGAAGCTGCTGGAGTACATGGCGATGGAGCGCGCGACCGTCGCGCCGCGTTCGCGGAACATCGAGGACTTGATTGACGATGGGGTTGACGGCCTGCTCTTCGAACCCGACAGCGAGGAGGCCCTGGTGGCCGTCCTGCGGCGCCTTGCGGAGGACGAGGGGTTGCGGGAGCGGCTCGGACGCCAGGCGCGCCTCAAGATTGTGCGCTTCCGGAACTGGCAGCGGAATGCGGAGATCGTGATTCGCGCCATCACGGACGAGTCCGAGCCGCGCGTATCGCCAGCGGAGCAGTTGGGGAGAACCTGATGAAGGCCTTCGTCGCGTCTGTCATTGCGCTCTGCCTG
>Ga0065707_10083006_pt1 | contig 10906 bp, 5 predicted proteins | sample SwiRhicommuniRL3_FD_59094 | JGI IMG/M metagenome (GOLD analysis project Ga0065707, IMG submission 59094) | Switchgrass rhizosphere bacterial communities from Rose Lake, Michigan, USA - RL3 v2 (version 2) | ecosystem: Host-associated > Plants > Roots > Rhizosphere > Soil | place: East Lansing, MI... | reverse complement strand
CGATGGCAGAAGAGGAGTTAGGGCTGCGTTAGCACCTGGTAAAAGAAAAAGGCTGGTCTGCGCAGACCAGCCTTTTTTGATACATAGGTCGGTTATTTCACAGGTTGCGCATCGACCAGCGATGCACCAATGACAACCCGGTGTAAGTAGGTACCCGTCTTGGCATCATAACCATCGCACGTGATGAGGGTCAGGAACGACTTATCTTTATGATTCATGACACTGGCATCATTCGGCTGCACGACCGTATTGCTCACAACTTTATAGATATAGCGATAGCCTGAATCATACACAAAGACATATTCGCCGATCCCTAATGATTTCAGTTTGGCAAACACGCCTGGTTTGCCATCGGCATTGACCACATGCCCGGTCAGGACGCTGTTGCCGCTCCAGGTGGGATAGGCGGTCCCATTCAACCAGCCGATCTGGTTTTGCAGCCAGGAGACATCCCAGCTGCCTTTCTTTGATTCAACTCCGACAATGGAGGTATTTACTTTCAATACAGGAATAGCAATGGTCAGGCTGGTCGCTTCGTAAGTAGGATGAGACGCAGTATCCACCTTCGTCACCCGCCCCGGCGCAAAACCCGTTACGGGAATACTGAAACTGTTAATCCCAGTGGACGATTTCTTCTTATTATTGTTGTTATTGCCATTGTTATTGCTCCCCCCTCCTCCACCACCACCACCGCCGCCACCGCCACCACCTGGCGTGCCTCCTCCACCGGAGCTTCCGGTGATCGTAAGGGTATCGGTAGCAGGTAACGTATTGGTCACGCTGACAGTTGGATCGGTCTTAAGCGCGCCGGCGGGAATCGTGTTCTGAAAATCTCCTGCACTGGCTCCCGTGATACTGACAACCATCGTACAAGAGGCATTCCCGGCCAGGACCCCATTCACCAGTTCGATCAACTGCGTGCCAGCGACTGCGGTTAACGTTCCACCGCAGTTATTGACGGGCGCGGGTGCCGGCGCATCCGCAATCGCAAGACCGGTAGGCATCGAGTCGCTGACACCCAATCCAGTCAACCCAATATTCCCGGTATTTTGAACGGTGATCGTCAAGGAAGAATAGGAACCAGCCGCAATTGGATTTGGCGCGAAAGCCTTGCTGACACTCGCACCCGGCAGGTTTGTCAGTGAGGCGGCCACCGGATCGGCATTTGTAACACCGTTGTCTGTGGTCACGGCACCCGCGGGAATGGTATTCGTCAGGTTGCCATTTACGGTCAGGGTGGCACTGAGAGTCAACGTACAGTTGCCAAAAGGCGGAAGGCTGCCACCGCTAAACGAGAAGGAATTGGCACCTGGAACGCCGCTGAGTGTTCCGCCACAGGTGCCCACATTAAAGTTGACAGGGTTGGCGAGGATCATCCCATTCGGCATATTGTCGGTAAATGCAATATTGGTTAATGCCACACCATCCGGATTGATTAAGTCGATACTCATGGTGGAAGCCGAACCGCCAAAGACCTGAGGTGGCTCAAAACCTTTTACCAGCGATATAGAAAGAGCAGCATTACCGGTGACTGTTAGGTTGGCCGTCAGAGCCGCGGTAGGAACTCGATTCTCAGTATTGGTAATGTTGGTCGGAGGAATCGTGTTGGTATAGGGTGTATTGACTGGACTCGGTATACTGCTGGTCACATACACGTCGATCCGGCAGCGCTGCCCCGCCAGGATCAAACCGCCGGTCAGGGAAATGGAAGTGGCGCCCGTGGGAGCGTTCAATGTCGCAGCCGCACCACAACCTGTGACGGCCGGCGGCGTGGAATTGCTCACCGTAATGCCGGCCGGTAGAGGATCGGTCACGGAGAAGTTCGTCAGGTTCGTGTTGCTGGGTGCGAAGATGTCAATTCTCAACCTGGCATTACCGCCCACCGGGATACTGCTGGGCGAGAACGATTTCACCCCAGTGACATCGGTGCCGCTCACAGTAACATTCGCGTTGGCTGCTGTCAGATTGCCAACACCTTGAGCGGTCGTCAGCGCACCGGCGGGAATGCTATTGGTCAACGCCCCGGCCGGTGTACCTGCCGGAACGGTCACGGTGACGATAATCCGACAAGTTCCCGGAGTCGTTATGCTTCCTGCGGGAATGGTTCCACCCGTCAGGGTGACGCTGGTTGGTGTGGTGGAAACGGTCCCGGGCGGAACACACGTACTCGTAGCGCCATTCACAACTAACGGGGCCGGCAAATTATCTGTAACATTTACACCGGTATAGGGCGTGGTATTCGGGTTTTGCAGAGTAATCGTCAGTGTCGTCGTTCCACCGCCTGCGACGGTCCCGGGCGAGAATGCCTTCGTAAGGCCAATTTCCCGTACGGTAAGTCGCGCAGTGGCGGCCGTAGAGTTGGTAAGTCCCTGTTGGGTTTGAAGAGCGTTCGCCGGAATTCGGTTGGTATAAGCACCTTGAACATTCGAGGTGACATTGACGGTAATGGTGCAGGTTGTACCGGCGGGAATGCTTCCATTATTAAGAGTGACAGTTGTTCCGCCACTTGTGGCAGCCAGGGAAGCGGAACCTCCACAACCACTCAAGGTGGGAGAAACCGGGTTGGCAAGGAAAACGTTTGCCGGCAAATTATCGGTGAGCGAGGCCTGAGTGAGAGTGGTATTGGCGCCATTTGTGATGTTGATGGTTAGCTGGCTGGTCCCTCCTGCCCAAATCGCGTTGGGGCTAAAACTCTTACTTACAGAAGGTGTTCCCGCTGAGGTAACATTCAACGTCGCGCTGGCTGGACTTGTATTGCTGATAGTTGTGCCTCCACCGCTAGAGCTCAAAGCACCAATGGGGATCGTATTGATCTTGGCACCCGGGACGGAAGAGGTCACATTGACTGACACCGTACATGAACCTGGCGTTGACCCTGTTTGGGCAGGGACAGTTCCACCACTCAAAGAGATTGTGGTTGAACCCGCGGCAGCCGTCACGGTGCCTCCACAGGTATTGGTGCTCACCCCCACAATCGTGATTCCAGCAGGCAAACTATCAGTCCAGCTCGCGTTCGTTAATTGAAATGAATTCGGATTGAAAATGGTGACACGAAGAAGAGAGTTAGCCCCCGCGGCAATTGAAATAGGCGTAAACGTCTTGTTGATTTCTGCGGGCAGGGATATACCTTGAGCATATACGGTCTGAATCGGAGAAAATAAGATAGAAAGGACCAGTGCTACTACGATGAAAGGTTTGATTGTTGTCTGCATTTTTTATCCTTTTTATGTTGATTGACGAATGTTAATTAAACAAATGAAACCGACGTGCTGCGGTCGGTTTCGCCCTTGGCTAACCACTGCCCATTCCCATCTCCGGAAGGCGACCAAACTAGGCTGTGGATCAATGCACCCGCAATGAAATTAATATGATTTAAGTATTATTTTATGTATGATTATTGGCGTGTCAAGCCCAATTCTCATTTTTCGGAGAGGGAAAGGTTACATTGAGGGAGGTGAAATTAGGGCTGGAGGGTAGAGCAAAGCCCCCCGCAATAAGTTTAACGAAAATTAATCAAATTTCATACGCAATTCTATGCCTTTTACGTTAAATTCTAATTTTCCACTGCACTAAATTGGTTACCCGCAAAAGGCAGTGATAAAATTACTTAGGTTTTCAGCATGCTTCCAGATTTCCGTGTCCGACAACGCGATTACCTGCTCGAGATTTCACGAGCACTCACTCAGGAGCTTGATCTTGAGAAACTGCTTGCGCGGATTTTGCGGATCGCCATTGAAATGCTGGCCGGCCAGGCCGGGATTATCGCTTTAAAAGAGGATGGCTGGCGTGTGGCGGCAGCCTATGGGATTGCTGGCGCGTTCCTTAGTTACCTCACGCCCCTCCTGGCGGAAGAAAATGTCCGTGAGCTAAACGTCAATGAACTAAACCGCATGTTAAAGGAACTGACCTACACTGCCAGCATGGGACTTCTGAACGGTACCGCCTTGCCCCTGGCCGCACACAAACAAGTGATCGGCGTTATTTTTATCTTCCGCAATTACACCGAGCGCTTTACCTCCAACGACCAGGTATTGCTTCAATCGTTCGCGGACCAGGCCGCGATCGCGGTCTATAATGCCCGCCTCTATGGGCAAATCTCCTACGAAAAACAACGCCTGGATGCGCTGCTCGACTCGGCGGCCGATGGAATCCTGATTCTCAATGCAGACCACACGATCGAACGTTGTAATCTTGCCTTCCAAAAACTTTATGGGGAATCACGTGACCAGATTGTGGGCAAGAGTCATGGCGAAATTATTCGCTGGTCGAAGAACCCACAGGGTCAGACGCTTGATGAAGCCGAAGCGGATGGCTGGCCCCTGACTCCCAACGCCACTCTCTACGTTGAGGGAGATCTGGAGCGTCCCCTGCCCCCCGACCTGCCCGTCGGAATCACGTATGCCCCTCTCCTTTCGGAGGATGGCAAATTGCGCAATATCATTGCCTCTGTTCGCGACATTACTCATTTCCGTACTGCGGACGAAATGAAATCGACGTTTATTTCGATCGTCAGCCATGAGTTGCGTACGCCGGTTACCTTGATCAAGGGTTATGCCTCCACACTGAGGCGTGATGACGCGAAATGGGACAAGAACACGATCAGCGAATCCCTGGCGGTGATCGAAGAAGAGGCAGATCGTCTCAGCAAGATGGTCGATGATCTGCTCGATGCCTCGCGGCTGCAGGCCGGCGGACTGAACCTGAACCGAGGGGACGTAGCACTTCCTACCCTGGCAAAGAGGGTAGCCGAAAAACTCGGCACACAGACCGATCAACATACAATTGTTGCAGATTTTCCGGAGAATTTTCCGGTCATCCTCGCAGACGAAACGCGGATCGAGCAAGTTGTGATCAACCTGGTTTCCAACGCGCTGAAGTACGCCCCGCAAGGTGAAATTAAAATTAGCGGTGGGGTGCGGCCTGAGCAGGTCATTATCTGTGTCAGCGATCAAGGTCCCGGTATCGAGGCCCAGGATCTGCCTCACATCTTCGACCGGTTCTATCGCTCGACCAAAGCCGTCAAGCACACCAAGGGCGCAGGCCTGGGCTTGTATCTGGCCCGCGCTATCGTGGAAGCTCACGGTGGTCGCATCTGGGTCGACCCGAAACCCGATAGCGGCGCAAGGATCTGCTTCTCCTTGCCGCGCTAACCTTAATATGGAACGAACAGGTCTTCTTAAAACCAGTGCTCCAAAGAATAGAACAGTTTGGCACTTAAAAGACCTGATAGGTCTCAACTTTCGGGTGGTAAAATCAAAGAAAACAGCAGCAATTGTTCGAAAGTTTAAGCGTTTAAAAATTCAATCCCACGGAAAATGAAATGCCAGGCACAGTTCCCCCGCGAAACAAATTAAATAAAAAATTCACCTGGGACTCTGAAAGCGTCTTTCCTTCTAATGAGGCCTGGGACCAGGAAGTTCGACAAATTATTGAGGATATCCCGGATGTGAAAAAATTTCAGGGACGCCTGGCCGAAAGTCCATCGACCTTACTGGAAGCCCTGGAAGCGGTTTACCAATTGGTCTCGCGGGCCCAGACGGCGGTCATGTATGCTGGCTTTTCCTATGCAGTCGATACAACAGACCAGCATGCCGCAGGGATGCGCAGCAAAGCTCAGGGAATGTACGGTCAGGTCCTGTCGGCGGTTTCATTTTTAGCACCTGAAATCCTGGCAATTGGCAGCGAAAACCTTGATGAATGGATCAGCCATCCTTCGGGCGAAAAACTCCAGCTCTATCAACATAGTTTTGACGATCTCTTTCGCAGGCAGGCCCATGTCCGCTCGGTGGAAGTGGAAGAGCTACTGGGGCTGGTCAGCGACCCCTTACAGGGCGCATCCAGTTCCACCAGCATGTTGACCAATGCAGATTTCAAATTCAAACCGACAAAAGATCATAAGGGAAACGTGCTCGACGTGACACAGGGTACCATTAGTAACCTCATGCATAACACCGACCGTAAGGCTCGCCGCGTTGCGTATGAAAATTACATGGATAAATACCTGGAAAACAAGAATACACTGGCCAGCAATCTGGCGCATTCGATCAAAACCAATGTATTCTATATGCGGGCCCGGAGACACGAATCCACGCTTTCGGCAGCCTTGTTCGAGTTGAATGTCCCCACCGATGTCTTTCATAATTTGATTGATACCTTCAAAAAGAATCTGCCCGTCTGGCATCGTTATTTTGCGCTCCGGCGCAAGGCGCTTGGACTCAAAAAATTGGCCTATTACGATATGTGGGCCCCGATCGGGAAGAAAAAAGTGAAAGTGCCCTTCGAAAAAGGCGTGGAACTGATCTGTGAGAGCCTCGCTCCGATGGGACAGGAATACGTGGAAACAGTTCGACAGGGCTGCCTCCAGGATCGTTGGGTGGATGTCTACCCAAACCAGGGGAAAATGGAAGGCGCGTTCTCCTGGGGTATGCAGGGAACCCATCCGTTTATCAATATGAGCTACACCGACGAAGTGACCAGCATGAGTACCCTGGCGCACGAGTTGGGTCATTCCATGCACTCGTACCTGACCTGGAAGAATCAGCCCTCTGTTTATTGCGATTATTCTTTGTTCGTTGCAGAGGTAGCCTCCAATTTTCATCAGGCCATGATGCGCGGACATTTGTTGAAAACCGTTAAAGATAAGCAATTCCAGATCGCGTTGATCGAAGAGGCAGTCGGCGGGAATTTCTTCCGTTATTTCTTCCAGATGCCGACCCTGGCCCGCTTCGAGTTGGAAACCCATCGACGCGCTGAGCGAGGGGATCCTCTCACTGCCGATTCGATGATCGACCTGATGGCTGACCTATTCGCCGAGGGATTTGGTCCCAACTTCAAGATGGATCGTCAGCGTGTGGGCATGACGTGGTCAACGTTTGGACATCTTTTCTCAGATTATTATGTGTATTCGTACGCGACGGGCATTTCCGGCGCGCACGCGCTGGCAGGCAAAATCCTGCGTGGCGAACCGAACGCCGTGGAAAATTACCTTGCTTTCCTCAAATCAGGCAACTCGGATTATTCGTTAAATGTGTTAAAGAAAGCAGGCGTAGATTTGACTACCCCTCAGGCTGTGGAAGAAACGTTCGCCGTCATGGAAGGTTACATTGATCGGTTGGAAACATTGTTGAGTTAGTCTTTCATCCTTCGAATACACTGCGCTCTGCGCGCAGAATAACCGTAAACACTTGCACCGCACGATTTTTGAAATGCGTTAGCATTTCATAGCAAATCGAGTGCAGGTGTCTAAAATCAGAAATCGGAAATTATCTAATGCCTCAAACACAAATTGCATGTCCTCGCTGTCGTCAGATGATCGCAGCGAATGTCGAACAACTCTTTGATGTCACCCAGGATCCGCAAGCCAAACAGAGATTGCTTGGCGGAGTATCTAATATGGCGCGTTGCCCCCATTGTGGATATCAGGGAAGGCTGGCAACGCCGATTGTTTATCATGACAACGATAAGGAATTGCTCCTCACCTACTTCCCACCTGAACTAAACGTGCCGCTTAATGAGCAGGAGCGCATCCTCGGTCCCCAGATCAAGCAGGTGATGGATCGGCTTCCTCCTGAAAGGCGTAAGGCCTATTTACTCAAACCTGTGCCCAACCTGACGTATGAATCGATGATGCAAACAATCCTTGAGAAGGATGGGATTACGCCCGAGATGCTCAAGGAGCAGCAGGATCGCGTTGCGCTGATCGAGAGACTCCTGCAAGCCAGTTCCCCCGATGTCCGTACGGAAATCATTAAGCAGAACGGCAAACTGATCGATGAGCAATTTTTTGCTCTCTTTAGTCGTCTTGCCCAAAGCGCGGCTGCCGGCGGTCAGGAGCCCATCGCCAGAGCCATGATCGACGTTCAAAAACAACTGCTCGAAGAAACCGAATTTGGCCGTGGTCTCAAGGAATCGGTCGGAGAGCTGGAAGCCGCCACCAAAAACCTGCAGGAGGTGGGACAGGCTCTCACCCGCGAGAAACTGCTCGACATCGTGCTTGAATCACAGAGCGATGCACGCGTCCGGGCTTACGCGACCATCGCCCGCAACGGCATGGATTATCAATTCTTCCAATTACTCTCGGAGAGAATTGATAAAGTCTCGGGCGAAGAAAAGACGCGGCTTGAATCCATTCGCGAAAAGCTATTGGATTACACCAATGAAATCGACAAACAAATGGAAGCGCGTTACAAGCAGGCTCAGGAATTCGTTGAATCTCTGCTGGCAAAGGATGATATTGTGACAGCCGTCCGCGAGAACCTGGATGGATTCACGCAGGATGCAGTCGACATCGTCAACCAGATGTTACGGCAAGCCTCTGAGAAAAGTGATTACACCCGCATGGGCAAGCTGCAAAAAATGGTGGAAATCCTGCGGGAAGTATCGACGCCCCCCGAAGTATCCTTCATCGAGCAGTTACTCGATACACCCGATGATATGGCGCTGGACAAAATGCTGGACGAGAACCGGGACCTGATCAATGACCAGTTTATGGAGGCGTTGATCGGGCTGGTGGCCCAGGTGGAACAGGCATCTGAACAGGGCAATCCGGAGGCCAAGGCTCTCGGTGAAAAATTGAGCAAGGTCTATAAATCAGCCTTACGCTTTTCCATGCAAAAGAATATGGGAGAGCAGAAAATTCAATAATACATAATTAACCCCAAATTTAAGCTGGACGCAGATAAACGCGGATTTCGCTGATGGGGAAGAAAAAAATCCGCGTTTTCTGCGTGAATCAGCGTCCAAATACCTTTAAAACATGACTCACCCACAAAAGATTAATTTCGGGGTGAGTCATGTGTTCAACAATCTGTTATTTCGGTGTGCAGCTAACCGTGGCCGGGAAACGGGTGGTTGTACAGGTGTAATCCTGTTTTGTTAACAATTGATTGGTCGCCGTACTGTAAATGGAAATCGTTGCATCCGTCCAAAAGATGAAGTCAACGTGACCGATCCAGTTCGAGCTTGGGCAACCGGCCAGATCCCACGCCAGAGTTTCAGGATCGTCGGTTTCAGTTTTGAATGGTGTTCTCCCATTCTTGATCCGGGGATCGCTGCCAAGGACGTCCTGACTGCCAGTGGCAGTTATCTTTGGAGAACTCTGACCCGGAACCGAGTTGGAACCGTTGTTGATGCAGGTAATTGCCGGGATGCCGCTCGCATCCAGTACGAAGGTTACATCCGTCTTACCCACCCCCGTTGCAAATCCTTCTGCGATGAGGGAGCCGAGTGAAAACGTTGCAGAAAAGCCGATCCCTCTACCGGCCGAGACCGGCGAGGCTAAAAGGGTGACTGCTAATAAGGCCGATAGCAGGGAAAGAAGCCTCTTTCTCATTTTATATTACTCCTCTTCTAACATTAAGCTGATCTTAGAGTTCCGCCGCAAAGGTCGCATTATATCCTACAATAACGCCTCCATTTCTTGTCGATTTGCAATCCTCTAGAAGGCAACTTCGTGATAAAAATACGAATGAACGCCCAGGTCTTTATTTAGACAGAGTTCGTCCTATAATCAAGACTATAGCACACCTAATAAGTTACAATAATTGCGATATCATTTTCAATGAATTTCGAAGATAGAACTAGCCACTCCAACGAGGCCGATGATCTCCATAGGGCTATCGAAGCGCTCGACGCACAGCGATCCGTGCTGGGGGATGACGTTGTGGATATTGCGCAACGCTCCATGCGGGAAAAGCTGGCTCGCCTCAACAGGGGGATACGTGGAGTAGATGAACCTCAGGAACGCAAATTAATTACGGTCTTGTTTGCAGATGTTTCCGGTTTTACAGCCATGGCCGAGAGCATGGATCACGAAATCGTCAACACGGTGATCAACTCGCTTTGGTCACGCGTGGATAAGGCTATTCAAGACTATGGCGGACGCATTGACAAACACATCGGCGACGCAGTCATGGGTCTCTTTGGCACCCCGACCGCGCGGGAAGACGATGCCGAACGAGCCATTCGCGCCGCCCTGCAAATCCAGGCCGAAGTGCAAAAGTGGAAACAGGAATTTAATAGTTCACTCTTCAATCGATCTCCTCAAAATCCAAACATTCACCTTCGGATTGGGATCAACACCGGCCCGGCCCTGCTTGGGACGGTCGGAACGATCGGAGAGTTTACGGCGATCGGCAACACGGTCAATGTCTCGAGCCGACTCCAAGCGGCGGCCCCAACCGATGGGATCCTGATCTCTCACGATACCTACCAGCATGTACGCGGCATCTTTGAGATCACTGTGCTGGAACCTATTCAAGTCAAGGGCAAAAGGGAACCAATCCAGGTATACACGATCAATGGCCTGCGGCCGAGAGGATTTCGCGTCTCAACACGCGGCGTGGAGGGGATCGAAACGCGAACCATCGGACGTGAAGAAGAGATGTCGAAGTTGCAATCCGCCTTTCAACAGGTCGTTGAGCAACGGCAGCTATCTCTGATCAATATCGTCGCCGAAGCGGGGACCGGCAAATCGCGCTTGCTCTATGAGTTTACGAGATGGCTGGACATACAGAATCAGCCCATGCATCTTTTCAAAGGGCGGGCCACTCAGGAAATATCTCAAATCCCCTACGCCCTGCTGCGTGACATTTTTGCATCCAGCATTGGAATTCAGGACAATGACAGCGCGGCGGTCGCCCGTCAAAAGTTGGAGACAGGTCTTCTCTCTTATGTCAGGGATGAGGAGACCGCGACCCTGTATACTCATTTCATTGGTCATCTGATCGGTCTGGATTTTTCCAACAGCGTTCATTTGAAAGGCATCCTTGGCGACGCGCGGCAGATTCACGATCTGGCCTTCCACTATATGTCCCAGTTCTTGACGGATATCACTTACGATCAGGTCGGCGTCATCTTTTTGGAGGATATTCATTGGGCAGATCGGGGCTCGCTGGATTTTTTCACC
>Ga0065707_10001798_pt1 | contig 10906 bp, 7 predicted proteins | sample SwiRhicommuniRL3_FD_59094 | JGI IMG/M metagenome (GOLD analysis project Ga0065707, IMG submission 59094) | Switchgrass rhizosphere bacterial communities from Rose Lake, Michigan, USA - RL3 v2 (version 2) | ecosystem: Host-associated > Plants > Roots > Rhizosphere > Soil | place: East Lansing, MI... | reverse complement strand
ATTGCCGCGGCCCGCGACGGCCGGCTGCGCCAGGAGTGTCTCGCCGGTATTATCGAACTCGAAATAGACATGGCGCCAGAGGGCAACAGAATTTTTTTGCAAGTGCCGCAGCCGAAAATCAGCGTCTTGCAAGAAACCTGCGCGCGGCAACTGATCCGGTCCTTGGGAGTTCGCGGTGATGCAGCACCCACAGCGCTGCGGGTGGATGTTGGCGTTGTCTGGCTGGTGGCCGATTTGGGCGCGAGCGACGCCGTCGCAATGCTGAACCCCAACCTCGATCAAGTACATTCGCTCAGTGCAGATACCCAAGCCGCGGGCATCACCGTTTTCGGTCGCGCACGCGATGCTGATGCACGACTGCACGTGCGCTCCTTTGCGCCGATTCTCGGCGTAGCCGAAGATCCGGTGTGCGGCAGCGGCAACGCGAGCGTCGCCGCGTATCTCCTGCATACGGGGCTCATTCGAGAGATTGGCTCGGAATATCTAGCGCGGCAGGGCATGGCGCTGGGCCGCGCGGGTGCGGTAGCGGTGCGAGTGCGGGAAAACGAAATTCACATTGGTGGTTTCGCGGTCACCTGCGTCGATGGCAGGCTGCGCATTCTTTGACTGCGCTAGCGATTCCTTGATCGATTGGTTTTTTTGACCCAGAGCGGAATTTCGGCAACCTTGTTAGGTTTATCGATCAGCGTGCGGAGACCCGTAACAACGAAAATAGCCGCCAGTAGCGCGTAAGCAATCAAATCCGAAAACATTTGCATCTCCTGTCTTGCGGTAATCTTTCGACAAATAAGACGCAAAAGACGAGCCAGCCTGGATCAATGAGGTTCAGGCAATTAAGTGTGCAGTTTATAATGAATTCTCTTCTGCAGGCGTGCTCAGTATGATCGTTGTTTGGGCATGCGTTGAACAATATTGGGCCGGTAAGCGTGCGCTGCCGGCGCGCGAGGTAGCGAGGGAAATTGCGCCATTAGGAGTAAGCCGAAAGACTGGCTAGCGCAATTGAACCTGCGGCCGGCGTAGTCCACCCGATTCGTGGTCCGTCAAAACGATGGGGATTGCGCAAACGTCAGTGGAGCCCTGCACTTACCGCAGCTGCAATTCCGTATTCGCGCAGTATTGCTCAGCTCAGAGGCGCCTTCGCTCGCGTCGGTGCTCGCGCTTTATCGTCACTCACCTCGCGCGCAAACCACTCGACGCTGACTAGAAGAACAGCCAAGACAAGCCCGGCACCGTTTGTCGCCCAGGTAAACACCGCGTAATTGCCGCTATGCACGACAGGAATCAGCAATCCGGTGGCGGCCAAAAGAAAAAGCGCTCGCTTGACGATGCCCACCGGACGAAATAAATGACCCACCACGCCGACGCCAAGCAAAATCGCGCCGATGATGGCAGTGATCACCGAAAGCACGACCTCGTACCAATGACCGATTAGCAGCAGCGACGGTGAGAAGACGAACAAGAACGGCACGACGTAGGCAATCGAGCACAGTCGCATCGCTTCCCAGCCGGTCTTTACCGGATCCGTTTTCCCGATGGATGCGGCGGCATAGCTCGCCATGCACACCGGCGGCGTGATCATGCTCAGCATACCGAAGTAGAATATGAACAGATGCGCGGCAATCGGTAAAATGCCTAACTTGGTGAGACCCGGTGCGACCAGCACCGCGAGCAACACATAAACGGCGGTGGTCGGCATGCCCATGCCGAGAATGATGCTGACGATCGCCGTGAGAAACAGGAGTAAGAGCACGTTGCTTTGGCCGATGTTGAGCAGCGTCAACGTCAGCGTGAAGCCAAGACCGGTAAGCTGTAAAACGCCGATTACCACTCCGGCAAGCCCTGTGATCGCGGCGATCTCGAGCATGCCGCGTCCTGCATTCATGAGAATTTTGACAATCTCGCGCCGGCCGAGCGTCACGCTCGGCGTAATAAAACCGATGACCAATGCCGACAGAGCAGCCAGCAGTCCCGCCTCTTCAGGTCGGCGGTTGAGAACAAACATCCACACGACCAGGACCGCAAGCGGACCGACAAAGCTTGCCGAGCGTTTGAGCACGGGAAGAAGGTTCGGCACTTCGTTACGCGGCAACCCGCGAATACCGTTGCGCGCAGCCAGGAGATCGACTTGGATGAACAGTGCAATGTAGTAAAGCACCGCGGGCACGAAGGCTGCGAGGGCGACTTGAGCATAGGGAATCTGCAGATACTCGGCGATCAAGAAGGCCGCCGCGCCCATAACCGGCGGCATGATCTGTCCGCCGGTGGAAGCCACCGCTTCCACCGCCGCGGCGACGGGCGGCGGATAACCCGCTCTTTTCATCATGGGAATCGTAAACGCGCCGTCGACGACCACATTAGCCACGGCGCTACCGCTGATGTTGCCGAACAGGCTGGAGGAAACGATGGCGATTTTCGCCTGGCCGCCGCGAAACCGCCCCATCAGAGACAGCGAAAAGTCGCTGAGAAATTCCGCCCCGCCGACTACGTAAAGCACTTCGCCGAATATTACGAACACGACTACGATGCTGGCGCCGACCTGGAGTGCTTGACCGAAAATACCGTTGGCGTCGAGATAAAGATAAGTAGCGAGCCGGTTGATGGACCAACCCTTGCCATAGAAATCACCTGGGAAGATGTAAGCGAAAAATGCGTAGAACAGAAAACAACTGGCAATGACGATCAGCGGCCAGCCGACCAGCCGGCGCGTCGCTTCCGCGAGCAGCAGAATCGTGATGCAGCCAAGCACGACTCTCTCGCTCGAAATATCGCCCAGGCTGTTCACGATCGACGGATAATAGAAAAACACGTAGAGACCGATCGCCAGACCGGCCAGCGAAGCGAGCCCATCATACCAGGGAAGATCGCTCCTCCCATAGCCGGGTGTTGCCGGAATCAGCAAATAGGTCGCGCACAACGCCAAGCCGAGAAAGAGCCCCATGTATTGTTCGTTGAAGACTAGCCAGCCGATGTACTGGGGCACGTTGAGCAAGAAAAATATGCCGGCGACGGGAATCGCCATCAGCAGGCATTTGCCTATCGTGTCGAAAATTCCGCCTAACTCACGCGCGCGCACACTTTCTTCAATTTCCACGGTTCATCCCCTCTGGCCCTCGATCAGTTAAATCGACGGATCGAAATCGTTCGATCGGAATTAGCAGCGACGCACCTTCGTCGAAACATTTCGCTTTGCCTGGCAAGGCCACAATCTACCCGCATATTTCCTTTGTGCGCGCGTCATGTTTCGCCGACCAAATGCCGATTTCTTTGTAAAATCTGACCGCGCCGGAATGGTAAGGCACGGTGAAATTTGTCAGCGCCTGAGTTTCCTTGGTCCAACGCTTCAAAAGCGGGTGAATGGTTTGCAGCTCGGCCATGTTGTCCCACCAGGCCTTGAGCAACGTCGCGATGGTCTTGTCGCTCACTTTCGCCGAGCTCACAAGTTGCAGCGGATAGCCAATCACGTAGGTGTCGCCCTTGATACCCGCACCCGGACCGGATTTGACAACCGACGCGCCGTAGCGCGCGAGGATCTTATTCGCCGCATCCGTGTTCGGCATGCTCAAAAACCGGATCGGTTCCATGGCATTGGCTTCTTCCACCACGCCGATCCCGACGGCCGTGAACGCTGCGTCAACTTTGCCTTCCGGCACATTTCTAACTCCATCATTGAGGTTGGAAACGCGAACTTGGGCGACATCGGCTGGTTTCAAGCCGCCGGCTTCCATTACAGCATTTTGCCAGGTCTGATTGATTGCATGCCCGCCGTAGTCCCAAGCAACTCGTTTGCCCTTGAGATCGCTGATCTGCTTGATATCCGACTTATCACGAACAATCAGCCCAGCGGTAAACGGAAACACGCCGCCGGAGATGAGCCGCACACTGGGATAGGCGGATTTGTAATTCCCCGTTCCGGTCGCCGCCATATACGAGTCTAGAATATTGATAATACCCATCTCGATCTCGGTGCCTTCGAGCAGCGGCATCCAAGCGTTTGGGCCGTTGTAGGGTTGCACCTTAACTGCGATCGATGTTGACTTGCTGGCCACTGCCGCCAGCGCGGAAGCGATCGCGTGCGCTCCTGTCCCCGCCGGATTTGTCCCAATGGCGGCAGTGCGCGGCAACGCATCGCTCTTGTTGGTCGACGGACCGCAGTCGAGTTTAGCGTCGGCAATTTGCACTTGGCCGATAAGCAGCAGTGCAACGCTAAATTTTGATCCAATTTTCATGACTGAACTTTTTCTTCCCATTACTCCATCACTCCTTTACCCCATTACTCCGTGTCTTCTTGTCTAGCTGCAGATCTCCTTCGCCCGCGCGTCATGCTTCGCCGTCCAAACGCCTGCGTCCTTGTAGAATTTCACGGCGCCCGCATGATACGGCACGGTGAAGTTGGTGATCGCCTGCACGTCTTTGGTCCATCTCTTGAATTGCGGATGAATCGTTTGGAGCTCCGCCATATTCTCCCACCACGCCTTGAGCAAGGTGGACACGGTGCGTTCGTTGACTTTGGTCGATGACGCGACGTGGAGAGCATAACCGATCACATCGGTATCGACTCGGATTCCCGCGGCCGGATCTTGCTTGACGATCGAGGCGCCATATTTGGCGAGAATCTTATTCGATGCCTCGCCGGCCGGCAGGCTCAAGAACCGAATCGGTTCCATGGCGTTGGCCTCCTCGTTAATACCGATGCCGATGGCGGCGAACGTCGCATCCACTCTGCCCTCGGGGACAGCCCGGATGGCGTCGTTCAAATTGGAAAAGCGTACTTGCACCACGTCGCTTGGTTTGAGACCGCTCACTTCCATTGCCGCGCTCTGCCAGGTCTGTGTGATCGCATGCCCGCCGAAATCCCAGGCCATGCGTTTGCCCTTGAGATCGCTGGGCCGCTTGATGTCGGACTTGTCGCGCACCATGAGACTACCGGTGAATGGAAAGACGCCGCCCGTTGCGATGCGAATCATCGGATAAGCCTTCTTGTAGTTCCCGGTTCCGGTCGCCGCCATCTGCGCGTCAAGAATATTAATAAAACCGAATTCGACCTCGCCGCTTTCAAGCAGCGGCATCCAGGCGTTCGGGCCGTTGTAGGGCTGTACCTTGGTCGCGATCGGCGTGACCTTGCTCGCTACCGCCGCAAGGCCGGACGCCATCGCGTGGGCGCCGGTGCCAGCGAGATTAGAGGCGATCGCGACGGTGCGCGGCAGGTCGTTGCTCGTGTTAGCCGTAGGGCTGCAGTTCACTTTTGCCCATGCGAGCCGGCCGAACTGGAAATAAGGGAGAAGCAGAAAATTGAGTGCGAGTAAAATGCGCAGGGCAAGATTAATGCGCTTCATGGTGACGCCTCCTTTTCCCGTTAGATTGTTAAACCCCAAGCCGGTAAAATCGCCGGGCATTGTCGGCAAGAATCTTGCGCTTTGCCGATTCGGTAATATCCGCGCGCGCCTCGATGCTCGGTATGTCGTCCAAATACTGCGACCGTTGCCTTTCATGGGGATAATCGGATGCGAAAAAAATGTGGTCATCGCCGAAAAGCTCCAGAACGTAGGGGAGGGTGCGCTCCTCCGACTCTAACGAAACATAAACCTGACCGCCTTTGATATAATCACTCGGCATTTTTTTCAGCCGCGGCGCCCACTTTTTGCCGCGCCGCTCGAAGTCTTCATCGAGCCGGTCCATCATGAAAGGAATCCAGCCCGCGCCGGCTTCGAGATAAGCCACACGCAGTTGTGGAAAGAGCTCGAAAACCCCCTGGAAAACCATGTTGGTCAATTGAATCATCAGCGGCAGCGGATGCTCCAGCGCGTGCACTTCGACGAAAGATTCAAGGAAATCGAAGCCCAAACCCCGGCTCGGTGCGCCGTGAATAGCGAGCGGCATATCGAGCTTGCAGGCCTCTTCGTAGATCGGAAAGAAACTTTCGTGGCCGTAACCTTTGCGCAGCCGTGTAACCGATGGCAGCATGGCGCCGGGCATGCCTAGATCGTTTTTCACGCGGCGCATCTCCTGCATCGCGGCGGGAATGTCATGAACCGGAATCAACGCCGCGCCAAGGATGCGCGGCGTTCGTTGCATGTAGGTCGCATGCAGCCAGGAGTTGTACGCGCGGGCGATATCGACGGCCCACGCGGGATCCTGGATTAGGCCGAATGCCAGAGCGGCGGTTGGATAGACAACGGTGACTTCTATACCGCACTCCTCGAGGAAAGAGAGCCAGGTGTCACAGTCGGGATAATCGCGCAGACCGGGCGAGCTCATGCCGGAAAGTCGCGACCAGCCATCCAGGGATGGGAACGGGGCAAATGTATCAGCCCAGCTCTCATCCTTGCTCGTACCCCGGTAGTTACCGCCTAAAAACTCCAAGATCTGTTTGCTGCGCTCAGTGATATGGCCATCGCCGTCGATCACGGGAAAGCGATTTTGTCTCATGCAGCTTAACGACCTTCCATGTCCGCAGGGGTTGAGCGCGCTGTGCGCGCTATCTATACTCCCGACTGCCGCGGAGTTGTCAAGCTTGAAGGGCAAAAATCGCGCAGTCACGGCCATCGGCTGATAGCCGGCAAGGCGTCTCTAAAGAGTCGTTCTCGCCGGCGGCTTGGCAAAAAACATGAGTGCTGTCGAGAGTAGACTCACAATGGCAAAAATCGTAAAGGCGATCGCGTAGCTCTTTGTGAGATCATAGAACAGTCCGGCAACGATCGGCCCCATAAACGTCCCTGCGGTGGTAATCGAACGGCTCACGCCTTGTATCGTGGCAAAAGCTTTGGTGCCGAAATAATCGGCGCGAATCGGTTCCTGCAAAGATGCTAAACCGCCATAAGCAAGTGAATAAATAACCATAAAGGTCGTGAAAACGAGTGAACCGCTTGCCCAACCCATGACGCCTACCGATGCACCAAGGGCCAGCAAGAGTCCAATAATGAGTTGACGTTTGTCGACCACGTCCCCTAACCAGCCCATACCGATACGCGTTGGCGCGCCGATCAGCGCCGATACACCGAGGAGACTACTCGCCGCCTCCGTGCTCCAGCCACGATCCACCAGGAGAATAACGAAGTGCACGGAGACGCCTTCGGTAACCATATGGCGCAGCGCCATGGCTACAGAAAAAAACCAAAAGGTATGAAGACGTAACGCTTCTTTCAAGGTGAATTGCGGATCCAAAGATCGTGGCGCGTCTGCAGAGATACCGGCGCTCGTTGCAGACACCAGTTCTCGGTCGCGCTCCTCCGCCTGCGCGATCCTGTTAATGAAATACGCGATCGGCACTCCGGCGAGCAAGAGCATAAACCCCGAAAGCACCGCGGCGGTTCGCCAACCCCACCCGACGATGATCGCGCCCACGAAAGGAACGATTACCCCGGATAATCCCGGTCCCATGCGGAAGACACCGAACGCGAAGCTGCGTCGTTCTTGAAATATTTTCGCGATCAACAGACTGATCGGCATGTGGTAGCCGAGACTCGAACCGAGGACGATCCCCAAAACGATGGCGACATAGAGCATCGGCAGCGAATTCACGAAGCTAAGCGAAACAAATCCCAGGGCGCAAATGACGATACCGATGTACATGATCCGGCGCGGCCCGACATGATCGACGAAATATCCTTCGATCGGACCGAGAAGTCCCGATTCGACCCGCGCCAATGAGAAAGCGCCCGAGATCGCCGTTCGACTCCACCCAAACTCGCGCTCAAAGGATGGAAAGAATGCGCTCATGCCAAAATAACAAAAACCGGTGTTCACCGCGTGAGTGATACAGCCGGCGATCACCAGCCACCATTTACGATCCATTGCGAAGTGCTACTTTCAACCTGATGTCGGAAAAATGCTCGTTGGGGAGTATCGCATGCGAGACAGGCTGATTGCGAGACAGTACAACGATAGCATGATGCATACGCCTTGGATCCTCTTTGTAGAAGCACACTATTCTCCACATCGTTTGGTTCTGTTTGCCAACTTTAGAAACATTCTGCTCAACCTTCGAGACACAAGTTGAAGTTTTCATTCGGCCTAAGTCGTAATTTTCCACTTGGCGCTAAAATAAACCTTGTGAAAATTCTTTTTGGTATGTTATGCCAACTTAGATTATAATTTGTAGATTGCGCTTTGCCGCGGACCGATGCATCACTGCTTTCGCACGGACAAGAGGCGCGGTTACCGACGACGATTCGAGCTGATTGGGCTCGATGTTGAGACTTGATGAGACGACACGGCTCAGCAGTTTTGACCCGAAGAAGATTTAATGCTGGCCGCAAATTTTTAGCGTGAGGCAGCGCCGACACATGGGATCCGATTCTCTGCTGTTATGCCTGATCAGAAAATGCGTTAGTGGGCCACAACCCTCCCGGGGGTTCAAAAAGAGACGGTGTTTGCTTCTNCGTGTCATGATTTTTCAAGTAAAATCNATAACATTGGCACGAATCTCGCTCCTTGGCGTTTCAAATTTTATTCTCGCNCGTCTATTTAACTCTAGCAATGATCCCGCTTCTCGGACGGGTTTGTCGCGGGAGAAGATTACTACTCCTGAGAATGTCATTTCGAGTCATCGATATCGCATCCAAGAGAATAGACTCCCTTTTGAAAGGTGGAATCTCATCAAATGCTAGAGCATGAATATGACTTCTATCTATCGGACACTAATGAAGGAAAAAGCATTCACTTTGCTTTACGGTATCAAGTCTACTGTCTCCGCGAAAAGTATGAAGATCCAAGCCGCCACCAGAATCATTTGGAACAAGATGCTTTCGACGGCATGTCCGCGCACTTTATTGCGAGGTCTCGCATCACGGGAGAATGGCTTGGAGCGATGCGACTAATCATCGGGCCGGCGCAAAACCTGCCCGTAACGCATATATCGACTGTTAATTTGTCGAAGTACTCCGACGCGAATGGCCATAACGTGGCTGAAGCATCCCGGCTCTGCACACTGGTCCCGACCCATCTGCGGTCAAATCTCTCGCTAAAAAAAGTCAATTCTTCCCCACACTCAGTCTCATCCCAAAAAAACGGATCGAGAACGCTGCAGACCTCCTATATTTCTCTTGGATTGATTCGTGCCGCCCGGCAGTATTGTCTCCAAAATGACATCACTTATTGTTTTTTCCTCATCAGTGATCCTCTCGCCAGAATGTTGCGCCGCCTCGGGATGGAGATTCAAGTAGTCGGTTCCCCCTGCCAGCATCGAGGTTGGCGCAGCCCATACATCCACAACGTAAGAACCGGTTATCAGGCCATGTCCGTACGTTCGCCGGAACTTTACAAGACCTTTTGCCACGCAAATGCATATGCCTTTTATTCCGAGTTGGAAGAAAAGGCCGATCACACCGAGTTCGCTGCCATCGCATAGGGCCTTCCTCTAATAGCCTCCACCTAAAACGAACCCGTTGTTCGGGTTTGTTTGATTTTCACCCTTCAGTAATTCGGGTCGCGGCGATCAAGCACCGCGCGTCTCGCCTTCTCTTTGGTAAAGTCTCATAGAGTCCAGCCGGCGTTGCATTTCTCAGCATAAATTGGAACAAGTATGAAACCGTTTTCGCCCGCGGGCTCGTTCAGGTCTTGAGTCAGATATAGCCGGGCCACGACTTTCTTGTGCATTTCGCTCAGCAAGCTCCAAATAGAATCGGCTCGAACCCATGCCGCATAGCGTACCGCTGATCTCGACCATTGCCGCTGCTTTGGGGCTTGGGCTCATCATGGGTCTTCTCGCGGCTCGCCTAAAGCTGCCACCGTTGGTCGGCTACCTGATTGCCGGCATTATCATCGGTCCCGCGACCCCCGGCTTTGTTGCCGACGTCGAACTGTCCGCCCAGCTCGCGGAGATCGGCGTCATGCTGCTGATGTTCGGGGTCGGTCTGCATTTTTCTCTGGACGATCTGTTGGCGGTCCGCCGCATCGCGATTCCCGGCGCCATTGTCCAGATTGCGGTCGCGACACTGCTCGGAACGGGGGTGGCTCGACTCTGGGGCTGGAGCCTGCCCGAAGGCATCGTGTTTGGACTCGCCCTCTCAGTCGCCAGCACGGTCGTGCTCCTGAGAGCGCTTGAGAGCCGCGGCATACTCCAAACGGTTAACGGTCGCATCGCGATCGGTTGGCTCGTCGTCGAAGATCTGGTCATGGTTCTCGTGCTCGTCGTGCTGCCGACATTTGCCCTGTCGATGGGCGGCGCGGCTCATCACAACTTGACAGCTACAATTGGTCTGACGCTGGGCCGTATCGCGCTTTTTGTCGCGCTCATGGTGGTTGTGGGCAAACGGCTTTTCCCGTGGTTGCTCTGGCAGATCGCGCGTACCGGATCGCGCGAGCTTTTTACCTTGTGCNTCATCGCGGCAGCCGTCGGGATCGCCTACGGTTCCGCCCAGCTGTTCGGCGTCTCTTTTGCCCTAGGCGCTTTCTTCGCCGGCATNGTCTTGCGCGAGTCGCCGTTAAGCTACCGCGCGGCCGAGGAATCCCTGCCTCTGAGAGACGCCTTCGCGGTACTGTTTTTCGTTTCGGTGGGCATGCTATTCGATCCGCAGGTTTTGCTTCGCCATCCCTTCCAGGTCTTCTTAGTTGTCGCGATCATTATGCTTGGTAAATCTTTGGCCGCGTTTCTGCTCGTGCTGCTATTTCGCTATCCACTCAACGCCGCCCTCATTGTCTCCGCGAGCCTGGCGCAGATCGGCGAATTCTCCTTCATCCTCGCGGGGCTGGGGGTTCAGCTCGGGCTCCTTCCACAGGAAGGTCAAAGCCTCATTCTTGCGGGGGCGATCCTCTCGATTGCACTCAATCCGTTGCTGTTTCGCGCCGTCGAGCCGGCGCAAGCCTGGATTCGAGCGCGCTCGCAGCTGGCCCAAGCCTTGGAACGCCCGCACGATCCACTCGCGGTTCTGCCAACGACTGTGGAACTGAGTCGACTTGACGGGCAAGT
>Ga0065707_10001274_pt1 | contig 10911 bp, 9 predicted proteins | sample SwiRhicommuniRL3_FD_59094 | JGI IMG/M metagenome (GOLD analysis project Ga0065707, IMG submission 59094) | Switchgrass rhizosphere bacterial communities from Rose Lake, Michigan, USA - RL3 v2 (version 2) | ecosystem: Host-associated > Plants > Roots > Rhizosphere > Soil | place: East Lansing, MI... | reverse complement strand
CCTTGGCGGCGGCCCACGCCTTGTCGTCGAGGACGTTGCCGTCTATGACCGGCGCAAGGTCAGTGGCGGAAGCCTCCCCGGCCACGGAGCCAACCGGCGGCGCTACCGCCAACCGATTCGGCGGTGCGGCGGCCGCAGTAGTCGGCGGCGGCTCTCCCGACTGAGCCAGAAGGCCGGCAGAGAGGGACAGCACGATCAAGAGGCCTGCAAACGTCGATTTGGATGAAAACATGTCAGCAAATCCACCGCACCCGCGCACGGGCGATCAGGTAAATTACGCGTGGATGCATTAGGGTAACCGAACCTGATTTGATTGCCCAAACCTGCATATGCCCACGCGCCGAGCGTTTTTAGTTGGAATTGCATCGATTGCCGTCGCGCCGCTCGCGGCGCAGACCTTCGACCTGGTGATCGCGAATGGCCGGGTGATCGATCCGGAGTCGGGTCTCGATGCCGTCCGGTATATCGGCATCAGCAACGGCCGGCTTGCCAGCATCACCTCGGATCGACTGACGGGCCGCACCAACATCGACGCCACCGGGCTTGTCGTCTGCCCGGGATTCATCGACCTGCACGCACACCAGCAGACGCCGGAAACCCATCGATATCAGGCGCGCGATGGGGTGACGACGGCGTTCGAGCTCGAGCTGGGGACGGGCGACATCGACGCGTGGTACAAGGCACGAGCAACCAGCCTCATCAACCACGGTGTCAGCATCGGGCACATCCCGGTGCGCATGACGGTCATGCGCGACCCGGGCACATCGTTCCCCACGGCCGACGCCGCTCACCGTGCGGCCACGACGGCGGAGATCGGCGCGATGTCGCAGCGCATCGCCGAGGGCCTGAAGAAAGGCGCCGTCAGCATCGGCGCGGGTTTCGCGTACACGCCGGCCGCCAAAGACGAGGAGCTTCTCGAGATCTTCAAAATCGCGGCGCGGGAGCGCGTGACGGTGCACGTTCACACGCGGCGCGGCATGGCCGGTGTCGAGGAAGTCCTGAGATTCGCCGGTCAGACCGGGGCACCGCTGCACATCGTGCACATCAACAGCACGGGTGGTGCCGCAACCCGCGAAGTGCTGCAGACGGTTGCGGCAGCGCAGGCCCGCGGCGTCAACGTGACGACCGAGGCGTACCCGTACGACGCCGGCATGACCGAGATTCAGTCGGCCAACCTCGACGAGTACGACGGCGCCAGCGAACAGCGCGTCGCCGAGCTCGAATGGCCGAGAACCGGCGAGCGGCTCACGCCCGATACCTTTCAGAAATACCGGAAGACAGGCGGCCCCGTCGTGCTGCACAACAACACGGAGGAAATGGTCGCGCTGGCGGTCAACAGCCCGCTCACGATGATCGCCAGCGATTCTTATTGGGAGAACGGTACGGGCCATCCGCGCACGACCGGCACGTTCTCGCGGGTGCTGGGCCGCTATGTCCGCGACGCGCGATCGCTCACGCTCATGGACGCGATTCGCAAGATGACGCTGATGCCCGCCGAGCGCCTCGCCCCGCGCGTGCCCGCGATGAAGACCAAGGGCCGGCTGCGTCAGGGCGCCGACGCAGACATCGCCATCTTCGACGCCGCGCGCGTCATCGATCGATCGACGTACCGCGAGCCCGGGTTGCCGCCAGTCGGCATGCGCCACGTCATCGTCAACGGCGTCGCGGTCGTGGCCGACGGTGAGCTCGTGAAGGCTGCCGCGCCCGGCCGGCCGGTGCGCGCGTAATACGCAGATTCGCAGATTGGGGGATTGGAGGATCGCTCATGACGCTCCGAATTGTTGCCACCGGCGCGGCGCTTGTAGCGCTCCCAGTGATGGCAGCCGCTCAAAACTCTCCGCGCACGCACGAGCTGAAGGCCTCGCCTACCACGGTTCATCGCGGCTTCTTCGATGCAACGCTCAAGCCCGTCCTCACGATCGACTCGGGCGACGTCGTCCGGCTCGAGACGGCGTCGGGCAACCCGCGATTCTTCGAGAGCATCGGCGTGCCGAAGGACAAGATTCCGGCAGAGCTCTACGCCGTGTTCGACGGCGTCGAAGGCACCAATCGAGGCGATCACACGCTGAACGGACCCATCGCGATCCGGGGCGCCGAGCCGGGTGATGTGCTCGAAATCCGCATCCGCTCGGTAGACGTGCGGCTTCCGATCGCCGGCCAGAGCTTCGTCCCAAATCGCGGTCTGCTGCCCGAAGACTTCCCGTACGAGAAAGCCCGCGCGCTCTGGATCGATCTCGATCGCAGGACGGTCGAATACGCCCCAGGTGTGCACGTGCCGGTGAAACCGTTCTGGGGCGTCATTGGCGTCGCGCCGCCGCTGAGCATGGGACGCATGCCGAGCGGCCCACCGAACATCTTCGGTGGAAACCTGGACAATCGCGATCTCGGTGCGGGCAGCACGCTGTTCCTGCCTGTCCACGTATCGGGCGGGCTGCTCTCGTTTGGAGACGGCCACGCCGCGCAGGGCCATGGCGAAGTCTGCCTGTCCGCGATCGAAACGTCGCTGAGAGGCGAAGTGCAGATCCTCCTGCACAAGGGACGTCGTCTGCGCTGGCCGCGCGCCGAAACGCCGACGCACTACATCACGATGGGGCTGGCCGCCGATCTCGACGACGCCGCGAAGATCGCAACCAGAGAAATGCTCGACCTGATAGTCGAAACCAAAGGACTGTCGCGCGAGGACGCCTACATGCTGGCCAGCGCCGCGATGGATTTAGTGGTGACCAAGGTCGTGGACGGCACCAAGGGCATCCACGCGATGATGCCGAAGGCCATCTTCCAGAAATAGCCGGGCGCGCGCCTATGAACCAGACGGTGACTGTCGCACTGATGCTCGTCCTGATGGCCGGCAGTGCCCAACAGCCGGCGTCTCGTCCGAACATCCTGCTCATTCAGGCCGACGATCTCGGATACGGCGACCTGAGCGCGTACGGGCAGGCGCGATTCGAAACGCCGATGCTCGATCGGCTCGCGCGGGAAGGCACTCGCTTCACGCAGTACTACGCCGGCAGCACCGTGTGCGCGCCTTCGCGCGCGGCGCTGATGACCGGACGGCACACCGGTCACGGGTGGATCCGCGGCAACGGCGGCTTCCCCGCCGGCGATATCCCGCTTCGTCCCGAGGATGTCACGATCGCTGAGGTCCTTCGCGACGCGGGCTACCGCACGGCTCTCGTCGGCAAATGGGGCCTTGGGCAGCCGGGCAGCACGGGCATGCCCGATCGTCAGGGGTTCGACTTCGCGTTCGGCTTTCTCGATCAGCGCCACGCGCACCGGCAGTTCACCGACCACCTGTGGCGGAACGGCGAACGCGTGAGCGCGAGCCTCGACAACGACTACGTCAACGATCTGTTCACGAAGGAAGCCGCGGGCATCATCGAGAAGGACGATCCCCGGCCGTTCTTCGTCTATCTCAACTACACCGTGCCGCACGCCGAGTTGCGCGCGCCCTCCGACGCGCTCGATCGGTTCCGCGGACAGTTTCCCGAAACGCCGTTCAGCAATCCGCCCGCTGATGAAAAGCCGACAGGTGCGCGGTTCGATGTTCCATCGCTCGGCTATCGATCGCAGCCGACGCCGCACGCCACCTTCGCCGCCATGATCACGCGGATGGACCGCGATGTCGGCCGCCTCGTCGATCTCATCCGCACGCGCGGGCTCGACAATCGCACGCTGGTGATGTTCATCAGCGACAACGGCCCGCACCAGGAAGGCGGCGGCGATCCGGCGTTTTTCAGGAGCAGTGGCGGACTGCGCGGCATCAAGCGCGACCTCTACGAGGGGGGTATTCGCGTCCCGATGATCGCGCGCTGGCCGGGCGTCGTCCCCGCGGGCCGTACCAGCGACCATGTCTGGGCGCATTGGGACATGCTGCCGACGCTCGCCGACATCGCGGGGGCGCGAGCGCCTGCCGGCCTCGACGGCCTGTCGATGGCACAGGCGCTTCGCGGCCGATCGCAGGCGACGCATCCATTCCTGTACTGGGAATTTCACGAGCGAGGATTTCAGCAGGCAGTGCGAAACGGCCGCTGGAAAGCCGTGCGGCTCAAGCCAGGTACTCCACTGGAGTTGTACGACCTCGTCGCGGACCCCGGCGAAGCGCGCAACGTCGCCAGCGCGCATCCGGATATCGTCGGCCACATCGAAACGTTTCTGAAAACCGCACGGACCGAATCGGATCGCTGGCCCGGAAAATGAGGAGACACAGATGAAGCGTTGGCTGCTGCTCGTATTGATCGTCATCGTTCAGTCGCCAGCGGCAAGTGCCCCGCCACAGTCGACCAGCCGTGCAGACTTCGAACGATGGAAAAAGGAACTCTCGAACTGGGGCCGCTGGGGCGCCGACGACCAACTCGGTGCCGCCAACCTGATTACACCGGCCAAGCGGCGACAGGCAGCCGACCTCGTCAGAGACGGCGTGTCAGTCTCGCTGGCACGCGACACCGACACCGAGAAGGCCATCGACAATCCAGAACCGTACGAGCACCAGATGCTGACGATCGGCACCGACCGGTTCGCCGTCGCTCCCCACGGCGTCGCCCACACGCATCTCGACTCGCTGGCGCACATTGAATACAACGGCGTGTTCTACAACGGCTACAAGCCCGACCCGGCGGCGGTCATGAAGAGCGGCCACGCGCGAAATTCGATCGTGAACCTCAAGAACGGCGTGTTCACGAGAGGCATCCTGATCGATCTGCCGCGGCTCAAAGGCGTACCGTACCTGGAACCGGGCACGCCGGTCACCGCCCAGGATGTCGAGGCGTGGGAAAAAATCGCGGGCGTCAAAGTCGGGCCGGGCGATGCGCTGTTCATCCGCACGGGGCGCTGGGCCCGTCGGGCCGCCCTTGGTCCGTTCGACACAAGCCGCACGGGAAAGCGGTCGGGACCGAATGCGTCGATGATCCCGTGGCTGAAGCAGCGCGATGTCGCCTTGCTCGGCGGCGACGTTCCGCCAAGCCTGGCACCGACCGACGTCGAGGGCGAAACCGGCGCGGTACACGACTTCGCGCTCGTGTATCTCGGCGTCTACGTCTTCGACAGCGTCGATCTCGAAGCGCTGGCCGAAGCGGCACAGGCGAGAAAGCGCTGGGAGTTCCTGTTGACGGTGGCACCGCTGCCGATTCGCGGCGGCACCGGATCGCCGGTCAATCCGATCGCAACGTTTTGACGGCTGGTAGGATGCGGATTGGTGGGCGCGGATTCGTAGGGCTCGATTCGTAGGGCCTCTGGAAATCGGATAGACTCCCCCGAATATCCCAGCTCCGGAGGATCTATGCGCGAATTTCAGACGGTCGTCTCTCTGCTCGACGGCGGGCGAGACGCTGACACGGCGGTCGGCGGCCTGGATCAGAAAGGTCTGTCCTACGCCGGGCTTCGCTCGCTGACCGGCCGCACCATCGATCGGCTCAACCAGCTCGGCATCGGACGGAACGACCGCGTGGCGATCGTGCTCGGCAACGGGCCGCACATGGCGACCGCGTTTGTCACCATCGCCGCGGGCGCGACCACGGCGCCGCTCAACCCTGTGTACCGCGCCGAGGAATTCGAGTTCTACCTGAACGATCTGCAGGCCAAAACGCTGCTGGTCGAGCGCGGCGTCGACTCGCCCGCCCGCGCCGTGGCGCAGAAGCTCGGCGTGCCGATTGTCGAGCTGTGTCCCGACCCGGCTGCCGGCGCCGGCGCCTTCACCATCGAACCGCTGGGCACGCCCGGCGGCCGGGCCACCTCGACGGGCGCGGCCGAGGCGAACGATATCGCCCTCATCCTTCACACATCGGGCACGACGTCGCGACCGAAGATGGTGCCGCTCTCGCAGCGCAACATCACCGCCAGCGCGCGGCACATCGTCGGCACGATTCAGCTCTCACCCGACGATCTGTGCCTGAACATCATGCCGCTGTTTCACATTCACGGCCTGATGGCAGCCGTCCTGTCGACGCTCGCCGCAGGCGCCGAGGTGTGGTGCTCGCCGGGATTCAACCCGCTCAAGTTCTTCGGCTGGCTCGACGACGTGCGCCCAAGCTGGTACACCGCCGTCCCGACGATGCATCAGACGATTCTGACGCGGGCAGAGAGAAACCCCGACGCCATCGAGCGAAGCCGGCTGCGGCTGATTCGATCGTCATCCGCGTCGCTGCCGTCCACGGTGATGGGTCAGCTCGAAGAAACCTTTCGCGCGCCCGTCATCGAGAGCTACGGGATGACCGAAGCGTCGCACCAGATGGCGTCGAACCCGCTGCCGCCGCGCGCGCGCAAACCGGGATCGGTCGGCGTGGCCGCAGGACCCGAGGTCGCTGTGATGGATGAGCAGGGCACGCTGCTCCCGGCGGGATCCACCGGCGAAATCGTCATCCGCGGTCCCAACGTCACGCTCGGCTATGTCGCCAACCCCGACGCGAACGCAAAGGCCTTCACCAACGGGTGGTTCCGCACCGGCGATCAGGGCGTGCTCGACGAAGAAGGCTATCTTCGTCTGACGGGCCGGCTGAAAGAACTGATCAACCGCGGCGGAGAGAAGATCTCCCCGCTCGAAGTGGACGAAGTGCTGATGGATCACCCGGCCGTCCAGCAGGTCGTGACCTTCGCGGTGCCGCACGACGCGCTGGGCGAAGACGTCGCGGCCGCCGTCGTGCTGCGCGAGGGGCAGACCGTGACCGAGCGCGCGTTGAAGGACTTCGCCGCCGCGCGCCTGGCCGACTTCAAGCTGCCGCGCAAGATCGTGTTTCTCAACGAGATTCCGAAAGGAGCCACGGGCAAGCTGCAGCGCATCGGCTTGGCATCGAAACTGGGGCTATGAAAATCTGTATCTTCGGCGCCGGTTCGATGGGCGGTCTCATCGGCGCGAAGCTCGCCGCGGCCGGAACGGACGAGGTGACGCTCATCGCGCGCGGTCCCCACCTTGCCGCGATGAAAGAGAACGGCCTGACGCTCATCAGCGAAGGGCAGACGCTCGTCACGCATCCGATCTGCACCGACAATCCCAGAGAAGCCGGTCATCAGGATGTCGTCATTCTCGCCGTCAAGGCCAACGCGCTTCCCGCCGTCGCCGACTCGATCGAACCGCTGCTCGGTCCCTCGACCGTGCTGGTGCCGGTCGTCAACGGCGTCCCCTGGTGGTACTTCTACAAGCTGAAGGGGCCGCACGAGAACAAGCGGCTCGAAACGGTGGACCCCGGTGGCGTCTTGTGGGAACGGCTTGCACCGTCGCGTGTCGTCGGCTGCGTGGTCTATCCCGCGGCTGAGGTGATCGCTCCCGGCGTCATCGAGCACACCTATTCGAATCGCTTCGACATCGGCGAACCGGATGGCTCGAAGAGCGAGCGCGCGCAGGCGTTCGCGCAAACGATGATCCGTGGCGGATTCCGAGTGCCCATCCGTCCGCAGATTCGCGTCAGTCTCTGGGTCAAGCTCTGGGGGAACCTCTCGTTCAACCCGGTGTGCGCGCTGACCATGGCGACGCTCGATCGCGTGGCCGGCGATCCCGCCACGCGCGCGGTCGTGCGGCAGATGATGGTCGAGGCGCAGGCGGTGGCCGAGAAGCTCGGCGTCACGATGCCGCTCGACGTCGACGCGCGCATCGCCGGCGCGGAAGAGGTCGGCGCGCACAAGCCGTCCACACTCATCGATCTGGAACGCGGGCGGCCCATGGAAGTCGATGCGATTCTCGGCGCGGTGCTCGAGATGGGACGCCTCACGAACGTCGCCATGCCTGCGTGCGAGGTCGTCTACGCGCTCGTGCGCCAGCGCGCACAATCGGCCGGCTGCTACCCCACTCCCCTGGCGCGGGTCTGACGTGGACGCACTGGCCTCCCTGCTGGGCGGTTTTGCCGTCGTGCTGACACCGCTCAACCTGGTGCTGATGTTCACGGGCATCGTGCTCGGTGTCATCATCGGCGTCCTGCCGGGACTCGGGGGCGCCAACGGCGTCGCCATCCTCTTGCCCCTCACCTTCGCGATGTCGCCGACCTCGGCCATCATCATGCTGTCGTGCATCTACTGGGGTGCGTTGTTCGGCGGCGCGATCACGTCGATTCTGTTCAATATCCCCGGCGAGCCCTGGTCGGTCGCGACCACGTTCGACGGTTACCCGATGGCCCAGCAGGGACGTGCCAACGAAGCACTCACGGGCGCCTTCACCTCGTCATTTGTCGGTGCCCTCGCGGGCGTCATCGTCATCACATTTCTGGCACCGGTGGTCGCGCGCTTCGCGCTGCGCTTCGGTCCTGCCGAGTTCTTCGCCGTGCAATTCCTCACCTTCGCCAGCTTCATCGGCATGGGTCGCGGCTCGCCGTTCAAGACGCTCGCGTCGATGTGCCTCGGCTTCGCGCTCGCCTCTGTCGGTCTCGATACGGTCACCGGTCAGCTGCGCATGACATTCGGCATCACCGACCTGCTGACCGGTTTCAAGTTTCTGACCGCAGTGATCGGCTTGTTCGGTCTCGGCGAAATTCTGTCGTCGATGGAAGCGGGACTCGCGTTTTCGGGGACTGATGCACGGCTCAACCTTGGCTCGGTGTTCGAAACATGGAAGAAGCTGCCGCAGTACTGGATGACGTCGCTGCGGAGTTGCGCCATCGGCTGCTGGATGGGAATCACACCGGGCGGCGCGACACCCGCGTCGTTCATGAGTTATGGCCTGGCGAAGCGGTTCGGGAAGGAAGGATACAAGCTCGGCACCGGACAGCTCGAAGGGGTGGTCGCGGCCGAAACAGCCGCACACGCCGCCGGCACCGCCGCGCTTCTGCCAATGATCACGCTCGGCATCCCCGGGTCGCCGACGGCCGCGGTACTGCTCGGAGGCCTGCTCATCTGGGGCCTGCAACCGGGACCGCTGCTCTTCGTCGAACAGAAGGAATTCGTGTGGGGCCTGATTGCGAGCATGTACCTCGGCAATCTCGCCGGGTTCATCATCGTGCTGAGCTGCGTACCGCTCTTTGCTGCGATACTCCGCGTGCCCTTCAGCATCATTGCCCCGACCATCATGGTCGTCTGCGCGGTCGGCGCGTATACCGTCAACAACGCGATGTTCGATATCCGGCTCGTGCTGGTGTTCGGCGCGGTCGGTTACGTGTTCAACAAGCTGTCGTATCCGCTGGCGCCGCTGGTGCTCGCGCTCGTGCTCGGCGACATGGCCGAGAGCTCGTTCCGTCAGGCGATGCTGCTGTCACAAGGCAGCCTGTCCATCTTCTGGTCGAACGCGCTGGTTGGTAGTATCGTCACCCTCGGCATCATCCTTCTCATCTGGCCGCTTCTCGCGTGGTTGTTCGAGCGTCCCTGGGTCGTCAAACCGGCAATTCAGCTTTCTGGAAGTCGAGGAGGCGAACGGTGAAGAACCTGGCTTGGATCGTAGTGGTCGCGGGCGTGCTCGTGGTTTCGCCCGTCAGCGCGCAGAAGTGGCAGCCCACGAGGCCCGTGACACTGGTGGTGCCTGCCGCTACCGGCGGCGGCGCCGATCAGATGGCGCGCTTTATTCAAGGGATCGTCACCAAGCACAACCTGATGAGCCGCCCGCTCGTGGTCGTCAACAAGGCCGGCGGGGCCGGCGCGGAAGGATTTCTCGACCTCAAAGCGAGCCGCGGCGACCCGCACAAGCTGATCATCACGCTGTCGAATCTCTTCACCACTCCGCTGGCAACCGGCACGCCGTTCAACTGGAAAGACCTGACACCGGTCTCGATGCTGGCGCTCGATCAGTTCGTGTTGTGGGTGAACGCAGCGTCGCCCTACCAGACAGCAGGCGCGTACCTCAACGCGGTGAAGGCGGGGAACGATCGCGCGTTCAGCATGGGAGGCACCGGCTCGAAGCAGGAAGATCAGATCATCACCGCCGCGCTCGAGCGGCTGACGGGCGGGAAGAAATTCACTTACGTGCCGTTTGCCGGCGGAGGCGCCGTCGCGGTGCAGCTCGTGGGCGCCCACGTCAATTCGACGGTCAACAATCCGATCGAGGCTGTCGCTCAGTGGAAAGCGGGCAATCTCCGGCCTCTCTGCGTTTTCGACAGCAAGCGCAGCACCTACACCGCGAAGGTGACCACGACGATGGCGTGGAGCGATATTCCGACGTGCAAAGAGGCCGGCGTCAATCTCGAGTACCAGATGCTGCGCGGCATCTTCATGTCACCGGGCGCCACCCCCGATCAGGTGGCCTTCTACGTCGATCTGCTCTCCAAGGTCGTGCAGACGCCGGACTGGAAGGAATTCATGGCGCAGGGCGCGTTCAACCAGACGGGTATGACGGGGCCGGCGTTCCGGAAGTGGCTCGAAGGGGCCGAAAAGCTGCACGTCGATCTGATGAAGGAAGCCGGCTTCCTCGCAAAGTAATACGCGATGGAGACCGGCGACGCGAAACTCGTCTCGATCCGCACGATGGATATCGCGGTCGCCATTGCCCTGCTTGTCGCTGCCGGCATCGTCATAACCGACAGCGTCCGGCTGGGAGTCGGCTGGCGCGAAGCCGAGGGACCGACGTCCGGATACTTCCCCTTCTACATCGGCGTGCTTCTGGCTCTTGCGAGCCTGGTCAATCTCGCGCGCGCGTGGTTCGATCGCCCGAGCGATAGCCGCATCTTCGTGACGCGAGTTGGAATCTGGCGCGTGCTCGCCGTCCTGCTGCCATTCGCGGTCTATGTGTTCGCGATTGGCATCATCGGCATTTACGTCGCCTCGGCGCTTTACGTAGCGCTGTTCATGTGGTGGTTCGGACGCTACACGCCCGTGCGCGGCCTCGCCGTCGGCCTCGTCATTGCGACGACGCTGTTCCTGATGTTCGAAGTCTGGTTCCTCGTCCCGCTGCCCAAGGGTCCAGTTGAACAGTGGTTGGGCTACTAACGGGGTTCTGGAAACAGAAAAACAGAAGATCAAAAGGATCAGAAGAAACAGGAGATCAGGAGATCAGGAGATCAAAAGATC
>Ga0065707_10083001_pt1 | contig 10912 bp, 9 predicted proteins | sample SwiRhicommuniRL3_FD_59094 | JGI IMG/M metagenome (GOLD analysis project Ga0065707, IMG submission 59094) | Switchgrass rhizosphere bacterial communities from Rose Lake, Michigan, USA - RL3 v2 (version 2) | ecosystem: Host-associated > Plants > Roots > Rhizosphere > Soil | place: East Lansing, MI... | reverse complement strand
GCCCCATCCGATTCATCGGCTCGCCGGAAGTAGCCATGCAGACGCTTTCGTTTCCCGTGCTCGACCGAACGCTTCAACATTCATCATTGAGAACTTCATGAGTAGGGGACAGCCTTTGAGCGCCCCAAAGGCACAGTGCGTCTCAGGACTTCCAAATGTCACGGTTACCCACTTACGTAACCGTCAGAAACAACTTGCCTGCCGCTGCCGTTTTCAAGAACGAATACAGCCTCGTACGCCAGATGCGGATCAAGCCTCGTGACGATATCGACCAGGTCCGCGTGCACATCGTCTGCCTCGATCAGGACTGGCCGGTTCATCGCCGCTGCCTTTTGTAGACAACGAGCCGATAGCTGCTCGGTAACCGCCCTGGCGCCTGCGGTATTTGGAGCAGTCACTCCTAACGGACTGATCAGGAGCCGGTCGCCGGAACCGTTCGGGACGGAGCCCATCTTGAAAAGAGCGCCGACGCCGATAGCAACATCACCGTCGCGGGCAAGCAAGCCAGAGCCGGGAACGATGACACTCGACCACTGCGCCAGCGCCTCGGCATGCTCCTCCGGCCCCTGTGGGTTCCACAGCTCGTGAGTCCACCGATACCAAGCGCCGATCGCATCGATAAGTTCGCTGGAAACATCGGCCACTTCAATCCGAAAGCTGTAATCCTTTCGGCCGACGTCCGCGCACCACGTTCGGACGTGGGAAGCGAGCGGATCGATTTCCCAGAGGCGGGAGCGCATAAAGTGTTTGAACCCGTGATAATCAGCGAACTCGCGCGACCCTGGCGATGCCGGAACGATTCTTCCATACAACGGTCTGCCGTCTGAGGCGGCCGTACGAAGCGCGTCCAGTAGACATGAGCCGATCCGCTGTCTTCTGAATTCGTTGCCGACCAGTATGTCGGCCTGGATGAATCGCGGATGGCGCTCCGACGACGCCACTGAGCCGACTCCCACCGTGCGCCCCCGAAGCTCAGCAACGTAAGTTCGCCCCCAATTCTGCCCACGGAGCGGCGTAGGGCCATGGAGTCTCGCGTATTGGCGGCGAATTGCTGGATCGTCGACATTCGCCTGCAACAGGGCGGCGATTGCCTCGGCATCATCAGGTACGAAAGCGCGAATGTTCATTACGGATTTCGCGGTCATGAGAATTTCTCTGGTTGCCAACCCAACCCCGCCGCCTTACTCCGTCCGGAATTCGAGCTGCCGCAGGTGGTCGGCCGCCGTCAGTCCGGCGGCGATTTGCACGGCCACGAGTCGTCTGATTTCTATTGGCTCCGTGGACAGGTCCTCGTTCGCTTGTTCGCACCACGAATCCAGATTTCCCCTCAGGACTCGCGCACGATCTCGTATGGCTGGCGTTGCGTTGCCGACGGCGATCTCACCTTCCAGCATCCTGAGGAGTTGCCCGCCGATACGGAGTCTGACGATATGAATCGCATCGCGCAGTGAACAGGTTTCCGCGACGGTGGCTACCCGATTCGAGTGCTCGCTTTGGGCAGCGATTTTCTCCATCAAAGGCAGAGCCACTGAAGCCATTGCCAGGCTGTCCAACACGGACCGGCGAAAGGGTGAATCGACCGTCAGGTCCGCTTCGACCGCGCCAAGAATTCCCTCGATCGTGTCACGCAGCTCGCGTCGCTCACGAAGGGAACTCGACAGGGCACTACTGTATGACTGAGTGCCGGGTCGCTGGTCCTGGAAGCGTGCGTCCTTCCAGTAGGGTAGCTCCGCTACGAGACCGAGCGTTCCGTGTCGACCGGCATATTCGAGAGAAGACATGCCCTGAATAATCGCCCCGGGCGGTATGCCGTGCCGCTCAACCAACGCCGCCAGACTCTCTACGGTTGGCATCTCATAAACCGCCGGAGCAATCGGCCTCGTTCCGGGGATTTCGGGTTCGCCCAGGTGCAATGGTAGGTCTTGCATGCCAGCGACATCCGTCAGGCGCCTCGCGAGGTCCAGGTCTGGACGGGTCACATAGAAGTAGACGCCTCCGTATTCGAAGTTATGCAGCGAGTACAGCAGGGCCGGCCGGAGCTCATCGATCATGCGTCGAAGCGCCTCCGTCTCCGGCAAGCAGCGGTCGAAATACCAACGCTCATGCATGCAAGGAAACGTCCACTCCACCTGATCGCGCAACGCCGGCCGAAAGAAATGGCGCGCATATCGATGGCGATCGCCGGGCGAGGCATACCACCCCTCGTTGAGCCTGGCCCCGTCGGGGTCGATGCATCCGATGAAGTGCCAGCTGTATCCCAACTCCTTCCGCACACTTGTATTTTCACAAAGCAGCTGCGCGAGCTCGATGACGGTGACCAGCCCAATGGGCTCGTTTGGATGAGGTCCCCCGACGATCAGCGCGTGTGGCGGTTCCTCGCCTATCGAAAGGATTCGGATCGGTTCCCCCAACCTCGAGGTCCCAATTCGCCGCAACCGGGCGATGTCGGGGAACCGATCGGCGATCTGCTGCAGGCGTTCATTGACCTCATCGATAGTGGGAAATCGCTCGTAAGCAGGAATCCCGTCAATAAGACTCTGGAGGCGGGCGGGATCGAGCATGGGCGCTACTCGACCTGCCATCGCGCGCGCAGTCCGATCGTGCGTGGCCGCTGACGACCAGCGATGCCCTGTATGCCGAAGGGATCCGTGTATCCGATATCATCCAAAACGTTTTCTGCGAACACCTCGAAGGAGACATCGGTCCACTTCGCACCAACACGCAGATTCAATGTATCGAGCACATCGGAGGTGCTGTAAAAGAAATCGCCTATTGCACGGTCGCGGTAAATCGATCTGCCTTGTCCGCTATAGTCCACCCGCGCAAATCCCGCGACGCTTGGAGTCCAGTTGAAGTCAGTGTCGAGCCACGCTGAATAGCCGTAATGCGGAATGCCATCGAGGCCGTCACCCACATTGTGGCTTGCATGGGTGACGCCGATCTCATCCACTCGCGTATCGACATAATTGGCGCTGGCTCCAAGCTGCCAGTGCGCATCGAAGCGCCAGGCTGCATTGAGGTCGACACCTTGAATGGTCGCTGCGCTCAAATTGGTCGTGACGGTCTGAAGGCTCCCGGTCGGTGCGCCGATTACCTGGATATCGCGGTATTGGCTGTAGTAGATCGCGAGCTCCGCGCTCAGCCGCCCACCCGCCAACCCGGATGTCTTGGTACCCAATTCGTATGACCATAGGCTCTCCGGATCGTACGTCGGCTGCCCCACAGCGTTAAAACCACCGCTGCGGAAGCCTTTGGCAACATTCAGATATACGTTCGCCGCGTCCGTGACATCGTACTTGGCGAACACGCGCGGATTCACCGAGTCAAATGTGGCGGTCTGCGTCGAGATGCCGTTGAACTGCTCGCGCCGGTCCCGGAAATAACGCAGCCCCGCGCCTGCCTCGAGCCGCTCAGTCAAGCTGTAGCTCAGCTCTCCGAATGTGGCCCACGAGCGGCTTCCCGTTTCAGCCAGGGTATGGATGCCACGGGCGGTCGCTTCGCTGAATCCCAGCAGAGCGTTGCTTTCCCTCGTCGTGGATGCATCGCGATAGAACGCACCGAGCGTCCATTCCAGGGCGCCGACTTGCGAATTCGCGCGAAGTTCTTGCGAGAAAATGCGACCGTCAGAAACCGAATCGTATAGAAAATTGAGCGGCGGCAACGGCGGCGGCAGCAACGCCAGCAGATTGCCATAGTTGTCGAGGTGTTTGTCGATCTCCAGCAGGCTGCTCGTGCTGACGATGTTGACGTTCGACAGCGTGCCGTTCACTGTCAAATTGTAGACTTCGTAGTCGTCCCGAGTCGCAGGCGTCACGGGTGCCAGGAAGGCCTGACTGAAATTCAAGTTCTCATCGGCACTCTGGTTTCCGAGCCCCGCGTCATTGCGATGAACAATGGCCATTGCGCTCAACGCCAGACTATCGCTCGCCTGCCATAGCGCCTTGACGCGGACGTCCCGCAGAGTCTGGTCGTTGATCTCGGAGCGGCCAACGCTCGGCTGATCGATCCAGCCGCCCTCGTTCGCGAGGAATCCCCCGATTCGCAATCCGAACTGACCGCTGAGTGGAAGATTGAGAACACCAGTGAACGATTCACTGGGCGATCCGTTGCGCGTCTGGTAGCCCGCTACTTCCGCGCTCGCCTCAACCGCCTCCAGGTTCACGTCACGCGTGATGAACCGAATCGTGCCACTGGTCGAGCCCTCGCCATAGAGGGTGCCTTGCGGACCACGCAGCACCTCCACGCGCGCGAGGTCATAGGGGCGCAAATCGATGATCGCGTCCGAGAACCCCGTAACATCGGCTTCGTCGAGATACAGTCCCGTCAGCGAGGATCCTCCGACTAGATTTCCAACACCTCGCAGCGCGATGCGCCGGTTACCAGGACCATTGTCGAAGACGACCAGGCCGGGCACGGCCGCGGCGATATCGGAAATTTTGGTGATGTTCCGGTCATGCAGATCCGCTCCGCTCAGCGCCGTGATGCTCAAAGGCACATCGATGAGTTTCTGCTCGCGCTTCTGGGCGGTAACAATTATCTCCTCGATCTCGATGCCTTCAGCAGATTCTGGTCTCCGCGAAGGGGAGACCTCTTCAGATTGGGCCAAGCTAAAACGCTGGCCCGATCCAACCCAGGATGTCTTCCCCAAAATAGACTTCTTGTCGCTCGCGGGAGCTGAAGCAATCGGGACGATAGTGATCGTCTTGTCGTCCAGAAAGCGATAGGTGAGGCCGGTATCCTTGAGCAGGCGGTCGAGAGTCTGCTCGGCGGTCAGCTCGCCCGTTACGCCTGCGGTGTGATGGTTGATGACGTCTTCTTGGGCATAGATCAAATAGAGCCGGGATTGGCGGGCGAAAAACTTGAGGGCCGAATCCAAGCTCTGAGGGGCTATTGACACTGGCGCGGTAGGCGCATTTTGGGACCGGACGCCTGCCCCGACCTCTTTATTGGGTACCATGGTCGCGGTGGCCGGGGGTTCGTCGGCAACGGCAACTGAGGCCATCGTGCAGGCGAGGGCTGAGGCGACTGAGAGTCTCATGAGTGTGTTGCTCCCTGGATTCGTTTGGTTGCGGACGTTTGTTTCATAGTGTGGTGGTCCGACGCCTGCTCCGGCACCGGATCGGACGTTGCATCCGCAACCAGCGCCAGATATCTAGCTGTCACTAAATAGAAGAGTGGTTTGTGTCTTTTTTTTTAAGCCCCTGGGGAAGATTTTTCGCGACCCGATGTCGGAGGCGGCGTCGACACCACGACAAGGGATCTGATGAAGTCTGATCGGCCGCCTTTTTTCAGGGCTCATACTGGTGACGATGAGCCGGTCGGCCGGCCTGAGTGCTCGGTGCGGCGCTGTTGGCGTAGTTTTGTGTCGGGCGCCTATTCCAACGCCGGCTGGGAGGGTTGCTCTGACGCCGGTCGGAGACCTACTCCAAGGTCGGTGGGACGGTTTGGGTTGTTTGCCTCGTAAGTGCGATGTGCTCGTCTGTTTCATGAGCGGCGACGTTGAAGCGCTCGTGAAGGAAACGGGTGATGCGCGCGGAGCCCTTGGCGGGGAAGGTGCCGGTGATTTTTATTTGCGCGAGCTCTGGGGTGCCCTGGAGTACCAGAGGCTTGCTGTTTTGGCGGTTGAATTCTTGAATGACCTCGGTGAGTGGCGCTCCGTCGAAGATGAGGAGGCCTTCGGTCCATGCCGTGGCGTCTTCGACTTTCACGGAGTGCACTCTAGGTGCGGATGTGGCACCGGCGTTTTTGGTGTCCGCGACACCCGCGAGACTGATTTTGGGAATGGTGAGTTGTTCGCCCGCGGTAACGAGGACGGCGACAGGTGTGTAGAGCGTAGATGCGAGAAGTTTGGCCTGCTCGTCGCTGCGAGGAGCCGATATCTGGGGTCGGCCGCCTTCTTCGACGCCCGCCTCTTCGTCCCGTCCGTCGCGAGTCCACTTCACTTTTTCGGAAGTGACGGCGACTTTGCCTTCCACTACCGTGACGGTCGTGCCCGTGGACTTTCGATAGACGTCGAATTGGGTACCCACTGCGCGCACGCTGGCCTCGCCGCTGCGGACGACGAAGGGACGCGAGGGATTCTTGGCGACTTTGAAGAGGGCCTGGCCTTCCTCGAGGTCAATGGTGCGTTCGCTTTCGCTGAAGCGCACTTTGACTCGCGAATCTGTGTTGAGAATCAGTGTCGACCCGTCGGCAAGATTGATGGTGCGTTGTTCGCCGATCTCGGTCTCGTAGGTATTGCGCACCAGGAATCGATGGACACCCAAGACGCCGACTGCGACGAGTAGTGTGGCGGCGACGCCGATGAACCGTCGTGCTACAAATCTGGTTTTCGTGCCCGGCAATTCCGTGGATGAGGATGCATCGCGGCCCACGGCCCTTTCATTCAGTTGCGGGCCGAATGCCAAAGGGAAAACGTTCCCTTCCTGCTTGGCTTGGGAAATCAGAGCTGGGATGTCCCGTGGTCCCGTTTTGCCGTCGATGTGTCCCGCTTCCTGCCAGAATGCCGCGACCCGTAGGTATGCGCGAACGTGTTCCGGGGAGGTGCGCAGCCAGTAGTTGAATTCTTCGCGACCGGCGGCGTCGACCTCTCCTTCGCTGAAGCGCAAGAGCCATTCGGCGGCCTCATTTCGTATCAGAGGATTCAAAGGATGGGTGTGTCTTGGCTTGTTCATGCGTGCGACTCCGTTACTCCATTTCCTCGAGACGCTCGTCGCAGTAGGCCATGGCCCGTGCCAGATACTTGCGTACGGTGGAATGAGAAACGCCGAGTTGCTCGCCTATTTCCATCAGGGTCATGCCTTCGCAGCGATACATGATGAGGATGGCGGATGCACGGGGCGAAATCTTGGTGAGGTCTTGGCCCACTTTTTCCAGTCTTTGCTGGACGTCGAGCTCGTCTGCGGGGTCGGCCGCGGTCACCCCCTGATATTGGCTGGCCACGTCCAAGGGATCCATTAAATCGGGTCTGACGGATGCTTTGAGCGCGTGTTCGCGCAGGACATGACTTGCCACGGTGAATAGGTACGCTTGCGGGCTGCGAATAGCTTCAAGATCTTTGATGCGGAGTAGTCGGAGGAAGATCTCCTGGACCAGGTCGGGAACGTCAGCATTGGCATTTTTCAGGCGGCTTGCCAGAAACCGGCGTAGCGCCCGCCCATGGGCTTGCTCCATGTCTGTGACAAAGGCGCGGCTGAGGGGCGTGCTCATAGCAGGGCGTGCAATTTCTTTGTGTCCTTGATGTAGAAGAGTGATTCCGCGTCGAGAATTTAAACCCTTCAGGACAGATCCTGGAGGGTGCGGATCGCCCGGAAGCCGAAGAACCCCACCCCCCTGGCCCCTCCCGTATCCGGGAGGGGAAACCAAAAACCTTTTATTTTTCCCACAGACCGAGCCAGGAAGCGGCCACGCGGGCTAGGTCGGCAGCGCCGAGCGGACAGAACCTGGCGCATCCACGCCCTTGAATTGACGAAAGATTGCCCTTATCCCCCGGGGCCCGCTGGCGCCGCCGCCGCGGGGCCCTGAAAGCCGCGCCGGTGGAAAAGCCGGGGCGCGGCCCTTATCCTTATCAGCCCTCATAGCCCGCGTCGTCCGCCCGTCCGAACCCAATGCCACGCAGGCTTGCGGCGAGCGACTTCCTGAAAACCAACTTCGTCAAACATGCTCTTGAAGCCGAACCATGGCGCTTCGGTAGGCGATTTGTGGCTTGTGTCAACGGGATAGGCCTCGAGTAATTTGCCACCTCGCCGCTTGGCATAGTAGATGGCTCCCTTCAGAAGCTCGCGTGCGATGCCTTGCTTTCGATATTCGGAAGGTACAACGAAGCAGACAATCGATGGATGAACCGACAAGTTCATGTTTTCAGGCGTCCAACGCTAATTCAGCGGCCGGCGCAGCCGGTCCGCTGCACATCCGCAGGGCCACCGATGGCAGTTATGGCGTCGTGCCTGACCAGACCGTATTACCTGACGCGCACGCGTATAGGGACTGCAGGAACATGCGAAACCGCTTCACCCCGACCAGTTTTTCTAAGAGACTCATCGTCCGCGGCAGTTCGCAGTCTTCCGCCTGGGCTCACCTCTTCATGACAAAGCTATACATTCTGGAGTGTCAGACGTGAGTGATCTCCTCTGCTGGGGTGTCAGTTCTCGGGCAGGTAGTTCAACAAAACGTTCTGCTCCCAGGCAACGCCATTGGCCGGCTGGTTGATCAGCGCTCTGCGGGATCGCAGTGACTTAACTACGGTCACTTCGCAATCGAGAACAGGGGCGGGGGCATCGACTGGGCAGAGGCAGGTGCTCCTGCGCGCTTTCTAGAAGTATTGCCCTGGAGCTTCGACGTCTACCAAAGCCGTTACAGTCTGCTTGCGGCTCCGCTCGCCGGTGACACCCTTTCTAATCGACTCTCAAATGACTTCAACGAAGACATCGTTGAAAGCGTCCCCAGGGAGATTCAGCCCCCGCAGTATTGTGGACACACGTACGGGCATACAGCTGCGAATGGCGAACTCAGTGAGATTGTTTACACGCGACCGTACGTCATTGCAGATCCACAGTACCCTACCAAGCACACAGGGGTTGTTTGCAGTACGAGTCGACGGCACGGGGTGGAGGAGGCTTCGACAGCAGCAGCCTTCGTCCCTCCTTCACAATGATTTGTGCGTGGGTGTGGCTAGCAACGATTGGATCGTATTCCGGCGTGATATCCCGGCGACAACCAGCCTTGCTGGTTCCACCCCTCCTACAACGGAGCTCTACGCCTTGAGGACGGATGGGTCAGGTGAGGAGCATTTGCTCGTCGACGGCGGCTCGTTCACGTACGAGGGGTCAAGTCCGGCGCAGCGCATTGTATACGCGTCCCGAGTCGGCCCGACGAAGACACTCTACTCCGTCAATGTGGATGACACTCACGCAAAGGAGATCTATTCCCAAACAGGCCCCGGCTTTGTTGGCGTTAGCGGGTTTACTTCGCAGAATCGCGCCATTGTAAATATGGGCGGGGAAGGACTTGTCGGCATCGACGTGTTCGATGGCAACAGATCTTCCTTAAGCGAAGGACTTGTCAGCGTTCGAGTGCTCGGCATCCTTTGCCCAGCCCGATTCGGGAAACGAACTCCCTGCGGAATGAACTGGCAACTCGTAGAGCCGGCGTACTTTTTCGAATAGGCAAGGCGCGGTGGGCCGCGATGACTCCCGAGCGCGGATCTCTTCTTAAGCTCGCGTGGGTATCCGCGGTGCCGCTGCCCTCGAGCGCAGCAATCACGCGCTGGGCGAGCGTCGATTCCGGACCGCAGCGGTAGCACTGGAATCTATCCCTGGATGCGTCCGCGTGATTTGGGATCAACCATCGCCCGAAACAGCTGCGTGCGTTCAGCCGCCGATAACAAACCGGATAGCCGTTGCTTGGCTGCAGCGAATTCTTTCAAGGGCAGTAATGCGATCAATTCTGCAATCCCACAAGCGGCGACGAATAGTGGAATATTATGATCACATGCACGCTGCTATTGCATACCCCAACGCGGCACCACTCCACGCGGAATATGCGGATGCACTTCACGTTCATAGAGCTTCAACATTTCCCAACCGCGCTTCGGCTCGATGCCACCCAACAGCGGTGTTAAATAGAACGAGCTGTTATCGCCCAGCTCCTCGACCACCTCAAGCACCTGTTTCGGCGTTAGCACTTTATACGCATGAGTTTCGCGAATCGCGTCGGCGGTCATACCTCCTGCGTATGGACCGATGGGGGTGCCATACGCTGCAGCAGTCCAGCGCGAATACGAATCGAGTACATGCAATACATGCGGCGTTATCCACTCCCAATCGCGTTCCGGATTTTCCGAAACCCACACGAATGTCGGTGCCTGTTTCGGATATTCGCCTGGATCGGCCTTGCCGATTTTCAAACACTCATCGCGATACGGCTGCCAGTTCTTCGGCTCGAACAATGGCACCAGGAAACCATCGGCGATATGCGCGGCTGCACGTGCGACTTTCGGCGCCATGCCACCGAGCATTACCGGTATCGGCTTATCGGGCACCGGCGAAATCAAACAGGGCCTGCCCTCATATTCGAAAGGTTCGCCAGTCCACGCCTGTTTCAATACCTCGGCCGTTTGACAGGTAAATGCGAAACGATCTTCGACGCGGCGGCCATACATTGCAAATTCGGAAGGACGATAACCGAAGCCAAGCCCAAGCTCCATGCGACCGTTGCTGATGATCTGCGCCACGGCAAGATCCTCGGCGAGACGAATCGGGTCGTAGCATGATGCGAGCATTATCGCCATGCGCAGTTTGATCTGCTGCGTGCGCGCCGCCATTGCGCTGGCAAGAATCAGCGGCGATGGGTTATAGCCGTCGTCCGAGCCGTGATGCTCGCCAAAACCGAGTACATCGAAACCGATCTTATCGGCCCATTCGCCCATATCGAGCGCAGCAGAAAACAGTTCGCCGCGCGGCGCACCAAATTCCGGTGCGCGCATATCGAAAATCATTACCAGTTCCATAACTCGAACTCCGTACGTTGGCGAATAATTAGTCGCACCTTGCGCGCGAGCTCATATAGATCAAGATGCCGGCGTTTAAATTTTTTCCGGATCGATATAGCGGAGACCATCCACGGTCTCACCTTTGCGCAGACGCCTTTTGATTTCTTCCAGTTCGACATGGAACCCCGATTCGTACGACACGAATTCGAGATAAAACCCTAACTCCTCCATCGTATCGAACTGCACCTGCTTCATGCCGCGATAACCGTCGCGAGAGATTTCGCGCAGACCGCATTTCGCTGCGTGCGCCGCAGCGCCCTCCAAATCGTCGACACGAAACGAGACAAACGAAACGCCCTGACCGTGCGTGCGGATATGATTCGCGACAAAGCTATCCTCTTCGGCCGACTGAAAAACATCCAT
>Ga0065707_10083003_pt1 | contig 10916 bp, 16 predicted proteins | sample SwiRhicommuniRL3_FD_59094 | JGI IMG/M metagenome (GOLD analysis project Ga0065707, IMG submission 59094) | Switchgrass rhizosphere bacterial communities from Rose Lake, Michigan, USA - RL3 v2 (version 2) | ecosystem: Host-associated > Plants > Roots > Rhizosphere > Soil | place: East Lansing... | reverse complement strand
GACCCGAAAGTTGTTGATAGCAAAGGAGAACCTACGGCACGCGGCGCCCCATCCACGCCCCAGCATTCAAAGCAATACTTCCTCGCCTGTGAGTGCGTAACAAACCGCTTGCTGCATCGCGGGCACGAACGGGTGAACAGATTGCGCCCCCCATGCGCAGCCCTGCAGGTTGGGCAGTACAGCCTCCAACGACCCACGCCGATGGAGTCTGTTGCACCACAGGCCCGACAGACCACGGACGCCCTAGAGGAGATCCACGAGGCCTCTTCGACTTGGATCCTCTCGCGCGCTATCCAACCGTCGCCCTTGCGCATGTTGCAACCAAGGTGCGCGAGTTGGAGGTTCTCTGGCGCATCAGTGCCACCATGTGCAATGGGCCGCACGTGATCGACCGAGGGCGCCCCCGGATCGGGCCATCCAAGGGAGCCATCTACGCGCTCGAAGCACAACTGGCAGACACCGCCGTCCCGCTGATAGAGCTGCCAAACGGAGAGAGGTTCCCCAACGGCTGCACCGCGCAGCCTTGCCTTGCGACGTTTGCTCTTCGCCAAATTCTGGTGCTTGATGCAGCAGTACTTCTGCCCGAGGGTAGCGGGAATGAATTCCTCCACACACCACGGGCAGGTCCGGGGCTTGCTGAGCTCTAAGATCCTCGCTACAGCACGCTCCTTTCTCCGTCGGGCCGCGCGCTCAGCCGACAGTTTCGCGTGCGCGGCATCATCAGAGCAGAATAGTCGAGCATGAGAGGGGTTTCCTGCCCATGGCCAGAACTGCGCTCCACACTTCGGGCATGGGATCAGCTTTCGCTTCTCCTTTCCCCAGCAGGCCTTACAGAGCTCACTCTTGCCAACCCGCCCGCATCCTCTACAGGCATGATTGCGTGATTCCCATGAGCGAGACGCCGCCCTTCGATACTGGAGGTAACAGGGATCGCAGCGACTGTCGCACCTTGCATTCCTGCGTCCCGTGATGGGGGTTTTGCAGTCAATGCAACGAAGACTTGCACGCTTCTCCTTGGTCTCTCGACGCGCCTTTGCCCTGTAGGCATCCCAGTAGCATCGCTCTGAACACCACACCTTGTGCCTACCACGGGGTGACTGCGGCACTTCGGCTTCACAGCCGAGGCACTTCACGGCGTGTCGTCCCGCTCTCGCCGGATTCCGGCACGTTTCGCAATACTCTTTCTGGCGGCCCTTGCCTTTTGGACGGCGCTCCACGGTCGCCCCGCAGCTCTTGCATGGCCACGTCCGGGCCTGTTCGGTTCGGCTCAGCTTCGGTGTCATCGTCATGCCTGCCCGATGTCAGCCCCTACCTCGAGCGCGTGTTGATAGCCCACCTGGTTGCGGTTCGGGAAGGTCGCACGCACCGCCCCAGGCCCCTGCACCTCGTACTCGATGAGGTGCACGCCGACTTCGAGCGCGGGATTCGAGGTCCAGTCCGTGGCCAGCCAGAGGTAAGTCACGCGGCCCGTTGTCGGACTCGCGTCCACGGTCATCTGGCGGGTGAAGGTCACGCCCTGGATGCTGACATGCAGCCAGACGGCGTCCACGCCGGTAAGGTCGTAGACCGACCCGTCGGCGTCGTAGAGTGTCGCGACGAGCCCCGGCCGCGTGTCCCGGTGCTTGAGGTAGTGTGTGCAGGCCGCCGGCATTTTGTTCCCCCCCTAGATCGTCACGCCGTCGAAGTTGGGCAGCTGTGCGAGCGGCCATTCCCGGTAGAAGATGGACAGGAACAGCCGCCCAGAGCCGCCCGTCCAATTTGCCACCGTGGCGGTCAGGGTCAGCGCCTTGTTCGTGTCGTCGCGAGCTGGACTCGCGATAGCGTCGGCTCCGTAAGGACCGCCGCCACCATTTTGCATGTCATGGAGCATCATCCGCGCGTACGGACCGGCCCCAGTGAACAGCACCGATGGCGCAAAGGCGTCGATGTTCACCGCATTGCGAACGAGGGTGATGAGTGTCGATCCATTCAGCGTGTACGCCGTGCCGGCCTCGCGGTACCAATAGGAAAAGACGAGCTGATGGGTGCTGCCCACCACCGCGGGCAGCAAGGTCAGGGGCGCCGAGAAGAGGGTCCGGAGTGATGCTTCGGACACGATGAAGTCCGCCCTCTGCACCCTCGGGAGGCTCGACGCCAGGATGCCGAGCCGGTCGATCATGTCCGCGGGCTGCGCAAGGAAGACGTCCTTCGTTCCGGCCCCGAAGTTGACGGCGGCTCCCGCGTTGCTGGACGCCGTGACCGCGTCTCGCGCCAGGGTATTGCCGGCGCTGTTCCACGTGCCGCGCCCCACCTCCCACGCACCCGGAGTCACGGCCGCGATGCAGTAGAAGACGCCGTCACCATCGGCGCAGACACCTCCGAATGCACGGAAGCCAGCGGCGGCGCCCAGCAGAGCGACGGCCCCGGTGCCGGTGGTGATCGTCGTTTCCTTGACGCGATCGGCCAATATCAAACTCATCCCGCTATCGCTCCCTCTGCGATTGCGCCTTCGGCGATGGCGCCTGAGCCCGCAGCGACGGCCGCGGCGTCCTCATAGCTGGGCTCGATCACTGCCGACAGAATCGAGGCGGCGAGCGTGGCGCGCATGGCCGAGGCATCGCAGACGGCGGCCAGCACCTCGCCGCACCCGGCATACGCCCCGAAATCTGGCACGATGGCGCCGGAGTCGACAAGGTCCGCGGCATAACCGGTTTCAACGAACGAAGCGGCATCCGCGCTGAGCGTGCGCCCGACCTCGAGACTGGCCGCGAAACCGGCTTCCGCGAACGCACCGGCGCCCGCGCTGACCATGCGCCCGACCTCGAGGGCGGCTGCGACACCGGTTTCCGCGAAGGATCCCGGGCTGGCATCTATTGAGAGGGCGCCCACGGACCCCACCGAGAGGGTGGCCGCGACGCCCGTCAACGAGAAGGATCCCGGAGCCGCTCCGCCCGACAGCACGCGCCCGACTTGCAGCGACGCCGCCAGACCAGTCTCGGCGAAGCTCCCGGGGTCGGCGCCTATAGCGCGCCCGGCCACGAGGGTTGCGGCTACTCCAGACTGCGCGAAGGAGCCAGGGGCGGCACCACCCGCGAGCGCGCGCCCGACTTCCAGCGTCGCAGAGACTCCAGACTCGCTGAATGAGCCTGGAGAAGCGGTCATCGCGAAGCCGACGACGAGGGTCGCCGCGATGCCCGTCAGCGCGTAGGCACCTACGGCGGCCCCGCCCGCGAGCAGGCGGTCCGCGACCGTGGTGGCTGCGACACCCGTCTCGGTGAAAGAGCCCGTCTCCGCCGTTATCCCCAGACTAGGGACGACGGCGACACGTCGCGGGCCTCCAAACCATGCCATGGACTACACCCGACCCGAACGCCACACGGACGCCCATGACTGGGCTCCGGCATACTCCACGGCCGCGGACGGCGCCACCGGCCACAGCCTGATCGGACCCCCAAGGATCGGACCCACCTCGGTCACGACCGTGACGGCCGATCCGCCGCTATCGAACACCCCGGCGACACCAGCGAAGTTACGCTGATCGTTAAAGAGTGGGAGGTCGTAGATGATCTGGTGCTTCGACACCGCATAGCGTGAGCGCATCTCATGGCGGATCTCGCCGAGCGTAAGTACCCGCGACCACAGGCGCGAGTGCTGCACGTAGGCGGCCGCCGCGAAGTTAGACGACGCTCCCACCGCCATCACCTTGCTGATCCCGCCGGCGCCCATCGGGCTGGCGAAGGCCACCGACCCTACCTTCCGGCCGTCCAGATAGGCGGCCAGCCAGCCGGCCGCGCTGTTGGGGGACCGCACGGTCCATGCGTAGTGATGGTAAGAGAACAGATCCAGGCCCGTGTAGTTGAGGTTGATGGCGGTCGCCCCTGACGAGCCGCCGAACTCGACTCCGACCGGGCGGCCGTTGCCGGCGGGTGCCTTGTCGAAGGTCAGCCCGCAGTCGCCCCCCGTGCCGGTGCCGATCCCGAGGGCGGTGGGCGGGGTGGATGAGGCGTTGTCGACGAGCCGAACCCAAGCCATTTGAGTGAATCCGCCCCAGAGGTACGTGAATGTCCCCGAGAGGTTGACTCCCTGGCTCTGATTGACCGTCGCATACCCACGCGCCATTTTTTAGGCCGAGGTGAGCGTGATGCCGGTGTAGGTCACCGCGTGATCGCCGCCGGTCGCGCTGAACGTGAGGCCCGTGAAATTCCGCACCACGATGCCCCACTTGCGGGGGAGATACCCGCCGAACGCGGCCGCGATGGAGATGGGCGGAATCTCGTAGGTCAGAGCGCCCGAGTCCGGCATGGGCATCGCGAGCACGATCGGCATCGCCGATGGAACGCGCAGCGTGATCGCGGCGTCGGTGCCGGTCGCGTTGTCCGTGTAGGTCGAGCCATCCTCGCTGCCGTAGACGTAGAGGTAGACCGCCTTGTCGTTCGCCGGTGAGCCCGTCTGCAGCGCGAACTTACCGCCGAGGATGGCGTCGAGGTAGAGGTTCGAAGTGTTGTCGACGGCCGTCGACTCCCGGCCCGCGGTCGAGCTCGACGCGAGCGAGGCCAGCGTGATCGTGAGTGCAGTGCTCGTTCCGAATGTGACCTTGGTGACAGCCATTAGCTGACCCCCGTGAGCGTCCAGCCGGTGACGCTATCGAAGAAGCTGCCGTAGCGGTTCCAGGGGTTGTAGGCGTCGAGCTGGGCCTGACGCGCGGTCCAGTTTGCTTCGAGGTCGGCCTGCACCTGAGCCAGTCCTGCCCCGTCGGGCCGCGAGTAGGCGTCCTCTTGCTCCGAGATCGTGCCCGCAGCGATCGCAGAGTTCTCGCCCGCGCTCGCCCCCGCCCACATCGACACCGCCCCGGCCTTCGCGTAGAAGACTTCTCGCCCGGCCGTCACGTTCAGCCAGTAGAGCACCCGGAATCGGCTCGGGTCGTCGTTCGGCTGATCGAGCACGATGATTCGCTTCGCCATTACTCCTCCCACCACAGCGACGCGATGACGTTCTGTGTTGCGTTGCCGGTCGGGCTCACCACGCGCAGCGCGTAGCGCGCGTTCACGTAGGTCAACTCGTCCTGCCCCTCCTGGAACACGTACTCATACCCGGCCTGGGGGTGCACATACTTTGCATCGACCACGTCGGTCGTCGTCGGCTCGGCCGTGGCGTTCGTGGTGGCGACACCCTGGGGCGTGACCGATGCTCCCGGGCCCGTCACGAGCACTTCCGTGTAGGCGGACATCGTGCCGGCGTCGGTCTGCTTGACGATGTCGATCTTGACGGGCTTGTCGGTAACGGTGACGCCCTCGAAAGACACGGACGCGCGGAGCCACGCGACGCCCTGATTCGTCGGAGCCTGTAGCTGGATCAGGGTCTTGGTGGTGTTGGCCGCGAGGGAAATCGCGGAAGTTACGCAGCTACAAATTGCTCGCGCCATCTCATCTCCTTCTTGGAACGGCTGGATAGTTTGGGATGCGCCGCCCGCGCGTGATAAAAAAGCGGCTCTGCGGCGGCGGAGCTTGCGCTACTACCGACAACACCGCTGCGATGCCCGTCAGGACGTAGGCGCCTAGAGCTGCACCGCCCGCGAGTAGACGGTCAGCGATGAGAGTCGCATCCACTCCCGTCTCGGTGAGGCTGCCCGTGTCGGCGGAGACGAGCTGCGCGGGATGGACGGCAATCGTGAAGGAGCGCCAAACGATGGTCAGGTCTGTAGACGCGGCCGGCCATGCCGCATCTTCTGAGGCAGCGTTGTTGGTGCGATGGCAGGAGGCGACGGCTGCACCGATGTTCGTCCCCACGGTGCCTGCAGATTTCTGCAGCAGGCTCCCGTAGTTGGTGGCCGCGTTGTTGACCCACGTGTCGTCGTCGGCTTCCTCGCTCGCCGCCCCCATGACGAAGAACGTGATCCAGAGGTAGTCCTTCGCGCCACCGGTCGGGGTACAGGTGTTGGGGTTGGGGGCGTTCGTTGAGGCTGAGGCAACCGCGCTGATCTCAGGAGCGAGAGCCGACTGGCCGCTGATCTCGTAGACGATGGTCGCAGACTTGGTGGAGGCGGAAGACGTAAATGTGGTGGTCGCACCTTCGGTACCGTCGACCAGGCGCCAAGCGACGAAGGCGCCCGACGCTATCGCTTCGTCAACCAGCTCGGTCCAGCCCGTGAGGGCGTTGATGGTGGCGGAGGTGGTCCCCTTCCCCATGATAAGTAGGAAGAGGTTGCCAGTAGCCCCGGCTGGCAGGTTGACGACGTGGCTTGTGCCCGCGCTGGATGTCGTCGACTCGGCGGGCGTGCCTACGATAGCCGGAAAGGCCATCTACAGCCCCTCACCTCGCGCGAAAGCCCGCCCGGGCGCCACCGACAGCTCGATGTGGCGCGCCTTACACGTGCGGCAGACGCGCACCACGAGGTCGCCCCGCAGGCCCTGGTGCTCGCCATCGCCACGCTGAGTCACGACGAGGTTTTCAGGCATGCAGCAGGGGCGCACGAGCCCGTTAGAGTACGTGTGCTGCGCGTCTGGCATTCGCCCTCCGCTCGCGTTGATAGCAGTTGAAGCACTTGCCGAATCCATGCACGCGCCGCTCGGGATGGCAGGCCGCCGGCGTCTGATTCCCTCTTGCGGCTTTCCACGCCTTCTGATGTTTGGGTGAACGAGTCTTCCACGCAGCCAGAGCGATCCGGATCTTTTCCTTGCGGCGTTCGCCCATCAGCGGGTATAGGGTCATCATCCAGCCCGCAGCGCGATTGCCGTAAGCGTGCGCACGCCAGACAGGAACACCACTATTGCCAGCGGGTGTGCGTGTCTTGTAGGGACCTCGCTCGGTAGATCCAAAGGCACGCGCCACACGCGAGATCACATCTCGGTCGGTCATCGTGATCTGCACTGAGGGGTAGTCCGCCGAATCGGACCCGAATGAGCCCTCTCCCTCCAGCAACCCGGCAAGCCACGCAAGCTCAAGGGTTGTCATCACGCGAGGGTCAGGATGTTCCCAGTACTGTCGGAGCCGTTGAACTTAACCGAAAATGTCTCCCCGTTGCCGAGCGTGAAGCCGCCCGCGCCGTAGTCCCACCAGCCGATGAGCCCGTCGGTGATGGTCGTTGTCTCGTCGGTGTAGGCGACCACGTAGCGCGACGCGATCCAGTTAGCGGCGCCCGCCGTCCAGACAACCTTCGTGCCGACGAGCGACCCCGTGCCGCCCGTTTCGGAGTACGTGTTGAGCGTGTCGGCCCCGCCCGCGGTGTAGCCCGTGCCCGTCTGGGGAGTGGTCTGGTCCGCGAGCACATCGTCGGCCGCAAGCGGGGCATCGTTGTAGAGCGCCACCTTGACCGTGTTGGTGTTGAGGTTGCCGTGGTAGCCGAGCCCGAGCGCCCCCACGAAGGACTCGAATTTGTTGAAAGTCGCCATTTCTACTCCTTAATGCCTGGTTTCCAGTGGGCATCTCAGTCCTCCGGCAGCGGCGGCAGCACGCGCCGGCCACGACGGGCCACCAACGTCACGCGCTCGGCGAGCCGCGCGTGCTCGACCTCGAGCTCGCCGACACGGTCGCCGAGCTCCGGGTCCAGGCGCGCATAGGCGACTTGCATCTCCGCGACTCTCCCTTGGACCTCGCCGATACGAAGGTGAACGGCCTGCACTCCCCTCTCAAGGCCCTTCACGAGCCGTTGCGTCTCGTCGGCCGCGATCTTCGCCGAGCGTCGATCGTCTAGGCGCTCCGATTGACGCGCTACCCGGTCGGCTTCGCGGGCAGCTTTCGCTCGCGCCGCATTCGCGCGCATCGTGCCGACGAAGACGCCGATTTGCACGAGGATCGACGCGACGACGATCACGAGCTCGGGCCGAATTTCTTGCATTTATGGCCGTGGCGATTCCCTTGACATGACTACCCGACTTCGACCTTCGTGCTTGGGAGCGGCGCGGGTGGGATCGGCTGCACGCGGAGGCTCACGGTCGAGGCGGCCTCCTCGGCGACGAGCGGCTCGGCGGCCATGACGAGTGTCACGGGGCTTGCGCTCTGTACCTTAAGCATGTCGTCGGCGATGGCTGCTTTCACAACGCCGATCGGACTGTTGATCTGGGCAACCGTCGCGCCCGCCTTATGCTGCTCCCACATCTTCCACAGAGCGTGAACCGCAGCCCAGACCGCGAAGAGGAGCGGGGCGATCTCCGTCGCCAGCATCTTCGCGTCGTTGATGGTCGTCGGGTCGGTCCAACCCATGGCACGCAGCGCGAGGTCGAGCCACTGCGAGACGTCCTGGCCCGTGAGCAGCGCCACGAAACTGGAGATGGTGAATCCGAGGACCACCAGCAGACGCTTGTTTCCGTCGAGCAGCTTGAGCACGGGCTGGCCTACTTTCTCTTGGGCTCCGGGAAAGGCTTGGTGCTCGGTCTCATGCTCTTGGGCACGGGCTTCACCCGCGCGCGTTCCGTGGCGAATGTGATCGGCGTAGGCGCCGAGCTGCGCCACAGCACGTAGTTGAAGCTCTCGCTGTAGTTCTGATTGAACTGCTTGCCCTGCTCCAGGTACGCGCCAAGCACGCCGCCCTCGAAGAGCGCGTCGCCCTCGGTCTGATACTTCACCTCGCCCGTCTGCTTCCAGAGCCACGCGAACGCGGGCGCGATCATGAGGTTGAGATCGGGCGCGCCGTTCTTCGGAAGCATCCAGTTAGTAGTCCCGGGCGCCGAGCAGTTTTCGTACCACAGCGCCTTCTTGACCGGGTCGTATGCCTGCGCCCAGATGTAGTCGGCGAGTGCCTTCACCTTCGGCGGGATGCGCGCGTCGTGCGTGCGCTCCCATGCCTGCATCATGACGTTCATCGTGATGCCGGCCATGAACGGCTGGAAGTAGTTCTGGCCTATGCACGCCGCCGGCCCATCGAAGTCCGTCATCGACAGCGGTATGACCGCCTGCGCAGAGAGCCACTGGTCTATGTGCCCGCCAGCGTCGAGCACCTGCCCGAGCAGAGCGTCCATACGCGCGTTGTGAGCGGTGCCCACCGCCTCGGAGTCGTCCAAGGCGCGGATGCAATAGCTCACCTCGCGACTCTTCAACGCGGCCGCAGTCCAGGCGATCGGCGTAGTGGCCGCGCAGTAGGACGCCTTCAGCGAGAGCGCGTTCACGGCATCCTTGCTTTTCGGGTCGGCGGTCGCCTGCCAGTCCTTACGCACACCGTTCGAGAAGTTCCAGTAACCGGGCACGCTGCCCATGAGATCGGCCCGCATCACGTAGCTGTCGCGGTAGGCCACCTCCGCCGCCGCCGCGCACGTCTGCCATGAAGTCACCTTGGTGTATTCGGCAATCTGGAGATAGACCCTCTCGGCGTCGTAGTACGTCGGCGCCAGCGCCGCGTCGGTCCCGGGCGTCTGCGCTTTCAGGAAGTCGCAGTTTTGCTGCCCCTTGACGACCATGTGCGATTCCCACAGTGCCTTCTGCGGGATCGGCGGCACGCTTGGCGTCGGGGTTGGCGTCGGTGTCGGGACAGGGGTAGGCGTGGGAGTTGGAGTGGGCGTTGGCGTCGGTGCTGGCGTCGGTGTCGGGACGGGAGTCGGCGTCGGGGTCGGAGTCGGGGTCGGCGCGGGCGTCGGTGTCGGCGTCGGTGTCGGCGTCGGTGTCGGCGTCGGTGTCGGCGTGGGTGTCGGCGTGGGGGTCGGCGTGGCGATGATCTGCTGGACGCAGCGAAGAAAAGACGTCTTTCCGCTCGAGAGATTCGAGATGGTGCAGCCCAGCAGGTTGACCTGCGTTCCGTTGGGGAGCGGTGTCGGCGTGGGCGTGGGCGTCGGCGTTTGCAACAGCAGCAAGGTCAGGAGGGGTGACAGCATCGCTACTTAACCTCATCTTTCGGTCGGAGCCTCACTTCAAAGCCGCCGGTGGCCTGGAGGGCCTTCGCGCTGGCAGCCAGCTTCCCGTTCCCGTGCGCGCGGAAGAGCCAGTACCAGTCATGCAGGGTCGGCGCCTCGTGGCGCGCGGTCGGGGCCTCGAGCACGATCGCGTGGATCTCGTCGGGCAGGCCGGCGAGGAACGCCACCCGCGCGCCTACCGACCATCCCCAGGCGCCGCCGGTCGGCCTTGTGAGAGTCGCGAGGAGCTCCGACTTGAACGGGCCACGCGCTACGATCCCGCCGCCGAAGCCGTCTCGGTTCAACTGCACGGTCATGGCTACGTGCTCGCCGGGCCGGAGCGCCTCTTGCGCGCGCGTGAACGCCGCGCTCGCGGCCGCGACGTCGAAGGGCGTCGCGGTGCCGCGGTAGATGGGCGGGGGCGGGCCGCTCACTGCTCGCCCCACACGATCCGGCCGAGGAGCGCGCCCAGGACGAGCGCGCCGAAGAGCGAAACGAACAGGCCGCGGAGATCCTCGCGGCTCATGGTCAAAACCATGGAGAGCACACGCGCAGCGGATCGTCGAAGCGCCTCGAATCGCACATACGGCAATTCGTTGTGCCGTTGCGGATCATCGAAGGCGCTCCGCTTCGCGGCTCACACGAGGCGTCGTTCTCTGGGAAGCGGCTCTCGCGATGAAAGCCTCCGCCGAGCAGGTAACGCTCGCGCTCCGGTCGTAGGGGATCGCCATCCTTGCCGAGCGGGCAGTCAGCGATCACGGGGGCGTTGAAGCCGACGGCCTCGCAGAAGGCGGGGTTGCGACGCTGTATCGGCGTGAAGTCGCGATCCTTGTCGGTCGAGCCCTTCGGGTAGGGCGCAGAGTTGAACTGCCACGCCGGACGGCCGATCTCGTTCTCGCCCCAGCCGTCCGGTAGGGTCTCGCGCGTCCACGCGATCCGAGGGCAAGGCGGTGCGTTGCAGCCCGGCGCGGGAGTCGGTGTCGGTGTTGGTCCCGGCCCCGGGGGAGGCTGGGGGTGGTGCCGCCACGTGCCACGGAACGAGTTGGGAGCCCAATTGACCGTGCGCCGTGTGCCCGTGGTGCGCGGGATTGTGTCCGTGTCGTCGCCCGCGAAAACGTG
>Ga0065707_10002920_pt1 | contig 10925 bp, 12 predicted proteins | sample SwiRhicommuniRL3_FD_59094 | JGI IMG/M metagenome (GOLD analysis project Ga0065707, IMG submission 59094) | Switchgrass rhizosphere bacterial communities from Rose Lake, Michigan, USA - RL3 v2 (version 2) | ecosystem: Host-associated > Plants > Roots > Rhizosphere > Soil | place: East Lansing... | reverse complement strand
GAGCATATTAAGAATGACATTCTCAGTATCGAAGCTGGTATTTGTATTCGGGATCATGAAGTGCCCAACGAAGAAGCGGCGGTCTTCCGCCAGCCAACCCGGTTTCCCCTCCAACTCCAAAGCCTGCGACCATAACAGGCGTGGGATGTCGGTCATAACGCCGCACCCGTCGCCTTCCCCGTTCACTTCACCACTGCGATGACCCATAATACTCAGCGCGGCGAGGGCGCGCTTAAGATTGCCATGGGTTGCTTCACCGTTCTTGCGAATCGACGCGACTAACGCACAGGCGTCGCGTTCCTCCAGCCATGTTTTTACATCAGTGGCAGTCAGCCAATTAAATGATTGAGGATGCTTTTGATGCGGACGCTGATCATCCTCGGCAGGTTGTGGGTCGTTTTGCATGATTCACCTCTGAAGATCCTAACGGTTTACCCAACCCAGGATCTTAATTTTGAAAGCTGATAAATTCTTTAAATCATATAGCGCTCCCACAGAATTACTACTACCCGGATGGGTAATCATTTTTGAAAGCTTTTTATCCAAATGGGTCATAGAAAAGGATTGACATAGTTTTAGGTCATAGTAAAATACTTTCCAATGTCAGTCCATTCTGTTTTTTGTTTCGAGGCCAAGTCCAAGCGCAAGCCCAGTCTGCAACCGCGGTTGTCGGATTTGGGCATATTTTGGCGGAACAAGAAATAGACTGAGACTCGCTGTCATTCTATTCACTAGTCACCCCAAACGCTCTCCGATGACGGAGGGCGTTTTTTGTTGTAAAAAGGAGCTCACATGATTCGAATCGGATTTTTATATACGCGGTTGCGCGTGGAAGAAAAATATTTGCTCGAAGAATTGGAAAAGTACGGCGACGTGGAAGTCGTCCGCATCAATGATGGCGAATCTTTTTTTGACATCCATCAATTGCCTGAGCCTGTGGATGTTCTATTCGAACGCTCGATCTCCTATTCACGCGGGCTGTACATCTCTCGTATTTTTGAAGCCCATGGGATTCCCGTGGTGAATTCATCTTTGGTGGCCGAACGATGCGGCGATAAATATGTGACCAGTCAGATCCTGGCGCAGAACGGGATCCCAACGCCACGCGTATATATGGCGTTTGATGAGGACTCTGCCTTGAAAGCGATCGAAGCCATGGGCTATCCCTGTGTACTGAAACCGGTCGTTGGATCGTGGGGACGTCTCCTGGCGAAGGTTGAGAACCGTGAAATGGCGGAGGCCTTAATCGAGCATAAAGCTATGATGGGAGTCAACCATCAGGTCTTCTATATTCAAGAATATATCGACAAACCAGGGCGCGACATCCGAGCGTTTGTGGTGGGCGATGAAGCGATCTGTGCCATCTATCGTTCCTCTGAAAACTGGATCACCAACACAGCCCGGGGAGGCGTTGCAACGAATTGTCCGCTCACCGATGAAATTGCAGAGTTATGTCAACGGGCGGCGCGGGCCGTCGGTGGGGGCTTGCTGGCACTAGATTTGTTTGAAACGGAGAATGGCCTGACGATCAACGAGATCAATCACACGATGGAGTTCAGGAATAGCATTACGACGACAGGGGTAAATATTCCACAAAAGATGGTGGAGTATGTCGTAAGCAGAGTAACCATTCCTGCCGCCGCAATCGGCGTTCGGTGAATTTCTTATCAATTAATTCTTATCAATTAATTAAGGAAGAGTGCTTGCTAAATCCTGCTTCTGTTGGTATACTGCCGCCCAATATGAACAACCGGTACTCGCATTTGCATCATCATACTCAGCCCCCGCATGGTCGGGAGGTTTAGATGCGCGTACCTGTTGTCGAATAACAGGGCCTTAACCTCAACTTTCCCCGACCACGCGTCGGGGATTTTTGTTTAACCCCAACAAGGAAAGATGTATGCAAACAGGACAAACCATCCGACTCTCTCTTCCATCCAAAGGCCGCCTCGAAATTGATTCAATTGANTTTCTTGCTGCGGCCGGGTTGCGTGTTCTTAAACCAAACCCCCGNCAATATCAGGCAGAGGTTCCAGCCATCCCTGAGTTGGGAGTCATTTTTCAACGCCCCGGAGACATTGTGGTCAGCGTGAGGCAGGGCAGTGTTGATTTCGGTCTCACAGGCATCGACGTCCTTGAGGAAAAGCGCGGCGAAAATGGCGATATCCTGATCCTGCATGACGCCCTTGGGTTCGGTTATTGCGCCTTGACGCTGGCTGTCCCTGAGGCGTGGGGACAGGTGACCGATATCGATTCGCTTAAGAATTATTCCTCTACACTTGAACATCCATTGCGGGTCGCGACCAAATTCCCAGTTCTTACAGAACGCTTTTTGAACAAAAAAGATATTCCGCATACGTTGATCTATGCAGAAGGAACGCTTGAAACTGCCCCCACGATTGGGTACGCGGATGTCATTTCTGACCTCGTCTCATCCGGTCAAACATTGAAGGACAACCGCTTACGGGCATTGCCCGACGGCGTCATCCAGCCGTCGCAAGCCGCGTTGATTGCAAACCGTAGGGCGCTTCAAACGAATCCGAACGCCCTGGAGATGGCGCGGCGGCTGCTTGAATATATCGAAGCGCACCTCCGGGCAGAGGAAAACCACCTTGTGATCGCGAATATGCGCGGCGAAAGCCCTGAAGCAATTGCTCAAAAAATGTTTGAGGAAACGACTGTGGGTGGCCTGCAGGGTCCCACCATCAGTCCTGTCATCGTTCGCGATGCAAAACAAAAATGGTTCTCCGTCAGCATTGTCGTCCGCCGCGACGATCTATCTCGGGCGATCACGGAACTTCGTACCATTGGCGGCAGTGGCATTATCGTATCGCCGGTCACTTATATTTTTGAAGAAGAACCGCCGCGTTACAAAGCCATGCTCAAGGCGTTGCAATAGGAGTCCTATGTTCAAGCAATATGATCCTCAAACCGCAAGACAAACGATTCTGAAGCGAGTACCACCAGATGAATTCCCCGTCAGCCAGCGCGTGCAGGATGGAATCGTTCAACTCTTCGGTGAACAGCTGAGTCCCGACGAGGCGGTTTCCAAAATTCTGAAGGATGTGCGGACGCATGGAGATGCTGGGCTTCGAAAGTGGACGCTCACGCTTGATTCCCTGGATCTTAAGCCTGCTCCCGTTTCGAGGGATTTAATACAAGCCGCGCTGGATCTGATTTCACCTTCACAACGCGATGCGCTTGAAAAAGCCGCGGCTCGGATTGAATCTTTCCACCGTCACCAACCGTTGACATCCTGGTTCACGAACGAACTTGGAGGCACGCTCGGACAGATCATCCGCCCTCTTCAACGGGTAGGATTATACGTTCCAGGAGGGACCGCTCCCCTTCCATCCACAGTGTTGATGAGCGCCATCCCAGCGCGGGTCGCGGGCGTAAAAGGAACCGTGGTGGTAACACCTCCAAATCGTTCGTTTGCAGATGCGGCCGTACCCATCGACCCCATCATCCTCGCCGCTTGTGCCATTGCAGGTGTGGAGGAAGTCTATCCGCTTGGCGGCGCGCAAGCGATCGCGGCGCTCGCATATGGGACTCAAACGATCTACCCGGTGGACAAGATATTCGGACCTGGAAATCTTTTTGTTACCCTTGCGAAGCGCCAGGTGTATGGCGTCGTCGGGATTGATGGTTTAGCGGGTCCCACAGAAACAGTGGTCGTTGCTGATGAATATGCCAATCCAGCCTGGGTCGCGGCGGATTTACTCGCGCAGGCAGAGCACGACTTCCTGGCTTCGGCGATTTTACTGACACCTTCAAATTTCCTGATTGAAAAAGTCCAGGTGGAGATAGCAAAGCAACTTGAAGATCGTAAGCGTGCCGACGTCGTGGTCGCTTCGCTGGAGCATCGCGGTGGGGCGGTGTTGACGAGGGATCTTGCCGAGGCGATCCAATTAGCGAATGAATATGCTCCTGAACACCTTGGCCTTTCTGTGCGCGATCCCTGGCTTTGGGTGGAAAAGGTAAATAACGCAGGCGGGGTGTTTATGGGCGAACATTCCTTTGAAGTGTTGGGCGATTACCTGGCGGGGCCGAGTCACGTTATGCCGACGGGAGGCTCCGCCCGTTTTGCCTCTCCGCTCAATGTGTGGGACTTTGTAAAAATCGTCAGCTTGATCGCGCTCGATGAAGTCACGGCGCGACAGATCAGCTCAACCGCGGTGACCCTCGCACTGGCTGAAAGCCTGGATGCACATGCCAACGCAGCTTCCCTGCGGGCGCGGGAGGCGGTATGAAGATTCGCAGTCATTTGGAAACGCTTCCGCCCTACATCCCGATCGAGCCATTTGAAATCTTATCTGCACGGATCGGGCGCGACCCTTCTCAGATCATCAAGCTGGATGCGAACGAGAATCCATACGGACCTCTGCCTATCGTGCGCGAGTCCCTCGGAAAACTGGATTTTCCTCACATCTATCCCGACCCCGAAAGCCGCGCTTTGAGGAAATCCCTCGCCATGTTTACAGGCGTTGGCGAAGAATATCTCCTGGCTGGTTCCGGCGCGGATGAGTTGATCGATCTGCTGATGCGAGTTTTCCTTGAGCCGAATGACAATATTCTTTCCTGTCCACCTACGTTTGGGATGTATCCTTTTGATGCTGAACTAAATGCCGCGCGTTGCATCGAAGTCCCTCGTCATACAGATTTTTCACTGGATATGGAATCCATTCACAAAGCTGTTGAGCAGTATCATCCGAAACTATTTTTCATCACCTCGCCCAACAATCCGGACGGTTCTTTAGTTTCACGGGATGTGATGGATGAATTATTGTCGCTGCCTACTTTGATTGTCCTGGACGAAGCTTATATAGAATTTGCAGGGGAAGGATTGGGCGCCAACCTGAGCCGCATCCGGGAGGTTCCGGAGCGCGAAAACCTGGTTGTCCTGCGCACCTTTAGTAAATGGGCTGGCTTGGCCGGCTTACGGATCGGATATGGCGCGTTCCCAAGGTGGCTGATGCCCACGTTGTGGAAGTCGAAACAACCGTATAACGTCAATGTCGCCGCCAGTGTCGCGGCACAGGTCTCCCTGGATCATGTGGATGAGTTAGCAGAAATGGTCGAACGTCTGAAAAATGAACGCGACCGGCTATTTCAAGCCTTGCAGAAAATTCCATATTTGGTCCCCTATCCTACCCATTCGAATTTCATTCTGTGTAGGGTCGTCGGGCAGGATGCTGCCGAACTCAAGTCGCGGCTGGCTCAGGACTGTGGAATCTTCATCCGCTATTTCAATAAGCCCGGCTTGCGCGATCATATTCGAATCAGTGTAGGTCGAGCACAGGATACTGATGAACTCGTCAAGGCCTTCCAGCGGGAGTCCGAAGCCTTTTCGAAGCACCCTCGCCGAGTTTAACTTCGGTGGCACAAGGAGTAACGATGCGGACTTCAGAAATATCACGTCAAACCAATGAAACCCAGATCCAAATCCAATTGGATTTGGATGGAACCGGCAAACACGAAATCTCCACGGGGGTTGGGTTCCTCGATCACATGCTGACACACCTGGCGGTCCATGGATTATTTGATCTTATAGTTCATGCAAAAGGTGATCTTCATATTGATGTTCATCACACGGTCGAGGATGTAGCCCTAGGGCTCGGTCAGGCGTTCGACCAGGCCCTCGGTGATCGTAAAGGAATCGTCCGTATGGGCGATTGCTTCGCGCCGATGGACGAAACATTGGCCCACGTCGCAGTAGATCTGTCGGGGCGTCCCTATGCAGTCGTCTACGCGGAATGGCAGACGCCATATGTGGGGAATATCCCGACGACATTGTTCCCACATGTCTTCGAATCGTTTGCAGTGACGGCTCGCTGCAACTTGCACGCCCGGATCCTCTATGGACGTGACGATCACCATCAAGCCGAAGCGTTATTCAAAGCGTGGGCCCGGGCGCTGGATGTCGCGACGCAGATCGATCCACGTCGCGCTGGGAGCATCCCATCCACAAAAGGGACGATTTAATCGCGAGTAGGGAAGCAAAATGAAAGATGTAATTCTGATCGATGCTGGCACTGGCAATCTTCGTTCCGTGCAAAAGGCTTTGGAAACCGTTGGGGCAAATGTCTTGCTGACCGGGGATCCACAGAAGGTTTTGTCGGGCAAACGGGTGGTCCTGCCCGGCGTAGGGGCGTTTGGCAATTTTATTTCCGGGTTACGGGCAATAGGACTTGATAACGCCCTCAAAGAAATAGTTGGGCGCGGTATCCCACTTCTGGGCATTTGTGTGGGTATGCAGGCCCTGTTCGAGATCGGCGAGGAGATGGGCGATCACGAAGGACTGGGCTTCCTGCGAGGCACTGTGCTGAAATTCGACGATTCGCTGTCGATCAAGATACCGCACACAGGCTGGAATCAGCTCGCGGTGAAAAAAGATGCGCTACTCTTTAATCACGTCCGGGAAGGAGCGTATGTCTATTTCAATCATTCCTACTACTGTCAGGTCCAAGATTTTTCTGATGTGATTGCGGAAACTGATTATGGGATTCGATATGCCTGTGCAGTGCGGCACGAAAATATTTTTGGCGTGCAGTTTCACCCTGAAAAGAGCCAGTCAGTGGGATTACAGATCTTGAAGAACTTTTTGGAGGCGGCATGAATTTTGTCCTCTATCCCGCCATCGATTTACGGGCCGGAAAAGTTGTGCGCTTACAGGAAGGGGATCCCGCTCGCATGACCGCTTACAGTGAAGACCCTGCTGAAACTGCTCAGCGCTGGCTCGAGACCGGTGCGCGCTGGCTGCACGTTGTAAATTTGGATGGAGCCTTTGGCGAAAGCGATAACACGAATCACATAGCCCTGCGAAATATTTTACGAGTTGCCAAAGGCTTCGACGCCTCCGTTCAATTTGGTGGTGGCATACGCTCGGCCGATGCGATTGAGGCAGCTTTATCTTTGGGCGTAAGCCGTGTGGTATTGGGAACGGTTGCGATTGAGAATCCAGATATTGTTGCGAGCGCTCTAATGAAGTTTGGGGCGGACCAAATTGCAATCGGGATTGACGCGCGAGATGGTCTCGTCCGAGTGCGCGGCTGGAAGGAAAATAGTGGAATACCCGCGACTGACCTGGCGATCCAGATGCGGAACCTGAATCTCCGCACAGTTATCTTTACGGACGTCAGCCGGGATGGCTTAGGCAAGGGCCTAAATATTGCCGCGACCCGTGAACTCGCCGATGTCGGCGGACTCGATGTCATTGCTTCGGGCGGTGTGCGCACAGTAGAGGATGTCATGGCTGCTCGAGACGCAAGTCTGGCAGGCGTCATCATTGGTCGCGCCTTGTACGAAGGGACGATTGATTTGAAATCTGCTTTGGAGTCAAAAGTCTCCTGACTTTTGAACGCTGGAGGCCCCAAGGTCTTGGAGACTTTGGAATCCGAAAGGAGATAGCTATGCTGGCAAAACGGATCATTCCCTGTCTCGATATCAAAGATGGTCGTGTGGTCAAAGGTGTGAACTTCGTGAATCTGCGCGATGCAGGTGACCCGGTAGAACAGGCCCGTATCTATGATGCGCAGGGCGCAGATGAGCTGGTGTTTCTTGATATTTCCGCTACCCATGAGGGACGTAGGACTACCCTCGAGCTTGTGAGTCGAGTCGCAGAGACTGTATTTATGCCGTTGACTGTGGGTGGTGGGATCCGCGAAGTGGACGATATGCGCAAGTTGCTGCTCGCCGGCGCAGATAAAGTCAGTGTCAACTCGGCGGCGGTGAAACGACCTGAATTGTTGTCGGAAGGCGCAGCCCGATTTGGTTCTCAATGTATTGTGTTGGCTATCGATGCACGCAGGAACGAAAAGAGTTGGGAAGTCTATGTCAATGGAGGGCGCGTGCCGACTGGTATCGACGCGATCGAGTGGGCGGAGCAAGCGGTAGGGCTGGGGGCGGGTGAGATTTTGCTGACAAGCATGGATGCTGACGGTACGCTGGCCGGATATGACATTGAGCTAACACGAATTGTTTCAGACATGGTGACAGTGCCAGTCATCGCTTCAGGCGGCGCCGGGGTCCCACTGCATTTCGCGGAGGTGCTGACAAAAGGGAATGCAGATGCGGCGCTGGCCGCCTCGCTCTTTCACGATGGCAAGCTGCGAATCCCGGATCTGAAAAAGGAATTACTCGGATGGAACATCCCCATCCGCGGGGTGAAGGAGATGTGATCGCATTATGGAAACAGTGACGATTCAAACCCTTAGATTCGCTTCAAACGGTCTAATCCCGGCGATCGTGCAGGATGCGGACACCAATCAAGTGCTGATGATGGCATACATGAATGCTGAGTCTTTGCGATTAACTCTCGAAACAAAGGAGACCTGGTTCTGGTCGCGGAGTCGCAAAGAATTATGGCATAAAGGGGTGACGTCAGGAAATATCCAACAGGTGATCGAAATTCAGGTCGATTGTGATGCTGATACGCTTTTGATTCGAGTTCATCCGGCCGGCCCTGCCTGTCACACAGGCGAACAAACTTGCTTCTATCGAACCATATCGGGAGAATAAATGAGCATTCAATGGCTGTTTGATGTGATCGAAGATCGGAAACAGAATCCTTCTGAGAAATCGTATACGGCAAGTCTGTTCAGAGAAGGCTTGCCAAAGATCGCGCAGAAGGTTGGTGAAGAGGGGACGGAGGTGGTTGTAGCTGCCCTCGCCCAGGACGATCAGCGCCTGATCGAAGAAGTGGCGGATCTCACTTATCATACGTTGGTTTTGCTTTCCGCTCGAAACATCAATCCAGAGCAAATCTTTGCTGAATTGGAGAAGCGTCATCGAAACTAGTTTTTCATATTTCCTATCGCGAGGATCTTTACAAATGAGTTTGTTCAAAAACATTGACACAATCCACTTTTCAGGTAGAATACCGCCCAATATGTATTACCAATTTGCGCTACCGCGTACCCGTCGTCCGAAGCCTACTTCTCCCCGAGAAGGCTGGGTTCTTTCTGTTTGGATGATGGATTAGCAAACGCAGCGGCGCTAAACACGCACAAGTCAACCAAAACAGCCCTCCTTCTCGGAGGGCTGTTTTATTTTCACCCTATCAAGGAGTTAGATCATGAGTTCCAAAGCAAAGCCGCAAGTGAAGAAAGTTGTCCTCGCCTATTCGGGAGGCTTGGACACCTCTGTGATTGTGCCGTGGTTGAAGGAAAACTATGGCTGCGAAGTTGTTTGTTTTTGTGCTGATGTGGGGCAGGGTGATGAAGACCTGGCGGCGTTGGAACAGAAAGCACTTAAGAGCGGGGCCAGCCAATTTGTGCTGCATGATATGAAAGAGGAATTCGCCAGTGAGTATCTCTTTCCCATGCTTAAGATGGGGGCAGTTTATGAACACAAGTATTTATTGGGCACGTCAGTTGCCCGTCCCTTAATTGCAAAACATCTCGTGGACGTTGCTCATGAAGTCGGTGCGGACGCCGTCGCTCACGGTGCAACCGGCAAGGGTAACGATCAGGTACGTTTTGAGCTTACCGTGATGGCGTTGGATCCACGCCTTAAGATCATCGCTCCCTGGCGTGAATGGGAAATCCGCTCGCGGGAGGATGCGATTGCATTTGCGGCGAAGCATAATGTCCCCGTGACCGCCACGATCAAATCCATTTACAGCCGCGACTCGAATCTCTGGCATCTTTCCCACGAAGGTGGCTTGCTCGAAGATCCGTGGAATGAACCTGAGGAAGTGATGTATCAGATCTCTACATCGCCTGAGAATGCGCCCGAACAAGGCGAATATGTGGAGATCGAGTTCGAAAGCGGCAATCCCTGTTCTGTAAACGGGGAACCGCTATCGCCTGCCAAAATAGTTGAAACCCTCAACGCGATCGGCGGTGCCCACGGTATTGGACGCATTGATCTCGTCGAGAATCGGCTCGTGGGAATGAAGTCGCATGGTGTCTATGAAACCCCAGGCGGCACCATTCTGCTCTACGCTCACCGTGAGCTTGAATCACTGGTTATCGATCGCGAGACCATGCACTTCAAGGAAATGGTCGCGGTGAAATATGCTGAACTGGCCTATAACGGCCTCTGGTTCACACCCCTGCGCGAAGCGATTGATGCCTTCGTCAACGCCACTCAGGGACCCGTCACGGGTACCGTACGCCTCAAACTCTACAAGGGCAACATCATTACCGCAGGTCGCAAGTCGCCGTTTAGTCTCTATCGCGAAGACTTCGCTACGTTCGGTCAGGAGGATGTATATGACCAGAGCCATGCTGAAGGGTTTATTCGTCTCTTTGGGCTGAGCCTCAAGGTCCGCGCCCTCAATGGCTTGCCCGTGTCTGGATTGGATATGGCTAAGCCAGATTATTCCAGGTTCAAACGAGATTAGTATGCATAGACGAAACCGTGAGGCACTATGACCCTTTGGGGTGGACGCTTTTCAACGCAGCTCAACGATCAAGCCTGGGACTTAAATTCCTCCTTGCCGATCGACAAACGCATGGCAATTCAGGATGTGGATGGAAGCCTGGCCTGGGCGGAGGCACTCCAGCATGCAGGCATTCTGACGGAGAAAGAACACGCTTCGATCTCCCTTGGGCTTGCGACGATCCGAGAAGAATTCTCTTCGGGACGCTTTTCCTTCGCAGCCTCGGACGAAGATATTCATACGGCGGTCGAACGCCGCCTCACGGAGTTGATTGGCGACGTAGCCGGCAAACTCCATACGGGACGGAGTCGAAATGACCAGGTCGCTACTGATTTCCGTTTGTGGATTCTGCAAACAATTCCCGTATTGAAGGCTGCCCTGAATGAATTACAGTCTGTATTGGTGGAGCAGGCCGAGCTGGCCAGCGATATCGTCATGCCTGGATACACTCACCTGCAACGAGCGCAACCCATTTTGCTCGCGCACTGGTGGTTAAGTCATTACTGGGGGCTGAAGCGGGATGCTGAGCGTTTCTACG
>Ga0065707_10083000_pt1 | contig 10931 bp, 8 predicted proteins | sample SwiRhicommuniRL3_FD_59094 | JGI IMG/M metagenome (GOLD analysis project Ga0065707, IMG submission 59094) | Switchgrass rhizosphere bacterial communities from Rose Lake, Michigan, USA - RL3 v2 (version 2) | ecosystem: Host-associated > Plants > Roots > Rhizosphere > Soil | place: East Lansing, MI... | reverse complement strand
TGGAGGCAGCCCACGGCGTCGTGACGGTCGAACCGCCGCAGCGCCTGAGGGCCTGTTCGCTCGAAGTCCCCGGCGATTTCTCATCGAGCGCCTTCTTCCTGGTCGCCGGCGCGATCGCTCAAGGCGTAGCGCAGGCCGAACGCAGCTTCGTCATCAAGGGTGTCGGCATCAATCCGACCCGCACCGGGTTGCTCGACATCCTCGCACTGATGGGAGCGGACCTGCGCCTGGTGAATCATCGTTCGGCCGGCGCCGAGCCGGTTGCCGATATCGAAGTGCATCCGGCGCAGCTGCAAGGCATCCGGGTGCCCGAGCACCTGGTGCCGCTTGCGATCGATGAATTCCCGGCGCTGTTCGTCGCCGCGGCCTGCGCCAAAGGCGAAACGGTCATCACCGGCGCCGAAGAATTGCGCGTGAAAGAAAGCGATCGCATTGCCGTGATGGAGGAGGGCCTCAAGGCGCTCGGCGTCGATTGCAAGGCGACGCCGGATGGCATGCGCATCCAGGGTAAGCCCAGCGGTTCGGCGTTCAGCGGTGGCCGGATCGACAGCCATGGGGATCACCGGATCGCCATGTCGTTCACCGTAGCCAGCCTGCGGTCCGCGGCGCCCATCGAGATCCTCGATGTGGCCAATGTCGCCACCTCGTTCCCCGGCTTCGTCGCCATCGCCCGGGGCGCCGGCCTGCAAGTGTCGGAGCACGCCTGATCCATGGCGGCCTCCGGCATGGACCCAGCAACCAGCGTCCCCATCATCACCATCGATGGCCCGAGCGGCGCCGGCAAGGGCACTGTCTGCCGCCGGGTCGCGGCGACCCTGCAATGGCACCTCCTCGATAGCGGCGCCCTCTATCGCCTCGTGGCGTACGCGGCACAAGCCACGAATGTGTCCCTCGACGATATCGCCGCCCTGACCGGTGTGGCTGCCGCCCTGGATGTGACTTTTGGCGCGGATCTGCAGGGTGAGGAGCAGATCTGGCTGGCCGGGAACGAGGTCAGTAACGCCATAAGAAGCGAACAGGCGGGCGATGGCGCCTCCCGCGTCGCGGCGATTCCGGAGGTCCGATCGGCCCTCGTGGCCCGGCAGCACGCGTTTGCGCGGCCTCCGGGACTGGTGGCGGACGGCCGGGACATGGGTACCGTGATTTTCCCCACGGCGGCGTTGAAAATCTTCCTCACCGCAAGCGCCGCAGAGAGGGCGCAGAGGCGCTATAACCAGTTGAAAGACAAGGGGCTAGGTGCTAACCTCGCCGCCCTTTCGCTAGAGATCGCCGAACGCGACAGGCGCGATGCGAATCGACCGGTCGCCCCGCTGCGGCCCGCTGCCGATGCGGTAGTGCTCGATTCCACCTCGCTGACCGTCGACGAGGTCGTGGCGAAGGTGCTGGAACTGGCGGCAGCGCGGTTTCCAACGAGCGTCGCTTGATTCCGCGCGCTCGAGTTTCCGACGATTGAATCCACAGGCCGGTCGACATGACTGCGCGTTGATGTCGATTGCTCAGATGACTTTGGTTAGAGAGTGTTTCCATACGTCGCGCCGGAGTTGCGCGATTTGATTCAACAACCCCTCGCTCGTTATGGATGACGGCAAGGATAACCGGGTCGTAACGACCCTGGATGCCACATGATCGAAAGTTTTGCCGATATGTTTGAAGCGAGCCTTGCCTCGCAGAAGATCAAGCCGGGCTCTATCCTGACTGCGCGTGTCGTCGAAGTCGGCGACGATTTCATCATCGTCAACGCCGGTCTCAAGAGCGAGGCGGTGATCTCGTCCGACCAGTTCAAGAACGAGCGCGGCGAGATCGAAGTGAGTGTCGGTGACGACGTCGAAGTCGCACTCGACAGCGTCGAGGACGGCAACGGCGAAACGCGCCTGTCGCGCGAAAAAGCCAAGCGTGCACGCACCTGGTCGCGTCTCGAACAGGCGTTCGAGAAGCAGGAAGTCGTCAAGGGCATCATCAATGGCCGCGTCAAGGGCGGCTTCACGGTCGAGATCGATTTCGTCCGCGCGTTCCTTCCCGGATCGCTCGTCGACGTGCGTCCGGTCCGCGATCCTTCGTACCTCGAAGGCAAGGTGCTCGAGTTCAAGGTCATCAAGCTCGACCAGAAGCGCAACAACGTAGTCGTGTCGCGCCGTGCGGTCGTGGAACAGGAATACAGCGCAGAGCGCACTGAACTGCTCGAAAAGCTGCAGGAAGGCGCAGTGGTCAAGGGCGTGGTCAAGAACCTCACCGACTACGGCGCGTTCGTCGACCTCGGCGGCATCGACGGTCTGCTGCACATCACCGACATGGCGTGGAAGCGCGTCAAGCATCCGTCGGAAGTCGTCAATGTGGGCGACGAAATCGACGTGCGCATTCTGAAGTTCGATCGCGAACGCCAGCGCGTCAGCCTCGGCATCAAGCAGCTCGGCAACGATCCCTGGCAGCAGATCGGCCGTCGCTATCCGACCGGCACCCGCCTGTTCGGCAAGGTCACCAACATTGCCGACTACGGCTGCTTCGTCGAGATCGAAGAGGGCGTCGAGGGCCTGGTGCACGTGTCCGAAATGGATTGGACCAACAAGAACGTCAACCCTTCGAAGGTCGTGCACATCGGCCAGGAAGTCGAAGTCATGGTGCTCGATATCGACGAGGAGCGCCGCCGCATCTCGCTGGGCATCAAGCAGTGCCAGGCGAATCCGTGGAAGGAATTCAGCGACAGCATCAACCGCGGCGACCGCGTCACCGGCCAGATCAAGTCGATCACGGACTTCGGCATCTTCATCGGCCTGACCGGCGGCATCGACGGCCTCGTGCACCTGTCGGACATCTCCTGGGACGTGCCTGGCGAAGAAGCCGTGCGTAACTACCAGAAGGGCCAGACGGTCGAAGCCATGGTGCTGTCGATCGATCCGGAGCGCGAACGCATTTCGCTGGGCATCAAGCAGCTGGCGAAGGATCCGTTCTCGACCTGGATCGCCGAGCATCCGAAGAATTCGATCGTGACCGGCAAGGTCCGCGAAGTGGACGCCAAGGGAGCGATCATCGACCTGGGCGGCGGCGTGGATGGACACCTGCGTGCCTCCGAGCTGTCGCGCGATCGCGTGGAAGATGCCCGGACCATGCTCAAGGTCGATGACGAGGTGGAAGCCAAGTTCATCAACGTCGACCGCAAGAGCCGCACCATCGCCCTGTCGATCAAGGCGAAGGAAATCCATGAAGAGAACGAAGTGGTGCAGAACTACCGCACCAACGAGTCCTCCACCGGTACCAGCCTCGGCGATCTGCTCAAAGAACATATCGCGGGCCAAGACAACAATTGATAGGAACGACCAACTGATCGGCCCCGACGCGAACTGCATGCGGCGGCGATGCTCACGGAAACGTGGCATCGCCGCCGCCGGCAGGTCGCGGCGCCGGTCGACTGCGATTGCTGTGTAAAACAACAACGGGCCCGAGCATGACCAAATCGGAACTCATCGAGCTCATTGCGGCGAAGCAGAAGCATCTGCCCGCCAAAGACGTCGAACTGGCGGTCAAGCAGATCCTGGAGATCATGAGCGACGCGCTCGCGCAGGGCAGTCGCATCGAGATTCGCGGCTTCGGCAGCTTCTCCTTGCATTTCCGTCCGCCGCGCCAGGGACGCAACCCGAAGACAGGCGAAACCGTCGCGCTTTCGGGCAAGTACGTGCCGCATTTCAAACCAGGCAAGGACCTGCGCGACCGCGTGAACGACGGCGCCGACAGCCCGATCAGGGACTGATCGGTCATCGCGAGCGGCGACGATCGGCTGCCTGAGTCGATCGACCGTTGGCAACTGGTTTCCCGCTGCAGCCGTCTGCGGCTCGAGCGATCGATGTGCATTTCATGTCACGCTTCCTATTCATCCTGTCCCTGGTCATCGCCGCCGCCGCCGCAGTGTTCGTCAGTGCGATGAACGCCGGCCGCGTGGACATAGAACTGGCCTTCGCGCATTTCGATTCCCCTCTGGGTCTCGCGCTGGTGATCACCTTCACCCTTGGCATGCTCATTGGCCTGTTCTGGCGCGTGAGCTGGATTGCGCGACTCCTCAACGAACGCGGTCGTCTCCGCCGCGCCCTGCGTCTCGCCGAAGACCGCGCCCGCAGCCAGCCGGATCGCTGAACTCTCTCTTTTCTGCCCCGCGTTCTCCGCGCGCCGTATTCTTCAGGCCCTTTCAATTGGCGCTGCCGGTGGGCAATTGAATTGCCACCCTCTGAGACGGCAGTACTCACGAGAGTTGCGCAACGGCCAAGCGTTCGAAAGATATATCTCGCGGAGAACGCGGAGAACGCGGGGCAGAAAGAGAAATCGGGCAGGACCTTCGGACTCTACGGTCGCTCCGCGAGAGATCTGCAATAGCTGCAAATCTCCCCCAAATCCCCACTAATGCAGCCTCCGCAGGCGATCCCGATATCGCAGACTCTTTTCCGCGGGCCACTTCCGGTCCACGGAAATGTTCAAGGAGAGCAGCAATGTCGAAGATGACAGTTTCAAGTACGCGGCAGGCGATCCAGGTGCTGATTGCCAGCCTGTTGTTGCCGGTGCTGGCATGGGCGGGGCCGGTCGATATCAACAAGGCGGATGCGGCCACCATCGCGAAAGAACTCAACGGTATCGGCTTGAGCAAGGCGCAGGCCATCGTGGCCTGGCGCGAGAAAAACGGCGGTTTCAAGAACGTGGACGATCTGCGGAAGATCAAAGGTATCGGAGCGAAGACGCTCGATAAGAATCGCAGCAACATTCGCCTCGAGCCGGTGACTCAGCAGGCGTCGTCCCAGCCATCGAACAAGAGCAGCTGACCGCCGGCTGCTGTCTTGGATAGCCAACCGACACGCAAGTCAGTGACACGCTGACGCCGCTGACTACCGGTGCGGGTCGTTGTCCACCGTGACTGAGATCACGGGTCTGTCTGCGGGCGCTGACGCAGGTGACGTCCCTATTGAACGGACGTCACCTTTTTTGTTACCTGTCTTGGGCTATGATCGGCGCCAGGCACAAGAGGAGGCATGCGTGAGTCAGAAAGAGATTAGAACAGCAGTATTTCCGGTAGCGGGCCGCGGTACGCGCTTTCTTCCGGCGACCAAGGCGAGTCCCAAGGAAATGCTGCCCATCGTCGACAAGCCGCTGATTCAGTACGCTGCCGAAGAAGCCCTCGCCGCCGGTGCACGCAAGCTGGTATTCATCACCGGCAGTTCCAAGCGCGCCATCGAAGATCACTTCGATACGGACCATGAACTCGAGGAAGCGCTGGAGCAGCAGGGCAAGACCGACCTGCTGAAGCTGCTGAAGGACATCGTTCCGTCCTGGGCCAGCTGTATCTATATTCGTCAGCCGTCGCCGCTGGGCCTCGGGCACGCCGTGTGGTGCGCCAAGCCGGTGGTCGGTGACGAGCCGTTTTTTGTACATCTTGCAGACGACCTGATCGACGCCTCGACTCCCTGCCTGCGCCAGATGGCGGATGTGCATGCACAGCGCGGCGGCAGCGTGCTCGGTGTCGAAACCGTGCCTCCGAGCGAAACGGACAAGTACGGCATCGTGTCCACCGACAACCGCGAGGGCCGGATCAGCCAGGTCAGGCAGATCGTCGAGAAGCCCAAGCCGAAGGATGCGCCGTCGAACCTGGCCGTCGTCGGCCGCTACCTGTTGTCGCCGTCGATTTTCGATCGCCTGGAAAAGATCGGCCGTGGCGCGGGCGGTGAAATTCAATTGACCGACGGCATAGCAGCATTGCTGGCGAGCGAGTCGGTGTATGCCTACGAATTCGAAGGCAAGCGCTATGACTGCGGCAGCAAGCTGGGATACCTGCAGGCGACCGTCGAGTTCGGATTGAAACACGAAACGCTGGGCACGAAGTTCACGGAGTACGTGCGCGGCCTGTCGGAAAAGCTGACGATGCGTTGAGCATCGTCATCTACGCACCACCCGCGCGATCCGTCGACGCATCGCCAGGGCAACGCCTGCCAGCAACTCCCATCCCAACTGTCCGCCGCCACCGCCTTTGCTGGGAGCAGGCGTGGTTGCGGGTTGCGTCGTCGGGGGAGTAGGGGCAGGTGTGCTCAGCGCGACTTCCTTGGTGTCCTGGGAGCCGACTTCATCGGTGACGGTCAGGCGCAGCGTGAATGAACTGTCGCCGGCGATCTGCACCGTCGTCTCCATTTGCGACGGCGACATCACGACCGGCGCGACGCCGGTCAGGTTGACCACGCTCCATTCATACTTGCCGATGCTGTGCCCGTTCGAGGCAAAGCTTCCCAGCGCGCTGGCAGCGATGCTGCCGCCGCTGACGACCGATCCCGTGACGGTGAGAACGCCGAAAGGCCGTAAGGCGAAGGCGACGGCTGCTCCAACGTTGAGCATGCCGGCGCCGCAGGTAGACGTCGTGCAGGCGCACTCGTCTTGCTGAAGATCGTTGGCGCTGACAGGCACATGACAGGCTGCAACGCCTGGCGTCGTCGGGAATGGCGTCGCGGATGCCTTCAGTAACGTGATGGATTGCGCCGGTGTCAGCGCCGAGTTCACCGAATTCAGCAACGCCGCCGCTGCCGCCGCCATGGGAGCGGAGAAGCTGGTGCCGACGTTGGAATTGAACTGATCTGTGTAGGTCGACGTTTCGGGCACGGTCTTGCCCGAGTTGATCGGCACGACGATGGAGAACAGGCACGCTTGTCCGAGAGGGTTCACGCAGTTGCCACCGGGCGCGCTCAGCCCGATCTGCGGTCCGAGGCTGCTGTATCCGACCTTGGTTCCCGTGTGACGAATGCCGGCGACGCCGAGCACGCCGCTGCAATTGGCCGGCGTGTCGACCGGACCGCCCTCGTTACCCGCGGAGGCGACGATCAATACGCCTTTCGCGATGACTTCGTTGACCGCCGCTTGATAGGCGGCCGTGCAGGCTCCTTCGCCGCCGAGGCTGAGATTGATCACCTTCGCGGGCGTGGGATTGATAGGAACTCCAGTCACGCTCAGGCCGGCGGCCCAGCGCATGCCGGCGATGATGTCCGAATCGAATCCGCCGCACTTGCCAAGCACTCGGACTGGCAGCACCTGCGTGTTCCACGCCGTGCCCGCGACGCCTGTCATGTTGTCGGTCGCTGCTCCGATCAGCCCTGCGACTCGTGTCCCATGCCATGAAGACCGTTCGTTGATGTCGCACTCTTTGAATACCGGCTGCGCCTGGTCGGTGCTGTCGAGCCAGTCGCCGGTGTCTTCTGGATTGGCATCGCGGCCATCGCCATCGTTTGCGACCAGTGGATTGGTGATGAAGTCATAGCCCGCGAGGAGTTTGCCGGCGAGATCCGGGTGTTCGGGGCGCGCCCCGGTATCGAGCACGGCGACAACCGTCGCCGGATTGCCCTTAGTGATGTCCCACGCAGCTTCCGTCCGCGTCGCCGCGGGTTGCACACTCAACAGGTACCATTGGTCCGGCAGCAACGGATCCGAAGTCAATGCATGGCGGTGCCGGTGCAGGTCGGGCGATGCATATTCCACATCCGGATCCGCTTGCAGGCGTGCGATGACACTGTCGAGCGCTGCGACGTCGAGCGGTTGCGCGATCTGCATGACATCCAGGCCTTCGCCGATGTCCTGGGAATGGATCAAGGAAACGCCTGCCAGGGCCGTCGCCTTCTGCGCGCGCGCTCCGCTAGTGAATCCGGATTTCTGTAGCGCAGTGCCGTTCGACCACTTGACGATGATGTGCGTCGTCGCCTGTGGACGTTCGGCCCGCTTCGGTGTGTTCGCTTCCTGTGCGCACAGGGAACCATGCACGGCCAAGCCAGCCGCGATCAGGACTGCCAGGTAGCCTGTCGAGCCGGTCTGTTTGACAAGTCGCTTCACGATTGCAGTCCAGTAGCCGGCGATGGAAGGTCCCGGTCCGAGCCTCCGGGCGTGGATCGTACGCTGCAAGCACTCAGATGCGGCTACCGTGACCGGCGTCGCACTGACGCACAAAAAAAGTCTACGGCTCGCCGTTGCCGAATACGAGGAACGAACGGCACGCTTCCCGAGCGGCGGCCGCTATGGCCAACATCTGGGCCGGGACGCCGTTCGTGCAGCACTTATTCAGTGTCTGACCTGCTACTGGTTTCACCAGTCGGACGATCGCTTCGGCGCCGCCGGGGCCGGCTGCTGAATCCGGAAGAGGGCAGATAGGTGTATCCCGATCGATGATTTCGTGACGCACTGCGCCGTGAGTACCTTGCGATGCGCACCCGCCGCCCGCTACGATGGATCGCAAGACATAACGCGTGCCGGGCCACGAGCACGTCTACACAAAGGTACCGGCCATGCATTCACGATCCGCGCGCGCGATCGAGAACCTAGGAGCCTGCCCAGGTAATGTTCATCTGCTGGGGCCGAGCCACAGCGGTTCTTTTCATCGATCCTCCTCGTTACATGGCAAAGGCCATGCGCCTCGGACGATCGATGAAAATAGCTGGCTGTGGACTCGCCCTCGCGACGATGAACATTACCTGGGCAGGCTCCTAGCTCGCACTGCCGACAGTGCTACAGCCTCTCGCCGCTCGCTCCACCAGCGTCATTGACTCAAGCGGATTCGAGGCCGATGCCCACCTTCAATATCGTCATCATTGGAGCCGGTCCTGCCGGACTGAGCGCCGCTGCGCGTGCTGCCGATCGCGACCGGCGTGCCGGCCGATCGACCCCCAGCTACCTGCTGCTCGAAGGATTCAACGAGCACGCGAAGACCATCCAGCGCTACCAGAAGGGCAAGCATGTGATGGCCGAGCCCGGCTTCCTGGACCTGCGCAGCGACTTCGCATTCGCGGCCGGCACTCGCGAGAAAATCCTCGGAGCGTGGGGAGAAGGACTGAAGCGCGGCGGCGTCAACATCCGTTACGGCGCCGAGGTCAAAAAGGTCAGCGGCAGCAAGGGTGCATTCGCGATCCAACTGACCAGCGGCGAGACCTTTCAGGCCGCGCACGTCATTCTCGCCATCGGTCTCGAAGGCAATCCTCGCAAGCTGGGTGCGCAGGGTGAAGATCACGAGCGCGTGCAATACCAGCTCGACGATCCCAAGGAGTTTCGCGACGAAACCATCCTGGTGGTGGGCGCCGGCGATTCAGCGATTGAAAACGCGCTGGCGCTGGCCGAGCAGAACGACACCTGGATCCTGAATCGCGGCAAGGAATTCAGCCGCGCCAAGGATGCCAATTTGAACGCTGTGGTGGCGGCGATCACCGATCCGCGCCGCCGTCTGAATTGCTATTACGAAACCAGCATCAAGAGCGTCGCGTCGTCGGCCGATCCGAGGGCGCCGATGCTGACTGTCGTGTTGCAGACCGCGACCGGCGAGAAGACGGTGCAATGTCATCGCATCATCGCCCGTCTCGGTGCGATCCCGCCGCGGAAGTTCGTCGAGTCCATCGGCATCAAGTTCCCCAACGACCGCAGCGACGCCATCCCGGAACTGTCGCGCCATTACGAGAGCAATGTGCCGGGCGTCTATGTCATCGGTTCGCTCGCCGGCTATCCGCTGATCAAGCAGGCCATGAACCAGGGCTACGACGTGGTCGAGTTCATCCATGGCAACGACATCAAGCCGGCCGATCATCCGCTGCTCGAATACCAGTTCCATGGCCTGCCGTTCGAACGCTCGGCCGATGAAATGCTGGAACGCTTCCAGCAGCTCATTCCCATGTTCCGCGAGCTCAACTCGCTCGCGTTTCGCGAACTGATCATCGAGAGCGATATGCTGGCGTCGTACTCTGCGGGCGCAGAGCACTCGGACGCCGAGCGCAAGATGACGCAGCTACGCAAGAAGCTCGCTGCGAAAGATCCTCAACCGCGCTCCACGCGCATCATTCGCGAAGGCGAAGCTATTTACGAGCCGGGCGAATTCGGCACATCGTTCTTCACCATCGTGAATGGCGAAGTGACGCTCGAAACGGCCCCGCCGCAGAGTATTCGCACCACGCTCGGGCGCGGTGAATTTTTCGGTGAAATGAGCTTGCTGTCGGGCCGCCCGCGGTTGGAACGTGCGATTGCCGGCGCCGGCTGCATCGTGGTCGAGACGCCGCGCCGTACCATGCTCAAGCTGATGAACTCGAACGAGGAAGTGCGCAGCGGTATCGACTGGATCTTCGTCGTCCGCGAGTTGCAGCGGCATTTCGCACCGTTCGCGTCGCTGCGTGAACTGCGGGCCATCGCAGCACGCGTGACTCTGCGCCAGTACAAAGCCGGGCAGGTGCTGTTCAAGGAAGGCGAGGTCGGCGATTCGCTGTTCGTCCTGCGATCCGGCGGCGTCACGCTGTCGCGCGTACAGAGCGAAGACGACAAGCTGGTGTCGCAAGTACGCTCGGGCCACCTGATCGGTGAAATGGCGTTGATGGGCGATCCGGTGCGGCGCGAGACCGCCACCGCCACCGTTGCTTCCGATGCCATCGAAATCAAGCGCAAGGAATTCCTGGAACTCACCCGGCGTGGCGATGCACGGTTGGATCCATTGCAGCGCTCGGTGAGCAAGAGCGTCGTCGACAACGCCCGCATGCAGGTGCGCCCCGAAGCCGGCTCGCTCATGAACTTCCTGATGGACGAAGGCCTGGGCGAAGCCACCGACGTGCTCATCATCGACGACTCGCTCTGCGTCGGCTGCGACAACTGCGAAAAGGCCTGTGCCGAAACGCACGGCGGCGTGTCGCGGCTCGATCGCGAAGCCGGCGCGACGTACGCCAACGTGCACATTCCCATCGCGTGCCGTCATTGCGAACAGCCGCATTGCATGAAGGACTGTCCGCCGAACGCCATCCGCCGCTCGGAAGACGGCGAGGTCTATATCAACGATTCGTGCATCGGCTGCGGCAACTGCGAAGCGAACTGTCCGTACGACGTGATTCGCATGGTCTACGACGCGCCGAAAAAACCGGGCCTGTGGTCGTGGCTGCTGTTCGCCACCGGTAACGGTCCGGGCGAAC
>Ga0065707_10082999_pt1 | contig 10950 bp, 11 predicted proteins | sample SwiRhicommuniRL3_FD_59094 | JGI IMG/M metagenome (GOLD analysis project Ga0065707, IMG submission 59094) | Switchgrass rhizosphere bacterial communities from Rose Lake, Michigan, USA - RL3 v2 (version 2) | ecosystem: Host-associated > Plants > Roots > Rhizosphere > Soil | place: East Lansing... | reverse complement strand
CCCAACGGATAGTTCGTTGGGCAACTCCAGCAAGCCACTGCTTTCGTCGGCAAGTCCCAGCTCCTTGGCGGAGCACAACATACCGAACGACTCGACACCGCGCAGCGTGGCCTTCTTGATTTCCAAACCGCCCGGCAGCGTTGCGCCAACAGTGGCCAATGGCACCTTGATGCCGGCGCGCACATTGCTGGCGCCACAAACGATCTGGATTTCCCGCTGACCGTCGTTCACTCGACATACGGAAAGTTTTTCGGCATCAGGATGTTTAGCCGTAGCAAGTACTTCTGCGACGACGACGCCCGACATCGCCGGTGCTGCCAGCGACTCACCTTCGATCTCCAATCCCGCCATGGTCAAGGTATGCGACAGCGCCGGAATATCACTACCGATCTGTGTCCATTCGGACAACCATTGCAAACTGATTTTCATTAGTTGAACTGCCTCAGGAAGTTGAGGTCGTTCTCGAAGTAGAGGCGAATATCGGTGACCTTGTAACGCAGCATGGTAAGACGTTCAACGCCCATGCCGAATGCGTAACCCGTGTAACGCTCGGGATCGATGTTCACCGCGCGCAACACATTGGGATGAACCATGCCGCAACCGGCTACTTCCAACCAACCCGTGTGTTTGCACACACGACAACCCTTGCCACCACAGTTGACGCAGGAAATATCGACTTCAGCCGACGGTTCGGTGAAGGGAAAATAGGATGGTCGCAAACGCAGCCCAACATCGGTTTCAAAGAACGACTTCATGAAGCCATGCAGAATCGCTTTGAGATTGGCAAAGCTGATGTGTTCGTCGACAACCAAGCCTTCAACCTGATGAAACATGGGCGTATGCGTCATGTCCGAGTCGCAACGATATACACGGCCCGGCGCAATCACGCGCAACGGCGCGCCGATCTGTTGCATGGCGCGCACTTGCACCGGCGACGTATGCGTGCGCAACAGACGACCATCACCGAAGTAAAACGTGTCATGCATGGCGCGGGCTGGATGATTACCCGGAATATTCAACGCCTCGAAGTTGTGCCAGTCATCTTCGATTTCCGGTCCATCAACAATAGTGAAACCGGCAGTTTTGAAGAGCTGTTCAATACGTTGCCGCACACGAGTCACTGGATGCAAACCACCGCTGGTTTGACCGCGACCGGGCAATGTAACGTCGATGGATTCTGAAGCCAATTGTGCGGCAAGCGCGATTTGCTCCAACTGTTCGCGACGCGCATCGAGCGCAATGACCAGTTTTTCTTTTATCGCATTGATGACCGCTCCCTGTGTACGACGAGTTTCTGGGTCCATTTGCCCGAGGCTTTTCAGCTGCGCGGTGATTTCGCCTTTCTTGCCCAGCAACCGCACGCGAATGTCTTCGAGTTCGCTCAACGCATTGCATGCAGCGATCTGACCAAGCGAATTGGTAAGCAGGTTGTTGGTTTCGATTGACACGGTCATCTAAATGGCCAATGAACTATTAAAAAACACACTGTACCGCGTTCTGTGCGCGACATGTCATGCGTAGCGAAAACATCAAGCAAACCTTTGGCAACATCCACATCAGCTACTCAAGTGCATCACACCGCGCTGCTTTCGCACTTGCTAATAAGACAAAAAAGCCGCGCCACTCAAATCAAGAATGGCGCGGCTTCTGATTGCAAATGTCGTTGCAAGCTTCCCGTTTAAACGGGAAGGGACGCCTAAATCACTTTAGGCGGCGGCCGGTACAGTTGCTAAAGCTGCCTTGGCGCGTTCGACAATCGCGGCAAATGCCACGGTGTCGTGAATCGCCAGATCAGCCAGCACCTTGCGATCGATTTCCAGACCAGCGGCGTTGATGCCGGCGATCAGCTTGCTATAGGACAAACCGTAAACGCGCGCAGCGGCGTTGATACGGGTGATCCAAAGAGCGCGAAAATCGCGCTTCTTCGCGCGACGGTCACGATAGGCATATTGGCCAGCCTTGATGACCGCCTGCTTAGCAGCACGGAAAATCTTGCGACGAGCGTTGTAATAACCCTTCGCTTTCTTAAGAACTTTGTTGTGTCGGGCGCGAGCAATCACACCCCGTTTAACGCGAGCCATGTGTCACCTCCGACTTAAATGTTAGGCAGCAAAGAATCTAAACGTCCCAAGTCCTGCTTGGACACCATGCTCGGTGACCGCAGTTGACGCTTACGCTTGCTGGGCTTCTTGGTCAGGATATGACGACGATGAGACTGGGCTCGCTTGAACCCATTGGCAGTCGGGCGAAAACGCTTCGCCGCTGCCCGGTTGGTTTTCAACTTAGGCATTTAAAAAAACTCCACTACATATAGCCTGTTCAATCTGCGTTCTCGTTTGTGCCGAGAACAGCAGTTTTTAAGGCGGGACAACAGCATCAAAGCTCGCGCTTTGAACTAACCGTTGCTCACTTCTTTTTTGGCCCGATCATCATGACCATCTGACGACCTTCCATGATCGGGAACTGCTCAACTTGTCCCACTTGGGCCAGGTCTTGCTGTACTCGAGTCAGAAGTTCGCGTCCGATCTCTTGATGAGCCATTTCTCGGCCACGGAATCGTAAAACGATCTTGGCCTTGTCCCCTTCCGTTAAAAAGCGAATCAGGTTACGCAATTTCACCTGATAGTCGCCCTCTTCCGTACCGGGACGAAACTTCACTTCCTTGAGCTGAATCTGTTTCTGGTTGCGCTTCGCCGCATGCGCCTTCTTGTTCTGTTCGAACAGGAATTTGCCAAAGTCCATCACCTTGCAAACCGGCGGATCGGCAGTGGGAGAAATCTCCACCAGATCCATGCCTGCGGCCTCAGCCATCTGGAGGGCCTCGAACCGGGTCAAAACACCAGCTTGGTTGCCTTCGGCGTCAATCACTCGCAAGCGCGGCGCGGAAATTTCTTCATTACGCTTGATGCGCTTGGAGTTGGTGGTTGGAGCAGCGATGCGTCTATACCTCTAAAACAGTCCGGCCGCGGCTCGCGTTCTCTGCGGCAAGTTTCTCAGCCAACACCTCAAGGGAGATTGAACCGAGATCTTTGCCACTGCGCGTGCGCACGGCCAGCGTATTCGATCCTGCCTCGCGATCGCCGGCTACCAATAGGTACGGGACGCGCTGCAGCGTGTGGTCGCGGATCTTAAAGCCCACTGTTTCGTTCCGCAAGTCCAATTCGACGCGAAGCCCCTGATTTCTCAGCAATTCAGCGGCCTTCTCCAGATATTCGGCCTGCCCTGCGGTGATATTCATTAATACCGCCTGCACCGGAGCCAGCCACAGTGGGAAGTGACCGGCGTGTTCTTCGATCAAAATACCGATGAACCGCTCCAGTGAACCGAAGATTGCCCGATGCAACATCACCGGCACCTGCTTACTACCGTCACGCGCGACGTATTCCGCACCCAGTCTTCCCGGCATGGAGAAATCGACTTGGATGGTGCCGCATTGCCAGAAGCGGCCAATGGAATCTCGCAACGTAAATTCGATTTTCGGACCGTAGAACGCGCCCTCGCCCGGTTTTTCGCTCCATGGCAGACCGCGGGCATCAAGCGCTTCGCCGAGCGCTTTTTCGGCGCGATCCCAAACTTCATCGGACCCAATGCGTTCCTTGGGGCGAGTGGCCAGCTTGTAGATGACTTCTTTGAAGCCGAAGTCTTCATACACCTTGTGCAGCAAGTCGATGAATGCGATGGCCTCGCTTTGAATCTGTTCTTCGGTACAGAAGATATGTGCATCGTCCTGCACGAAGCCGCGCACACGCATCAGGCCATGCAGAGCACCCGACGCTTCATTGCGATGGCAGGAGCCGAATTCGGCGAGACGAAATGGCAAATCGCGATAACTCTTGATGCCCTGGTTGTATACCTGAATGTGACACGGGCAGTTCATGGGTTTGACCGCAAACAACTTCTTTTCCGATTCGGTCACGAACATGTCGGCGTGAAAATTTTGCCAGTGACCCGACTTCTCCCACAGCGAACGATCCACCAATTGCGGCGTGCGAATTTCGCGATAACCATTGCTGCGCCACAGCTCGCTCATGTACTGCGTCAATACTTGATAGATGCGCCAGCCTTTTTCATGCCAGAACACCATGCCTGGCGCTTCTTCCTGCATGTGAAATAAATCGAGCGCTTTGGCGATCTTGCGATGGTCGCGCTTCTCGGCTTCTTCAAGTCGCGTGAGATAGGCTTTGAGATCTTTGTCGTTAAGCCATGCTGTGCCGTAAATACGTTGCAGCATTTCGTTGTTGGAGTCGCCGCGCCAGTAAGCACCGGCCACCTTCATTAATTTGAACGCCTTGAGCTTGCCGGTACTCGGTACGTGTGGACCGCGACATAGATCCACCCACTCGCCCTGGCCATACAAGCTGATCGCTTCGTTGGAGGGAATGCTCGCAATGATTTCCGCCTTGTAGTGTTCGCCAAGGCTCTTAAAAAATTCAACCGCTTCATCACGCTTCATCACGCGACGATTCACCTTTTGATCAGCCTTGGCCAGCTCTGTCATGCGCTGCTCAATGGCCACCAGATCAGCCGGCGTAAACGCACGACTGTATGCGAAGTCATAATAAAAGCCGTCTTCGATAACCGGGCCAATGGTGACCTGCGCTTCGGGAAATAATTGTTTAACTGCTTGCGCCAGCAAGTGCGACGTGGAGTGACGAATGATCTCCAGCGCATCGGGATCGCGATCTGTAACGATGGATAGTTGCGCATCATTTTCAATCAGGAAGGACGTGTCGACCAGTTTGCCGTCGACCTTCCCGGCCAGTGCCGCTTTGGCAAGGCCCGCGCCGATGCTTGCAGCGACCTCTGCAACTGTGACGGCAGCGGGATAACTGCGCTGGCTACCGTCGGGCAGCGTGATGATGGGCATGAACAAAATCCTAATCAGGAAAAGCCTAAGTTGAAGAGATAATCGCTGGCCGTTAACACCAGCTGTGTTCTCTATTTCCTCAACCAATCAACACCGACGCATCGGGAAATAGTTGCCTTCAACTTTGTGACGGTGAACGACGTGCGAGCCGCAACACCATCAACTCAAGAACTGATTTGATGGTGGGCGCAACAGGGATCGAACCTGTGACCCCTACCATGTCAAGGTAGTGCTCTACCGCTGAGCTATGCGCCCTATAACTATCTGCCGGATGCGGTATGGCCTCCGACGAAGGGGCGGAAGAATAACGACCACGCTCTATTGAGGCAAGCGCAAATTGGAGTGAAGCAAGGCTGAAGATCGCCACGACTTTGCAGGATGAGCAACGGCCGATTTGCCTTCCGTTCGTCCCCAACGACTTCAATGACACGGCTAACCCCGCCCGCGATACGGCGGCACGCCTTGTTCCGGAATCCATACGCCCGCCGGTGGCTTGCCGGTTTGCCAGAACACATCGATGGGCATACCGCCGCGCGGATACCAATAGCCACCGATCCGCAGCCAGTGCGGTTGCAGCAGTTTTACCAGGCGCAGGCCGATCGACACCGTGCAGTCTTCATGAAATGCACCATGATTGCGGAACGAGCCGAGAAACAACTTGAGAGACTTGCTTTCAACCAGCCACTTGTTCGGCACATAGTCGATCATCAGTTGCGCGAAATCCGGCTGGCCGGTGATCGGGCACAGCGAAGTGAACTCGGGAGCGGTGAAGCGGGCCAGGTAGCGTTGCCCGGCGTGTGGATTGGGTACGCGTTCGAGCACGGCTGTTTCCGGCGATGACGGCAGCGCAACGGCACTGCCCAATTGCGTTAACGTCGCCAGGGGATCAGGCTTGGATTTCGGTTTCGGCATATCAGGTCACACAAAAAACTTGACCTTGCCATAATGCCACGGTTTTCATCCACCACTGGTGTTTGGGGCCAGTACTCAAGTCGTTCAACACATGCCCGAAATCAAGGCTGCAGAAATGGAACTATCGGAAGCCACTCAGCAAATCGGTGTCCTTGAACAGCAAGTGCAACACTTGCAACAGCAGCAGGAAGTGTTGCTGTACACCTTGTCGCATGATCTGCGCACGCCGGTCATGACCATCCTCGGTTTCACCGACATGTTGCTGGCCGATTTGAAAGACACTTCCGAAGACCAGATGGCTCGTCAATATCTGGAACACATTCGTAATAGCGCCAGTCGTCAGGCAACGTTGATCGAGTGTTTGTTGAAGTTATCGCGATTGTCGCGGCAACTGATGCATCCTGAGTCGGTGGATCTGACGCGCATTGCGTTCGACTATTGGCAAGACCGCCCCGACGTCTCCGAGATCAGACGCATTGCGGTGAAATTCACGCCAACGCCACCGGCCCACGGCGATCGACAGATGCTGACCACGGTCATGCAGGCACTACTCGATAACGCGGTGAAGTTCACCAGCAAAGTGCCCGCCGCGGAAATTGTTTTCGGCGCCGAACAAACCGATCAAGGCACCACTTATTACATACGCGACAGCGGCGTTGGCTTTAACTCTGAACGAGCTGAACGCCTGTTCCAGCCGTTTCGTCGGCTGCATTCGAGCAAGGATTACGATGGCCTGGGGATGGGTCTCGCAACCTGCGCCACGGTGATTCACCGACATCATGGTCGATTGTGGGCAGATAGTTCGATCGATCGCGGCACCACCATGCGTTTTACGCTTGGCAACGTGTGATGTCCGGGCCGCTGGACAAATTAATGTTTAGCGAAGGTGTTACCTACTCCGTTCGTCCTGCGACCGCCATGGATGGCGGAAACACCGGAAACTCAGGAGCAGTTTTCAGTGCGACCGCCATGGATGGTGGAAACACTGGAAACGCAGGAGCAGTTTTCAGTGCGCTTGTCGAAGGGCTTATGTGTTCCGTTCGTCCTGAGCTTGTCGAAGGATGCTTCGATAAACAACGTTGCCTCTCCTCAATAAGCCGCCAACACAACGCGCACAAAAGCGTTGGTCAGATCGTCACTGCCCATGTCATCGGTTGAATCGCAAGCGCTGTATCTGAGCTTGAATGTGGCGGCGCGCAGTGTGTTGTTCACCCTGCCCATAGCCATCGCCATTGCCTGGTTGCTGACACGTCGACGTTTCATCGGCCGTATGTTGATCGATGCAGTCGTGCATCTACCGTTGGTGCTGCCGCCTGTCGTGATTGGTTATTTATTGTTGCTGCTGTTCGGCACGCGCGGTGCTATCGGCAGTTGGTTGTTGCACACCTTCGATATTCGTCTGGCATTTACGCGTTCTGGTGCAGCGTTGGCCACGGCTGTCATGACCTTGCCACTCATGGTGCGCGCCATGCGCATTGCGCTGGAACATGTCGATCCGGGACTGGAAGAAGCCGCACGCACGCTTGGCGCAAGGGCATGGGATCGTTTCTTCACCATCACCCTACCCTTGATGGCGCCGGGCATTCTTGCCGGGGCGATTACCGCTTTTTCTGCAGGACTGGGCGAATTCGGCGCAGTGATTACCTTCGTCGGCAACGTGCCGGGTGAAACTCAAACACTGCCGCTGGCGTTGTATTCGGCGCTGCAATCGCCTAATGGCGATGTGCTCGCGGCACGCCTGGCAACGCTGTCGCTGTCGTTGGGCTTGTGTGGACTGCTGCTATCGGAGTGCTTGGCCCGCTACCTGCGTCGTAAGCTGGGTCAGCCGAGCGCCACATGACTCGATTGACCATCGATGTCCGCAAGCAACGCGGATCATTTCAATTGCACCTGCAAGCCAGCCTCAGCGATGGTGGCGTGATAGCGTTATTCGGTCGCTCCGGCTGCGGCAAAACCACCGCCGTGAACCTCATTGCAGGCTTGCTCGCGCCGGACAGCGGTCGTATTCAATTCGATGACACCGTGTGGTTCGATAGCGAGGCAGGTATCAATGTGCCTGCAGAACAACGCGGCATTGGTTACGTGTTTCAGAACGCGCGATTGTTTCCCCACTACTCCGTGATCGGCAATCTGCGCTATGGCCTGCAACGCAGCCGTGCCGACGTGCGTATTCCATTCGATCAGATCGTCGCTCTATTAGGACTTGAGTCGCTACTCAATCGACAACCGCGCCAACTATCCGGCGGTGAACAACAACGCGTCGCATTAGGACGCGCGTTGCTATCGCAACCGCGCCTGTTGTTGCTCGATGAGCCACTGGCCTCACTGGATCAAGCACGCCGCGATGAAGTGCTGCCCTATCTCGAACGCATTCGCGATGTGCTGCATATCCCGATGATTTACGTCAGTCATCAATTCGAAGAAGTGATTCGACTGGCTTCCGAAGTGGTGCTGCTTGAACAAGGCCAGATAGTCGCTCAAGGCGCATTAACCGATGTCAGCCTGAAACCCGAGTTGCGTACGATCATCGGTGCCGAGGCCATCGGTGCAGTAGTACGCGCCACCGTATACAGCATCGACGGCGACACTGGCTTGGCACAGCTACGACTCGGCAGCGGCCATTTGAATGTAGAGGCACAAGGCTTAACAGTAGGACAGCAAGTACGCCTGCAATTGTTGGCGCGCGATTTGATCCTGGCGCTAGAAGCGCCGCGTTACCTGAGTGTGCGTAACATGCTTAAAGGCATAGTCACCGAAGTACGCATTGATGATGCGCAAGCCGCATTAGTTATCGTAGATGTAGGCGGCGTGTTGTTGATGGCCCGGGTTACCAGCTCTGCAGCCCGCGATATGCAACTGCGCAAAGGGGTGATGCTATGGGTGCTGGTCAAGGCTGTTACGCTGCGGGGGCATGTTTATGCCGGTGCGCAAAAGCAGATTGGACCGCTTTGACATTGCAATCTGTTTAAGTCCTCAAGCTGTAACAGCTTTTTCAAGCTCTTCAATGGCCGTCCACTGCATACAACCTGATGGTGGCGTCTTACTAAAATCCACCAAACACTCAAGCAATTGAGCAATAGACTCTTGCAGCTCAGTGTTGCTGCTCAATAATTTTGCCACGTTGTAGGGTTTGTCCCCATCGAGCGCGACCCCGCAATATGCCTCTTCAAAATTTGGCAACGAAGCAAGCACTCGAACAGTCTTCGGCGAGAATGCGACTTGCATTCGGATACTTTCGTTGTGAGCCCACGCAGGATTCTTTGCGGTCTGTCCATTTTTTCGCACGTATATGGGTCGATCACTATCGTGCAAGACTGCGTATGGCGCTCCAAACTGATTGAGAATCTTGCAAAGCGAAATAATGGTGGCTTTGCCTCGTGCTCGAATAATATGAACGTCTCTGAATCGTTCTGGAAACAGCGCCATCACCTGCCTGAAAGCACTATATTCCGTGTCGCCCTCGACCACGATTGTTCGGCCCCCGAAGAAGAATTCCGCGACATAAGGATCACAAGCATTTAAAAGCTTCAGGCATTCGCGATCACCCTCATCGAATTTTGCATTTGATGGCCGATAGATTGTTGTTCCCGTCACACGACCTTCCGATGATCTTGTTACACGGACAATAGAAGTGTGGTCACGTGAAAAATCAATGAAGCAAGGAGAATGCGTCGTGAGTACTATCTGCCAATTACCAGTCAAACCCGGTAACGAATAAAGAAGCTCACATGCTTCTCGAATAGCAATGGGATGTAGACAAATCTCTGGTTCGTCCAATAAAAGAACATGAGGACGTTGATTTTGAGCATTCTTTCCGGTTTCAGCTAAGAGTCGAATAGCCGTCCACATGAGAGTTCTTCGCGCACCACTTCCCTGATTGCCGATGTCACTTAGATATCCGCCATCCGGCCCCATAAGAAGTTGAGGATTCGCCTTGAACAAAGAAATAGCCTTGTCGAGATCGTCCTCAGGTTTGGCATCCAGTATTACTTTATGCCCTGGGAATACGCGGCCAATGTAGCCATTCAGGTTAGATTGGATCTCATTAATTTGGTGTTCGCTCTCCGCAACAATTTGTCGCTGAAGGCGGGCAATTTCACTAAGCAATTTAGAGAAGTCCGATTCGGGATTTGCTTTTCCCGCTTGATGAATCTTTACTCGATCATTAATTGCCATCATCAAAAGGTCGATAATCTTTTTCGCCTGTTCATCCGGAGAATCAAAGGCATCTACTCGATGCGTTTGCGGACGACGTGTGTTTGCAAAAGTGGCCGCACCCCACGGTACTTTTTCTGAATCTTCGTCGTTAGCCCAGCGATTCAATGAAACATTAAAACCGCGTCTAATGGGCGTGCCCGGACTGGTCCATGTCCAGCGTTCCTTCACAAGTTTCTCGCCAGACGATGTGGTGCCTATCCACTCTTCGCCCGGTCCATTGTCATAAACGATTGTGTGAAGTTCGATCTGTGGAAGATTATTTTCGTCTATTTTGCCATTGGGAAAGTCATGGAGTTCGAGTTTGCCCTCCTTCGAGCCGTCGGCCATCACGATCTCGTAAGCTTTTAGAATAGAACTCTTACCAACATTGTTAGGCCCCACCAATACAACAATGTCGTCAAGATCAATCGATACACCTTCAGGGCCTATGGATCGAAAATTTCGAACAAGTAGTTTTACAAGTCTTGGTCTTGGTCCGGCTGATGTGGCGACAGTTATATCGGCGGATTTTTTCTTTGCGCCAGCCATACATCACTCCCTACGTCCATATGTACGGTGTTCTTAGAGCAACGCCAAACTAAAGTCTGGCGGAAGCGGTGAGATTCGAACTCACGGAGGGCGTAAACCCTCGCCAGTTTTCAAGACTGGTGCCTTAAACCACTCGGCCACACTTCCGTACGTCGTCGCTTTAATCATCTAGCAGTTCGCTTGCGCAAACTGCATCTCGCCAGTTCTGCTCGGCACATCGTGTGCCTCGGCCTACGGCCCAGCGCAAGCGCTGTCTCAAATCGCTCCCAGCGATTTGATCAAGACTGGTGCCCTAAACCACTCGGCCACGCTTCCGTTACATCGTCTTTGCATCGGCACCTGGAACGGTTGGCCGACGGGCGCGCATTGTACACGGATATTTTGTAGCGTCACCGCCCTGTCGCGGTGCTCAAACTCTTGATTTT
>Ga0065707_10082997_pt1 | contig 10960 bp, 11 predicted proteins | sample SwiRhicommuniRL3_FD_59094 | JGI IMG/M metagenome (GOLD analysis project Ga0065707, IMG submission 59094) | Switchgrass rhizosphere bacterial communities from Rose Lake, Michigan, USA - RL3 v2 (version 2) | ecosystem: Host-associated > Plants > Roots > Rhizosphere > Soil | place: East Lansing... | reverse complement strand
CGCCAAGACGCTGGCGGGCACTATTGTGAGCTGGAACGCCGCTGCAGAAACTTTGTTCGGTTACACCGAGCAGGAAGCATTGGGTCACTCGATTTCATTCATCGTGCCGCCCGAACTGGTCGGCGAAGAAGCCGCCATTCTTGATCGCCTGGCGCAAGGTCAACGCGTACAGGATCTGCATACTCATCGCATGAACAAGGGCGGTCATCGCATCGCCGTTACCATGACGATTTCGCCGCTGCGCGATCGCGACGGCCAAGTGATTGGTGCGTCGACCATTGTGCGCGAGCGGGCAAGCATTGCCGACAATCAACCCGACTTGCTGCGCCTCGCTTATCAAGATCCGCTGACTTCAGTATCGAACCGCACGCACCTGCTGGATCGACTGGAACAAGCAATGCGGCGTAATGAACGTTCGCATCATTTCGGCGCCGTGCTGTTTATCGATCTGGATAATTTCAAGCAAGTCAACGACAGCGCTAGCCATGCGGCCGGCGATTGCGTATTAATAAAGTGCGCACGACGCATGCAGTCGGTGTTGCGCGAATACGATACGGTGGCGCGCTGGGGCGGCGATGAATTCGTTGCGTTGATCGATGAACTCGATACCGACTTCAACACCTCAACCGAGAAAGCACGCAGCATCGCCCACAAGCTGCTGGATATTTTGCGTAAGCCTTACACGTACAAAAGCCAGAACTTTATCTGCAATCCCAGCATCGGCGTCGCCTGCTTTCGTGGCGTGGTTCAGCCCATTCAACGCGTCATCGATGCAGCCGATCAGGCGATGTATCAAGCGAAGCTGGCGGGCAAGAACGATGTCCATGTCGACCATCGCAACGTGAACGATGCGGTACAGGGTCAAACCAGCGCAACGGCGGCTGCCTGAATAGCTATACATGCCGCTTAGATCAACGGCCGCCGACGCAGCGGCGCCGCATAATAATCCGCCAAACGATGCAGCACGTCGGGCTTGAGCAAACGCAAGCGATTACCGGCGATCTCGTGCATGCCCATGTCGGCGAGCTTGCGCAAGGTCTTGTTGGTATGCACCAGCGATAGTCCCAATGCATCCGCCATGTGTTGTTGATTGACGGGGAACGGAATCCAGCCATCAGCCTGCTTCATTCCCACTTGTTCGGCGCGCTTATACAAATGCACCAACAACATGGCGATGCGTTGTTGCGCGGTGCGCTGACCTACCGATACCAGATTCTCATCGACGATCAATTCTTCATGCGCCACCAGCCAGGTGACGTCATAACCGAGTTGCGGATGCTGTCTATAAAGGTCCCAGAGACGGTCCGATGAAAATGCGCACATCCGCGCCGGCGTGAGCAGCTCAATGCCATAGGGTGAGCCATTGCTCAACTGCTCCTGCAGTCCAAACAAATCACCTGGAAACAGGAAATTGAGGATTTGTCTATTACCGTTGCTCAACGTGTGAAAACGAAATGCCCAACCAGATAGCAAGGTATGCAGTTGACCGATCGTTTCACCTTCGCGCAAGACGATGTCGCCCGCGTTGCCCCATACCTCGCGCTTCTTGAAGCTTTGAATGAAGTCCAGTTGCTGCGGCGTGACCTCGGCAAACGCGCCGCTGGTGCGCAGTGGACAGTGATAACAAAGTGTCTGCGACGGACTGACTATAGCGTTCATTGTTGTTTGCTTCCTTGGTATGTCTTTTTTTATATCGAATGGCGGACCAGCTATTTATGCTTAGAACACACACGGAGATTACACGGCATTGCTATATGAATTGCTTTACACCAGCGCACTCGCAGATAGCGCTCACCCCAATTGCGCAGTGGACATTGTCAGAACGGCGCGTCATCGCAATGCAGACCTTGACGTTACCGGCGTACTGATATTCGATGGCGCTCACTTCTGCCAATACCTCGAAGGTCCGCAAGCATCGGTATTGCAAGTGGTGAAACGCATCGCGGCGGATCATAGACATATAAATTTTATTATCAGGAACCAGGGAGAATTTGACTCTGAACGCCGTTTCGCCGGCAGTGCCTTGGCTTACGTGGTAGACGACCAAGGCGGCATCATCGACAAAGTCATTGCTGCAGAAGCTCACCAAGCGGTGGTGGCATTGCTGCAACATTTACCGAAGCTGGATGCGCCTTAGTAAGCCTCGCAAGTGAGCATGCGTTTGCGCCGCACCGATGACCCGTGCAAACAGGTCATCAGTGCTGCGGCAAATTGAGTTACCGCGATAAATTAATTTCTGCCGACCTTGATGCCGTTTTCAACTTTCACGACACCGTTCACGCTTTGTGCGATGGATTCAGCAGCTTGCTTTTCATTGGCACTGGCGACGAAGCCGCCTAACGTCACGACACCTTTATAGGTTTTGACTTCGATCTGATGCGCCTTGGTACGGCTATCGGCAATCAATGCCGTCTTCACTTTGCCGGTGATCGCGCTGTCATCGATTGCGGCGCCCGCAGTGCGCTCACCCGCCTTCACTTCCAGATTGTTGTCTACGCTCACCACACCAGGCACTGAGGCAGCAGCGGTCTCCGCAGCCTGCTTGGCAGCCAGCGTGTCGACAAAGCCATTTAGTTGCACAACGCCAGCCTTCGTCTCGACATTGATCTGCCGCGCCTTGGTCGCGGGATTTTCAATCAAGGTGGACTTCACCTTTGCGGTCAACGTTGCATCGTCAACTGCAGTGCCCATCGACTCCGCCCAACTGGAGCCGGTAACCAGCACCAGCGCAATACACGAACCCAACATGGCGTTCTTGATGTTTTTCATTTTGCATCTCCTGTTCGAACTGTGAGTTGAAATCAACGATTCGCCATCGACCACTTCAATAAGCAGGCAATGACCATTGCCATTCAATGTTGTCAGGGTATGCCGATGTCCATGTCCGGCTTATCAGCCCTGCACTTCAAGGCATGTCAGCCAGAGATGACAGTCCGACCTCACTGAATGCGTCATTGCCTGAGCAGCCAAAGAAAAAGCATGGCCGAAGCCATGCTTTGAATGAATGCCAACAGCATGCTGTCAGCGAAGCGCTCGATTACATCTTGGTGGATTGTTTTGCTTGCCACTCGGAAATATTTCGTTCGGCCTCTTCCTTCGATAAGCCATACGCTTCCTGCAAACGGCCTGACAGAATTTCGGTATTGCCTTCGATCTGATCGAGGTCATCATCAGTGAGTTTTCCCCACTGCTGTTTGACCTTGCCCTTAAGCTGTTTCCAGTTACCTTCAATTCGATCTTTGTTCATACAATCTCCGCATGCACATGCTTGTAGATGTTACTGTCAGCGGCAACGTTCACTTCTTAGCTGACGCGCCGGTGCGGGAAAAGTATTTCCTCACGCGTAAATCAGAAACCATGCAACAGCGTTTCTACCTGTGAGACTTATCCGACCTTATCTCTACGCAATTGCATCATGAAATTCTGCTCGGGCCGCATATCGCCGCGGCGCAAACCATGCAGCGCCTATCGATTCGATTGCTAATACCTATTTGAGAGATTTGCAGCGTCTCGCCACACTGCATCGCAGTTAGATGCAAACCCGGCAACCTGTGGAGATCACGAACATGTCCGAATCCAAGTGCCCGTTCGCGGGCGATGCACGCAAGCGCACCACCATCGCCGCTGCGTCGAATACCGCGTGGTGGCCGGATCAACTCAAATTGAATCTGCTGCATCAGCACTCGACCAAAGCCGATCCCATGCTGGGCAGTGACGGCCAAGCCTTCAATTACGTCGAAGCGTTCAACAGCCTCGATCTGGCTGCAGTTAAAAAAGATCTGTTGGCGTTGATGACCGACTCGCAAGACTGGTGGCCGGCCGACTTCGGTCATTACGGACCGTTGTTCATTCGCATGGCCTGGCATAGCGCCGGTACGTATCGCACTGGCGACGGTCGCGGCGGTGCAGGCGCCGGTCAACAACGCTTCGCACCACTGAATAGCTGGCCCGACAATGTGAATCTCGATAAAGCGCGTCGCTTGCTGTGGCCCATCAAACAAAAGTATGGCCGCAAGATTTCCTGGGCGGACTTGATGATTCTCACGGGCAACGTGGCGCTGGAGTCGATGGGCTTCAAGACCTTTGGTTTTGCCGGCGGCCGCGCCGACGTGTGGGAGCCGGAAGAAGACGTGTACTGGGGCGCTGAAACCAAGTGGCTGGACGATCAGCGTTACAGCGGCGATCGTCAGTTGGAAGAGCCACTCGCTGCAGTGCAAATGGGTTTGATCTATGTGAACCCTGAGGGTCCCAACGGCAATCCCGATCCACTCGCTGCGGCACGCGACATTCGCGAAACCTTTGCACGCATGGCAATGAACGATGAAGAAACCGTGGCATTGATTGCCGGCGGTCATACCTTCGGCAAAGCGCATGGCGCCGGCGATGCCAAACATGTCGGCCCGCAACCCGAAGGCGAAGCCATCGAAGCGCAAGGCTTCGGTTGGCATAACAGTTATGGCTCGGGCAAGGGCAGCGACACGATCAGCAGCGGTCTGGAAGTAACCTGGACCACCACACCCACACAATGGAGCAACAACTTTTTCGAAAACTTGTTTGGCTTCGACTGGGAGTTGACCAAGAGTCCCGCAGGCGCACATCAATGGCGACCGAAGAACGGCGCGGGCGCAGGCTTGATCCCCGATGCACACGACGCTGCGAAGCGGCATGCACCGGCGATGTTGACCACCGATCTAGCGCTGCGCCTCGATCCGGCTTACGAAAAAATTTCGCGGCGCTTTCTGGAGCATCCCGATCAATTCGCCGATGCCTTCGCACGTGCGTGGTTCAAGCTTACGCATCGCGACATGGGACCCCGCGCGCGTTATCTCGGTCCCGAAGTGCCTGCTGAAGAGTTGATCTGGCAAGACCCGATTCCCGCCGTAAATCATGCCTTGATCGATGCGCAGGACATCGCCGCACTGAAGTCAAAGTTGCTTGCGTCAGGTTTATCCATCGCGCAACTGGTGAACACCGCGTGGGCCTCTGCAGCGACCTTCCGCGGCAGCGACAAACGTGGTGGCGCCAATGGTGCACGCATTCGTCTCGCACCACAGAAAGATTGGGCAGTGAATCAACCTGCTGAACTCGTCAACATTCTGCAAAAGCTCGCAGCCGTGCAAACAAACTTCAACAACACGGCAAGCGGCGGCAAGCAAGTTTCGCTGGCCGACCTGATTGTGCTCGGTGGTTGCGCAGCGGTGGAAGCTGCTGCGAAGAAAGCGGGTCAGGATGTCACAGTGCCATTCAAACCGGGCCGCATGGATGCATCGCAAGCACAGACCGATGTGGCATCGTTTGCCGTGCTGGAACCCGTCGCTGATGGTTTTCGCAACTTCGTCAAACCGGGCCTCGAAGCTTCCGCTGCCGAGTGGTTGTTGGACAAGGCGCAGCTACTGAAATTAAGCGCGCCAGAATTAACCGTGTTGATTGGCGGCTTGCGCGCCTTGAATGCAAACGTTGGCCAGTCGCAGCATGGCGTATTCACCAAGCGACCCGAAACATTGAGCAATGATTTCTTCGTCCACCTGCTCGACATGAGCACGCGCTGGCAGAAGTCGGCGACCACTGGCGTGCTGGAGGGCTTGGACCGCAAGACCGGCGCAGTGAAATGGACCGGCACCGTGGTGGATCTGGTGTTCGGCTCCAACGCGCAACTGCGCGCCATCGCCGAGGTCTACGCTAGCAGCGACGCGCAACAGAAGTTCGTGAATGACTTCGTTGCTGCCTGGAACAAGGTGATGAATCTGGACCGGTTTGATTAACAAGCCTTGCTATCTTGCTCTGCTCCTCTCTCCCGGAGCCATGAGAGAGGAGCCCTTAACCACGAACGGCACTAAGTTAAGCACATAAAACTGCCATTCCGTCATTCCCGCATAAGCGGGAATCCAGTCAACGTCGTGTCGCGAAGCGACTCAAAAACAACTGGATCCCCGTTTACGCGGGGATGACGAGGCTTAACTTAGTACCATTTGCCCTTAACCACCACATCCGCATCCTTTGCATCAACACACGTTACTCGCTGCAAATTCATTTCCCATCACCGCATCAAGTAACATTGCCGCCTTCATTTGCGAACATCGAGCGATGGCGTGGCGTCATTCCTGTTATTGATTGTGTGTCTCGGGCTGGGCGTGCTGGTTGCACGCGTAGGCCATCCACCCGAAGACTTGGCGAGACATCTCAACTGGTGGGTGTTGTACATCGCCTTCCCGGCGCTGGTGCTGCACTACATTCCGCACCTGCAGTTCAATATGTCGCTGTGGTTTTTGTTTGTCGGTCTGTGGCTGACCTTTGCCGCATGGTGGTGGTTGGGACATCAACTGGGTACGCGCCTTGGTTGGTCACGCGGCACCATCGGTGCAGTGGTGCTGACCGGAGGATTGAGCAACACCTCCTTCGTCGGCTTCGCGCTGATCGAAGCGCTGCGCGGCAAGGATGCACTCAGTTACGCAACCATTGCTGATCAACTCGGCTCATTTCTAATGCTGACCATCGGTGGCGCGTTGGTGGTGGCCATGTATACCGGCGGCAAAACCAGCGGCCGCAGCATCGCGCGCAAGATTGTGTTGTTTCCACCCTTCCTCGCCTTGCTGCTTGGTTTTGTGGTGGCCGCCACACCGGGCTGGCCAACTGCCATTGAAGACGTGCTGGCGCGCATTGGCAGCACGCTGGTGCCGCTGGCGTTGTTTTCGGTGGGACTGCAGTTGCGTGTGAACTTATCGGCACATCACATCGCACCGATGCTCGCCTGCTTGAGTTGGAAGCTGGGCATCGCGCCGGCCTTGATACTGGGTATCGGCAGCGCGCTGCATATTCAGCCGGCTATGCTCGCCATCGCGGTACTGCAGAACGCGATGGCACCGATGATCACCGGCGCGATTCTCGCCGAGCAGAACGATCTCGATCCGCCACTGGCCAACATGATGGTGGGCATCGGCATTCTCGCGTCGTTCATCACCGTGCCGTTGTGGAACCTCTTGGTCTGAAACAGCGTCGAAGCAGGCATACGAAGTGACGCATAACCGCCACACCTTTCCACCGCACAAGGCCGCTTTAATGGAGAACATCATGCATTCACACCACGCGTTCATTGCCATGACATTGAGCCTGATGGTCGCCGTCACGGCATTAGCCGAAGAAAACACCTTGAAACAAGGCGCGAAACAAGTCGGCCGGGAGACCGGTGAAGTCGTACACAAAGTCGGCGAAGGCAGTAAGGAAGCCGGTAAGAAAGTCGCCGAAACCGCACGCGATGTAGGCCATGCCACGCGCGATGCCGCTAAAGAAGTCGGCGAAAAAGTCGCCGACACGGCGGTTGAAGTCGGCCATGCCACTCGCGATGGCGCGAAGCAATTCGGTAAAGCAGTCAAAGGCGAAGGCAGCAGCAAAGCCAGCAGCAACTCAGCTCACAAGGCACAGTAACCATGCATATCAAAACTGCTGGTATCAGCGTGTTGTTGGGCGCCTGCCTGCTCAGCTCAGCAACACACGCCAAAGGTCTTGAAGATCTCGTGCTATTCAAAGCCGGCAATCTGGGGCAGGGCCTGTGGCATGTGGATTTGCTGAACAGCAGCGACGCCACACTGACACAAGGCGCTGCTGCGCTGGGCAAGATGAGCATCTGCGCCGATATCGCCAAACAGATGGCGCAGAACTCGCAACTGGATGAACAGAGCTGCAAGCCCAAGGTGCTGCGCAATACCAAGGACGCCGCCGAAGTAGATGTCACCTGCGACAACGGCACACACAGCCATGTCGTGATCACCCGCGAAGGCGAACAAACTTATTTGCTGGATTCGCAATTAACGCATGACGGTACCACCCGCGCGATCAAGGCGCGTTACACCTACGAAGGCGCATGCAAGAACGATTCGGTTATCCAACTGGATAAAAACAGCGCCGCATGCAAAGCCCTGTCATCCACCGATGCCAGCCGCATCGCCGCACTGTGCGCCAACGCACCGGCCCAATACCGCGCGCAATGCGAGCAACAGGCCAAGCAGATGGGGAATATTTGTCAGTGATGGGGTGGGGGAAGATTTATTAAGGGTCTGATTATTTCGCCCCGTTCGCGTTGAGCCTGTCGAAACGTTCTTAATTTTATTGAAGAATCCTTCGACACGCTACGCTGCTCAGGACGAACGGAGTTAACTTCCTAAGACCAGAGCCACAAAGCAAGACGCTTCGACCAATAGCGGCCATTCACAACAACAAAAGCAGACATCAACGTTGAAGGTAAGGGACTGCGGCGCGGAAGAGACCTATCGGAGAAGCCACGCCGGTTCCGCAGTCCTCCTGGCCGAAAAGTTAGATTTCATACTTTATCGACCGGTGATTTATCAACCAAACCGTAAGTGTCCGGGAAATCAAAGTCCGTAAAGTCATCTGTTTTAAACCGGCGAACAAGATAAGGCCGAGTTTTCGCTTTGACCGCCGCAAGTTTTTCAAACGCGCGCTTAAGGGACAAGATACAGCCGTTGGTTGAGTTCACGATTGCGCCGAATATATGTACTCCCATAGCGTCTTGAATTTGAGATTCCGATAACAACGAACCACTTTTTATCCCGCTAGCGGCCAAAGCGGGTTGAACCTTTTCAAGATGCAAAGCGGAACGTAGGTTCCATTGGTTTAGCGCCTCAATGTAATTTTCTTGTGCAATATAAAACTCATAGAGTATTGCTCTGCCTTCTCTCGTATCTAGGAGAAGCGATAGCTCTGGCAATTCAAGAACGTTCTTTTTGGTATCGAAGTGAGGAAAGGCTGGGATTGAAATGAAACGCCCTGGATTATTTAATTGATCATGCACGTAATCTCGCTGAATAAGGACGATGGTATTGATCTGCTGGAGCAGCGAGAACATTAGGCGGTGCGCGGCGGTCAAAGCGCTTTTATGCTCTAGGGAACGCTGAAATTTTCTTTGGAGCACATAAGCAAGCATCGCCCCGATTAAGGCGCCAATCAGCGTCGAGAAACCATTGACTAATGCATCAGGCGTAAATGGCTTTATGGCATTAGCAAAATCTGGTTGCGGTGAAATGGCTATTACCTCAGTTATCGGTTTGGGTGGAGCAATTGGCGACACAGGTGCAGCCTGTGACGCGGGCGCAGATTCCTGTACAGACGGATTTGGAGTTCCGCTCGATGTCGCAGAAGGGGCTGCAGTATTAGGTTGGGGCGCGGCATTCATGAGATCTAACGAGACCGTAGAAAAAGTCGAAAATGAGCCGGCAGTTCAACTCGCGAAATTTCTCGACAAAACCTCAAATGCATATGTGACCTCCGTTTTGAATGCCGCTCGTCATCTGTAAGCATTTCCTCGCCGCGCAATGAGAATGAGATCCTCCGTTGATTTCGACGCATTTTTTGGACTTGCAATCAGTTCCATGAAATCAATTCTGTACCCAGCCCGCTCTACCATTGAAAACACCTTATCAACGCTTCGATATTCGAGGTAGACCCGATCTCCACCATTAGATGTTTCAAACCCCGAGCAACTTTGTTCACCCGTAATCGTTGACAGATACAGTACGGCCGAATCAGTCAACGTTGCGTTTAGCGAAGCGAAAAACTGATTCGCATCGGCGTCAGTCAGGTAACTCAAGCCAAAGGCAAAAGCCGATGCATCGAATTCCCCATTAAGTTCGCCGAGATGCCGACAGTCTTTAACCAAGAATTCTGCGCTTGGGACTCTCCGCCTGGCCTGTTTAACCATTCCTTCCGCGAGATCGACACCGACCAACTTAAGGTCCGGTCTAGCCTTCGCTAGGTATGCTGAGACATTGCCAGGTCCGCACGCCACATCAAGGACTCGCGCGCCCTCTGACTCGATTTGTTTAGCGAATTTCTCAAGATACGAGTCATATATGTCCAGGTGAAAGTACTTCTCGGCATAGCGGTCAGCCAGCCTGTCGAATGTTGCAACGGATACCAGGCAGAAATCGTCGTTTTGCATTGATGGACCAACAGCTAATCACCGAACTAATGTCTGGACATTCCCAATAACGATGACAGATTTCGCCGCGCATACGTTTTTGTTCTCATAGTCAGTCCATTCGAAGTTGCCGTTTTACCACGGCTAATATAACCGGACCACGACATCGCTGTAACGACCCAACACCACCTATATAACTTGCCAGCACAACACAAATAGTTTCGCGTAAGCTGCGCATTCATTTCGCGCCATTAAACCGCTTCGATGCACTCATCCTCTTCCGTCACTCACAACCCTTCAACGCCCGCTGATCCGGCGCTTGAGTTACTTCGCAATACCTTTGGCCATGCGGCATTTCGTGGCGCGCAACGCGAGATCGTTACGCATGTCACCAACGGCGGTGATGCGCTGGTGTTGATGCCCACCGGTGGCGGCAAATCGTTGTGTTATCAAGTGCCGGCTTTATTGCGCTCGGGCACGGCCGTGGTCGTCTCGCCGTTGATTGCGTTGATGCAGGATCAGGTTGCTGCGCTCACGCAGTTGGGCATTCGTGCCGCCTTTCTCAATTCATCGCTGGATGCACAACAAGCTGTCGCCACCGAACGCGCTTTCAGCAAGGGCGAACTCGATTTGCTGTACATCGCACCGGAGCGACTGGCAACGTCGCGTTGCCTAGAATTATTAAGCCGCGGCTCGATTGCGTTGTTCGCCATCGATGAAGCGCATTGCGTATCGCAATGGGGTCATGATTTTCGCCCTGAATATCTGCAGCTCTCGGTGTTGCACGAGCGATTCCCTGCGGTGCCGCGCATTGCCTTGACGGCCACTGCCGATCCGCAGACGCGCGCCGAAATCATCACGCGCCTCAAGCTCGATGAAGCGAAAATCTTCGTGTCGAGTTTCGACCGACCCAACATTCGCTACACCATTGTCGACAAGGACGACGCGCGCAATCAATTGCTGCGCTTCATTCGCGCGCATCACGAGGGTGATGCCGGCATTGTGTACTGCCTGTCGCGCAAGCGCGTG
>Ga0065707_10082994_pt1 | contig 10970 bp, 12 predicted proteins | sample SwiRhicommuniRL3_FD_59094 | JGI IMG/M metagenome (GOLD analysis project Ga0065707, IMG submission 59094) | Switchgrass rhizosphere bacterial communities from Rose Lake, Michigan, USA - RL3 v2 (version 2) | ecosystem: Host-associated > Plants > Roots > Rhizosphere > Soil | place: East Lansing... | reverse complement strand
GCCAGCAGCTGCAGCATGCGGTAGCCGAGGGCCTGGCGCGTCAGTTCGAAGGCGCGGCGCTTGCCGTCGTCGCCACCCTCGGCGTTGGACGGGTCCGGGTAGCCCCAGTGCACTTTGACAGGCTGGCCTGCGGTGCCACCGAAGAACACGGGACACTGTTCCGCGGCAGCGCTGTCGCACACCGTGATGACGATGGACAGCGGCGGCGCGCCATCGCGGCTGAACTCGTCCCAGCTCTTGCTGCGGTAGGCACTCGTATCGACGCCGGCGTTGTTGAGCGCTTCGATGGCGAACGGACTGATCCGCCCGCTCGGCGCGCTGCCGGCGCTGTGCGCCTTGACATCGCGACCGAGTTTGCGCGCCCAGTGATCGAGCATGCCTTCGGCCAGCACGCTGCGGGCCGAGTTATGGGTGCAGAGGATGAGGACGTGGGTGGTCATTGAAACGTCGGGTACGCGGGTGGGCGCGCTGGATTCAGTCGCCGGCCCCGCCGAACTGGTTGAGCTCACGCTGCGGCGACATCCCGGCCAGCGACTGGATCGGCAGGGCGAGCATCAACTCGATGCGCCGCTTGAGCGGCGTCCATGAAGACCTTGGCCTTCTGCTCGTCGCTGCCTTCGACGGCAGCGGGGTCGGGCACGCCCCAGTGCGCAGTCATTGGCTGGCCCGACCATACAGGGCAGACCTCGCAGGCAACGTTGTCGCACACCGTGAAGACGAAGTCGAGCGCAGGCGCCTGAGGGCGGGCGAATTCGTCCCAACTCTTACTGCGGAATCCATCGCTGGGAATGCGCAGCGGGTGCAGCGCCGACAGCGCCAACGGATTGACGCCCCCCTTTGGGTGGCTACCTGCCGCTCTCGACTCGGATTGGCTGCGCGTCAAAGAGCTTTGAGTAGAAGGTGATGCTCGCCTGCAGGTTCTCGACGTGGGCGTGCACACGGAATCGCTTCATCGAATACTCCCATCGGGTTGTTGCGTCAGCGCCCGCAACTCGCGTCGGCGGTCTCAATGCCGCAGGCTGCGCCATGGCAGCAGTTCTCGGTGAGGTAGCCGAGCAGTGCGTTTATCCGGTCGTAGGCAGCGCGGTAGATGATGTTCCGGCTGGAGCGCTCCTGCGTGACCAGCCCGGCATGGGTCAACTCCTTCAGGTGGAAGGACAGCGTGTTGGGTGGAATGCCGAGGCCTTCCGCCATCGTTCTTGGCGTCAGGCCATTCCTGCCGCTGACCACGAGTGCGCGGAAGACCTGCGGGCGTACGGGCTGAGCAAGGGCAGCCAGCGATTTGATGACTTCATCCGGTTCCATTATTCGATAATATTGGAACGGACGATCTATTGCAACCCGCGACAGTCCTCGCGGTGCCCACATAGGCGCCGCCACATTGGGTGTCCGCCTTGGAAAGACCCCGTTGCCCCTTGACGGGGGTTCAATTAAGGATCGTCATGTGCGGGCGAGACTGTATTTGTTGCCCCTTGAGGCCGGGATGAAGCACACCATTCGAGCAAACCGACCAAGGCCTACGCATCCTTGCCGCAGTCAGCCAGGACAAGCAGAAGGCTCTGCTGGACGAGTTCGGGAAGCGCAGCGCCACTGAACTTTGGCCATGTGGCGAAGAAGTCGGCAGCGGGTGCCGTTGCCGAGATGACATGTTGAGGCTCACACTATGGCTGCTCGCGCAATCACGAAGGAGATGTCTCTGAGCAGCACCCAGTGGGTCGTTGCCATGCGCTTCGCAGGTCATGGTCGGCCATGCGAGTACAAGGTTTTCGTCGTCGAGGAGCTGGGGCGAGCGCCGAACGGTTGGGAGATTGCGTCCCAGGCATACGACAACCTAGCCGCGGCTGAGGCACTCAAGGAGCTCCTCGAGTCAGAGGACGGACCAGACAGCCTGGGCGGGCGGTGAGGCTCCAATCTTTGGAGGTCTCAGGTCGACGCGAGAGAGCGGGCTGTTGTGCGTGGTGTCCACCGCGAGACTACGAAGGAGGCCACTGCATGCGGGTTGCAGCAAGCCGCTAGTCACCTAGCAGGCGGGCGCTCGACGCGATAGTTCAGCGGCGCATCAATGCTGTGCCGCCGGTAGCGACGCCCCGAGCCTGAGCGCGCGCAGACGTATGCGCTGAAGAACATCAGCGTCAACGCCGTGGACCGTCTGCCCGATCAAGGGAACGTGAATGTCAGCGGCGCCACGGCCGCGTTGGTGTCGATCGCTGCGGACTGGATCGCCCCGGCCGAAGTGGCTTCGATCGTGTACAGGCCCAGAGCCAACGTGTCCGGCGCGAAGGTCAGCGTCGGTGCACCGGCCACGTAAGCGGTGCGCACCGGAGCTTCGATCGGTAGTGAGAAAGTGAAGGCACCGCTCGCACTGTCCACGGCAGCGGCGGCGGTTTCGATCGTCGGCCCGCTCGCCAATGCCTGCAGCGCGCGCACGGTGGCCGTGGCGGGCGCCACGGTGCCGGTGACCGCACGCGGCGCCAGCAGCGTGGCCGGCGGCGCGATCGGTGTGCTTGCGGCATTGACGGTGGTCGTGGTCTCCGCGGTCACCGGCACACCCGTCATCACTGTGGTCACACGACCCGGCGCGGTGACCACCAACGTGTAGTTGCCCGTCGGCACCGGGTACAGCGTGAAGCGGCCGGTGGCGTCAGGTGGTGTCGCGCGCACCGGTGTCCCGCCGGCGCTCTGTGCAGACACACTGGCGCCTCCCGTGGAGAGCGAGGCGTCGACGAAGCCGACGATGCGTTGGCCCGCAGCTGACAGGATCGGAATCACCGACAGCACAGGCTTGAGCAGGTATTGCCCCGAGTTGCCCGACGTGACGAACGACTTGCAGGCGTCGAAGTCGATCGCGAAGTCGGCCACCTGCCCGGCCGGCACGGTGATGTTGACGTTCATCTTCAGGCCGCTTTGCTGGCCGCTCGGCGTGGTCAGCACGGTCTCTGCGCCGCCGGTGGGCTTGATCGAGTTGGCCAACGTGCCTTGCGGCGATCCCGGCGGCGGCTTGTTGCCGAGCACCAGCCGCATCTGCGTATAGGTGCCAGCCGGCAGTTCGATCTGGCCCAGCGGCAGCAGCGTGCCGTTGGTCAACGTGAGCAGGTCGATGCGTTGCGGCGTGGCCAGCACCACCTCCGACCAACCGGAATCACTGTCTCCCGCCGCGCTGCTTTGATGCACACGCACCTTCTCAACGGTGACAAACACGTTGTCGTAGCCACAGGCCGGCGCGTCGGTGAGCGACAAGCGCATCGTGCCGGTTTCAGTCCCACCGCCACCGCCGCAGGCGGTGAGGGTGGCGAAGGTGATGGCGAGCGCGAGGTGGTGTGACTGCATGGCAAGGACGATGAACCGGCCCACGGCGCGGGCTGAACGGGTGCCTGGGCATTCTGCACATTCGAGGCGTCAACCCCCGCGTACTTCTTCGCTTTTCCACCTTCTGGTTGTGAGCAACGGCTCGGAAGAGGAACCAACGGTTTCGACGATTGACACGGAGGATTTGCCGACGCAACCAGCGCGCGATGCGGTGTTCGCCGCGCGCTCGATGCGGTCGACCTCGCAACTCAGCCGGTGAGGACGCTTTGAGTTGATCGCGCAGCTCACTGATGGCTGCCGAGACCGCTTTGGCATTTCGCCGTGCAGCGGGTGTGGTCGCGAGAACTCATCTCGCTGCGGGCGGCGCCACGCTCATTTGAGGGGGGTGAGTTATGAATGTGCAATGTGTACATTTGGTTGCGCCCACACGAGCGGCTGCGAGCGGACGCTCCATCAGATTTCCCCAAGGGGGCGAAAGGGCGCGAAGGATCTACGCCGGTTTCTGTTTAGGAATGAGATGAATCGCCGCCCTTGTGGCTTTGCAGAGTCGCCGTCCGACGATGGGCCGGCGGCTCAGACTCTGGGCCACGAGGTCCCCGGCGGCCGGCAATGCGCCCGCGTTGTACTGGTGACGGCTGCCGGCACCGTCGATATCACCCCTGCGGCGACAGACCTGCTGCGGCTTGCACGCTTGGCAGTCACCGGCGCATTCGCCACGGGCATGGCGACACCCTCCAAGCCGCGCGCGTGTCCGCTGGCATGGTCGTTGTTGTGCCGACACCTAGGGGAGTGCAGCGGCAGCCCCGACTGCCCAGCGCCGGACGATGCGCATGTTCTCCCCGGCGCCGAGCAATCCGACAGTGCGATCGCATCCCCAGCACGCCAACCGATCGCGGTGACGCTGGCATCCGCCCGGCCCCACGCGCTCACGGCATTGCGTCGGCAGCTGGCGCTGCAACCCGACATCGCTTTAACCGAGGCATCCGCAGTGACTCCCTTGCCGCATGCGGCAGACGGCGATGGCGTGTTGCCCGATGTGCTGGTGGTCGATCAGTCGTTGTGCGACTCATCTTCGTTGCGCGCGATTGCGGCGCTTCGTGCGCGCAGACCAGACCTGCGCATCGTGGTCTGCGGGGAGGACGCGACCGCAAACCTGTGCGTCACGATCGCACGGCATCGATTCCACGGACTGCTGCTGTCGCACTGCGCGCCCGCCGTCGGCGTCAAGGCGATCCGGGCCGTGCTGCGAGGAGAGCTGTGGCTGTCTCGTGCCTTGCTCGGGCAGCTCGTCGCCGAGCGCGGTGATGCTGCAAGCGGCGCTGCAGCGTTGCCCGATGTTGGCGACTCAAACTCAATAATCGATGGCGCGCTGACCGACCGCCAAAGCCAGATCGTGGGGCACCTGCGACAAGGCTTCACCAACAAAGAGATCGCGCGCCGACTCGGCATCCAGGAAGACACCGTCAAGAAGCACCTACAGGCAGTGTTCGGCAAGCTCGGCGTGCGACGGCGCGCGCTGGTGGCCCTGGCCAACCGTGCGATCCCGGATCAGCGGCGCGTTGTGATCCGGCAGGTCGCCTGCCGCAAGAGCGAAAACCCGGCCCCCTAGCTGCACGAACTTCCTCTTTCGTGGAATGGATTGCGACCGGGCCATCTGCAATCGTGGGCTCACCGACGATCGGTCCGCTCCACGGACAGACCAAGGTAAAGCATCTGCGAAACACGCTTGACAGCAGCGCGAGCTGTCGCCCTGAACGGTGACCCCGGCGTCGAGTCTTGCGTGAATGCGACGCGCCGAATGGTGGCCGAGTAATCGAGACACTTGAAGGAGTCATGAACATCATGGACATGAAGAAATGGCATCGGATTAGCGCCGGTTTTGCGGCGCTGTGCGCGGCAGGAGTGGCCGATGCGGCAACGCTCAGCAATCTGAGCGGGCAGTCGTGCGGGGATTCCATTGGCACCTGGCACTTCGTGAACAACCAGACGGGTGGTGCCGCCGATGGGCTTCTGGCTGCAAATTTCACTTCGGGGCAATGCAATGTCTCGGCGTCGAAGAACACGGGGTCGACCCAGCACTTCTACTGCACCAGCTACTCGGGAACGCTCCTCGGCGCGTCGACGAACTTGCCCGGCAGGCTCGTGCTGTCGGACTTCTCATGCAGTGCTCCGCCGCCGCCGCCTCCGCCGCCCCCGCCTCCTCCCTGCGACCAGAAAGACCCGAAGTGCCAGTGATCTGACGCACACCGGGCGACGGGCTCCGCCGAGGCGCCCGTCCTTCAACCTGACCCGTCGGCCTTCCGACAGCGTTGCTGCGCGTCGTTCACACCCTGCATTCCGCGCCCGAAGTTTAGGAGAGCGCTTCCATGATGAAGACTGGCCTGATCGAACTCCGCAGGATCGTCCTCGCAGCGGCCCTGTCGTGCATCGCGGCCGGCGCCGCCGCACAGACCGTCCTCGCCCTGCCACCGAATCTGATTCCGCTGCCGGCGTGGAACATCTCGCTGGTGAACAACACGACCACCGGCACGCAGACGCTTCGCTTCAGCACCACCAGTTGGAACAATGGCACCGGCCCGCTGCAGCTCGAGGCCGGCCCGGTGGATACCGGTGGCGGCAAGCAGCAGGTCTTCCAGCGGGTCTTCAACAGCGACGGCAGCTCGGCGTTGTACTCCGCCGGCTGGTTCGAGTGGCACGCTGGCCACAACCACTTCCACTTCGACGACTACGCGATCTACACGCTGCAGCCGGTCAACGCGCCGGGCGCATCGCTGCTCACCGGCAGCAAGACCACCTTCTGTGTGATGGACACGACCAAGATCAACGCGGCGCTGCCCGGCGCGCCGGCCACCGCCGTGTATGCCACCTGCGGCAACCAGATCCAGGGTATGTCGGTCGGCTGGGGTGACACGTACGGCGCCAACTTGATCGGCCAGGAGCTCGACTTCACCGGCAACCCTGACGGCCTCTACCAGCTGAAGATCGAGATCGATCCGAAGAAGGTAATTGTCGAAAGCAACAACAACGACAACGTATCGTGCGTGCTGATCAGCGTCAGGAAGCCGAGCACCGTGACGGTGCTCGACAACTCGGGCAGCTGCGCGACCGTCGCTTCGATCACACCCAACACCGCGGCGGCAGGAACAACCGTGCAAGTGACCATCACGGGCTATGGCTTTTCGGCAGGCATGCCGGTCACCTTCGAAGGTGGCACCGGGCCGCGCCCAGTGGCGAGCAACGTGCAGCTGGCCTCCGACACCGATGGTCTCGACGTGCTGACCGCCACCGTCACCGTGCCGGTGAAGAAGCAACTCGGCAAGCAACCGGTGTGGGACGTGCGCGTCGGCAGCGGCGGGCTGTTGCCCGACGCCTTCACGATTACCCGCTGATCAACAGCGCACCCGAAGACCTGCAGACCAGGTTGCGTGACCCGGGTTGATAGTCCGTTTCCGCTCGCGAGTTCATCGACCTTGTGGCCGAACCGAGAAGGTCACCGTCTGCTTACGGGCGCTGTTCTCCACGCTGCCTCGACGTCGCAGTGGCATGGCACACGGTAGTGATAACAAGGTCTCGCGCAATCGCTGCGAGTGCGCCTCTTTGTGCGCATGAATCAAGAACAGGTCGATGCGGGTCCGAGGCGGCGCTCGCCCAGTGGGCCTGTGGCTTGGCGCTTTCGTAGCAGCGACCAGGGGAGGGCAGGGGCCGGTTTTCGGACCGCTGAGGCAGTGGCAGGATTCTCAGATCGAGCCCTACACGGTCGGCATTTCCGTGGCTGTGCCGTCGAGCAACCGCGTGATCAACTCGTTGACACTGCGAATTTCTGCGCCGTACGGTAGCGCGCCCCGGCCGGTGAAGAAGAGACCATGGCGTACGTCGCCGCGCAACGCGGCCGAGAGCTGCTGATCGATGCAGAACTGACCGGAGTTGGCGTTGCCGTCACGCAGTCCACATTGGACGAGGCAATCAAACGACTTGGTACAGCGCGACCGGACGCGGGCTTGCGCCCGCAGGCGTGGCAGCGCGTTGAGATAGCCCATCAGCCATGGTGTCGCCACTGCGCGTGCAGGCAGCCCGGCGACGCTCATGAACTCGACTTTGTCTTCCTCCCGTGCTTCGGCAAGGATGCGCTTGAACTCCGGATGGGCGTCGCTCTCGATCGTTACTGCAAAGGGCGTACCCAGTTGCACGCCTGCGGCGCCTAGACCCTGAAGCCGGATGATGTCGGCTCGCGCGCGAATGCCGCCTGCAGCGATCACCGGGGTCGTTTCTTCAATGCCGGCTGCGCGCAGCAGCGCCAATGTCTCCGGCACGCTGCGCTCGAAGTCGAAGCGCGGATCGCCCAAGTCCTCCACGCGCGCTGCCCCCAAGTGGCCGCCGGCGAGCGCCGGATGCTCCAGCACGATGGCGCTCGGCATGCGTTTCTTGCGTTCCCACTTGCGCAGCAGCACCTGCACGCCCCGCGCGTCCGACAGGATCGGCACCAGCGCGACGCCCGGGTGATCGGAAGTCAGATCGGGCAGATCGAGGGGCAATCCGGCGCCGACCACGATGGCGTCGATGCCGGATTCGAGCGCCTGCTTCACGTGCGCGGCGTAGTCGCTCACCGCTCGCATCACGTTCACCGCGAGCAATCCATGTCCGCCAGCAATCCGGCGAGCGGCTGCGATTTCCCTGCGCAGAGCCTCCAAGTTGGCCGCATCCACGCAGGCCTTGGTCGTCGACCTCAGCCCAACGCTGTGGGTGCGTGCCAGCAGATCGGGGTGATGGTGACGCAGTTCGACGGAGCTCAGCGTGCCGACGCCGCCTTCAGCCGCAACGTGGCCTGCAAGGCGGTGCGCGGAAACGCCAATCCCCATGCCTCCTTGCACGATCGGCAACAGTGTCCGGCAGGCCAGCCGCATCGGGGCGACGCCGCTGGCATCGAGCAACCGCTGCGACTGAAGTGGGATCATGGGGTCACGAATAGCAGCACTCTAAAGATGGAGCGCGCCGATTTCTCTGATGGAGATCAAGAATGGGGCGAAACGCGGAGACTCGATCGCATCACGCCACAGTGCGCAATCGCCACCGCGCACAACAGGAGCTCCGATGCGCGCAGCCACTGGAGATCCCTGACCGTGCACGCCCGCGCATTGCACGCCGCCACTGATCTGCATCAACCGCGCTGGGCCTTCCGTCGTTATTCTGGTACCTCAATACCAATTTCGGTGGGCAAGCCAGATGAATGGGTCGCGCCAGGTCAGCCGCCTGCTCGAGGAGGAGCACACCGCCAGCCTCGAACTCTTGGGTCAGGTCGAGCAGCGCCTGGGTCGGCTATCCAGCAGCTCAGTGCCGCCGGATCCGGAGTTCGGCGCGTTGGTCGCACGCTTTGTTCACTACTTGGCATGCGACGTCGCCCGCCATTTCGAGTTCGAGGAGGGCGAGCTGTTTCCTCGTTTGGAAGACAGCGGCGATGGTGACATCGTGCTGCTCCTGCGCGAGGAGCACGACGCCATGCGCGAACTGGCGAGCGAACTGGTGCCGCAGGCCGAGTCCGCCATGCACGGCACACTCGATTCTGAGGGTTTGAAGAGCCTGCGGCGCGCCGCCTTGGAGATGGTGGAGCGGCAGGTCGCGCACATCCAAAAAGAGGCCATGGCCCTGCTGCCGATGCTCGACGAGCTCCTCGACGAAGAGACCGATCAGCGGCTCGCGCTTTCGTATGCCGAAAGCTGAGCCCGCGCTTGAACAATCGCTGCAGCGGACCATGGAAGTCACCAGCGCGCACGCGGCGAGCCAGCGCGGCTCGACCTCGAAGACCTGAGTGATGGCGGTCGAAGTGAACCACGAAGGCCGATCGCGCCGCGCACGAGCGGAGCCGTCATGACGCCGATACCCGACGAATCCGCTGTGTACGATGCTCTGCGGCAGGTGATGGATCCTGAGGCCGGCATGAACATCGTCGATCTGGGTCTTGTCTACGGAGTTGCGCTGTCCGATGGTGCCGTGCACGTCGAGCTCACGATGACCAGCGCTGCCTGCCCGATGACCGAGATGATCGTCGACGACGTCGTCGCTGCGCTGATCGCAGCGGTGGCGCCCGAAGTCGAGGTCGATGTCACGCTGGTATGGGACCCGCCGTGGACGCCTGATCGCATGAGCGACCTCGCGCGCGAGCACTTCGGATGGTCGCCGCGCTAAGCCCAGCTGCCGCACGACGCTCTCCCGAGCGCCGCCCCGCGTGGTGGCGCGCACCGTTCCTGCTGTTGGGATTCGTCGCGCTCGCCGCCGGCGCGTTGTCGGGGTTGGCCCGGCTGGGCGTTGCGGTGCCCGATGCGGCGGCCCGTATGACGGCGCTGCACGGGCCGCTGATGGTCTGCGGCTTCTTCGGCGTGGTCATCGCGCTGGAGCGCGCGGTGGCCGTCGGCCATGCCTGGGCCTATGCGGCGCCGCTGTGCGCTGGCATCGGGAGCGTGCTGGTGCTGCTCGGCGCGACGTCGCCCGCGCGCTGGCTGTACGTGGCCGCCAGCGCCGTGCTGCTGATCGCATCGCTCGACGTTTGGCGGCGGCAGCGCGAGTGGTTCACGCTCACGATCGCGGTCGGCGCGGCCTGCTGGGCCGCGGGCGTTGCCGCGTGGGCAGCCGGCGCGGCAGTGCATGCGGTGGTGCCGTGGTGGCTGTCGTTCCTGGTGTTGACCATTGCCGGCGAGCGGCTCGAGCTGTCGCGCTTCATGCCGCCATCGACGCGCGCGCGGCAGGGGTTCGCGGCTCTGTTGCTGCTCGTCGTGGCGGCGCTGCTCGCTGCGCCGCGCTGGCCATGGGCCTTGCACATCCATGGCGTGGCCCTGCTCGGGCTGGCGCTTTGGCTGCTCAAGCACGATATCGCGCGCCGCACCGTGCGCCAGCGCGGGCTCACGCGCTTCATCGCGGTGTGCCTGCTGTCGGGCTATCCGTGGCTCGGTATCGGTGGCATGGTCATCGCCGTGCACGGTGACCTGCTACCCGGCACGCAGGCCTACGACGCGGCGCTGCACGCGGTGCTGCTCGGTTTCGTGTTCGCGATGGTGTTCGGCCACGCACCGGTCATCTTTCCGTCGGTGCTGCGGGTCGCGGTGCCGTATCACCCTATGTTCTATACGCCGCTGGCGGTGTTGCACGCGTCGCTGCTGTTGCGGATGACCGGCGATGCCATGATCGACCCCGCGCTGCTGCGCTCGGGCGGTCTGTTGGCGGCCATTGCGCTGGTGCTTTTCGTGCTCGTCACCGGCGCCGCAGTGATCCGCGGGCGGCGCTCTCCAGCTGAGAGCGCTGCCTGAGCGGCGCAGCTCAGTGCATCCCCTCGTATTTGGCGAGCAGCTCGTCGGGCGACTCGACGAAGTCGGGGTGCTGCACGATGCAGTCCGCCGGACACACGAGCTTGCATTGCGGCTCGTCCTCGGCGCCGACGCATTCGGTGCAGCGCAGCGGGTCGATCACGTAGATCGGATCGCCGACCGAGATCGCCTCGTTGGGGCACACCGGCTTGCAGGCGTCGCAAGCGGTGCAGTTGTCGTTGATCAGCAGGGCCATGAAGTACTCCTTGAGTCGGATCGCGGTCAGTCGGCGCCGGGCCGCTCCCAAGCCGCCTGGGCCCCCTCGGGGGTGAGGCCGGACACGCGCCCGCACCTGCGTGCAGGCGCGTGCCG
>Ga0065707_10082993_pt1 | contig 10971 bp, 7 predicted proteins | sample SwiRhicommuniRL3_FD_59094 | JGI IMG/M metagenome (GOLD analysis project Ga0065707, IMG submission 59094) | Switchgrass rhizosphere bacterial communities from Rose Lake, Michigan, USA - RL3 v2 (version 2) | ecosystem: Host-associated > Plants > Roots > Rhizosphere > Soil | place: East Lansing, MI... | reverse complement strand
GGCCGAGCTGGTCGAGCACTGCCGCCGGCTCGAGCCGGATCTCGTCATTACCGACATCAAAATGCCTGAACTTGACGGCATCGAAGCTTCCGTCCAGATATGCCGTGAGCGCCCGGTCCCGGTCATCCTCGTTTCGGCCTACCACGACCCGGCTCTGATTGCCCGCGCCGATGCCGACCATGTGCTGGCCTATCTCGTCAAGCCGATCGGACTGGCCGATCTTCAGCCGGCGATTTCCATTGCCACGCGGCGGTTTGCCGAGTTACAAGCGCTGCAAAGGGAGTGCAACGATTTGCGACAGGCGCTCTCGGACCGCAAGGTCATCGAGCAGGCCAAAGGCCTTTTGATGAAACTAACCGGCGTGGACGAGAAGGAGGCATTTAAGCGACTGCAGGACTTGGCCTCAGAACGCAACCAAAAGCTCATCGATGCCGCGCAGAGCATACTGGCGGTCGAAAAGGCCTTTGCGCCCCACTGATATCAAGCGGCTATTCCACAATCAACCTTTGCCTCAATCCGTGTGAAGTCTGGCCAATTCTGCCTGAATCATTTCGTCGCTCTCGGCCTGGAACGCTTGCAGCGTCCTGAGCGCTCGAATCGTCGGCCACACGATTCGCTTGACTGGAATTGGCATAGCGACTCCTAGCCTACCGTCCATGGCAAGAAGACCATCGTCAACGAGCCGATGCAGAGCCCCTGAGAGCTGAGCTGGCGTCTTGCCGAAACAGGCTGCAATGTCACTCACCGTCAAACGGTACGGTGGTTGCTCGTGCTCAAAGTGGATCAGGGCGGCGTCCAGCACATAGTCGAGGATATCTGCACCGAGCTTCGTCAGATGGATCTCCCCCGAACCTTCGCTCGGCAATTCATGTTCTGGACGGCATTTCTCACACTGCGTGAGTCCTGAGCCAGCTTCCTCGACCACCCACGCCCGAAGTTCGTCGTGATCAAGGGAGCAAGCTTTGAGCTTTCCGCCTGTCGTCCAATGCGTCCGCCTTGAGTCTGCCCACTTAATGTCCGTGCATGTGGCTCGATGAAGCACCAAGTGATTGATCTTGGGTTTGCGGCGACCGTCCAAGACAAAACCTGGGCGATGATGTGTGACCCAATAGAGATAAGCGCGGTCGTCATTGATAAAGATGATCATAAAAACCAAGGGGCGAGCCAATGGACCCGCCCCTGACGGCCGTACGCCGCGATGCCGCGCTTGACAGATCGGTTAGCACTTGACCTCGATGTGTTTGGGCGCGACTTTCCCTGCCTTGGGCAGAGTGATTTTGAGGACTCCTTCGGCGAACCGAGCATCGACCTTCTCCTCCATTACCTCCACCGGCAATTGGAAGACACGACGGAACATACCCGCCCGTCGTTCGATCCGATGGAACGTCTTACCTTTTTCTTCCTTTTCCTCCTTCTTCTCGCCAGTGATCCACAGAGCATTTTCCCTGATCTCCACCTTCACATCCTCTGGCTTCATGCCGGGAAGTTCGACGGCGACCTCGACGGCCTTCTCCGTCTCGACGATGTTGGCTTCGGGCAGGAACTTGCCTTCACGTCCGAAGACGCCGGCTTCCGGCCCTAAGACTTCCGTCATCCACTTCGGAAAGTCCATTTCAAAGTCCGGCAGCCGTGGAACGCGAGCAAACCAGGGCGTCAACATGCGTGTCATGGCTGGTCTCCTTATCTGCCTTTCCGCCGCGCCGGCCACGCGACTGGCGCCGGCGCGGCACTTCGGTCATTCGTAACCGCCTCGCCTCCTCCGTTTGAGAGGAAGGCCCGATCGGCACCGCAGAGAGGCTCGCGCTACCTTGCTCCGCGAAGCCAAGTCCCCTTGACCATCCATCTCAGTTGGATGGCGAATGGAGTGCCAATCTGCGTACGTGGCAAAACTTTTTGGATGCCAGCGAGGACGCTCGCTCCAAACAAATGTGGCCAACCGGGTTACGACAAGATGATTAGACTGCCGATTTCCGTTGCACGAATCCATCGCCCCATCTGGTTGCCGAACTGTGTCGGTTCGGCGCGCGCGTTGCGCACCTGTGCTGCGCGCGGCGATCTGGAATTTGGCAAGTGCAGCAAGGAGGGCGCCAAATCCCTTCAGCGTCCCTCAATTGACAGCGTGGCGCAAGACCTTCGATCCCGAAGCAGACCCACATCCCTTTGCGTCCAATGTGCCGACGTACTGGCCTCAATGGATGCCGGCTCAAGCCATCGCTGTCAGATTGCAGGATCCTTGAGGGGGAGGTATGGGCGTGAAACGATGAGTACCGCCGCCGAAAGGGTCCTCAACAGCTATCGCCAATTCCCCGTCGAGTTTTCGTGCCAAGTGTGGGAATCGTGCTGTGACATGCAACAAACCAAATCAATGGGCCCAGTAAATCGCGCGTGCTTCGGCAGGGATCAGCGCGTGCTCGTGATAGGGCACGATCCGCGGCGTGAAATCTTCGGCTGGACGGTCCGCGGGCACGATCGTCGAATACACGAATCCGTTGGCGGCGCCGGCCAGCGGGTGACCTTGCAACATCTCAGCCACCACTGGCCTAGCGCCGGCCGGAGCGTCAGCATACAGTTGCACACGAACCGCTGCGGGGGTCAGTTCGCCGAGATAAACTTGCACGTCAAACGACCAAAATCCATTGGCCTGTGAAACACGAATTTCTCCGAAATGCATGCCATGCCAGTGCTCGGCCAAATGTTCATGCCACGTTTGCAATTCTGATGCGATTCTTGCCCCATCGGCGGATCGGAATTCATACGTTGCTGCAGCCGGCAAATAGGCCAACTCGGTGTAATCTTTCACCATTCGGTCACTGCTAAATCTCGACGTCAAGCGACTCATGCTGGCCGAAAGTCGTTTGAGCCACTTACGGGGAATCCCCTCGGCATCGCGATCATAGAACTCGGAAACGACTTCGCACTCGAGCACGCAATACAAACTATCCGCTTCACGGGAGTCGCGATTCCAAGAATTATCCTCATCGCCGTCTCCCAAGGCCCAGCCCACATCCGGCGACCAGGCTTCCGCCCACCAGCCATCGAGCACTGAAACGTTAAGCCCGCCATTGAATAGCATTTTCATGCCGCTAGTGCCGCATGCCTCCGCGGGCCGCCGCGGCGTGTTGAGCCAGACGTCGATCCCAGCTGCGAGATGTTGCGCGAGGACCATGTCGTAGTCTTCAAGGAAGACGACGCATTGCGAGAGTTCCGGTTGCTGTGCAAATCGCGCCATCGAGCGGACGAGCGCCTTGCCCAACTCGTCGTTGGGATGGGCTTTGCCGGCCACAATCAACTGCACGGGCCGCCGAGGATCGAGCAGCAGCCGTTTCAGCCGGGCAACATCGCGCAGCAAGAGATTCGGGCGCTTATACTCTGCGAACCGGCGGGCGAAACCAATTGTCAGTACATTCGGATCCAGCACGTGCCGAGCCGCATGGATGGCGGCCTCGCTGGCACCCCCCATGGTAAGTTGTCGCGTCATGCGCCTGCGTACATACTCCACAAGTGCCATGCGCGCTTCGGTACGCAGTGACCACAGGTGGATTGGATCGAGACTAGGAAGCGCTGCCGCGGCCTCTTCCAATCGGGCCAGCCAGGGATCACAGTCGGGCGCTTCTACCCAATACCGGCGTGCGGGGCGCGAATTCCACGTCGGGATGTGAACGCCGTTGGTGATCGAACCAATAGGCACTTCGGACTCGGGCCAGCGCGGAAAAACGGGAGCAAAAATGCGTCGGCAAACCCGACCGTGCAGTTTGCTAACGCCGTTGGCTCGACAGCAACCGCGCATCGCCAGCCAGGTCATGCTGAATGGTTCGCGCACGTCAGTGGGATCGCGCTTCCCCAACGCCAGTAACCACTCGACCGGCAACCCGAGCGTTTGCATGAATGGCCCGGCATAGTGGGCCACCATCGCTGGGTCAAACTGGTCGAAACCTGCAGCCAAGGGGGTGTGCGAGGTAAATAGGTTCCCGGCGCGAGTTGCTTGGAATGCGACTGGAATTGGCACCTGGTATCGCAGGGCGAAACTCGAAGCCCGTTCGAGTACGGCCAGTGCCGCGTGCCCTTCATTCAAGTGGCAGACATTGACGCCCAGTCCCAGTTCGTCCAGAAGGCGCCAGCCCCCGACTCCCAGCACAATTTCTTGAAGCAGCCGTTGGTCCTGCCCGGCATCGTAGAGATGCGCGGTAATTCCACGGTCCCAAGGTCCATTCTGCGGGTCGTTACTGTCAAGTAACAGAAGATCCACTCTCCCTACGCGCACTTTCCAGACGCGCAGCCGCAACGTCCGCCCTGGAAGCTCGACCTGCACGCGGCGCCAGCGGCCGTCGTCGTATCGCAGCGGAACAATCGGCAGGCTATTTGGATCGTTGTAGGGAAACGCCTCGCGCTGTGCCCCGTCATCAGCTAGCACTTGTCGAAAATATCCTTGCTGGTACAGCAGGCCAACTCCCACGAGAGGTACGGCGAGATCGCTGGCGCTTTTGAGGAAATCACCAGCCAGGATCCCCAGCCCGCCCGAATAAATCGGTAGCGCCTCGCTGAGTCCGAACTCCATGCTGAAATACGCCACACGACTGAGTGGGCTTGTGGGATGTGTCGTCTGGAACCATGTGGCCTTGTGCTCGTATTCGTTTCGCTTCTGGCGCCAGTTCGCCAGTTCCGCCAGCAACTCCTGATCCTGCGCCGCTTCCGCCAGGCGCGCTTGCGTCGCATTCAGCAGAATCAGATGCGGGTTCTCCGTCTGTTCCCACGCGTCCGGATCAAGGCGCTGCCAGATGCGACGGGTCAAGTGGCTGGTCGTCCAGCGCAGGTCGAGCGCCAGCTCCGAAAGGTCGCTCAATACTTCAGGGAGTTGACGATGGAGATACCCGTTCGGCATAGTCGCGGTGGCAAACGGTCATCAGTGAAGCATGACGTGAGCCGAGGGGGTATGGGAATCCAGCCTGAGATGTCCCCGGCGAAAGTCTTTCTACAACACAGCCAGTACTGCCACAACGAAAATCCATGGCGAACCCCCGGAGTTGAGAGGACTCACGTATCGCCCGATCTTCCGCTATTCTTCATTCAAATGTCACAATAGAACGGTATTTCTGCTTGGACTATTGGGTTTGCGCACTGCTCCATGTCGCCCGTCGATTTGATCGCCGAGCTCACCGAGTTACATCGCCAATTGGTCGAGTCTTCGGTCATCAGTTCCGAGCTGGCTGGAATCGATCCCACGTTTCGCAACAGCGCGCAGAATTTGATTCATTATCTGGTGCTGCGTTGCCGCGACCTGCGGCCATTGCAGGAGCAGCTCTCACGGCACGGCCTCTCGTCACTTGGTCGGGCCGAGCCCCATGTCCTTCCCACCCTCCAGGCAGTGCTGCGAGCGTTGCACGCACTGGCCCCACCGGAGCGCCACGGCGAGCTGCTGTCCGCACCAGCAGCGCCCGCCGAGTGGGATGCCGGACCGAGGCTGCTCAAACAACACACGGACGCTCTATTGGGACCGCCCCCCGTTGGTCGGTCGGCCCGGATCATGGTTACAGTGCCCAGCGAAGCGGCCGATGACCCCGACTTGGTGCGTGACCTGCTTCAGCTCGGCATGGATTGCATGCGCATTAACTGCGCCCATGACGGAGCGGACGCCTGGCTGCGGATGATCGAGAACTTGCGGTGGGCCGAGAAAGTGGTGGGTCGGCCCTGCCGAGTAAACATGGACCTGGCCGGTCCGAAGCTTCGCACCGGGCCGCTTGCGCCACTCCCTGGCGTGGTCAAGGTTCGGCCACATCGTGATGACTGCGGCCGCGTGATCGCGCCGGCTCGGGTCTTGCTCCACGAACCATCGATGCTGCCGGCAGCCGTGCAGGGCGAAATCTGCCTGCCTGTTTCTGGGCACGCCTTGCGGCAGCTCGCAGCGGGTGATTGCCTCCGCTTTCGCGATGCGCGCGGCGCCGTGCGGCTGCTGCGGGTTGCGGCTGTGGATGCAAGGGGATGCCACGCCGAATCGCGCCAGACCTGCTACTTTGTTGCCGGCATCGAGCTGCATGTGGCCGGACGGCGGGCCGCCGGCCAGCGACTGGTGGTGAGCACGCTCCCCGAGCGCCAGAACTCACTGTTGCTGTGTTCCGGCGACTCCGTGCTGCTTACCCGCAGTCTCGCGGAGGGGCGACCGGCCGACGCGGGGATTGATGGTCGGGTGACCGCTCCCGCGAGAATCGGATGCACGTTGCCTGAAGTCTTCGACAACTTGGCACCGGGCCACCGCGTCCTCTTCGACGACGGCCGCATCAGCGGCGTGGTTCGGGCAATCGACGACGAGGCCGCGCTCATAGAGATCACACGGACGCGCTCGGGCGGAGTCCGGCTGCGCCCTGATAAGGGGATCAATCTACCGGACACGCCCTTAGGGATTTCTCCACTAACGGCCAAGGATCTTGCCGATCTGCCGCTAATCTGCCAGCACGCCGACATGGTGTCCCTGTCGTTTGTCAATTCGCCGCGCGATGTGCGAGCGCTCGTTGATGCAATCCAACAGATCGGCAAGGGGCGACCTGCGATCATCCTCAAGATCGAGACCCGCCGTGGCTTTGAAAGCCTTCCTGCTTTGTTGCTCGAAGCCATGTGCTTGCCGGCCTGCGGTGTGATGATTGCTCGGGGCGACTTGGCCGTGGAATGCGGTTTCGAGCGCCTTGCGGAGCTTCAGGAAGAAATTCTGTGGACCTGCGAGGCGGCACACGTGCCAGTTATCTGGGCGACACAGGTCCTCGAAAGCCTGGCCAAAGAGGGCCTCCCGTCGCGGGCGGAAATCACCGACGCCGCAATGGGGGACCGTGCCGAATGCGTCATGCTCAACAAGGGGCCTCATATTCTCCGCGCGGTCGAATCGCTCAACGACATCCTACAGCGGATGGACGCTCATCAGTCCAAAAAGCGCTCGATGCTCCGCGGTTTGCGGCTGGCTCACAACTTTTTTGAAGAAACCGGCGATGAATCATTGAACCGACTTATGGTGAATGACACCCAGAACGACTAGCTAGGGCTCGAGCGCACGGAGGCTCGCGGCTCTGCGGAAGTTGTACTCATGTGAAGCGTGTGAGCCATTGGTTGTCGCTGCCGGTGGGCGGTCAATGCCCGGTAGCAACGTGCGGCGACTCGGACTCTCGGCTCTCCAGGCCCCAGCCGATGGGCGGAACGGGAACACCCTGCTCCGAGCAGAAGCGCAGGACCTGATCGCGCAGTGCTTCGATAAATGCGGGCTCTTCTTGCTCACACAGCCGCGCAAAAACTCTCGTGGCACAAACGTATGGAGAACGAGCGACGCGCCAATCCTCGCCAACGTAATTCAGACATTGCCGCAATTCGTCATCGCGCGCGGCCCGCAGCCGCTTGAGGACCTCCTCATTGCCGATGACCTGTCGTGCGGATTCAATTAGCAGTGCAACCAGCTCGCCGTATTCGACCGCGTATTGATCGTCCAGCTCGATTGCCAATAGATCACTCCCCACGAGCAAATTTTCCATTCGTTCCAAGAATAGGGGCACGAGGTCTCCCGCGATAACGTGCCCATGCTGTGGCGCGATCACTTCCACCGCTGGCCGCAGCGAACGAATCTGACGCACGGCATATCGCAGGACCTCCCGGGTAGGCATGTAGATCTGGTGAAACTGAGCAATGCCCGCCCAATCTGCCTCTTCGGCAAAAAGGTGCACTCGCCCAAGTTGGTTCAAGCCGCCAAACAGATCGCCGCTGAATAAGATTTTCGATTCTGGATCGTAAAACGCCAGCGCTCCTCGGAAATGGCAAAAGGGGGTGGGCACTGGATTCCAAGCAATGCCGTCCCGCAGCGTTTGCGCGCGGTTACTCAGCGCCGGTGGAAACTGCAGTCTTCCAGGACTCACAAGCAAGTGCTGCGCCAATCGCCACGTGTCTTCCGTCAGGACAACCGTCGCTGCCGGATTACTCTCACATAGGGAAGGCAAATTACCAGTGACATCGGGATCCTGATGGTTGACCGTGATGAAGTCCAGCCTGCCATCGCCCAACAAAGTGCTGAGATTAGCCTCGATAACCGCCCGATCGAATTGTGAGCCGGGATCGACACAGAGGCTGGTGCTGTGCCCCGAATCGGCAAACTGCCGCAAGTAGGTGTTGCACTGGAGCAGCGAAGAAGGATTGCGGTGGCCGATCATCCAGCAGCGATCCGCAACTTCGAGCGGTTGCACGTGAAGCGGCTGATGCTGTGCGGATTCATCTGTGCCACTCATGATTCACTTTCCTTGGAAGGGTTGGCGAGCCGAGGTGCAGTTGTGAAGGTTCGCCCAAAGGAATTGCCTACTCAGGTCCAGTTCGTGTCTTTGCTCGTGCTGAGGGCGCCGTTTGCTGTCGCAACCGGCTGGGAGCCGCGACGAAAAAGGAATGGCATGAGCCGCCCGAGGAATGCCAGGGCCCCGTCTGGCTCCGCGGCACGCAGGCCCGCCACGGCGGGCGGCGCAGAAGCATCGGTGGCTCGCTCCCACGCGCGAACGTCGCGATATGCAGCGAACCCCCCTTGAGCCATCACCACGGGCCGCCATCGGACCAGGTGCGCTTCCGAGACGCCTCCCGGTCGCGAAATATCCAGACTGACACTGGCATTGCCATTGCGTGCCCGGACATCGACCCTCAGCCGGCCACTGGCCGAGTAGTGGTAAGTCACTTCTAATTGCCAATCGCCTGAAACATCAGCAGGCAACTCGCGGAGGAAGACGCGCCCGATCGTCAGACAGTCATCTGGATCGGTGCTCTCGCCCTCGAGAACTCTCAATACGACGGACTTGTGGTCGCTGCTGGTGGCAAAGCGATACGTCGTCGTGGCCGGCAACGGCGTCCCTCTGCGCAGGAGAATCCTGTTCACGCGGTGCCCTGTTCTCTCATCAATCTCTTCCATGCCCAGGCTGTGCGTACTGATGCTCGTTACTTGCAGGCTGGGTGGCTGGAAATGACCTTGATGCGCCCTGGCGGCATAGATCGCCGCACCGCGAGCGATGGCTTCTTCGGGGAAGACCAGGTCGCTGGGGGCGCGGCCCAATCGATCTTGCAGCATGCGGCGAATCATGGGCATCCGTGTCGCGCCGCCCACCAAAAGGACCTGCTGCACCAGATTCCAGTTGAGACTGCTGCGCTCGATGACCTCGTCGCACATGGCGGCGGTGCGCTGGACCAGATCATCCGCAGCGTGCTCGAAGTCCTCGCGCGTGAGCGTTATCGTCTGGCTCTTGCATCCCGCGGTCAAGTGAATTGATGCCTGCGAGCGAATTCCCAGCGCGTATTTTACCTGTTCGATGCGTTGCACCAGATGCTCCAGATGTTGTGGTTCCTTGCGCAGATCAATCTCGTGCGCGGCCAGGAAGGGGCTGACAAGGAGCTCGGCCAGACGCAAATCCCAATCGTGCCCGCCGAGAAACGCATCATGCTGCGTAGCGACCATCGTTACCCGCCCTGGCCGAATCGAGAGGACGGTGGCTTCGAACGTGTAGCCTCCCAGATCAAATACCAGCACAGAAATCGGCTTTCCGCGAGGATTCGCGGGTGAGAGCTGTGGCGTGTGTTCCGCAAATGCAAGCGCCGCGGCGATCGGTTCGTTGACCAGTTCTAACAGCTTTAGTCCTGCCATTTCGGCCGCCATGGTCGTGGCGTGACGTTGCGACTCGGTGAAGTGCGCCGGCACGGCGATGACGACGCGGCAATTGCTGGCATCCGCCCCCAGGCACTGCTCCTTCGCTTCCGTCAGAATGCACGCTTGGACGACCTCGGGCGGTATCTGTTCGCCCTCGATGGCTTCGTGGCAAAATGGTTGCCCGAGCATCCGTTTCGCGCATGCGGCCAGGCGATCCGGCCGCGCTCGGCCGCGAAGTTGCGCTTCGCTGCCAACGATGGTCCGCCGGTCATCAAAGAGCACCACACTGGGAATGAGCGATTCTCCAGCCCTGGTGCGCAGAATCTTTGAATAGCCGGCTGGTCCCACCTCCGCGACGACCGTATTCGTCGTACCCAAATCGATCCCGATTGTCCGCACGTCGGCCATACTCGCATCTCCGCCTGGGCCGGATCGCTCGTTTAGTAGCAAACCGGACCGTCAACGTGACCGGCAACCATCGTTTCCCTAGTCAATTCGAACGCCTCTCGCCATTCCTGCTCCAACTCCGGTTCCCAAGAGTCGCCGTGGAAGTCCGCAAGCACTTTCAAAAGTACATCAAAGAACCTGGGATACATTTCCACTGGAATCTTTCGCTGATGGTGACGCTGTCCCAGAATCTTCAAATAGCTCTCGGTGGCGGGGAATCGATGGCCGCCATGGGAAACGACGACGTGTAGCGCGTTCAGCAGCACGTTGGCCTGCACGTCCAAATCCACGTTGTCAAAAAATGGCCGAGCCTCGGGACAGACCGCGAAGAACTTCTCGTAGAAGCCCTTTCCCAGCTCACCCTTCCCGTGCCGCAAAATTCGGTGCAGACTTTCCTGGAGGTGTTGCACGGCTCAGCTCCCGCAAGAGAGGCCAGACCCACAAGGCGCCAGTTCGATCTAGGGCTTAAGCAAGTGTCGTACCTAAACGCGACGGCAAGTGGCACTAGCACAATCACACCGCAGTCCGACCGATGCCAATCATTGCCTGTGGCACCAGGGCAGCATTCCGGCAACTGCGAACACACCCATTGACACGCTATTTCGGCCCCCATTGGGCGATTGTCGAAGCCAAGCTTTCTGAATGCCCAAGCGCACTACCCGAGCTACAGGCGGGCGCGCGACGGGTCGGGGGGTCTGTCCGACTGTGCGGAAACGACACGGCTCAATTGTGCGGGGATGTCCGAATCCGCGCGATTTCGCGCAGCGACTGGCAAAGTGTGTTCGCCTAACGTCTAGGTTGGAGAAATACCGCCTGGTGACGCTGAGAGACATGTGACCGTGGGCCGGGATCCGGGGTACCTTTCGGCGTCCAAGTACCAGGAC
>Ga0065707_10082992_pt1 | contig 10984 bp, 8 predicted proteins | sample SwiRhicommuniRL3_FD_59094 | JGI IMG/M metagenome (GOLD analysis project Ga0065707, IMG submission 59094) | Switchgrass rhizosphere bacterial communities from Rose Lake, Michigan, USA - RL3 v2 (version 2) | ecosystem: Host-associated > Plants > Roots > Rhizosphere > Soil | place: East Lansing, MI... | reverse complement strand
GGCGGCTAGACCGGCAAAGGCGGCGGGAACGCTGCCGGCATCGGCGTTCGTGCGCCGGAAGTCGGCATTCAGCACGTCGATCTGGGATTGTATCTGCGCATCGCTGACATTCTGTGCAGCCGTGTTCCACACGACGTGCACGACGACCGGAATGCGTACGACGCCGGTACGCAGTCCCTCCTCGGCATATCTCGCAATGAAGTCCCGGGTTTCGAGTTCGATTTCCCGGCGGCGGCGCCGGTATTCCGGATACAGGAACGCCAGTCGCCGATGCTCATCCATCGTCGCACAGGTACGCGCTCGCTTGCTCTGATTGGGATCTCGCTTCGCCATGACACTCTCCTTTCGGGTTCCGCTGCCGTGGATTCATCCACGGGTGATGGGCGAACCGATTGAGAGCCGGCGCGGCGCCGCGAACCATTGGCTCGAGGTATCAATGGCACGGCAATATCAACGGTTGTGTCGGAGGCATGACAGTTTCACGCCCGCAGAACCGCTCGACCCGACGTTGCCGATCCGTGCCATCGATTGCTGGAATCGCTACGCCATTGCATTTCTCCAGATAGCGGCGTGAACTCGCCCTGCAGGCACTCGTCGAACGTCCGTCACGCAGAAATATCCAGGTTGCAATCACAGGAGATCGGGCATGAAGGCTGGAACCGTACTGACATTCGCACTGGTCGCCGCCGCAGGTCTTTCCTATGCGGCGCTTGCGCATGAGGAAGCCGTTCGCAAAGGCAATGCGAAGCAGGTGGCGTCCGAAGCGTTACCGAACGTGCCCGGCAAACGCCTCACCGCAGTGGTCGTGCACTATGGGCCGGGCGAGAAATCCGCGGGTCATCGTCACGCGGGCAGCGTGTGGGCCTATGTGCTGGATGGCTCGATCCGCTCCGAGAACAGCGCGACGGGACCGGCCCGGATCTACCAGAAAGGCGAAAGCTTTTTCGAGCCGCCCGGCAGCATCCACCTGGTCAGCGAGAATGGCAGCGACACCGCACCGGCGGAGCTGCTGGCAGCGTTCGTGGCCGATGAGAATGCGGTGCTGACCGTGCCGGAGAAGAAGTAGATCGGCGCGACGCGCCGGCTTGCTAGTCTTCCAGCGTCAGCTCCCAGGTCTCGCCCACCAGCTTGGCGCCGAAGCTCTCGTGCGGTTCTGACTTCACCAACCTGAAGCCTGCAGCGACGTACAGGTATCGCGCCGACGTCAGGATGCTCTGAGTCCACAGCGTTACCGTGCGATAACCGGCGGCACGAGCGAAGGTCAGACACTCGTCGATCAGTTTCGCGCCCACTCCCTTGCCTCTCGCACTGGGTTCGACCAGCAGCAATCGCAGCTTGGCCACCGCGTCGCACTGCCTCACCAGCATGACGCAGCCAACAGGCGCGCCGTCGATCTCGGCGATCCAGCAACGCTCGCGCTCCGCCACGAAGTTCTCGATGAACTTGCCGCAGATGCCGGCGACCAGTCCTTCGAACTCGATGGTCCAGCCGAACTGCTGTGCGTACAGGACACCGTGCCGCTGGATGATCCAGCCCATGTCGCCGACCCGATGTTCCCGCATCGTGACGGCTGACGATGTCTGCGGCGCCTTCCCCAGGAGTGCCTGGATATTCTGGAGGCTGGCTTGCAAGCGCTGCTGTTCTTCGGCGGGGAGCGGTGTCAGCAGTTCTCGAACTTCATCGCAGGCGCGGCGATCGAGCGATGCGAACAGCTTGCGGCCCTTGACCGTCAGGCGCAGATGCGACTTCCTCGCGTCCTGCGTGGAGCGCTCACGTCTGATCAGCGCACGCTGCTGGAATCTCGCCAGGATCCGGCTGAGATAACCGGCGTCCAGCTCCAGGTCGCGGACCAGGTCGTTGGCGAGGGAATCCTTCCGGTTCGCGATTTCGTAGAGCACGCGCGCTTCGGTCAACGAGTATTCGGTGTCGAGCAGCCCGCCGCCGAGCACGCCGATGCGCTGCGTGTAGAAGCGATTGAACTCACGGATGGTATGGATGTGCTGCGGCGAAACAGGACTGCGGTCGGCGGCCATGGCTAGCTCCTGGGGGTGGCGCCACTATCGCGAAGATAGTTGACTCGGTCAAGTATCTGGCATCGCTCCGGCCGGCCTGCGGGCTTTCCCAGGCATCTGCCGCCCCTACATTGACCCGGTTCGCACCCCAGATTGGATCACCCGTACTCAAGCGCCGCAGGTTATTGGATACTGCGGCCCTCACCATGAGTCTGCTCGAACGCCAACACCAGCTCGACGAGTTGGAACGACACCTGCGCGGTGCCGCAAACGTTGCAGGGAGAATCGCGTTCGTCAGTGGCGAGGCCGGAGCCGGCAAGAGCACGCTCGTGGAGCAATTCGGCCGGCAGGCGGCACGAACCGCGCGGATTTTCTGGGGTCATTCCGACGCCTTGCAGACCTCTCGCGTGCTCGGACCCGTCAACGAACTGCTCACCGCAGCATCGCCATCCGCTGCGCCCCGCGAATCCAATCTGTCTCGCGAACAACTATTCGCTCGCCTGCTGGAACGATTTTCGCCGCCGCAGCCACTCAGCCTGGTGATCCTGGAAGATCTGCACTGGGCGGACGAGGCGACGCTCGACTTCGTGCGTTTTCTGGGCCGCCGCATTCAGCGTACCCGCTGCCTGCTGGTGGCCACCTATCGCGACGATGAGCTGACGCCGACGCACCTGCTGCGTGGCGTGCTGGGTGAGCTGACTGGGCAGCACACTGCACGCATCCGTGTTCCACCGCTCTCATTTCACGCTGTAGAACAGCTTGCCCGCGGCACGAGGCGCGATGCTCAAAAAGTGTACGACGTAACCGGCGGCAATCCCTTCTTCGTTCGCGAGCTGCTATCGGCGCCTATCGATACCGTACCGGAAAGCGTGCGCGATGCGGTACTCGCTCGCGTCCTGCAATGTTCGGAGAATGCACGCAAGGTCGCGGAGCTGGTGTCGCTGCTGCCGGGCAAGGCGGAATGGCGACTGGTCGAAGCCATCCTCGGCAACATATACACCGCGGCCGACGAAGCAGTCGCACGCGGACTATTGAGATACCACGACGACGAAACCCTGTCCTTTCGCCATGAGCTCGGCCGGCTGGCAGTCGAGAGCACCGTGCCCCGGGCGCTGGCCCAGTCGCTGCATCAGAAGATTCTTCGCTGCCTGATTGCAGCCGATGCCGATCTGTCGCGATTGGTTCATCACGCCTTGCATGCGCAGGACGTCAGCAGAATTCTCGAATACGCTCCGCGGGCTGCAACGGAGGCGGCAAGAGCCGGCGCGCATCGCGAAGCGATAGCGCATTTGCGGACGGCGCTGCGGCATCTGGATTCCCTGAGCAAGCCCGATGCGGCGTATCTCTGCGAGTTTCTCGCCACGGAATGCAACGTCACCAACGAGGTGACGGCAGCGCTCGAATCTGCCAATCGTGCGCTCGACTTGTGGCAGGCGCTGGGCGACGTCGCGGCACGGGCCCGCATGTTGGTGCTGATCAGCCGGCAGCACTGGAAAGCAGGTCAGACCGCCCTCGCCGAACAGCGCGTCGCTTCAGCCATCGCACTACTGGAAGCACTTCCACCATCGCGCGACCTCGCCACGGCGTACAGCGCACGTGCGCAGTTGGCCATGACGAGCGATCGGACGGAAGAGACGCTCGACTACGCACAACGTGCATTGGATCTGGCGATTCGATTCGACGATCACGCGACGCGGGCGCATGCGTTGAACAATATCGGCACCGCCTTGCTGAATGCCGGCAACCACGCGGGACTTGCCAAGCTGGAAGAAAGCCTCGCGGTCGCGCTCGAACACAGGCTGCACTATCACGGTGGACGCGCTTACGCGAACCTCGTCAGCAGTGCTGTGCGCCAGAACCTGCCGGGACTGGCGGAACGCTATGTCGCCGACGGCATCGAGTACTGCGAAGTCCACGAGGTGCAGGATTCGCTTGCCTATCTGCGAGCGTTCGGTTCCCATTTCGATCTGCGGCGCGGTGAATGGGATCGGGCCGCCGGCATGGCTGCCGAGTTGGTCGAGCATCACAAGCTCGCGAATGCCCAGCGCATTCCAGCTCTCACCGTACTGGCGCTGGTGCGGGCCAGGCGTGGCGATCCTGGTGTGGATTCGCTGCTGGATGAAGCCATGGAGTTGGCGTTGCCGACCGGTGAATTGCAGCGTATCGGCCGGGTTGCCGCGACGCGTGCGGAAGTTGCCTGGTATCGCGGCGACCTGCAGCGCATGGCGCAAGAAGTCGCCATTGGGCTCAAAGCAGCCAGCGGGCATCGCGATCCATGGATCCCCGGCGAGCTGGCCTACTGGGGACGCGTCGCGAACCCAGTATTGGAGATTCCCGACTCTCTGGCCGAGCCCTATGCGCTCATGATTGCGGGCGATTGGAGAGCTGCCGCTACTGCCTGGCATGCATTGGGAGCGCCATATGAGCGTGCACTCGCACTCACTCACGGACCTGAAGAGGCATTGCGCGAAGCGTTGACCATTCTCGAACCGATGGGCGCCGGACCGCTGGCAGCCATCGTTCGCCAACGCCTGCGAGACCTGGGCGCTCGCAAGATCCCACGCGGACCGCGAGCCTCGACACGGGAAAATCCCGCCGGACTCACGTCACGTGAAGTACAGGTGCTCGCCTTGCTGGTGCATGGACACACGAATTCCGAACTGGCGCTGCGGCTGCACTTGTCGGCGAAGACAGTGGACCATCACGTCTCCTCCATTCTGCAAAAGCTCGGTGTGCATTCGCGCACCGAGGCGGTCACCGCTGCATTCGGCCTGGGCATCGTGAAAACAGCACAGTAACGAGAGGACGGTGTCCACCACCGTCCCTCCTTGCCGCCATCACTGCGCGGCAACGACAATGGGCTTCGTGCCCTGATGCAGGTTCGTCAACGCAGGCACGTTCACATCGGCTACGGCACGCGCGACTGCTTCGGATTCGCAACGTCGAGTACGCACGCTGGATTTGAGCTGTTCGACACTCGCCGGCTCGCAGACGAGTTCTGCTGCCGATCGAATGCGCGAATACAGCCTGGCGACGCCTTCGTCGCGAGTCAGGTCCAGTGTGCGAAAGTTGACGGTGCGCTGCGCGAACTCGCTGCCGACTTGCAGCGACAGGGGCGCTTCAGCGGCGTGAATCGAAGCCAGCGGTAAAGTGCAGCAGGCAATGGCTTTCCAAACGATCGTAGTACTTCGGACAACGCGCGGCATGGCGCTCACCTTGATGTCACCCGGAAAATCGGGCGACTCGTACAATATGCGTCCGGCCACGCCGGCGCAGCGGGAGACTTACCCATTTTACGCCGCCAGGCACCCTTACTTTGGCTCCTGGACCAAGTCATCCGGGATAGGTATCAGAGCACTTCGCCCAGCCGCCGGATGCCTTCGCGAATATCCGTTTCCTTCACACGCGAATAACCCAGCACCAGTCCGCGTCGCCGCGGTGGCGTGAGGAAATAAGGCGAGATTCCGTAAACCCCGACGCCGCGAGCGGCGGCCTTCGCGATCAGTGTACTTTCGGCCGTGCGACTGCGGGGCCATAAGACGACGTGTGCGCCGGCACCATAGCCCGTGACTTCGACCCGGCCCTGCAAGTGTTTTTCGATCGCTTCGAGCAACGCATCGCGGCGGGCTGCGTTCCGGCGACGCACGCGGCGCAAGTGACGTTCATACAATCCGCCGTTGATGAAATCGGCCAGCGTTCCCTGCTCGAGCGTGGCGGTATGTTGATCGCACAACCACTTCGCCGCGGTGAACACCGTCACCAGCCGCTTCGGCACGATGAGATAACCGAGCCGCAGCGATGCGAACACGGTACGCGAGAACGTACCTAGATAAATGACCCGCTCTTCCGTATCGAGCCCCTGCAGCGACTGTAACGCCTGCTCTTCGTAGCGAAACTCACCGTCGTAATCGTCTTCGACCACCAGCGCATCGGTGCGCCGCGCCCAGTCCACCAATGCGAGCCGACGCGCCAGCGGCAGGATGGCGCCAGTGGGAAATTGATGCGACGGCGTAACGAAAGCTATACGGGCACCCTCCGGCAGTTGTGCCGGATCCAAGCCGTCGGCGTCGACAGGCACGGGCAACAGGCGAGCGCCGGCCGAACGCAGGATGACTCCGGTTCCCAGGTAACAGGGATCTTCGACGGCGACGCGATCGCCGCGTTCGATCAACACACGAGCGATCAAGTCCAACGCCTGCTGTGAACCGCTGGTGACGATGACCTGCTCCGGATCGCAGGCGACCGCACGCGAACGACGCAAGTGAATGCAGATAGCTTCACGCAGCGCCGTGCTGCCGCCGGCCGGACCGTAATCCAGGTCGCGGATCGAAGCCTTGCGGGCATTACGCAGCAGCATCCGCCGCCACATCTCGAACGGAAAGATCTCGACATCGCTGCGGCTGTAGGAAAAATCGTAGCGCAGCGCCGAGACGGGCTTGCGAGGCACATCCAGCGTTGGCGCTACTTTTTCAGCAGCCTGTCCGAAGCGGGATAGACGCACCTTCACCCGGCTCGCCCGCGGCGAGGATCTATCGCCCACGAGAACTTCCGCGACGTAGGTTCCCGAACCGGAACGTCCGACGACGAATCCTTCCGCGAGCAACTGCTCATACGCAAGTACCACGACGGTTCGCGAAACGTGCAGTTGCTCGGACAATTCCCGCGTCGCCGGGAGCTGTTCGCCGCTGCGCATATCCCGGCGCAGGATGGCTTGCCGGAACCACAGGTAGATCTGCCGCGACAGCGCTTCCCGGTCGTTCAAAAGCGGTATGACGAATGTCACGAATAGTGGACCTGTGCAAAGACCAAAGTCTGCGGCACGCTGCGTCCCCACTGCAACCGGCGCCGAGGTTCCCGATGCGTTTTCCGATGACTCAGACCACCATGGTGCTCTCTGCTCTATTCGCCGTCGCGCCGCCCTTGCATGCTGCGCCGGACAAGCCGAAGACGACGCAAGGCGCGCCGGACCTGGCGGGCTTGCATGATTTCGATTTTCTCCACGGCGACTGGCGCGTTCATCACCGCTTGATGCGCAACGGCCAATGGGTGGAATTCGAGGGGACCAGCAACACGCGGCCGTTGATGGATGGCTACGGCAATGTCGAAGACAACGCGCTCGATTCACCCGGCGGTGCGTATCGAGCCGTCGGCTTGCGAGCCTTCGATCCGAAGACCGCGCAGTGGGCTATCTGGTGGCTGGACGGCCGCGATCCTTTGGGCACGCTCGATCCGCCGGTCAAAGGCCGCTTCGAGAACGGCGTCGGAAGTTTCTATTCCGACTACACGCTGAACGGCAAGCCCATTCGCGTGCGCTATCTGTGGTCGAACATCACGCCTACTTCAGCTCGCTGGGAACAGGCGTACTCATCCGACGCGGGCAACACCTGGGAAACCAACTGGATCATGGAATTCAGACGTAGTGCGTCGCTGTGAAATGAGGCGGGAGATAAGAGGGGACAATGGACAGATCGATCGCCGGTTCCCCTGACAACGACGGCCAGCGGCCGTTGCCGCCGTTCCAGGATCGTTGAGAAGCGCCAAAACAGCCCCAAAACAGGCGCTTACCCCCAGCGCCGGCCGTCACGTAAATTTCTTTGTCGATACAATAAGTTCGGCTAGAATGCCGGCCCCGACGCTGCGAGCAGCCCGAGCGGCCCAAGCATCTACAGGACAGCCACTGGATACCTGCACAGGTACCGGTGTACCCGAAAACCCTTCCAATTCGAGGCCGCGGCGCTGCCTTCGACTGGTATTACCTCCTAGTTTTGTAACGGAAATTTGCCATGCCCCGCACAACTGCCCTATCTGACATCCGGAACATCGGCATCATCGCCCATGTGGACGCCGGTAAGACGACGACCACCGAGCGAATCCTGTACTACACGGGCCGCAAGCACACGATCATCGACATTCACGACACCAAGGACCTGAAGACGTCGACGACCACGGACTACCTGGAGCAGGAGCAGAAGCGCGGCATCACCATCCAGAGCGCCGCAGTGTCGGCTTTCTGGCGCGACAAGAAGATCAACCTGATCGACACCCCGGGCCACGTCGACTTCACCATCGAAGTGAACCGTTCCCTGCGCGTGCTCGACGGCGCCGTCGTCGTGTTCGACGGCGTGGCCGGCGTGGAGCCGCAGTCGGAGACCAACTGGCGTCTCGCCGACAATTACGGCGTGCCGCGCCTGTGCTACGTGAACAAGATGGACCGCAGCGGCGCCAATTTCCTGCGTTGTGTCGACATGATCAAGAAGCGCCTCGGCGCCCGTCCGCTGCCGGTGCAGCTGCCGATCGGATCGGAAGACAATTTCAAGGGCATGATCGACCTGGTCGAGATGAAGGCCCTGGTCTGGGATTCGGACGACAAGGACGCCGAGTGGGAGAGCATCGCCGTCACCGCCGGCATGTCCGACAAGCTGGGCATCACGGTGCCGAGCGATCGCAAGATTCTCGACGACATCGAGAAGTACCGCACTGAGCTGGTCGACACCTGCCTCGAACAGGACGACGCAGCAATGGAAGCCTATCTCACCGACGGCACCGTGCCGTCGGCCGAAGTGCTCCGTGCCTGCCTGCGCAAGGGCACGATCACCTCCGCGTTCAATCCGGTGCTGTGCGGTTCGTCGTACAAGAACAAGGGCGTGCAGCAGGTGCTGGACGCCGTCGTCGACTATCTGCCCGCTCCGACCGACGTGGCCGCAATCAAGACGGTGGATGCCGACGGTCACCCGAACGGCGAGCGCAAGTGCTCGGACGATGAGCCGTTCTCGGCGCTGGCGTTCAAAGTGATCAACGATGCCTACGGCGCACTGACCTTCGTGCGTGTCTATTCCGGCGTGCTGGCCAAAGGCGCGTCGGTGATGAACACCACTCGCGGCAAGCGCGAAAAAATCGGCCGCATGGTCGAAATGTTCGCGAAGGAAGCGAACCCGATCGAAGAAGCCCGCGCCGGCGACATCATTGCGCTGGTCTCGATGCAGGAAACCGAAACCGGCGACACGCTCTGCGATTCGGCGAACCAGGTGATCCTGGAGCGCATGCGCTTCCCCGATCCGGTCATCAGCGTCTCCGTGAAGTCGAAGAACAAGGCCGACCAGGAAAAGTTCGGCACCGCGCTCGGCAAGATGGTCCGCGCCGATCCTTCGCTGCATCTCGAGACCGACCGCGAAACGGGACAAACCATCCTGCGCGGCATGGGCGAACTGCATCTCGAAGTCACGCTCGATCGCATGCGTACCGAGTTCGGCGTCGAAGGCGTCATGGGCCAGCCGCAGGTGGCCTATCGGGAAACCTTCACCAAGAAGCTCGACGAGCAGTACGTCCACAAGAAACAGACCGGCGGTTCGGGCCAGTTCGCGGAAGTGTGGATCACGTTCGAGCCGCTGGAACGCGGTGCGGGCTTCGAGTTCGTCGACAAGACGGTCGGCGGTTCGGTGCCGAAGGAATACGTCCCGGCCGTGGAAAAGGGCCTGAAAATGCAGAAGGAAGATGGCGTGCTCGCCGGCTTCCCGACTGTGGACTTCCGCGCGACGCTCACGGACGGCAGCTACCATGATGTCGACTCGAATGCGCTGACGTTCGAAATCGCCGCCAAGGCAGCGTTCCGCGAAGCCATCAAGAAGGCCGCGCCCATCCTGCTCGAGCCGGTGATGAAGGTCGAAACGGTGACGCCGGGCGACTATCTCGGCGACGTCATCGGCGACATCAATCGCCGCCGCGGCACCATCCAGGACCAGCTGGAACGCGGCACCAACATCGCCGTCGTGGCCACCGTGCCGCTGTCGGAAATGTTCGGTTACATCGGCCATCTGCGCGGCATGACCAGCGGTCGCGCTTCGTACACGATGGAGTTCTCGCACTACGATCCAGTGCCTCGCATGGTCGCCGATGCGGTCATCGCGGATGTAGCGAAGGCCAAGGCAGCAGCCAAGGCCTGATCGAGCGCGGTCAAGGGAGCGGATTGCATCCGCTCCCCCGTCCCCACTAAAGGGACATCCTTGTAACGGGATGTCCCTTTTTTATTGCGCTTTTTGGGCGTCAGTGCCCTCACGAGCGCGCCAGCCGGCCCGAAGGTCGCAGCGCTTCAGAAACAAGTCAGACTCATGTCATTTCTCGGCCATGGTCCCTCCAGCGGCCATCGGCGAACCTGTGTCCCAAGGCAGCAGCACTGCCTGCGCATCGAAAACCGACACTTAACCGACCGAGGAGATAGATCATGAACAAGTTTTTCAGCGTTGCCGCCTTGACCGCCGGCCTGCTGATCCAGTCCACCGTGTTCGCCGGTGCGAACGCCAACAACACCGTGTCCGTGAGCACCAATATCGGATACGGAGCTTTCCGCGATGCCCGTAACAATTCCGGCAGCATCGAGCGCATCAGCTGCTACCTGGGCGCGTACGTGACTACAGTCGGCAACACCGTCTCGAACAACTACATCCAGTGCTCGGCAACCGCGGCGAATGGCGCCAGCTACTACTGCTATGCCTACAGCCCGCCCGAGACCTGGGTGCAGCTGGTCGCTGCTCTCAACGAGACGAGCTGGATCTACTTCTACGGCGACAGCGCTCACCACTGCCAGGGCATCAACTCGTCCCAGGACTCGTCCAACCTGTAATCCACCGTAGCAACCCTGGAGTCCGCGTCATGTCCAAATCGATCCTGATCACCGTGTCGCTCGCATGCGGCGTCGTCTTCGGCGCGGGAATCGACCGGTACGTGATGTTGGACTCCAGGGCGGTGGCGCCCGCAGCGACTAAAGCGGTTGAAGTGAGCACCGGCGGCATCGCGTCGCCGGTGCAGCTGCAGGCAGCCAAACATACTTCGGCAACGCCCGATTCCTCGCAGATGCGGGCGATGCTGAGGGAGGAGCTGGGAACGGCGCTGACCGCGGCGCTGGCCGGAGTGAGCAGCAATTCAACGGCATCCAAACCGGCAGCCGCACCATCCGCTGCGCCGCCGAAGCAGCAGCA
>Ga0065707_10001312_pt1 | contig 10984 bp, 6 predicted proteins | sample SwiRhicommuniRL3_FD_59094 | JGI IMG/M metagenome (GOLD analysis project Ga0065707, IMG submission 59094) | Switchgrass rhizosphere bacterial communities from Rose Lake, Michigan, USA - RL3 v2 (version 2) | ecosystem: Host-associated > Plants > Roots > Rhizosphere > Soil | place: East Lansing, MI... | reverse complement strand
ACTGCTTTGATATCAAGTATAGTTTGAATGAAATCGAATACTTGTGCAATAAATCGTACAAACCGTTGAGTCCTTGATTTAGGAGTACACCGTTCACGATTTTTTCCAACTTTTCATGTGAGCTTTTTGGTAATTTTGTTATGATTTTGTTGTCCTTATAAGTAATCAACGAAGTTTCTGGGTTTATCCCAAAGAGAAATTTGAAATCAACAAAATAAAATGGGGACTTATGATATTCAGATTCTTCATCGATAATTAAATCATTGGCAACTGTGATTGATATTTGGAATTCATCAGGTACTGAAAAGAATATTCTCCCATCTTGTATCACGTAGTTATTTATAAATCTTTCTGGTATATCTGTCAAAGCCATACGAGTTATTAAAATAAGATTCAAATCTTTCAATACTTCCAATGTTTTCTCTGATGAAATTTTTGGTACTTTGATAAAATTGTATGATGGCAATTGTGGTCTACCCTTGAAGAATACTTGTAATGCAGTTATTAAATCTGAGTTTGGTAATTTGGCTCCAGAGAAACTGTTTAATGCATTAAGTTGAAACGACAATTGTTCGAATTGAAACTCTTGAATTCTAAACCAATTCAAAAGATCAATGAATTTCGATACGTCTTTGGAATTAGCTGCCCATTTCACAAGTGTATACAACTTTATAAAGTCTTGTCTTAACGAAATGATAAGTTGTAGAAACTTTTTCTTACGACTGGAATCATTTTCACTTTCATGGGTTACTGATAAGTTCTCGATTATGGTGGTTAATTGTTTGTATGCTTCTTGGGTGTGAAATTTTAGAATGTTAGATAATGGTAGAATATTACTGGAAATGTGAGGGATCTCTGGAAGCTTTGATGCAGATAATATACCATTTTTTGTTGATCCATTAGATGTACCATTAGAGGGATTGTTGCTCTCAGGTTCTGTCATATTTTATTATGAGATAAGAGATGGTGATATGTTTTGGTTGATTGTGGATATTTGAGAAATAGTGGTTGGTTGTGGATATTTGAGATATTGGTTAATTTGTGGATATTTGAATGAAAGTATGACTTTTGATTAACTTTCTGATTTGTGTATACAATTTGTAGTTACTTATTGGTTCTTGAAGTAAGGTTGAAGTTTAGAGCTAGTTGTAAACCCTGTGTGTTTGTGGTATGTGAAATTTTCTGTATAGATTTGAAATAAGTACTGATTCTCTTACTTTGAATGATTGATATCTTGTTCTATACTATATTAATGAATCATCAATAAAATTCAATTTATGATGCGGTCAAAGAAGGTTGGCGGTTGGTGAACTTTCACAGTCTCTAAATACAAGGTATAAATGCAGCAAATTGGAAAATGTTGTACTGCGTGACTGGAGGAATACGTTGTGTATATACTAGTGATGATTGTATGATGAGTTGACCAACAACTGTAATGCTCACTTGAAGTAAGTTGCCATTTTACCTTTAAAATGAATTTGCACTGGTCGTTTTTCATTCTCTCTTCGGTCTTGAAAAATGTCGCGGCAGCCTATTCAGGCGACATTTTTTGCATCAATTCAACGTTGACTTATAACTCGTTTAGTGAAAGTAATACATTGTTTATTGAAGTGTAAAGAGTGTGGTATATAGTACAACGAAGGATAAATATAAAAGCAGTCTACGAGAAAGGTGAAAAATGAATTGAGAAAAAAGATTCTCCGAGATTACGAGCAAGATCTTGCCTCCTCTTGATCTTGTGGAGTAATATGAATATTACCTCGATGTTCCGATGAAATACTGTGAATATTACTTCACATTGATCTTGATGAAGTGATGTATATCATCTTTCCAAAACTTTCAACATAAAGAACTGAATTAATTTCAAAAAAGACAACAAATGCGAAATGAAATAGACATGGATGAAAATACAGCGTTTAGCAACGGGCCAATGGTTTCACGAACGACGAAGGAACTTGATTCCTAATCCACGAAAAGCGACTTTGTTCCAATATTTCGGAAACACTTAGACGTTTGTTCTTGCGTACCAACAAAACATCAACCACCTCCTTGAGATCAGTGATAATTGCCTTTATTTCCTCGTCAACTAAAGTAGATTGCAGTAATCCGTTGATTTTGTACCAGTCCCAATCTATCATGGCAATTCTATGAGCAGAACTTTGCTTGGACGTCTTACGTTTAATGACTGATGGAGAAACCCCAGCTGCTTCAAGCATGGAAAGTGGAGGTAAATCAAAAGGTAATCGATCTTCCAAGATAGAATATATGACCACCCCAACAGACCATGAATCAGAGAGCTTACCGTCATATTTCAACCCCATTAATAATTCCGGTGGGATATAATCTTGAGATCCACATCGAGTTGACAAAAGCTCTTGAGGGTCTCTTAATTTCTTGGAAAGACCAAAGTCAGTCAAGTTGATTAGCGCTTTCTGTGTTTCAGACAATTGTGCAAGCTTGTCCAATGAATAGTTGAGTAGAATGTTCTCTAATTTGATATCACGATGAACTATGTCCATAGAATGCAAGTGAGCCACTGTAACGATCAACTCACTCACAACTCTTTTGAGGACTTTCCAGTAATATAACTTTGTGTTGACAAGAGAGTTGTTGAATTTGGAGAGGAACTGCAAGAGATTGCCACCAGGACAATAATTGACCATGATCAACTGGTCACTGTTTTCTTGAAGATTGAGATAATCAACACTGTTGACTATTTGATTATCCTGCGAAGGGTCGATATCGTCAAACAAGCCTGGAGATTCTATCTCTTCACGGGAGATTGCGAGGTTGATAGAATAATCAAGAACTTCAATAACACAAGGATGATGAATTTGATGAAGAATGCTAAGTTCACGCTTAATGTACGATTTGAAATTTGAAATCTCGTTGATATCATCAATTGGAACTGAAATGATTTTGATAGCTATCCCAAGGTCATCACTATTGTTCGAATCTTTGGCAAGCACTACTGTACTAAAGTTTCCATGACCAATTTCCTCAACAAACTTGAATGTTTTGAGCAACTTACTTGAGTAGAAAGTTTTATTCAGGTATTTTGAAGAGGACTGTGTGTTTTCAATATCTTCGGAAACTTTTGATTTGAGAGTATTCTTGAACTCTTTGGTAGTCGACGACACTGGACTTATCAATGAACCAGAATTGTGATTGGAAGGAGGAGGAAAAAGCCCAACTGGATTAGATACAAATCTCTTGCTAGGCTTATTCTCCAAAAGAGAATTCTTTCGACCTAGAACAGAAACAGGTTTATAATCAGATATGACTCTTGGAGGTGATGGGAGCATGGAGTCATTATAATGTTTTGGAGACGATCTACTTTTTGCAATGTCCAACGGAACGTTACTATATGTAGATTGAAATGAACCATGACTTATAACAGGCGTTGGAAGGTGAGTAATGTTATCGAATATGGTAGAAGGAGAATTCTCCGAGAATTCTATTGGAGCCCCCAAGCAAGGACTAGCCGACGCGAACTGGGTTCTGAGATTTCCACGAAACTCATGAAACTCATTATCAGACTCCTCTTCACTATTGTTTGCAGGGGACTGCGAGCTAGACAAAGTCTCTGGTACATCGATTCTCAAATGTGAATTATGTTTCGTTTTCATGGGACTTTTATACATGGAGCTTTGGGTCATACTAGAGTGGGAACCAATACTTGAAAAGGAAGAATTATTGGAAGGGTTTCCAAGATGTATGGATTTCAAGTCTATTGGAGACGGTGAATGTTCAGAACTCATCCTTGTTGATATTTAACAGAAATTGCGGAAGTCTAATGTAATTTGTAATCTAGTAATGTCTAATGTGGGGATAAACAACAATGAAAAAGTTGGACCAAATGATAAATCAAATGATCACGAAGTTACCAGAATGAAGATAGTTAGCCAGACAGTCACAAGTAGTCTAGACACCAAAGCCTTTGAGCCTTTAAGTCAAGATATACAAGAAGAATGACGCGAGTATTAAATTGTTGGAAAACGATGAGATTTACCAGCGCTTCGAAAATTAACCCCCAAACAAATCCGAAATTATGAAGGGCCAAGATAACAAAATGAAACTATGAAGATCTCGTGTGTGCACCAGACAGAACAGTATGCCCTATATATTATACAGAGCCAATAGTTAGAGAGGAACCACGTATTTTTCACGGCCGAAATGGCGATACATTTAGTGGGGCATGGTCATCTACAAAGATTAGTCGTGTAATGTAGAACTTGGGCCATACTCGATGACTCCAAAAGTTTCCTGATATTATGTCATCACCATCATACTATTTGTGAATACACACTAATTCTAGCAACCATAGTATCCTTGGTCAACCTCGTGCGCCAGCATTCTGTCAAAATTGTCCTTGACACAATTGGTGTCATGAGTTTTGTGCAACATCGTTACCGCAATAGAAGTGGTATGCAATGATTAGGAGAACACCTTGAAACTCAAGAGTCTCGGGCTTACAAAATATGTCTATATAGTATAACCAGAGAGCATACCAGGCATTTCGTTTATATTAAACAGGCCCATTATTGACTTCTTCTAGAAGTATTTCGGTGAACGGCGTTAAGAACCAAGCTCATCCAACAAATACTCCTAATTCTTCTACAGTATAGGCTCACGCCATTATTAACACACCCAGAACCAAATTAAATTATATGCTAAAGTATAAATACAGAATTGAATATTAGGGACCTTCCCAAGAATCTACTTTTGTTTGTTTTCAAAGACACAATCGTGACTCTTTTTATGACAACCTTCACACTTGTTCAACTCCGAGTTGAACACACACTTGACCTTTCTCTTACGACATGAAATACAAGACGACTTTCTAGATGAGTTTGCTGCGTCCTCCTTGTCTTCAGCAAGATTCTTGGTCAATGCAGAAGTTAACGAAAAGAGTGTAGACTTTTTTGGTTCAATGTAAGGTTTGACTACCTTCTTTTTGACGATTTTTGCAGGCTTGACACGCTTAGGAGATTCGACAATGTGAGTTTCGACAACCATCGGCACGTCACTTTTCTTATTATTCATCATTATATCTTCCTTGGTGAAGCCCTTTGAAAAGCAACAATTGAAACCTTTGACACTGCATGATTTACAACTGCGGAGCTTGATGACCTTTTCATTGGAAATAAGAAAGTAAACAGCTGTGTCATCAGCGTCTTTGAACGAGATTTGTGCTTGGTTTTGAAGTAAGTCATTGATCTGAGATGTAGTCATTCCTGTTTCTGAAAGTTCAGAAGGGTCGACAAGCGATTTCAGTACTATACTAATGTCTGCATTGCACTTGACCTTTCTGGAACGACACGAGTCACATGATGGACCAAGACGTTGGCGGCGTTTGGTAGATGTGCTCTTTGTGAGATTGGTGGCGGCCATGGCACTTGAGGGGGCGACCGGATGCTCATGTGTTGTCGCATTTTCCATGTGTGGCGATGACATTGGTGAAGCCGAGCTGACACTACTTCCCGAAGTCAAGGAATGAGATTCTCTTTTCTCACAATGTAAATTGGCTATGGTTGAAGACAACAATCCTAATCCACTCTTGTCCAAGTTTAATAAGTTGTGTTCCGTTAATGACGATTCTGGAGTACTGGAACCAGTTCTAGAAGTTGAATGAATAGATGAAGTTGTGTAGTTATTTAAAGGTGGTAAGACCACACCATGGTATTTGCCGGAGAATTGTGAGGCACCAACACCGAAATGGTGGAGTTGGTGGTGGGAATTCACATCCAAGTTCAACTGCTTTATTATAGGTGAGAGTGGAGGTAAGGATATTGGTTGCATTTTGAGTTCATGTGACTTATGATTCATTATAGAATACGATAATAAATAGTTAGACGACATAATGCCTGTAAGGTGTATAAGTTATATAGGCGTAAATATATATTGTGTAAATTTATGTGTAAAAGGTGTAGGCACGTAAAACACAGGTAGGTGAAAGGGCAGGCGTCTATTTCTTTATATATTTGATTGCAGAATTTTTCTTTCTTTTTTTTCCTGGGGTATCTGGAGTCCTGTTTCAAGGGGTCTAAACTTTTTGTGAGGCACTCCAAATGTCAAATCTATACTCCGAAAATGGTTCAATAGTGGCCGACGACGATGTAATGAATGGGAAAAGTCGTTGAAACGAGAAAAGGGCGCTTTATTCAGCTATGGGGTGAACATATCGGGTGAAGTGAATGGGATGGACTACTCATAATACGTCTTATTCCTTTCATCATATGTGGAAGTGAAATGGACTAGACTTACAGTCTCGCGAGTCATCTCTCCTCATCCTGAATTTGGTGAGGTTTAGGAAAACCTCGGAAGGATGAGTCTTCCTGAAAACAAAGGGCTGTGATTTTCCGACGGACAAAGTCGGAGGAACGAAATAAAAAAAATGAGAACCAAGTCCGAAAGTGCCAGGAAACAGAGGAACCAATGAAAGCCTTGCAACAACAGCCAATGGTTGAAGTATACTACAATGCAGTGGAAAAGCTATATACAAGCGTTCTAATAGGGCCCGCTTGTCGCAGTTCATTTTTTTGAACCGTTCGTCCAACGGTTGAGTTTCATAGAATGTCCTCGGATTTCGGAGTCCCACAATTATTCTCATTTCGCTCCTCGCAGAGTCGAACTCCCCTCTCTGGGCGAAGTAAATATAATGTGTACAACTATAATACTCCTCACTAGCTCTGAGATCTCCTCTATTATACGACGATGTCCCCTCACTTCGCCACCTCGATTTTAACAGTGAGGTCCTTATTAAAGTTGCTCCATATTGGATCGCAGGTAATGTGAGCCCGAAATTGGCCCACAATAGCCAGGAGACTCCTCAGACGACGTTTGTTTATGACTACTCCGTAGAAGGGATTTTCTAAAAATCAACCAATCTTCCCCTCCATTTTTCTCCTGTTATGAAGAGGTTTCTTTTTATCTGTACGGACTATTCGTCAACGTGCAGGAATATCCTTTCCCCCGAGATTTTAATAAAAATAACGTCGCTCTTATTTACCCGTGAGACTCACCTATGACTACAAACTCCGAGAACGAATTTCGGTGTCACAAGCGAGTTGTGCCACAGTCACATGCGTCGACCATAGATATATCTTTGCCTAATTCAAGGTTGCTTATCCAGGTAGGACAAGCGGAGCTCGGCAGAATCTCACACATATCTCTGATTGCTAGACTCACCTGGTATCTGGTATCGTTGACATTTCGGAGAGCCTATACCCGAATATAATATCCAAAACGGAACTTTTCTTGTCGGAGACACCCGGTCAAGCAACATACCAACAACAAAGTACACACCCGCTCCTTATCATGTGGCTTGTACATCACATGGTTTAATCGCTTCAAGCTGAAACAACTCCAGTGTATGCACTAACGTGGACGATTTCTAAGGGAAATATTGCGCTACCAGGTATGAGCAAAACCTGGTGCTGTGAGCATCACCTTACCCTCCTAACTACTTACATGGTATCTAGCTGATCGGTGATAACTCCAACATCACTTAACTCCTTGGAAGTGCTGATTGTGAAGCGAGTTCCACAGCTCGATTGGTTCTCGGAGTTGCATCGCAATACTACTTAAAGCCCGAAATACTGATTATGTACAGTTCCGGAGACAATAGTTCCGGACTGTCGTAGACGGACTAACGCAAGGGCTATTTCTTAATCTCCATTCTCTATTGTAAGTCCCCAGAGGACTTAAACTTTAGTACATTATTGAGTCTTATCCTTTTCGTATCCAATGCCCCTATATGGTAATTATGCACAACTTCGTTATCTTTTGTATACTCCTCTTTGAATTCCATACTTGCCTGTATGCACGTCATCTTCCGGATTTTTCTCATCACGGTGGTGATGATCGTTCACCATGCCAAACGGCCAATTGCCGCACTGTAAGACTTTTGTTCCGGGATTTTCCTTGTCGCAAATTCTTAAATTGCACAAAACGTAGAGGTGTCGGGGTTAAATGCATGTTTAATGTATTTCCAACTCCGAGACGGGGCAGGTAATATTGGGGGAGTATCTTTAACTGGGAATAAAATTCGGCCAGTTATACTCCGAGGATGAGTCGCAAAATTTAATTACCCGAAGGGGTAAGAAGATCTTTTGTAGATAGAAAAAGATAAAGCCCAATGCGGGGGTCGAACCCGCAACCTTTTGATATCCTTAATAAGAGTCAAACGCTCTACCGATTGAGCTAACCAGGCATTAATTATTTGCTTGCAAATATAAATGGGACATATGCAGATGAGTCGTTCTATATTTGATATTCTAGTGATATTTAAGGTCTATACAATTGGAGGTGTAAAAATTCTTGCTAATATTATATAGATAGATAGCCATATACTAAATCAAGTAAATACTAATTCTTATTTAAATATTGTTATTTCTGTTTTATTATTTGTCAATAGCATTATTATCTTGTCGACTAATTTGATCATCAATTAGTATAGTATCTCTCCCTTAGATCATCGGACTCGATGAGCAAGTCAAAAGTACGGAAATGTGCTCGAGATATCACCGCAAGCTCTTAAACCAGTTGAAACTCCTAGAAGTCCACCAAATGGTATAGATTTCAAGAATTAGTTTTTTTAGATCTATGATATTAATCCTGAGCAACAACTAAATTCATCTACTACATTACTTACAATTAATTTAGTAGAACACTTGAATGTGTCATATTCCCCGATTGCAAATTATTTATAGTTAGACTTTTTAAGTTGTATTACTTCTGCTGTAGCCGTGGCCCTTAGAACCCACGGCCGTTATTTGAAGAACTCGCACTTTTGGCTGCAAAAATGGGTGCAAAGTGTCACTCAATTCGATCATTAGTTTAGTATTTCACTTGTTACATAATACTTCATATTCACTCTGATTGCTCATACCTTTTCCCCCTTCAAATGTGGATATCTTAAAATTTCGACTATTTTTAAACGAAAGTGATTTTCATTATCTGTATGAGATTTATCGTTTTCATACTGATATTCATCGAAATGTATTGTCAAACTGATTAACGGCAGAGGATGAAGTTGTGGATATTCAACTCAAAAATCAGAAATGAAATAATGAATAAATCTTTCACTAATTTATGAAAGTTGACTATTTACTCTGCCTATTTCTTCTTATTCTTATCATTCGGGATTAATTCATCGAAACAATTCTGTCCCGTAATTAAGTTTATGGATCTTAAGTATAATAATTCCACTATCTCACATATAGGAAAAGCGTAGTATATTTTTGTCAAGAGCCTTTTAACCGTTATAAGTCCGATAATAATAGCTCCGAACATCACCATTTACCAACATTATGATTGAAAAGTCACCCAAACATTATCGCGATAGAAAACTGTAATTAGCCAAAATATTCACCAATTAGCTAAAAACATAAACTATTGGCTAAAGTACAATGTATTAAAACCATTACATCTAATTCGAAATATAAATTCTCCAATGGAAGTAATTATGTATAAATCAATCCACCTATGAATTGTATATTGCGGTAACGATCTAGTTTCCAGGTCGTGGAAAATCATTTTTTAATCTTCATTTTGTGATCAAACTCTGATATATTTACATTCTATCCAAAATAGGCATACTACATCAATAATTACCAGAAAATCAAATCTATGTAAAAATTTAAATGTCTCCTTAAAGTCCTACTAGTGAGCTATAACTGACCTAGAACCAACCAACTTAGAAGATATAACCATCTCGGAAGTGGTATCCATAATAGCTACTGTTGAAACACTCTTTTGCACCCATCAGGACTAATCCTATAGCACGAAAATAGACCACCAACTGCTAAACACAGACCCAGATCTAACAAGACCAGCTCAAATCCAATACTGGTGGCTCACAAATATGGATATCGACATATGTGGTTTAAACCAAGACAACTCGCCGAATCATTCCATCAACAAATCATATAACACATCGTTCGAGTTAAGCACACCCATACGAAAGATCAAATACTTGACGCTCAACTCTCCCAAAAGTGGAAACAAGTCTCCCATATATCCAAATCTTGATGATATTGTGATATCTCCTCCCGACAAAGAAAACTACCATGCTAGAACTAACGTGGCATCATCGATGTTGAACAAGGGATACTCCAAGAAACTCACGAACAACGTATTGGCAGAGTTGAACTCAAGGGCCAATGAGATCTCCAAATCCATCAAATCTCCTCCTCCCGACCTTGGCCATCGGAGTGTACAACAACGAAGAAATAAGAGATATAGCGGGATCCATTGGTCCAAATTTAATAAAATGGAATCGATCTCAGACCATTATTCTGTAAACCATTATGACAATATGGATATAGATCATCAGAATGTTCACGACTCAATCCACCAAATACATCATAAACAACATATATCACCACTAAAAGTGTCACCCGAAAAGAAGCTGAATTCTTTGGAAATGTTCAGCGACGAGTCTCACAACAAGAGAAGAAGAACTCTAAACGGTCCCGACGAAGTTCTCAACTACCAAGCATCCACAACAGTGTCACCTGAAAAAGTATTGGCCAGTAGCCCGATCCGGAAGATATCACCTTCCAAGGGATTGATGAACTTGAACCTGATACTTAAGAGTGATGACAACCCCGTATTTGCCGAGGCTAGAAATGGATCTCCTGGAAAATCAAAGTTTATCAAACCATTTCCGCCCAGCAATAAGTTTAGAGCGTCGTCACTTGAAATGGCTGGAGTGCTGACCAAAAACATCCCCCAACTCAACAAAAAGCCTTCCGTACCACACCTTAACAAGAAACCTTCAATTCCTCAACTACAGAAGAGACCATCCATTCCTCAGCTACAAAAGAAACTGTCCATCCCCCAATTGCAAAAGAAACCGTCCAGCGCAAATCTTCAGGGAACATCACAAAATACATACACACAACCTTTCGCCTTTAACAACTCGCCACAGACACAGAACTTCTTTGTACCACAACATACTTTGCAGAAAAAACCATCT
>Ga0065707_10082991_pt1 | contig 10999 bp, 10 predicted proteins | sample SwiRhicommuniRL3_FD_59094 | JGI IMG/M metagenome (GOLD analysis project Ga0065707, IMG submission 59094) | Switchgrass rhizosphere bacterial communities from Rose Lake, Michigan, USA - RL3 v2 (version 2) | ecosystem: Host-associated > Plants > Roots > Rhizosphere > Soil | place: East Lansing... | reverse complement strand
CCCCGCCGCCGTGACCGTAAGCCCGTCACCGGCACCGGTGACGTGGATGTGCTGAACGCCCTTCAGGGCTTTGATCCATCGGACCCAGTTCTTCGGTCCGGGATGTCGGAAGCGGTTGCCTGGGTTCGCCGTGACGATCACCGCTTCTGGCAGAAGTGCCGGCTGGAGCAAGGGACTGATATCCGTTCCATCTGAATTGTGGTGCGGAGCCACGTATACGCGGTGTGTCGCGCTTGGCAGATTCTTTTCGGCCCAGGTTGCCCATCGCTTTACCAGTTTGGAATCCGCGTCGTCGAAGTCGACCAGCAGGGTCGTTTCAGATGAAGAGTCGCGTGTGAGCAATGTGTGTGTAACAATCGCCCGTCCATGCACGCGCGCGTTCTCGTCCGGCTCGTAGACGAAGTTCTCGACGCGTGCGTTGGGCACAATTCCAGGCTGCAGGGGCTTAGTCACCGCCTCCGAAAATACGTCCTTGTTCGTGGCGCTGAAATTCTCTACAGCAGTCGTAGTCCCCGGATGGGTGCTTTCGAACAGGGCTTTGAGGCTAACCTTCGCCGGATATCCCGAGTCAACAAAAACAACACGTTCGAACGATGTCAAGTCAACGTCATTTGGTGCTTTGGACCGGTGGGAAACAACATCCTTCAGCCCATCGAGATGATCCGAATGCGGGTGCGAGCAGGAGATGACGACCGTATCGCTGTTCAGCTTTAAATAGGGCAGGAGCTCCATTCCTTCTAGGATCAACTTCTCGCCCTTGAGCGACCCCTGCCGGCCACCATCGAGGACCCAGGCTGTCCTCGTGTTCCGTGAAACGACAACTGCCGCGGTTCCTTCTCGGGCCAAGGAGAAGTAATGAACTTCCTGCGCCCAATTACCTGAAGCGGCACACGCTAGCGAGAGGCCAAGGAGTGCGAGTCTGCTCCACAGACGCCGAGTCTTACGCCTTTCAACATGAAACAATTCACACATTAACGCCAAGGCGCCTACTCTCCTTTTTGGCATCATTGGAACCGGATAGAAAGTCTGCTGCAGAATCGTGCTGGCTCGTTGCATTGCTCTTCAATCCATTCGCGGTTTTCGGCTGGCGTGGACGCGACACGGCTAGGCGACCTGCTATTTTCCGCGCTTCCTTTTGACGATTTTCCGCGGTGCACTCTTCATGCTCTGTAAACGCAATGCTTCGATCTCACTGGAGGAAGACGCGAGTGCAAATGCTGTAGGCGCTGTGTAGCCCCGAAAGCGCTTCCCGGCACCGAATTCCTTGGCCTTCTTCAGCTCTTTTTCGATCCGTTTGCCATCCCAAGCGATGAAACCGACATAGCAGGGAGCACTGACTACGATCTTCCCCTCCGACGTCACGGAGACGCTCATATCCGCCTGCACTTGGAATAGAGCATTTGCCTCTGGACCCGTGAATTTCACAGTTGCACCAGCTTCATTTCGAAATGCATAGGAAAAACTCGCCGCGCGCAGAGCAGCAATAATTGTGAAATGGTCTTTAGCTGTGATGTCACGCATGCACGGAGTTGCTTGATTCTGTGCGAGCAGGTAGTCAACGAGCGCTCCGGTTTCGACAGTGTAGTGAGATAGTCCGCCGAGCTGCACAGTCGCGGATTTCACTCGCTTAGCAGTCAAGTCCGCCTTCGCATTTCCTGCGCCGAACAGGCGCAGAATGAAGCTCACCACCGCATTGAATCCGAAGCTGAATTCCTTTGTAAAAACGAGCATATCGGCCGAGGGATCAGGTGAAATGGTCAATGGAGGGTCCGGAAGGCACTTGCTCTGATTTCGCACGATGTAAAGGTGTCCGTTCTCGAAGCCAAAAATAGTGGTAGGACCACTTTTAGCTCGAGGCAACGGCAATGCTGTGTATTGTGCTTTTGCAAGGGCCTTGTCTAGGTCTGTTGCCATTTTATTGTCCTTTCTCCAGATCCTGAATCAGCGTCTTTTTCTTGCAGTGCGGCGGCGGGCGGCCGACCTCGTTTTCCCTTTCACCTTGCGCTTGGACTTCTTCCCGGGTTTCGCCTTGGATTTGGACCGCGGGTAGATCAACGAGATGAACTTGCGGTCCCACTTGTCGATATCGGTGCCGCCGACGATGGGCTCACCGTTCTTGGTGATTTCGCCTGGGAGCTGGTAGCACATGATCGAGCGCGCGTCGGCTGACGGCGTGCCGAGCAGCGAGCTCTGCTCGAGAGGCGTCAGAACCTGAGCCCGCACCTCATCGGCCGACCAACCCTGCGTCTGCCCGAAGTAGGCGATGGCTTTGGCTTCGTCGATCTTGGCGACAAGCTCCTTCCGCATGTGCTCGTGGGGGAATCCAAGCGTGTGCCCGGTCTCGTGACGTACCACCCTTTTGTATTCGGATTCCGGGGTCTTCATCGTGAAGCTGTCCAGGTTCATCGTGGGCTCGTTGGGCTCAATGTGCAGAATGTCGGTTCCGAGATAGGACCAGTAGCCGTCATCCGGCACCCGGGCGATTCGGACCTGCGGATCCCTGCTCGTGGCGACGAACGTGACGTTCGCGGTCTTGGCCCAGGCATTCATGTGCAGCAGGATGCGCTTGCGGAGGTCCGCGGCGGCGGAATCGAGGAAGCCGACCGTGAGCTTCACGCCCTTGGTCCCCCAGTACTTGGTAGTCAGCACCGAAAGCGCGGCCTTCGTGGGGGTGAACCCAGGGACGACCCGCATCAATCGCTGGACCGGAGGATAATTCACCGGATTGATCGCCGCCGCGGTGGCGGCGGATTTCTCCCAGAGGTCGCGCGGGAGCCGCTTTGGCGTGCAGACGAGGCGCGTTTCCATTTGAATTCTCCTGTTTGGCGGAACGCTCAGAACTTCAGGGTTACCTCTTCGCGCAGCACTTCCGGCTCGAAATCCTCCGTATTCATCAGGTTGCTGTCGTCGTGCAATGCTTTCAGCAGCGTGGTTCGCGGAACTTCAGTCTTGCGCTCCGCGTGGCCGTGCACCCCCTCCTTGGTCGACAGCAGCGTCCCCAGCCGACCTTGCTTGCTCTTGTTCCCCTTGCGCACGAAGCCGTTCCAGAGCGTCTTGGGAGTGGCATTCAAGCTTCCGTGATGGCCGACCTTGTAAAGGTTTACGTCCTCGAGAAGCTTACGCACCTTGGGTTTGCTCAAGGCGTACATCCAGTTCTCATACTGCGCATCGCCCGGAAACAGGATTTTCTTGCCGTTCGCTTCGAACAACAGTATGACGCTCGTGTTGTTCATGACCTTGTCGAGAATCCGTACGATCGAGAGGAGTGAATCACCCTGTTCTTTCATGACGTAGTATTTGAACCATCCGGCGGATCGGGGCAGCGCTCCCACGGGGTGCCGGGGGAATAGAGCCTTGGCATTGCTTCCATGCGTTTCTTTGGTGGCGGAGAGTCGCTGCCAGAAGCGGGCGGAGAGATGCCAGAACTCATCCGCATCGGTGCTGCGCATGGTCTTGATGGTGTTTGTCTGCGCGATGGTTGGCGGGCCCAGCACGGTGACTTTTACTCCCGGCAGGATACCGCCCAGGCCTGCCTTAGAGCCATGGTACACAAAGCGGTTCGGGGCCATGGTTTGCAGGTTGGCAACCGCGTCCGGGTTGCCGATATTGTCCATGCCGATGGTCTCGAGCTGGGCACGCATCTCAATGAATCGCTTGCCGCGGAGAGCGCGCGAGCCCTCGACGACCTTGGCTGCCACGTTGCGCATCTCGAGCAGCGTGCGGGCATATCCACGGCGCCACGGGGCGGAGGCGTCCCTGGGCGCCTGCGGGTCCTCGGTCCACGGCTGGATCACGACCGCTGGCTTCAGCGCTCGAATAATTTCCCCGGGACCCTTGCCACCCTGACGCTCAAAGCCGCTGATATGGTCCCTGTGGCGATGCGTGGCGACCACGACATCCAGCTTGCCTTCGCAATCATCCTTGATGGCTTTCGCCACCTTGTTCATGTAATTGCTCGTCACCTTCTTATCAGCCGGCAGACTCATCGTGCCGAAGTCGATCAGGATGTGGCGTTGTCGGCGCGGGTATTCAAAGCTCAGCAAGAAACAGTCGCCGAATCCGACGTCATAGGTCCGGACGGTCAAGCGCTTGGGCGAGTTGGATGCCATGGCTACCATTGCTCCTCTGGATGCCCGGCACCGCCCAGCATGCGGCGGCGATGCAGGTCCGCGAATTGGGTTTCTTTGCCGGTGTCGCGATTGAACGCACCACGGTCGTAAAGGCTCTGCAGGCGGGCGCTCTGGCGGTGGCTACGCACGCCGGTGGCGATGTGAAACTTCACGTGGCCAAACTCGCTGAACACGAGCGCGCCACCGCCGTAGAGAGGCAGGAATTCTTGCCCCGAGAGTCCTTCCGGCTTTTTGATGCCCAATCGGTCCAGCTCGTAAGCGAACACCCGCAGCGTCTGCAGGTACTCGACCACGGTCTCACGCAGGACTAGGCCGTCGGTGCTCACGCGCATGCACGGGCGCACCGAGGTGACGCGCGTGAACGCATCACGGTCGATACCCAGCGCATTGCGGTTCTCCCAGATGAACCGGAAGAGCGTGTTGGGATCGCTCTGCAGCGTCTCGAAGTGCAGGCCGTCATAGCGGAGCTTCTGCGCCATGGGAGGTGGATCCCAGGCCCCGTCCTCCCGGCGCTGACCGGAGGGGGATATGCCGAAGCCGGCGAAGGCCTCGCGCAACGTCTTCCGATACAGATACTTGGAATCGTTCGGGTAAAGTTGTAGATCGGCGGTTATCATGGCACTGAGATAGTCACCGAAGGTCAAATCGATGGGCGGCAGGTAGTCGAGCCCGCGGATGGCGATGTGCAGCAATTCCCTGGCGGCCGCGGCGGCTTCCTCGGCGACCACGGCGCGGTTGAGAGCGATGCCACGGTCCGTCCCGCGCGGCTCGAGCCGCTTGCACCAAACCTTGAGGAATGCCTGGAATATGGCGGCCACCAGGATTTCACCTCGCCGGTGCGGCTCCTGGTACTCCGGCTGCGCCAGCAAGGTTGGCGAGGGGTCCAGCGCCACGGAATGACGCAGGGCGTCGCCGCGCACGAATGACATCTCGCGGCCAAACTGCTTGGCCAGCTTGAAGAGTATGTTCTTCTGGCGGAGGGACTGGTACGTCAGGTCCCGGCTCTTGATCAGGTTCCGGCGGTCCGAGATCTCCATAAGCCCAAGCTCCACGAGCTCGGAGGACTTCAGCAGCGACAGCAGCGCCACTACGTCGGCAAAGGCCTCGTGGAAGGCGGCCTGGTCCGCGTGAGACGGGCGCAGGAAGAAAGCTCGCAAGCCATCCAGAACCGCGTGCGCCGTTTCGTGTGCGACGATGTCGTGCGACAGACAGGTGAACACCGTGTCACTGCTTTCGCCGCTGAAGTAGCCAAACGACAGACTCTCCGATTCGCGCGAGTAGTAAGCGTTGGCGTCCGCGAAGGCGTGGGGGGCGATTTTCAGCTGAGGCGCCTGCGAGTTGAAGCCCCAGGAGATGGGACGGCCCAGCGCTGTCTGGAACACGCACAGCACATGCATGGCGATGGCGTACACATTCTGCTGGTGGAAGTACGGATCGTTGACCAGCTTGTCGATGTCCCCTGTTTTCTCATAGCGATCCGAATAGAAGTCCTGCTGGCGTGGCTCGTAGTACGCGTTGCGGGTCGCGTCGAAATCGATGACGTGGATGCGGTGTCCCTTCGGACCGGCTTCGAGTCGTTCCGCCGGGACCGACACCCGGGTCGTGAGCGCACGCTTGCCAGGGCCGAGGACGGAGGGGTCCTGCGCCAGCACGGTCCACGTGCGGGTCGGGACATCCTGCGAGACGGGATCAAAGCGCTCGCGACGAGATCGGGCTGTTCTGTTCATGGCTGGCCGACTCCTGATCCTGGATAGGGAAAAGCCGTGGGTGCGGGCAGGGAGGTGTCGAGCCAGGAGCGGACGGAGGCATCGCACGCGGCGTAGCCCCAGTTGATCAGCCGCTCCTGGGTTTTCGCGTCCTTCTCGCCCAGGTCGGTGTCGAGGGCGGCGAGCTTGAGCGTCTGCTTATGGGGGCAGTCCAGCTTACCCGGTGCCTTGAACACCGAAATGTCGACATCAATGTCCCAGAAGGCCCCGAGGCGGGCGCCGGTGTCGAACGAATACATCAGGAGGCGCTTGCGGAGCGCGCGGACCTGGTTGTCCACTACGTTGATCACGCGTCCGCTAAGCCGCACCCAGTCGCGTGCCACTCTTTCGGATGGTTTGAATGGCGCTCCGGCGTCACTCACGAGAAGCGTGCGGAAGCGCTTGTAGGCGGTCTCCAATCCGAGGTTGTCGTACACGCCACCGTCGGCCAGGGATACATGGGTCGTGAACGGCGGGCGCTGCAAGTTGTATTCGCCGGGGCCACCGGTGTTCGGTGTGAAATCGCTAGCGCTGAGCTCGAAGGTGGCCGGTGCGAGCATCGGCGGAAAGGCCGAAGAGGCCGCTACGGCCTGGGCGACGGACACTTTGTCCGTGTGCTTGTATTCACCCACTTTCCAGTCGCGCATGTAGGGCGACATGAAACGCCATAGAGCGCCCGATTGGAGGTTCGAGGCGTTGATGACCCAGCGCGGTTCCGCCGGCAGCTGGCTTAGCTTCGCTCTCTCGAACAGGTACTTGTCATAAGCTTTCGCAACGTGCTCGTTTACGGAACCGGGAGTGACGATGGCCGAGAGCACCTTGAAAACACCATCCGCCGTCTCGGCGGCGAGCGTGACGTTTGCAAGATCGCGGATGGGCCTCACTACCTCGGCCTGGTAGCTCTGGACGAGCTTGGTCGGAGTGGAGAAATCGAGATTCTTCCATTTGAGGCCGAGCAAGCCCGAGATGATCGAGCCGCCTGAGACGCTCGAGACACGTTGCAAAGAGCCGATCGGCACTGTGTTGCCGGCAGGTTTCCTGGCCGTGTGGCTTCCCGGGCTCAGGAGCCCCAATTCGAGCAGGCGCCAGAGCGACCCGGTGTGAAACAGCATCGCCCGATAGCCGCCTCCCGAGAGGCAGACGGCGATTCCATCGGTGATTGTCTCTTTCTCGTCACCTGGCACTGCGGTGACTGGGGAGATCAGTTCTGGATCGGGCATTGGAATCCTCCCATTCGGACAGCTACAGGTACACGAATTTCAGTCTTGGCTAGGCCAATCATTCCAGGCAGACTAAATGGACTCCGAGTGATTCTTGCCGTCTATATAGGTAAGAACGTCGTGGAGAGGGAAACCGCACAAATTTTCTTCAGTGGGAGTGAAAAGGTGGTTTCCGATGGGGTGGCTAGAGGATGCAGAAGCCGAGGAGTGCCTCTTTGTTGCTTCGGCAGCAACAAAGAGTGCGTCTTATGTTGGTGCTATCGCATTGGCAGGCCTGGCGGTTGGACAAGCCGAGCCGGCGAAACACCGCCCTGAATCACAGCTCTCCAGTGCGGACGCCAGATTGCGAGTCGGTTCCTTCGCCCCGTTTCAGATGATAGCGGATGTCATAGACCTGCCCTTGCGAGACATCCATGGCCAGGCTCAGGGTCCGATATCCGGGATGGCGAATCTCCACACGATGGGATCCCGGAGGAAGCCAGAGTGTTTGATGCCCGGCTTGCCCGACATGCAGGTCATCGATGACCAGCTGCGCCTTCCGGGGTCTCACCCTCAGGCTCATTTGAGCGGCATTCGCCGGCGTGTCCTCCTTGGCGACTTTTCTACGGTGGGCCAGAGTGAAACCCGACTCGCTCCAATAGTAGCCGTACCATGTCGAATCCCCGGATCCCACGAGAATACCCGGCCGCTTGGTTTTCGCTTCTGTCATAGGCCTGTCAGCCGGTGACACCGATGCGGACCAGGTGCGCTTCGACCTCGTCTCCGGACTTGGATTCCAGCCAGCCATGGAGCCCAATGGGAATGTACCGGCTGCCAGCATGATCAGGAGCACCAATATCAGCTTGAGCACGAAATTCGTACTGCTTCCTCGTGTCATGGCGACCATCCTTTCTCCACCGGCGAAAGACCACAATGCGATCGGGATCGTGCGAGGAGCGACTTCGCGCCGGTGGGCATCACTCACGTCAAAAATTTGCAACGAACATGCCACATCCATGGCACATGGAAACATCACGAGCCTTTTTGCCGACGATTTGAAAATTGCCTCCTGTGATGCGCAATAGCGGGTGTGGCTCTAGGAATATCTCGAAGCCGTGAGAAATAACCGATCGTGGATGCGAGCTTCCTTACAGCGCCTGCTTGCGCGGGATCACCGCTGGGTTTTCTGTCCTGATTCCAGGGCTTTTCCACCGTCATCGTGATGGCCGAATGGTCGTGCTCCAGCCGAGTCGATCTACGGTATTTCCCCTATGGGCACCATTTTTGAAGTGGATTAGGGTAAGGGGTGTCAAATGCCAAGGAGGAGCCATGAGAAAACATAAGGTCAACCCGATTCTCGTCCTCGCGGCAGCTGCCTTCCTGATCGTTTCCTGCCAGGGAAGCACGGATGCGGGGATCACCGGCCTGGTCAAGACCAAGCTCGCCGCGGACAGTCAGGTGAATGCTTCTGAAATCACCGTGGAGACCACTAATGGAGTGGTGACCTTGACCGGGAACATCGACAGCCAGGAGGCCAAAGATCGCGCCCTGAAGCTGGCGGGAGAAACCAGCGGGGTTCGGGAAGTCAGGGACATGATTTCGGTGAAGGTCGCCTCCGCATCGGGAGACGCTCCTGAGCCGGATCGAACCCTGGGCGAGCACATCGACGATGCGGCGATCACCATGCGGGTGAAGGCACGCCTGCTGGAAGATCCGCTCGTCAAGGGCCTGCGCATCGACGTCGATACACGCGAAGGCGTGGTGTTCCTGACCGGCTCGGTTCCCAATGAGCCGGAAAGGAAGCAGGCAATCGAGGTCGCCAGGACCACCCAGGGCGTCAAGAACGTCGAGGCGAACTTCCTGTAAAAGTAGCGGTTCAGATCCTCGCCGGGTCTTTTCTTCGTTCGGGCCAGCCGGGCGCCGACAGAGGCGCCCGGCTGATGCAATCACCCCCTGCGTTTGAAGAATTGTATGGCGCGCTCATGCTTTTCGGCGGCTCCACGAGTATTGAACGTGCCCAGGTTTCTCCGCTTACCTGTCTTCGGATCAACTTTGCGCGTATAGAGCCGGTATTTGCCGGACTTCAGTTTTCTAATCATTGGACCTGCTTTGGCAGGCGCGTGGAGGACCTCACTCCGGTTCGCGCGGTTCGTCGCGCATCACGCCGCGGATCACCATGCCGAGCACGGCCAATAAGAGCGCCGCCCAGAAGGCGGGCCAGAAACCGCGCACCTCGATGCCCGGCAGGAGCGCCGCCGCAAACTGCAGCATCAGCGCGTTGATAATCAGCAGGAACGCGCCGAACGTCACCAGGGAGAGCGGGAGGGTCAGCACCTTCAGCACCAGGCCGAGCGTGGCATTGACCAGACCATAGACGGCGGCCGCGATCAGCGCGGCGACAAAGCCCGTTACCACGAATCCAGGAACGAAATTTGCGACCAGCAGCATCGCCAGCCCGCTCAATACCCAGTGAACAAGTAGTCTCATTCATTCACCATCGCCGTGCGGGCCGAGATTAAAAAGCGGGTAGGTCGGGAGAAGCCTACCCGCACCCAAATCGAGCATCGCGGGGCGGTGATCGGATGCGAGCGGCTCTCCTGGCGGAGATCGCAGCCTGTCCAACAACCCAAGCTCGAGTGAGATTGAGGTAACGATGAAGCGCGCGCCCTGTGTGCATCGGGGACACCACTCTTCCGTTACCGGGGGAACGTTGCTTTCAACTATACGACTCAGTAAGTCATCATTCAAGTTTCCAGCCGGGCAGGGATCCGCTGGACGTCAATGATTCCATGCCCGGTCAGGCTGCGTTTCTCCTGACGACAGGCGAGTTCGCCGGCGAGAGCAGTCTGGGGACTGACTGTTGGGCGGCCACAGCCACTACTCACCAATGCTTTTCTGATACCAATCCAACCATAGCTTCACCTGGTACTGATTCTCTTTTGAAAAGCGATTCAAATTTGCTTGCATCTCCGTTCTGCTCTTGGCCAGACACGCTCGGGTCTTCTCATCAATGGATTCAACTGGCTGGACCGACCAGAACCCCAGGGTTCCCCCTACCGGGCTGTCTTCGCGCTTATTCTCAAATTCGAAAGTTCGAATCGCAACCGGCAAGACACTACTCTTACAAAGCTCCTCGGTTCCCAGTTTCAAGTGACGAAGATGCTCTTCCGGTTGCCTGGCCAAGAAATACAACCTGGCGCTTTCATACTCCCAGATTACCTGACGCAGCACGGAACCCTCCGAGTGCGCAATCTCTCTAGTCTCCAACTCGGTCAATTTTCCAAGTAGCGGTGTGACCTCCATTCCTTCGGAGCAGGAAAGGCTCAATCCGAGCGCCGCCCGCAAGTAATCAATGTGGTCTGCTGGATGGATGGTATCGAAGAGCTTGACAACCTGTGGACAGAGCTTCGGATCTTGTCGTCCAATATTGGCCAGTCCCTGCAATTCCCGGTACAAGATTGTCGGAACGTTTCCGCACAGTTCAAGGACGTAGCCGTATCTATCCAAAGCCTCCTGGCGCCGGGAGTCAGTGAGCAGTCTAATTATCTGGGTCTGCGCCTCCCCACAGGTCCTTGGCGCTCCCCGAGCTTTGCGGTTGGGCTGGAGATGCGATTCGTCCGAGCAATTCAATGACCACAGCATTCCGATTAGAATTGTCAGGATTCTAATCTTGGGCTTGAATTGCACCTTAAAACCTATTTGCTCGGCAACGCAAACGGGGCCACCCAATAGGAAGGTGCTCCGGGGACGGGTCCCCTACTGCGGATTGTCCCTGGGCGACCCTTCTCAAGTAAACGCAACGACTCCCTGGCATCCTCCCAGTCATGTGGGACGAGCACAAAGGCAGTGGCGTTGGACCTGTTTCCTGAGTCGTCAACAGCGGAATAGGTCACCTCATATACCCGACCTTCGCCAACCTTGTTCC
>Ga0065707_10082990_pt1 | contig 10999 bp, 8 predicted proteins | sample SwiRhicommuniRL3_FD_59094 | JGI IMG/M metagenome (GOLD analysis project Ga0065707, IMG submission 59094) | Switchgrass rhizosphere bacterial communities from Rose Lake, Michigan, USA - RL3 v2 (version 2) | ecosystem: Host-associated > Plants > Roots > Rhizosphere > Soil | place: East Lansing, MI... | reverse complement strand
CGATGACGTCCATGACTATCGCGCCGGCGCCGAGCGCCGCCCGCTTCGCGCTCTCGCCGGTCATCTCGCGCACGACGCCGGCCACCATCATCTGGAGGCCGCCGCCCGCGCTCGAGGTCGAGATGTAAATGTCGCAACCCTCGCGCTCGGTTGCCGGATGAATGATGCGGCCATCGTCGCCGATGAGCCGCCGGCCGGCGAGCTCCTGCACCTCGGTCACCGCATTGACGACGCCGATGGTGACGTCGGCAAACGGCGCTTCGACGGTCGTGGGCGCTTCGCCGCGATGCGTCTGGCGGTAGACGCCGTCGACCTGCTGGATGAGGATCGCCTTGGTGGTGGTGCTGCCGCAGTCGGTGGCGAGAATGACGCGGGCGTTTTTCGGATCGGCCGGGGTCATCGTTCTTTGTCGCGGCTCGATGAACCTTCCGCATCGAGCGCCTCGATGCGCGCCGCGACGTAATCGAGCGAACCGCGCTGCGCGAGAAACGAGGTGAACCGCTCGTACGCGCTCGAGTCGCCAACGATCGCCAGGAACGGCTGAAAAAACGTGAGGACCTGCGCTGAGAGATAGTTGAGCGGCCGGCCCATCTCGATGGCCATCATCGCGGGCGTCGTGAGCCGCCGCCGCACGATCTCGCGGCAGACGCGCTCAACGAGCTGCGCCTGCGCTTCGTCGGGCTCGACCGGCCCCGGCGGATCGATCGCGAATGCGTGCTTCAGCCATGCAAGGCGTGGATGTCCGGCACGAGGCACAGCCTCCTATATTACCTATGTTCGGCGGTACAATGCCCGGACTCCAATGAAGCTGATCATCGTCGACCGTTCGAAACCCGAAACGTACAGACGCCTCAAGGAGAAGTTTGCCGACGAACTGAACGTCGAGGTCATTTGGGACCGCCGCACGAAGCAGCGCCGGCGCAATACCGCCACGGGCGGACCCGAGCGTCGCTCGCGCGAGCGCCGTCAGCTCATCAAGGGCTTCGACGGCAAGGACTACATCGTCATTCACGTCGCCAAGTAGAAGGTACGCCGTGTCCGGCTTTAGCCGGACCGCACCGGACTCCCCGCCGCCGGACCGAGATTCAGGAACGTCAACTGCTCGGGATCGGCATCGAATTCCGCCTCGGGCTGTGCCTTCCAGTCGAGCGCCGCCCGGCGGCCAATCAGATCGAGCGCCACGATCGCCGCCACGCCCGCGGCCGCCAGACGCAACAGCGCAGCCGGATCGTGAAGCGCGCCCAGCTCCCATCGGACGGGCCAGTAGGCGATGGCGTACATCCCGCCGAAGTACAGCGGCCACCGCGTCTTCAGCTTCGTATGGCCGGGCGGATACGCGCGCGTGAACGGCACGCTGTGGATCGTGATCGACGCAGCCTGGGCACCGAATGTGACCGCGATGCAGACGAAGATGGCGTGCCACATCGCCACGTTGAAGCCCACGAGAGGCAGGACCACGAGCGCGTTCACGGCCAGGGCTGGAAGCAGCGCGAACGAAATCATCGCGGCGCGCAAACCCAGCCAGTACGACGCGGACGGCATCCGCGAATGGACACGAAAGACCCAGGCAGCCGGAAGCTCCGTCGGCATCGCAAACGACGATCGCAGGCCGATGATGATCCAGTAGCCGATCACCATCGGAATCCAGAGCACGACCGTTCGAGGCACGAACAACGCCTCGAGCCCGCCGCGCCGGGTCGACGCCGCGACGCTGATGATGCCCACGGCGATCGAACCGGCAATCGCAACGGGCACCTGCTGGGGTTTGCTGCGCGCGAGCGTCGTGAGGATGAAGTCAGATACGGCGCGCGCCGTACGATCGCGGCCGGTCAGCACGCGGGCCAGGGCGCGGCGAAGCCGAGCGCTCGCCGCCACGCGCGCAGATGGCGCGAGCGCCGCGCGCATCTGTTTCCAGTACCCCGCAAACGTCACGGCGACCGCGCCGGCCACGGCCAACGGCAGCGCGATCAGCGCTCGTTCCGCAAAGAGGTGGATCCCATGCACCCGCGAGCCCCTGATCGACTCGAACAACCCGACGAACCAGGTGAGCGGCAGCCATTCAGCCGCGCTCTTGTCGAGAAAGGCCGGCGTCGAACGGCCCATGGCCGTGGGCACCATCATGAAGCACAGCACACCGCTCAGAAAAACGAACTGCAGCGCCGAACCGATCGACGCCGAGAACTGCGGGCCGACCAGCAGCACGAGCAGCCCTCGCACGATGACGAGCGTCGAGAAGATGAAGACGGCGCCGCCAATCGTGCCGGCGAAGTGTCCGAGCGTGTGTCTGATGATGAGGCCATCGTTGCCTCCCGTCACGAGGCCGAACGGAATGCCCGAGGTGAGGTTGACCAGCAGTGCGGCGCCAATGAGAAACGTCGCCAGAGCGGCGAGCTTCGCGAACACGACGGTCCTTCCCGGCACGGGCAGCGGCCCGAGGACCATCGCATCGCGCTTGTCGAACACCAGCGTGTCCCAGATGAACACCGTGATCAGGCCCGTGGTCACCATCGAGTACGCGACGAAGACGATGGCCATCTGCATCAGCCGCGTCTCGACGAGCTCGGGCATGTGTCTGGTCCTCGCCACGAGCCGGAGAATCTCGAAGCTCCCGACGGTCGACATCATGATGTAGATGCCGGGCGTGACGAGAAAGGCAAAGATGCCGACGATGGCGCGACGCATCTGAAGATCGGACGTCGCCGATTCGTTGGCGGCAAACTGCTCGAGAAAGGTACGCCAGAGGATCCGGAACGCCGGGGCAGGCGGGTTCATTGCAGGTGCATCGCCTCGACGAGCGCACGGGTACGGCCCTCGACGTTGGTCTCTTCCACCAGCGTGGCAAAGACGGCATCGAGCGTCGGCAGCTTCAGCGTCTGGCGAAGGTTCTCGACCGAGTCGTGACCGACCATCCGGCCGTCCTTGAGAATGGCGACGCGCGAACAGACCTGCTCGACGACCTCCAGCACGTGAGAGCTGAACACGACCATCTTGCCTTCGGCCGCCAGCGATCGGACGAACGCCTTCAGCACCCGCGCCGCGCTGACGTCGAGCCCCGAAAACGGCTCGTCGAGGATCACGATGCGCGGATTGTGGAGGACGGCGGCGGCGATGAGAATCTTCTGTCGCATGCCCTTCGAGTAGGTCGACAGGGTCTGATAGCGATCGTCGTAGATGCCGAGCAGCTCGAGGAAGCGATCGATCTTCTCGTTGAGGAGCGCGTCCGAGATATTGCGGAGGCGCCCGATGAGCTGGAGATACTCGGGGCCGGTCAGATAGGTGTAGAGATGGGGCTCCTCGGGCACGTATCCCAGGAGGGCCTTGTATTCCTGCAGGTTCGCGAGCACCTCGCGGCCGTCGAGCTCGACGCGGCCGCCCGTCGGCTCGATGAGGCCCATCAGAATCTTAACGGTGGTGCTTTTACCCGAACCATTCGGACCGAGCAGTCCAAAGACCTCGCCAGGCCGGACCTCGAACGTCACATGTTCGATGGCGGTCAGCGCGCCGTAGCGCTTCGTCAGGTCGTGGACGCAAAGCATAGGATGTTGGACACCGCGCGGAGCCCTTGGTTCCGGCCACGAAGGCACGAAGTTCTGCGACACGCAGGCTAAAGCCCTGCGCTACCGGTGAATCGCCGACACCACGAAGCCACGAACCGAACGAACCCCGACGAACCTACGAACCCCACGAACCTACGAACCCCACGAACCTACGAACCAACGAACCCTCTACTCGTATTTCAACGCCTCCACAGGATTTCCCGACGTCGCACGCCGGATCGGAAGGCTCATCGCCACGAGAGACACCATCAGCAGGAATGCCGCGCTTGCGCCAAGCGTCAGGGGATCCTGACCGAATCGCCCGACCAGAAGCCCACCCATCAGCCGAAGCAGGAGGAACGCTGCCGCGACTCCCGCGCAGAGGCCAACCCCTATCTGCACAATCTTCGAGCGCATCATCGTCCACCACAGGTGGCCGCGCGGAGCACCAAGAGCCGTTCGAATCCCGATCTCCTGCGTTCGCTGTGTCATGGTGAAACCGACGACGCCGTAGATCCCGACAGTCGCGATGAGCACTGCCATGCCCGCGAAGATCGCGAACATGCCGCCAAAGACGCGATTCACCCAAAGCATTTCGCGAAGCACGTCTTCGAGCGTCCGGACGTTGAAGAGCGGCAGATCCTCGTCGAGCGAACGGATCTCTTCGCGAAGCATCGCCGTGGTTTCGGCCATACCCGTCTCCGAACGGGCGAGCAGTACCAGTGCGCCAATGGGATTGAAGAGATACGGAAGATAGACCATCGACACCGGTCGCGACATGGCGTCGTGTCGAAGCGTCGGCGCAACGCCGACGATGGTGACGCGCCGGGGCAGGTTGTCGTCGCCGACGAGCGCAAAGGAACGGCCGAGGGGATCGGCGCCGGCGAAGAACTCCTCCGCAAACCGTGCGTTCACCACGACGACTTCCCTGCCCGCGCCCCCGTCTTCACCGGTCAGCTGTCGGCCTCGGACCGAGCGCACGCCCAGCACATCGAAATACCTCGGCCCGATGGTCACGGTCTGCACCCGTGGAAGACGCTCGCCCTCCACAGGCGCATGACCGTCCAGCGACACACGCCGGTTGGTGCCGCCGATGAGCGGACGGGAATCGGCGATCGCCATCGATGCGGTGGGGTGTGCAGCCAGTCGCTCCTCGAGACGCCGGACAAAAGCTGTCCGCAGATCTGGCGCCGGGAATTTTTCCTCCGGCAGAAAAAGATTCATGGTCAGCAGACTCGATGTCTCGATGAGGCGGCCCACTCGTATTTCCGCCATCAGGTGCCGCATCATCGACACGGCTCCCGTGACGAGCACGACGGTGAGCACGATTTCGGCCACGACCAGCGCACCGGTCGAGCGGCGCGCCCACACTCCGGCGGTGCCGGTCCGGTTCGACGTCTGTTTGAGCATCGCGCTTGCGGGACGTCGCGAGACGTATAACGCGGGCACCACGCCAAACAGCACGCCTGTTCCCACGCAGATCACCGCGAGGAACGCAAAGACCGTTCGGTCCATCGAGAAGTCCATCCACATCGGCTTGCCGATTTCGGCCACGAACGTGAGCAGCAGCCCAATGCCGGCCATCGAAAGCGGCAGCGCCAGCAGGCCCGCCGCCAACGAGAGCATCACACTCTCGACCAGCAGCTGCTGAATGACGCGCCAGCGTGTAGCGCCCAGGGACGATCGAATGGAGACCTCGCGGGAGCGTTGAAGCGACCGAGCCAGCAGAAGATTGGCGACGTTGGCGCAGCTGACCAGAAGCAGCAGGCCGACCGCGGCCATCAGCGCACCGAGAATGATGTACCAAGGGGCGCCGATGCCCGGACGAAATCGGACGGTCTCCACGCGCACATCGGTCTTCGTCTCCGGAAAATCGCGGGCGATGGCCGCATGGATGACGTTCAGTTCGTCCGCCGCTTCAGCAGCAGTCGCGTCGTCGGCCAGACGGCCGATCGCGTTGAGCGAACGGGAGCCGCGGGGCTCGCCTGCAAGCCAGCTCGCGGCGCCAAGCGGCAGCCACACACGGTCCTCGAATGGAAAGTCGAATCCTTCGGGCATGACGCCGATGACGGTCGACGGCTGCGAGTTGACGCGAATGGTACGACCGAGAATCCCCGTGTCGCCCGCATATCGGTTCCTCCAGAGGTCGTGACCGAGAATGACGACAGCCGGGGCTCCCTGCCGGTCGTCATCACTGGAAAAGAGGCGTCCTTGCGCGGGCTGCACGCCGAGTACACGAAATATTCCAGCGCTCACGTAGCTGCCGGACACCTGTTCGGGCGACCGATCGGCATCGCCGACGGTGAGATTCGCCTGCGCGAGCGCCCCGATGTCGGCAAACGACCGGGCGGCGCGCTCCCACTCCCGGAATTCGGCATACGACGCGTGCGGATTGTCACCGGGCTCGCGGAGACCGATGCTGACTATACGGTCCGGCCGATCAAATGGAAGATCGCGAAGCAGGACGGTATTCACAATCGTGAAGGCAGTGTTCGTAGCAGCGATTCCGACGGCGAGCGTGACAATGGCGAGCGTCGTGAACCCGGCGTTGCGGTACAGGGTTCGCACGCCGAACTGCACGTCCTTGAAGAGCGAGTCCAGCCAGCCTGCGCGGAGGGCGTCACGATAGCGTTCACGTGTCGGCTCGACTCCGCCGAGCGCGACGAGCGCGTTGCGCCGCGCCTCGGCTGGCGTCATCCCGGCGCGAATGTTGTCGGCAATGTGCAGATCGAGATGGCTCTTCAGCTCGGCGTCAAAATCGCCACGACGGCGCACCAGACCAGCAACCTGCGCCAACACCCGTCTCAGGATCCTCATGTGATTCCTCAATCAGAGTTATTCGGCGCGCAAGGCGACAGCAGGCTCGACGCGCCTGACTCGAAACGCCGGCAGCGCCGACGCCAGCAGCGCAATCTCGAACAGCAGCATCGCCACCGCCCTCAGGATCGGCGCCGGCGCATCGGCCATCGCCCGCAGGTCGGCAGGGAGCAGCCTGATGGCGACCAGCGTGAGCGCGAATCCGGCAACGATGCCAATCGCGGCCAGCCGCAGTCCCCGCCGCAGTACGAGACGCATGACATCGCTCGGCGCAGACCCGAGCGCCAGCCGCACCGCCCATTCGCGACGCCGGGCAGTAACCGCGTGCGCGATCGCGCCGTACAGACCGCCGGCCGACAGCACCAGCGCGAGGCCGGCAAACCAGCCGATCAGCCATCGATACAGGTCCAGCGTCCAGAGAGAATCCGCCACGACTTCTTCCATCGTTCTCGGGTTAAAGACCGCGATCTGCGGATTCACTTCGTGTACGCGCGCACGCACCGCCTCGATGACGGCGGCCGGCTCGGCGCTCGTCCGCACGACCAGCGTGACGCCGAGCTCGGCGACCTGCGACCAGTTCTGCGCCATGGGAAAGTAGATCTCCGGCGCCGCCGGCTGGTCGAGCGCCACCTGCATGACGTCGCCAACCACGCCGACGATCTGGCCGCGATTGGTCACGACGCCGACCGGATCGCGGTCGCCGAAATACCGCCGCGCGAGCGCCTCGTTAATCAGAATCACCGGCGGCGCGTTCTTCGTGTCGTCGAGAAGAACACTCCGGCCTCGGCGAATCGGAATGCCGAGCGCCTCGAAGTAGCCCGGCGTCACGTAGCGCAACTCGATGGGAAACGCCGGCTCGTTTCTCGCCGGCGCGCCCTTGACGACGAAGTCGGTGGATACGCTGTTCCAGCCCCAGTTCTGCAGCGGCAGCACCTGCGTGAATCCCGCGGCGCGCACATCAGGCAGGCGGCCGACGCGTTCGGCGATGTCGTAGTACTGCAGCTCGACGCCCGGCACCAGCGGCTGGCCGAGATGGACGGTCACGACGTCGCCGGTCAGCATCCCGTTGGGCGCCTCGCGCAGGCGCGTCATCTCGTCCATCACGAGCCCGGCGGCGCTGGCGAGCACGAAGGCGAGCGCGATCTCCGCGATGACGAGGATGTCCCGCACGCGCGCCCACTCGCGCCCCGTCGTCGCGCGGCCCGATTCTCGGCTCACGAGACCTGCGTCGATGCGTCCCGCCGCGAGCGCCGGCGCCAGACCAAAGACAGTCGCCGTCACGAGGCAGACCAGCAGCAGGAAGGCGAAGATCGTCCAGTCGAACGCCACTTCGTTCACACGCGGGATACGCTGATCCGCGAACGACACGAGGAGGTGGCTCGTCCAGCGCGCGACGGCAATGCCGGCGAGCCCGCCTACCGTGGCCAGCAGCAGGCTCTCGATCAGGAACTGGCGGATCAGGCGCGCGCGCGACGCGCCGAGCGCCGCTCTCGTCGCCACTTCCTGCATTCTGGTACCGGCGAGCGCGAGCAGCAGGTTCGCGACGTTAGCGCACGCGGCGACGAGCACCAGCACGACCGCGCCAAACAGCAGCCAGAGGGCGCGGCGTGTCGGCCCGAGCACCGCGTCCGCATACGGAAGCACCCGCAGCGGCTCGACGCGCTGCTGCTGCGGCGCGCCCAGGGCCGCCCGGCGCGCCTCGACGGCGGTAAGCTCCGCGACCGCGGCTTCGGGCGCAACGCCGGGCTTGAGGCGCGCGACGAGGCGGCTCAGGCGGCTGCGAAGCGGCCGGTACTCGGCAATCCACACCCCGACCTGCGACTCGGTTGTCGCGCTGCGGAGAATCGACGCCGCCCCATACGGGAACTGGAAGGGATCGGGCATGACGCCGGTGATGGTGAACGGGCGATCGTCGAGCATCACGGACGTTCCAATCGCACTTCGTCTGCCCGAGAATCGCGACCGCCACAGCCGCTCGCTGATGACCGCCACCGACACATCATCGCGACGGAACGTCCGCCCCACGAGTGGGCGTGCGCCCAGCACGTCGAACAAATCTCGATCGGAAACGACCGCGGTCACCCGCTCGGCGCCGGATGGGGTCTGGAGGTTGCGGGTGCCCGGGGCGTATTCGCCAAACGATTCGAACGAGCTGCTCTCGCGGCGAAGCGCCTCGAGATCGTCTCGCTGTATCGTCGTGCCGGCGATCTCGACAATTCGATCGGGCGCGGCAAACGGCAGTGGTCGCAGGATGACGGTATTGACCACGCCAAAGAGCGCGGCCGTCGCGCCGGACGCCAGCGCCAGGCTGAGCACTGCGACGATCGTGACGACCGGATTCTTCACGAACGTTCGCGCACCGAACCTCGCGTCCCGCGCGATCTCTTCAAGGGTCATCTCTAATCCCCAATCCCTAAGCCCTCAGCCCTTAGCCCTCAGCCTTTCGTTTCGAGGAACTTCGCAAGTATGGCCGTGGTCTTGTTCCATTCCCGTTCCTCCTGCTCCACCTGCCGCCGCCCCGCGCGCGTCAGCTTGTAGAACTTGGCTTTACGGTTGTTCTCGGACACGCCCCACTCGGAGCTGATGTAGCCCTCCTGTTCGAGCCTGAGCAACGCCGGATAGAGCGTGCCGTAATTGACGAGCAGCTTGTGGCCGCTCGTCTGCTCGATGCGTCTCGCGATGCCGTAGCCGTGCAGCGGGCCGAGCGTCTCGAGGGTCTTGAGCACCATCAGCGCCAGCGTCCCCGCCCATACGTCCGATTTGTCACCGCCCATGCGCCACTCCTATGGCTTACCTATACAACAACTCATATGGGCTGGCAATAGGAGTTTCGGGATTTCACACCATTGGCAGATTCGCAGATTGGGAGATTGGCAGATTGATTGGGGGATTGGTGGATCTACAATGCCGGGCGATGAGCCTGGACCGCCGCAACTTCCTGAAAAAGATGGCCGCCGTGCAGGCGGGTGCCGCCCTCAGCACCGCGGCGGCGCGGCAGACGCGCAAGCCGGCAGACGTCATCGTCGTCGGCGCCGGCGCGTTCGGCGGGTGGACGGCGTACTACCTCAGGCAGTTGGGGGCGTCGGTCAGGGTCGTCGACGCATATGGTCCCGGAAATTCGCGCGCGACGTCGGGCGACGAGACGCGCGGCGTGCGCAGCTCGTACGGCGACCGCGGCGCCAATGCGGAGCTATGGGGAACCTGGGCGAACCGCGCGATCGACCGATGGACGAAGTTCGACGCCGAATGGGGCCGCCAGATGAAAGTGCGGCTCTTCTTCAACACCGGCGATCTCATCTTTCGCTCGGCGCCCGAGACCTTTACAGACCGGACCCAGGAGGTCTGGAAGAAACTCGGCATTCCGTCTCAGGTGCTCGAGGTCGACGATGTCAGAAAGCAGTACCCGTCGTTCGATCTCACGAACGTCAACTTTGCCCTGTACGATCCCCGCGCGGGCGTCGTGCGCGCGCGGCGGGCCTGCGAGGTTGTGGCCGAGGCCTTCCGCCAGTCTGGCGGTGAGATTCTGATGGGCTATGCCGCCATGGGCGATCGGAGCGGCGCGGTGCTGCAGAACATCAAGACGACCGGGCCAACTGCGACGTTCACGGCCGGCACGTTCGTCTTCGCGCTCGGACCCTGGTTTCCGAAAGCGTTCCCCGACCTGATGGCTTCGCGCATCAGGACGCCGCTCGGCCACGTCCACTATTTCGGCACGCCGCCGGGCAGCGACCGTTTCACGTTTCCCAATCTGCCGAGCTTCAATTTCCCCGGCGTCACCGGCTGGCCCGCGCTGCCGCCCGACAATCGGGGATTTCGCGTGCGCCTGCGCGGATCGTCACCGACCGACCCGGATACGAGCGATCGCGCGTTCGATCGCAGCCAGGACACGCTCGCGCGCACGTTCCTCGCCGAGCGCTTTCCGCTCATGGCCTCGGCGCCGCTGCTCGAGACACGCGCCTGCCACTACGAGATGAGCGCCTCCGGAAATTTCATCGTCGATCGTTATCCAGGCTTCTCGAATGTCTGGGTGGCCGGCGGCGGCTCCGCCGAGGGATTCAAGTTCGGCCCGGTGATGGGCGAGTACATCGCCAAACGTGTGCTGGCGATCGAGGACGACCCTGCGCTGGCCAAAGCGTTTGGTTTGCCCTGAAGAGGGTGTAACACGTTCAAGGCTTCACGGCAGCCAGCCTCACGACGCGGGTTGCTTGTTGTCCGAAGTCGCCCACTGCATCCGCGTCTTCGTAGCGGACAACACGAAGCGCGGCAAACAGCCGCAGCAACTCATTGGTCTCGAAGACGACACCACTTCCAATTGGGCCCGACTTTGTGGCGTCGCGATGAAACGCTTCCACAACCACCATTCCGCCGGGACGCAGCGCTCGGATTACTTCGTCTACGTATTCGCGTGCTCCGACGTAGCTGAGGACAATCAGGTCCCACTGCGATACACCCCAGTCAAAGTCCGCGTCGCGCGCGACGGTAGCCGTGATCTTGACTCCAAGCGACTTCGCCCGTTCCTGCGCGGCTGCCACCGCCCGATCGGCCGGATCGAATCCCACTGAATCCCAGCCCTGTTGCGCCAGGTAGATCGTGTTCCGCCCCTGCCCCATGCCCACGTCGAGAGAACGTCCCGGCTTTACGCCTGC
>Ga0065707_10082989_pt1 | contig 11005 bp, 8 predicted proteins | sample SwiRhicommuniRL3_FD_59094 | JGI IMG/M metagenome (GOLD analysis project Ga0065707, IMG submission 59094) | Switchgrass rhizosphere bacterial communities from Rose Lake, Michigan, USA - RL3 v2 (version 2) | ecosystem: Host-associated > Plants > Roots > Rhizosphere > Soil | place: East Lansing, MI... | reverse complement strand
CATCAATGGCATCGCATTAGGCGGTGGCTTTGAGCTATGTCTGGCCTGCCACTATCGAGTGCTTGCTGATTCACCATCCGCAGTGGTTGGGCTACCGGAAGTAACAGTCGGTCTACTGCCCGGCGCCGGTGGTACGCAGCGAGTGCCTAGATTGATTGGCATCGAAAAATCATTGCCCTGGTTGTTGGCAGGCAAATCTTCATCACCCGCTGAGGCCTTGAAATTGGGCCTGGTGCACGCGATCGCGCCAGTTGGCGAATTGCTGGAGGTAGCGCGGCGCTGGCTGAATAACGCACCGGACGCAGTGCAGCCCTGGGACAAGAAGGGCTATCGCATGCCCGGTGGTGCTGGTCTGACCACGCCCGGCACACTCAATACATTCATGATGAGTTGTGCGCAGATCGCCAAGAACACCTTTCACAACTATCCCGCACCGGTGAGCGTTGCCTCCAGTGTGTTCGAAGGCTCGCAAGTGCCGATGGATACTGCACTACGTATTGAGTCGAGATACTTCGCCCGATTATTGCGCGATCCAGTGTCGCGTAACTTGATGCGCACCATGTTTATCAATAAAGGTCTGGCGGATAAGTTGGTACAACGCCCTGAAAAGATCCCTACCTCACAAGTAAAAACACTGGGCGTGTTAGGTGCTGGTCTGATGGGTGCTGGCATTGCGCATGTATCGGCGCAAGCGCGCATGCAAGTGGTGCTGCTGGATCGAACGCAAGAGCTTGCTGATAAGGGCAAGGCTTATTCCAGAGCGCTGTTCGACAAAGACATCGCACGTGGCCGCGCCACGGAGCAGCAAGCAACTGAAGTGCTGTCGCGCATTGAGACGACCACCGACTATGCACGCTTGGCCGATTGCGATCTGGTGATTGAAGCCGTATTCGAATCGCGCGAGCTCAAAGCAGAAGTACTGGCGCGTGCTGAAGCGGTGCTCGGCACTAGTGCAATCTGTGCCAGTAATACGTCGTCGCTGCCGATTAGCGGGCTTGCACAGGCGGTACAGCGTCCACAGCAATTCATCGGCATTCATTTTTTTTCACCAGTGGAAAAGATGCCGTTGGTGGAAGTCATCGTCGGCAAGCAAACCAACGACACTACCTTGGCACATGCACTTGACTATGTGGCGCAGTTGAAGAAAACCCCGATCGTGGTGAACGACAGTCGCGGCTTTTATACCAGCCGTGTGTTCGGCACCTTTGTTTACGAAGGCATGGCGATGTTGGCTGAAGGTATTGCACCGGCGTTGATTGAAAATGCTGCGCGCATGGCGGGTATGCCGGTGGGGCCGCTAGCGGTTCAAGACGAAGTGTCGATCGAACTGCAATGGCATGTCATGCAACAGACAGAGAAGGATCTGGGTGCCAAGTACCAAAAGCCGATTGCTTATGAAGTAGTGCGTAAGTTTGTCGAAGAACTAAAACGTCCTGGCCGACGTTCCGGCAAGGGCTTTTATGAGTATCCAGCCGATGCGCCGAAGTTTCTGTGGCCCGGCTTACAAGAAATCTATCCGCTACTCGCAGAGCAACCCGATGTGGAGTCCGTGAAACGGCGCTTGTTGCACATTCAAGCATTGGAAGCTGCGCGTTGCATGGAAGAGGGTGTAGTCACCCAAGCCGCGGCAGCCGACCTCGGTTCGATACTGGGTTGGGGTTTTCCAAGCTATACCGGCGGGGCATTGTCCTATATCGATACGTTAGGCGGCGCACGCTTCGTACAAGAGTGCGAACAACTGGCCAAACAATATGGCGCGCGATTCCAACCCTCGCCGTGGCTGAAAACACGAGCGGCAGCAGGGCAACAGTTTTATACCGACGCTCACCTGCAACCAAGACGGCATAACGTCGTTGTCCATTAGCGCTACATATCAGAACCAAACGCGCTTGTAAGCGACGAAACACATTGCGACTAGCAGAAGAGAATTCATGTCTACTCCTTCCATCAAGCCGCCACCATCAAGCTGTTAATCAACGGCGAGTTCATCGAGTCCAAGACCACTGAGTGGCAGGAGGTGGTCAATCCCGCCACGCAGGAAGTGTTGGCACGCGTGCCGATGGCCACCGATGCGGAGATCAACGCGGCGGTATCAGCCGCGAAGGTCGCCTTCAAGACCTGGAAAAACACGCCGCTCGCGGCACGTGCCCACGTAGGGCAAGACCATTGCCGATGCGGAAGGCGATATCTTTCGGGGTCTGGAAGTGGTGGAACACGCGTGTTCGATTGGTTCCCTGCAGCTGGGTGAGTTCGCCGAGAACGTCGCCGGCGGCGTCGATACGTATACGTTGCGTCAGCCGATCGGCGTGTGCACGGGGATTACCCCGTTTAACTTCCCGGCGATGATTCCGCTGTGGATGTTTCCAATGGCCATTGTCTGCGGCAATACCTTTGTCTTGAAACCGTCTGAACAAGATCCGCTCACCCCGATGTTGTTGGCTGAGCTGGCCTTGCAGGCCGGTGTACCACCGGGTGTATTGAACGTGATTCACGGCGGCAAGCGGTCTGTTGATGCCATCTGCACGCATCCAGACATCGTGGCGATTTCGTTTGTGGGGTCAACCAACGTTGGCACGCACGTGTATAACCTGGGCTCACAGCATGGCAAGCGCGTGCAGTCCATGATGGGGGCGAAGAACCATGCCGTGGTGATGCCCGATGCCAACAAAGAGCATTCACTGAATGCGCTGGTGGGTTCGACCTTCGGGCGGCGGGTCAGCGGTGTATGGCCACCTCGGTCACCGTCTTGGTAGGCGACCCGCAGCGTTGGATTCCAGAAATCGTTGCTAAAGCGAAAACGCTTAAGACCAGTGCGGGTTGCGAACCGGGGACTGATGTGTGGCCAAGATCTGCAACAACATGTTGCTGGCCATCTCGATGATCGGTACCGCTGAAGCGATGAACCTCGGCGCGAGTTTGGGCATCGATCCCAAAGTGTTGGCCGGCATCATCAACACTTCCAGCGGTCGCTGCTGGAGTTCGGATACTTACAACCCTTATCCCGGCGTGATGAACAACGTATCTGCGTCACGCGGTTACACCGGTGCTTCGGCACCGACCTCATGTTCAAAGACTTAGACCTGGCCGCCGATGCGGCCAAGCAGGCCAAACAACCCGTGGTGTTAGGTGCAGTCGCACAGCAGTTGTATCAAACACTCAGTGCACAGGGCTCTGGGGCAAAGATTTCTCAGCGATCATCAATTTGTTCAAGAAAGCCAATTAACACGCTGAACAAAGTCAGTATTGGCGATTGTCAATTCGAGGGCTGCGTCGCTACATCAGTATGAACAATCGAACCTACCCAATTGACACCCCAGTGGTACCCCGGGGTGAAAACAAGATGGAACCCCATAGAGATTGGGAGAGATTGCTCAAAAATTTATTAGGAGAATCAATGGTCGGGGTGACAGGATTCGAACCTGCGACCTCTACGTCCCGAAGATTCAAGTAGCGGATGTCTATTTAGCTGGGCATAGCGATTCGCAAACGCATCGAAGTCATGTCGTGCATGATTAATGTTGCTTTCGATGTTGCCTTACGGTTTGCACATCACGGCGCCGCACCGACTTCACGGTGAATCATCCGTCAACAGTCATGGTTGTAACTCGATGCTTTCAATCCGGGCAACTAGCAGGCAAAGACGGCAGCTATTCTGATAGCTGGCGATATTTCTCTGAAGTCGTATTGATTATCGAGGCAACAAGAATCTGCGGAGAGACTCACTCGACGACACGTATGACTCATGAACTTGCATCGCGAGTTGTCTCAGGGCAATTCGTGCAGAAATTTATCAACATCGGCCGACCACAGTTTGGGATCCGTTGCGACGATGTGTCCGATTCGGAGGGAGTGATCTCGAATGAATAAATATTGTCCTTTACCGCCGCCTTCGGTGAACTTTGCAAAGAATCCGCGCGTGATATTTTCGGAATAGAAAGGATCTCGGGCTGCATAAATCCAGATGCTCGGCGCCCGGACTTTGGAACCGAGGGAGTGAAACCATCCATCCACTAGTGCTATACGTGCTGCGTTTTCTTCTTCTGGCCACTCGTCTTCAATTGAGAGCCAGCCGCCAACGAAGTTGATGATTCCTTTGCTAAGCTCGGGACGCTCTGCTGCCATTCGCAAGGAAAGAAAGCCGCCTCGCGATATCCCCACGAAGAGAATCTTAGAGCCCTTCGGGACTTCTGCGCCTTCGACGACTTGGTCGATGACCGCATTTGAATCTCGAACAGCTTCAGCAAGTCCTGGCTCTGCAAGCGCACGATATTCCGCCAGTGTGCACTTCCCCGCAATGTAGGCGCACTCTTCGACGAACGTCCCCGTTGATTCGCCGAGACCACGGCGCGTCGGTTGCACTACTGTGTATCCGCGCCTGACCAGGAATTCGACGAGCTCTGGAGGAATATATCTAATGGGCTCATGTGGATCGGCGCTCACTCCTCCTAACGAGCCATGACTGAACAGTGCAACTTCGTGCCGATTGTTTTCGATCGGCCGCCAGATATTGACAGCAATCGATATCCGGCCGTGATCGTGAGCGTCATCGACTTCGATAGAAGCAAACTTGCGTTGGAATGTGTAAGCCACGCCATTGTAAAAGGCGTTGGGATCACGCCGGGCCTGCGCGCACGCTGGATGTCGGCTAGCCAGCAAGTTGAGAGCGAGAATCAACGCAAGTTGCCAGAAGGCAGGAACGTAACGATTGGCGCGCATCATTAGTTGCATCCTCAAAAGTTTGGTGAGGCGGACCCAACACTGTGCGCGATCGCGTCCAGGCGACTGCGTAATTTGCTCTCGGGTAACCAGCGCCCCCGCAGCATAACGCCAACACGCTTGCGAACGTTGCGGACATCATCCAATGGATTGGCATCGAGCAAAATCAGATCAGCGCGCTTGCCCACTTCGACGGAACCCAATAAGGCTTCTTGATGAAGTGCCTTTGCCGCATTGATAGTGCCGGTTGCCAGTGCCTCGAATGGTGTGAGACCTGCCTGTACGAAATATTCGAGCTCGCTCAACGCCGAAAAACCGGGCACGACATTGGCCTTGAAGGTGTCGGTGCCTAACAATAATCCCGCTCCATGCGCGTGTAACTCGGAGACCACGGATAAATCGAACTTCATTTCCTCGTCGAATGAATCCGTTCTCTGCGCATAACGCTTGATCAGCTTTCTAGTCATTTCACTGGATATGTAATGTTGCTCATCGTCCCATCGGTGGCTGCTGGATTCCATTTGCTCCACCACCATCGTGGGACATACCCAGATACCTTCCCGCGCGATGGCATCTGCAAAGTCCGCCAACTTCGAAAGATCCGCCCGACGCTTCAGTTCTAACGTGGAAATATTTGGAGCGACGGGTGTAAACCCCACGCCGGGTTGCAGGGATCCTGCAAAACTGTCGGCGTGTTCAATGGTCGCTTGGTGGGATTCGATCGCGTGCGCGAGTCCGACAGCCCGAGGTATGTGTCCGATAACGTCAAGGTGCGCTTTCATTGCCGCAGACACAATCGCGTCATAGGCGCCGAGCGAAACATTGTCATACACCTTGATCGCGATGTAGCCATTGCGCTTGTCATCCGCGACGGCGCGCTGCGCTTGCGCCGGCGTTGTCACGATTCGTGCAATCGGCCAGATGGGTGGATCACCATCGGTGATTGGGCCTGTGCTGTAGATGGCGGGTCCTAACCATGAACTAGTGGTGCTCTGTGCCTGGAGCTCATCGCCCGCTGCATGAGCATGAGGCTGACGCACCGTCGTGATTCCGTTCGCAACGAAGAGTAAGCCAAAGTCACGATTGCGCTCGCGGTAATCCGGAAACTTCCATTCGTCGGGTTCGGATTCGCTTGGGCGTCGCACGAAATGCACATGCATATCGATCAGCCCGGGGATCAGATACCGACCAGTACCACGTATCTGTCGAGCGCCGCGCGGCGGGCGTACCAGATCGGATGGTCCGATTGCTTCTATACGGTCGCCGTCTACCACCACGGTTTGATGTGCAAGAATTCCGTCGCGATCCATGGAAATCACACCGACATCTACGAACGCAGTCTGTGCAGCACTGCTGGTAAACCATGCGAGCAATGCCGTCGCGCCGAACGACACACGCCATCCCCCAATCGACTTGTTAGTCATGCGAGCTCCGCTGTGGAACACGTGGCTAGGTGCACTCATTTGAGCCTGAAATCGAAGAGGACATGTCGTATTCGGCAAGCATCTCTATCAAGTACTGCTGTGCATCGGCGTCGCTGCACCACGTACCCGATGTGATAGATCCCCCTTCGGTTTGAAGCGCCGCGCGGACTTCACTCAAGAGCTGCTGAAGTGAGTAACTTCCGGAGTAATCGCAACGCAGTTTGCTCCCTGCAGAGGCCGCATCAAGCTGGTATCGATCGCGCAGCAGATAGAGCAGTGCTTCCACGCGAGATTTCGCATCCTGAGCGTTCGCGATCATTGTCCAATTCAGCCAGCTCATAGCTCTTATCACGCTAATGCTGGAGCGAACTGGGTGGTGCGGACAGCGTGTCGCCACTGGCACTACCAATCGAGCGCGACGCAGTACCCATGGCAGCGTTTGGCACAAGGCCGTGTTGCATAGTCGACTGCTGCGTCAATGGTCGTTGCGGCGACGTCGTGGAAACTGCGCTGGTTCCGACTCCACGAGTTGCATTCATCATAGGATGAGTGATGTTGGTCGCGCCGTTACTCAGCAGTTGGTCACCTGCTTGGGCTGCGTGGTTTATGGGCGCGGTTGATACAGGCGCACGGTTCATCGCCTCCGATGGCGTCGATACTGTGGTGTGAGATGCAAGCCCACGACGCAGCGCGGGGTCGCCTGGAATGGTGAGAGCATAGTTGCGTGCAGGTGTGTCTGTGCCGACGAGACGCTGGCCTATCTTGTAGTTGCGTCCGTTCGCATTTGGAATCACGGGTCCAGTCCAACCGTCAGGCGATAGCGAATAATTAGAGCCGTGCAGGCCAGTTCCGGTCGAGCCACCGTCTTGCAAGCTGGCAAGAATTGCTGTGGGCCAACCGTTTGCAAGTCCGGCGATGGTGAATGAACATTGCGTGTTGCTCACCGGATTCAAACTAAGCGCACCGATATTGCGGGTGGGCGCGATGCCCACATCGTTCCAGTTATCCGGATCGAGTAGCGGTGCCGGTCCAGTTTGCACGCTGGCCGTCATGTGAATGGAACTGCAGCCGGAGCGAGGTGTGTAGCTGGTGCCATCCCAACGCACCACTCCTGTCATAGCGGCATTGGTCGGTGGCTTGATCTCGGCGGGCATGAATGCCACCGATATGCGATCGGGTTTACTCCAAACATGCTCGCGCACCATTCCAAGAGGTGTACGCAGCAACGTATTAACGGAATCGAGACCCTGATTGATCTTGTCAGTGATATTGAGACTCACCGAGTCAATCGCGTTCTCGGCCATGCCCTTGAAGTTGGGACCACCGAAGAACGGCAGAAAATCGTTCACAAACCACTTGGCGACGTCGCCGCTGGCATTCTGCGAATCGAGGTTTGCATTGGAGAGCGAAAACACTGCGTTAACAGCGCGCAGTGTATGGTTTGGATCAGCCTGTATGGCAAGCGTGATCTTGAGTTGTCCGCTGACATCCAAAGAGAATCGAGGGTCGAAGTTAAATGGATTGGGAACGGTTGTAGTCGCCGCCAAATACATTTTGTCGACACTAATCGTGGCCGTCAGCACATTGCCTGCACCGGGTGCAACATCAACTCTAATGTTTTGATCGAGGCGGCAATCGATATCGCGCAAGGTCTGTCCTGCTGCTGCTTTAGAACGCCCCATTTCTTGTTTGATTGCGCCACAAATAGAACCGCGAGCCATGTTCCAACCATTTATCAATGCATCACTCACTGCGGATGGCTGCTCGGTAAGCACGTGCACGCTCTGTTGAGCAGGTGTCGATGAATTCCATTCCTGCGCGAGAACTCGGATCCCCACAGTGTTGGCTTGCGCCGTCTGAGATACCAAGACCGCGGCGACCGCTGCAACGATTACAGAATACCGGCATGCTCGCAGAGCTTTCGACTCTAGGTTGCGTAGACGGATGTTAGTTGAAACGTCCATAGTGCCTCTCGATATAGTTTGCTACTTCATACGCAGTGAAATTTCATTCCCTCGGTAATTACGACGGAATCGAAGCGGCAAAGCGGACATGGATGTCGTGACTGGGCGCTCGTAAAGCACTAGAGCATCGGCCCATAGCCAGATACAACATGTTCGCTCGTGTCACGAGGCGCAGCAGCACACGTGACCGAGTCAAAGAATGTCCTCGGCATAACCGACGCGATTTGATCCATAGTGCGGAATTTCGCGACGCCCGGAATTCTCTTTCCAAAGCGTATGTCCGCATCGGGCTCCGTTTCCCGTCTGTTCAATTAAAGAATGCTGAGGGAGACGTTTATGAGCAGAAATCCAATCCGCTCCACACAGGCACGCCTTGTTGGTTTGTCGAGGTCTCTTTTGCTCGCTTGTGTAGGCGTAACTTGCGCCAATGCTCAAGCACCGGGAAGCGCATTCGGTAATCACAGGAACTTACAGCCAGCGATACAACAGCCAGTAAGCGCGATGCAGTCACAGCCCGCAAGCGTTGCGACGCAACCGCCTGTGAGCGCAGTCAATCGAGGTGGTCTCGGCGCGCAACCAATGCAAGGATCAGTAACAGCGCCGCAGGCGATCAGCTCAACCGGCGGCAGTACAGCGAGGTCCAGTGCATTGTTGACTGCTCGCTCGACCTCGAGCTCGAATACAAGCCCGCTTATTAGTCCGTCGAACCTTCTGCACAACCACAATTCAGCGCGGGCGGCGCACGGCGTGATGGCCAACGACAAGCTCGTGTCATACCGACCGACGCACAATCAAATCGTACGTGCCCAACTCACTTTGCTAGCCGACGAGAATGCCATTGCGCAAAGCGTCCGAAGAAAATCTGCGGTGGGGTCGCAATTTTCGGAAGTCGCACCGATCGTCGCGGAGAATGTAAATGTCAGAGACCGGGGCGCCCAGCTCCAACCATCATTCTCGACGGGTGTGTCGGTTCGTGCGCCGAGTACTACATCGCACGTCAATGCAGTTTTGAATGCGCCGGATGGCATCTACTACGTCAACAGAAAGGACCGGAACTTTCTCATAACTCCGGGTGGCTATCTCACCATTCAAGGCAAGGGCTTTGGTGATACTGTGGGCGAAGTCAACGTGTTTGGTCGCACATCGCTTGGCAAGCTCGCGCTGCAAGTTATCGATTGGCATGACGATGAGATTTATGCGCTTCTGCCGCCAGGCCTGCGTGGTATGCCGGATCAGAAAGCCAAGCTGCAAGTGATTACTCGCGCCGGCAAACCATATCTCCTGGACGAAGGTAATTTTTTTGCTGCTCGAGAAGAAGTTCTACTTACAAATCAATTACAGCGCGTATTCCGTTTGGAAGAGAGCGCCAATTGGCCTATAAGTAACGGTCACGACGACGGTTCGATATATAGAGAAGAAAATGGTGGCTTGGGCGGCAGCGGCATCGATTGCAAGAAACCGGGTACGGACAGAATCATCTTTTTGCCACTACCTAACGGATTCGAGGTCACCGGCGTGGTGATGACGCATGGCCGCACGGATGCGGGTGACGGGGATGAATTTGGCAATAGTGGGGGGCGCGTCTTCTTTCCCGGATATTCGCTCGGGGAATGGCGGGATGAGTCTGTTGCCTTGGATCGCCTTCGCTCCACGACGCAAAGCGTGTTGTATGTCAACTGGGGTGTGTGGCGTAACCACACGAGCCAAACATTGGGTAGCGGACTGTTTGATGAATGCGAGTCCTCGTATGTACTCGCGGTCAGTGTTGTCGGACCTGCCGGCGTCACTCCGTTATAGCGGATTTTGTCATCGCATCCTCGCGCCCTTTCTATATGAAACTGCCTCGGCTCTTTTTATGAAACACATCGCATGCTTTACGCTCACGCCGCTCTCTGCAATCTATTGGTTTAGTCGCAGTGATAACTCTGACGTTGCCTTCGTGCCCGGTGACAACTCCGGTGCCGCTCATCGCGGCGCCCCCAGGCGCAAAACCGGGTGGTGGCAATTCGCCGATACAGAGCGCCATAGCGAGCAGTGGTTGTGCATTTTCGATGCGACGGAGTCCAGGTTCTCGAGCTTCGACCAAATTACTCAGAAGCTGCTCATCGGTACCAAGTGTTCCAAGGCTGAATTTCAGCGCGTGGGTAGCGGCTATTCTTTCGAAACAGCCTGCGACACCGGCATTTCGGCATCCGAAGGCGGCGGCATCGTCACCAGCAAGGGCACGATGACGGGTGACCTGCACGTCAACTATGTAATCCAGATGCCCGTAACCCAAGCCGGACGAGCCCGCCAGGGGAAAATCGTCGCGCAGTGGAAGGCCGCTTGCCCTGCGAATCGCAAAGAAGATGACTTACTCGTGGCGCCCGACACCGTGGTGAATGTGCTCCATGATTGAAACTCGCAATCGGTTGATGGCCCGTAGACCAACGAACAGTTGTATGGCGCACCAACTCCTCGACTACAATCGCGCGAGGAAGGCCGCAACGGCTTTCGTTTGCGATCGCAATTGTCATGGCCGAGCTAACCATATTAATCCAGCGCGCCAACGCCGGGGATGCAGAGGCACGCGACACTGTGTTTACGTTGCTCTACGGCGATTTGCGCAAGATTGCTCGTGCGCGCCTTTCGCAGGGCGGTCGCAACGTGCTGCTCAACACCACATCACTGGTAAACGAGGCCTACTTGCGACTCGCGCAAGCGGGACAATTGCGCGCGGAAGACCGTCACCGATATCTCGCCTACGCGAGCCGTGCGATGCGCTCCGTTATCGTCGATTTCGTTCGTATGCGCGATGCAGATCGTCGTGGCGGCGGGCTCGACCACATCACACTCAATACAGCAATTTCAGAAGATGTCGCGAGCGGCGAGACCGAGATTGTGCGCGTGCACGAGGCGCTC
>Ga0065707_10001372_pt1 | contig 11014 bp, 9 predicted proteins | sample SwiRhicommuniRL3_FD_59094 | JGI IMG/M metagenome (GOLD analysis project Ga0065707, IMG submission 59094) | Switchgrass rhizosphere bacterial communities from Rose Lake, Michigan, USA - RL3 v2 (version 2) | ecosystem: Host-associated > Plants > Roots > Rhizosphere > Soil | place: East Lansing, MI... | reverse complement strand
CGGTGCCCTGCACTTTGAATTCGAACGCGAGCCCTTGCTCGGGCGCTTCGGCCTTGGTCTGCAACGGCAGCTGCAGGGCCATGAGGGTATAGACGAGGCGGCGCTTGGCGACTTCGAGTCTATACCAGGCCGTGCGCAGCGCCGGATCGCTCGCATCCGGCACGACGGTCGTCAACCGGCACGAGATGCAGAGCGACTGTGGATCGCCTTCCGCAATGGCCCAGTTGCACACGTCGTACTTTTTGTAGTTGTCGCACAGCCGGTACTTCCTGCCTTCGCTCTGCGGCAGCGGCGATACCCAATAGTCGCCGGCCTGCTCTCCGACCTGCTCCGCCGACTGTTCCAATGAACCGAGGACGGCAATATCGGGCAGGAAGGCGAGCTTATGGCCGCAGTTCACGCACTGTACGTTCTCGAAGAACACGAGTGCATCGCAATGATCGCAGTGGAAGACTTTCACGGGCTCGACAACTCGCTGCCGGCCGGGAGAGTTCCGTCAGCGCTCGATCATTCGCAGCTGGCGCACGATCATGCTATCGCTGACGGAGGCGTCGCTGCGGATCGCGGGGATGGATTCCGAGATTCCCAGCAAGTCGCGCTGGCGCTCGGCGATGAAGGTGGCGATGTCTGCGATAGGCACGGCCTGGGAGATCAGGAAGCCCTGGACATTGACCGGCGCGAGCCCTTGCAACAACGCAAACTGGGCGCGGCGCTCGACTCCCTCGACTGTCACCGACAGTCCAAGACTGTGGCACAGGCGGATGATGGAGCGCACGATCGAGGCGCTGCGGGGATTGTTGTCGACGTCATCGATCAGGCTGCGATCGATCTTGACGCGCGACAGCGGCAACTGCTGCAGCGAGGTGAGCGATGAATAGCCGGTGCCGAAGTCGTCCAGCGCGATGCCGATGCCGAGCGATCGCAGCCAATGCAATGCATCGATGGTTCCTGCGCCGGTCTGCATTGCCGTTTCGGTGAGTTCGATTTCCAGGCACTGCGGCGGCAGTGCGTATTTCTCCAGCGTGGATTCCAATCGCACGTGGAAAGTAGCATCGAGCAGCTGCTGCGGAGAAACGTTGACGGCGACGCGCGCTTTCGGCCAGCCACCCTTGGTCCAGGCCGCAGCCTGTTGCGCCGCCGTTTCCAGCACCCACTCGCTGATGTCGCCGATCAGGCCGGAACGCTCGGCGACCTCGATGAAGTGTCCTGGCAGCACGATCGAACCATCGGCGCGACGCCAGCGCAGCAGCGCTTCGACCGCGACCAGTTCGAACGTATCGGCACTCATTACGGGCTGATAGAACAGCGCGAATTCCTGGTGTTCGATGGCGAGCCGCAGGTCTTGTTCGAGCTGGAATCGGGTGGTCGCAGCCTTCAGCAACTCCGGCCCGTAGATGCTGCAACGATTGCGTCCCGCGTCCTTGGCACGGGACAACGCCGCGTCGGCAGCTCGCAGCAACTCGGCAGAGTCGCGGGCATGGTCCGGAAATACCGCCGCGCCGATGCTGATGCTCACGGTCAAGCGCCGGCCCGCCAGCTCGAATGCTGCCTGGAAACGGCTGATCATCTCCTGGGCCCGCGACGTAATCTGGTCGACCGAGGCGATGTCGCGATAGATCACCGTGAACTCATCGCCACCCAGGCGAGCGATGAATGCGCTGTGGGTGGAGCCTTGCGAGAGGCGCTCGCCGACGCCGTTGAGCAGCGCATCGCCGACTTCATGCCCCAGCGTGTCGTTGATCGTCTTGAAATTGTCCAGGTCGAGAAACAAGACGCCGACGCGAGTACCCGAGCGCGTCGCTGCTTCGAGCGCCGCATTCAAATGCTGTGCGAGCTGTCGTCGATTGGGAAGGCGCGTCAACGGGTCATGGTGCGCGAGATAGTCGAGCTGCCGCGTGCGTTCGTCGACGCGGGCTTCGAGTTGTCCGTGGTACTGGTTGATCGTTGCTTCGGCCTGTTCCAGCCGTGCGGACATCTCGTTGAACGCCGTCGCCAGCGTTTCGAGTTCGTACACTCCGCCCTCCGCCGAAACACGCCGGCCGCGCTCGCCATCGGCGATGGCGCGAATGGCCGAGATGAGTTTGCGCACCGGAATGATCACGCCGTGCGCCGTGGCGACGGAGATCAGCAGCATGATCGAGAAGGTCACGAGACCGAGCTGCCACAGGGTCTGGTTGACGCTGCCCGAAACGCGATTTGCGTCCATCGCCGCTTCGGACAATGCATTGCGAGCAGGTTCGTTGATCTCTTCCTCCGCGAACGCCAGCAGTTGCGTTCCAGTGCCGCGAAAGCGCTCGGTAGCTGCTCCGATCAGGTTGTTCAAGCCCACGAGTCCGCGCCGTGCGCGAATGATATTTTCGAAATCAGTCTGCAGTTGCTTCGTCTGTTCTGCGCCCAAGGCCGAAATGAGCGCACGCGCATTGGCATCGAAAGCCAGCCTGAAGCCTGTTTCTGCAGCGGCGACCGCGTGCTCCGTTTCAATGCCGCCGGCGCTGGCATAGGCGCCGAACGTGTCCTGCAGGCGGCCAAGCGACTGGCTCAATGCCGATGCGCCTTGCGCTTGCGGTTGCTGCAAAGCTGCTTCTGCGGCATGCACCGCTTTATCGAGCTGCGCGAAGTCACGCCAGTAAAGTTGAATCGCGGTACGGCGACGATCCGCAAGCAATAGCAATTCGCGTGCACGCAATTCGTGAGCGGCGACTCGTCCCAGGTAATCGGCCATCAATGCATCCGACCCGGGCTTCAATTCCACGTACCGCGTCGCATGCGAGGACATGCGGCTGAACGCAGCGTCGACACGCCGCGGATCTCGCTTGGCTTCCGGGTTGGAGAGCTCGATGACTGTCTGGTTGAACTGGCTGATCGAGTCGACCATCGATTGCGCGAGCCTGGCGACAGGTGCATACAAGGCTTCGATCAGGGCCACCTGGCTGGCGGCGCGGCGGCCGCTCTGCCCGGCAAGATAGGTTGTCGCGACGATGAGGGCGAGGACGGCGGCGCAGGCGATACCAAGGCGCGCCGCGATTCCCAGCGACTGGAATCGCAGCGGACCTGTTGCAACTTGGTTCTGGAATGCGGCACCTCGCATGGGGTGTCAATGTGCCGTAGGAAGGGCGCGCCCCGCCGTGCCGGAGGTCCGATTTCAAAGGGATTTTCCCTGTCACTCGGCGCAATCCGCTGCCACAACTACATAAGATGCCTGTAGTGAATACGCATACGTGGTGCGATGCGGCCACACATTGAATCCGCTTGACACTTCCTGACCGAATAGGACGCGCCACAGCCGTGTCCCGCCCGTGTCTTCACTTGACTCACGCAGGTTTTTCGACTGGCGCGGCTGCCTTCGAGTTCGTGTCGCGCAGACCGCCCAGGCAGGCGGTGAACTCGGCGCCGAACAGAAAAATCTGCGCCGAGTAGTACAGCCACAGCAGCAGCGCGGCGAAGGAGGCGGCGGCCCCAAACGCCGAGGGCTGCGTCGAGCGTCCGAGGTATAGAGAGATCAACCAGCGGCCGATGTAGAACAGTATCGCGGTCACCAGCGCACCCCACAGCACAGGACGCCAAGGCAGGCGTTTCACTGGCATGAATCTATAGATCAATGCGATCAGTCCCGTGACCAGCGCGGTGGACAGCGTGAGGTCCAACACACCTGCAATCACGACCAAGCCGGCGAAGCGCTCGGCGATGGCGGACCGCAGCGCCGTCAATGCAGTCGACAGCGTGAGCGACACCAGCAACAGGAATCCGACGGCCAGGATTACGCCGAACGACAACAATCGCGTACGGATCCAGCCACGCAAGCCCGTCGGCACCAGCGTACGTGCGCCCCAAATCTGTTCCAGTGCACTTTCCAACGCAGCAAAGACAGTCGTCGCTCCGACGATGAGGCTGATGACGCTGACCACGGTTGCAAGCATTCCTTCGCTGTCCTGCGAACTGCGCATCGCTTCGAGCAGGATCTGCGCGGTAGGTTTGCCGAACAGCGAAGTGAGTTGCTCGCTCAACTGGCCATAGGCCGCCTCGGCGCCGGTGATCCAGCCGGCAACGGTAACGACGATGATGAGCAGCGGCGCGAGTGAGAACGCGCAATAGAAAGCCAGCGCCGCACCGAGGGTGCCGGCTTCATCGCTGATCCAATAGGCGGCCGAACACCGGATCACCGACCAGATCGAGCGGTGGGAGGCAGGGGGAAGCGTTGCAGTTAGCGTGTCTGACATCGGCTGGAGGCGTTGCCGTGAGGTAAGCGCTGAACAAGTCCGCTATCGCTCCGACTCGGTCAGCTGCTTGCTGTTCTCAAACTGGATCCCGTCCTTCAACGGGATAAGTAAGGACTTGATCAGTCCTTACTTAGTTCCTCCAACGCCGAATGTGCGGTGAAAGGTCCGCAGGGATCAGAGCGAGAAAGTGAACGTGGCGCCGGCGCCTTCCTGGCCTTGCGCCACGATGGTTCCCCCGTGCTTGCGGATGATGCGCTGGACGATGGATAAGCCGACGCCAGTGCCGGGAAAGTCGGCTTCGCTGTGCAAGCGGCGAAAGGGTGCGAACATGTCGCCAGCTTCGGCTTCGTTGAAGCCGGCCCCGTTGTCGCTGATGAAATAGCTGCGTGGTTTGTCCGGCACGCGACCGAATTCGATGCGCGGAAGCGCGGTCTTGCGAGTGAACTTCCACGCGTTGCCGAGGAGATTTTGCAGGGCGATCCTCAGCAGCTTGGGATCGGCATTGCCGTCCACCCCTTCCTTCACCACCAGTTCCACCTGCCGCTCCGGATCCTGGCGGCGCAGATCGTCCAGGATCGAACGCACCATCTGTCCCAGGTCGAAGTCCGTGCGCGACAGTTCGGCAGCAGTGACCTGCGATAGCCGCAACAGGTCTTCGATGAGATTGCGCATCTGCTCCGTCGCGCCGGCGATGCGATGGAGATAGTCCCGCCCGCGATCGTCGAGAAGCTTGCCGTAATCTTCGTTGAGCAGCGCGGCGAAGCCGTTGAGCGATCGCAGCGGCGCACGCAGGTCGTGCGACACGGAATGCGAGAAGGCGGTCAGTTCATCGTTGGCCTCGGTCAGCTGCCGGGTTCGTTCCTCGACGCAGCGTTCCAGGTTCGCATTCATGCGGCGGACGATTTCTTCGGCCTGCCGCAATTGCAGGTTTTCGGCCCGCAGGTTGCGCACCGTCAACGCCCGGTCGATGACCGGCAGCATGGTCCGCAACGTGAACGGTTTGAGGATGTAGTCGAGGGCTCCGGCCTTCATTGCCGCGACGGCGGTGTCGATGCTGCCATGTCCGGTCATCACGATGCCGACCAGGTCGTTGTCGGCGGCGCGCGCTGCCGTCAGGAATTCGATGCCATCCATCTCCGGCATGGTCAGGTCGGTCAGCACCAGGTCGAAACGTTCCCGGTCCAGCGCCGCCAGGCCCGCTTTCGGCGAAGTGAAGCCCTCGGCGAAATAGCCGCGTGTACGCAATGTGTCGCACAGGGCTCGCATCTGCATCGGTTCGTCGTCGACGATGAGCAGTCGCGCCTGGTTGACATCGGTGGCTGGGGACATCTGATCCACTGCCCGACGTTAGCACGAGCCTTATGCAGTTCTAGCGCAAGTAGGGGAAAACCACACGAAGTCCCCTCCCACCCGCACGTACCCCCGTGACGACGAGGTCCAAACATGGGAAAGTGTGCGGCCATTTTCTCCTTTGGATTGCGTTCCGCCGGTGCTACCGGCGCTCCCGTCATGTCCGAGTTCCTCACCGCCGCTCTGTATAAGTTCGTCGCCCTGCCCGACTATGCCTCTTTGCGGCAGCCTCTACTGGCCTGCTGCCAGCAGCATGAGGTCAAGGGCACAGTGCTGCTGGCGGCGGAGGGAATCAATGGCACGATCGCCGGCCCGGTTCAGGGAGTCCGCGCCGTCCTGCAATTCCTTCGCAGCGATCCCCGGTTCGCGGACCTGGCGCACAAGGAATCCTATTCGCCCAAGCCGCCGTTCTATCGGCTCAAGGTGCGGCTCAAGAAGGAGATCGTCACGTTGGGTGTCCCGGGCATCGATCCGTCGACACTGGCCGGCACCTACGTGAAAGCGGAGGACTGGAACCGGTTGCTCGACGATCCGGACGTCGTGGTGGTCGATGTGCGCAACGAATACGAAGTGGCGGCGGGGACGTTCGAACGGGCGCTCAATCCTCATACGCGGAGCTTCAGCGAACTGCCGGAGTGGGTACGTAACGAACCGGCGCTGCGGGCGAAGCCGAAGGTCGCCATGTTCTGCACCGGCGGCATTCGCTGCGAGAAATCCACTGCATTCCTGCGGTCCGCAGGATTCGCCGAGGTCTATCACCTACAGGGTGGGATCCTGAAGTACCTGGAAACGGTGCCGCCGGAACAAAGCCGTTGGCAAGGCGAGTGCTTCGTCTTCGATGAGCGCGTATCGGTGGTGCATGGCCTGAAGCCCGGCACGCTCGAATTGTGCCGCTCGTGCCGTCAGCCGGTGAGCGAGCTGGACAAGCAGTCACCGCACTATATCGATGGCGTCAGCTGTCATCGCTGCGTCGCTACCAAGACCGAAGCGCAAAAGCGCAGCCGCATGGAGCGGCAGAAGCAAATGCGCCTGGCGAGAGAGAGAAATCAGCCGCACATCGGCGTGCCGATCGTGAAGAAGGCGAAGGCCGAGTAGAGCGTCCGGGAGACGCCGCTGAGACAGTGCCGCGGCGGATCCAACGCGTGCGGTTCTCTGAGATTCGGATCAGCCGCAGCGCTCCGAAAACAATCGCCGCGACGATACCGGAGAACGTGAAAAACCATTTGATGGTTTCGAAAGGGATCTTGGCCATCTCGGCGCGCAGTGCGCCTGATTCGGTGTGCATATCGATCCGGAGTCCTCCGATCTCGGTCCTCAACTCTGAAATCTCAGCCCGCAGTTCGGTCCCCAGCCCTGAAATCTCAGTCCGCAGTTCGGTCCCCAGCGCTGAAATCTCAGCCCGCAGCTCGGTCCCCAATCCTGCAATCTCGGCCCGCAGTTCGGTTCCCAGGTCGGCCATCTCGGTCCGCAGCTTGGTCCCCAGATCTGCGATTTCGCCTCGCAGTTCTGTCCCCAGCCCGGCCATTTCGGTCCGGACCACGCCGATGTCAGTCGGGATCGCTCCCACTTCCTTGTAGAAGGTTTCGTTGGTGACAAATGTCTTTTCCAGCAGTGCAATGCTGGCAGTACCCACCTCCATCGGTTTTGCTGCCGCCGCCTCACTGTCGGTTTTCAGTTTGTGATTCCTGAACTCAGAACGCACAGCGCGCCTGACGACTCGCTCCAGCCTGGTTGACATACCGTGCATCGAACGCATCGCTCCCGGTTCCTTCACGATGTTGGCACTCACCGCAACCTCGTCCTTGGTAGCCTGTTCCTGCCATGATCCCGTTCCCGGTACGATGCTAATCCAGATCCAACGCATTGATCCAGAAAAGAATTAACCTCCTTGCGCGCGCCCCATGTGCGGGTATCTGCGCGCCTAGGCGAGGCCCTGAAATCGCTGATTCGAAAGCAAGCAACGGGATGTGACGGTCGCCTACCGAGCCTACTGTGCGCACCTTGAGGACGGACAGTCGTCCGCCATATCGGGAGCGTGTCATGCTTGCAGCAGTTGAATTGAGGAGTGAAGCGGTGTCCGCGGAGTTCGCCACGAACGAGGCTCGATGGGCTGCGGTGGTTGCCCGCGATCCGGCCGCGGATGGTGTTTTCTATTATTCCGTGCGCTCGACCGGCGTCTATTGCCGACCGTCCTGTGCGTCACGGCCGGCGCGTCGTGAGAATGTCGAATTCCATGCGGATCGGGTGGCAGCCGAAGCTGCGGGATTTCGTGCATGCAAACGATGTAAACCCGACGCCGCGCCGCTCGCGGAGCGCCAAGCCTCGGCAGTAGCAAAAGCCTGCAGGCTGATCGAAGAGGCCGAGGAGCTGCCGAGCCTGGATACATTGGCGTCAGCGGCGGGGTTGAGCCGGTTTCATTTTCACCGGGTATTTCGTGCCGTGACAGGAGTCACGCCGAAGGCGTACGCCACGGCGCAGCGCAATCGACGGGTGCAGGCCGAACTCAAGCGCAGCGACTCGGTGACGAGCGCCATCTACGACGCCGGCTTCAATTCGAGTGCGCGTTTCTATGCGACCGCCACCAACGTGCTCGGCATGAATCCGAGTGAATTTCGTGCCGGGGCGCCGGGAACCGAAATCCGTTTCGCAGTTGCGCAATGCTCACTGGGTTCGATCCTGGTGGCGGCGAGCGGGAAGGGTGTCTGCGCCATTCTGCTCGGCGACGATCCGGATGCGCTGGCCAGGGACCTGCAGGACCGCTTTCCTAAAGCGATGCTCATAGGCGGCGATGCGGCGTTCGAGCAATGGGTTGCAAGAATCGTCGGCTTCGTCGAAGCACCGCGCATGGGTCTCGACCTGCCGTTGGATATTCGCGGCACGGCATTCCAACAGCGAGTGTGGCAGGCGCTGCGGGAGATTCCTGCGGGATCGACAGCCAGCTATTCCGACATCGCTGCACGCATCGGTGCGCCGAAAGCGGTGAGAGCCGTAGCCCAGGCATGTGCCGCGAATGCGCTTGCCGTCGCGATTCCGTGTCACCGCGTGGTCCGCAACGATCAATCGCTCTCCGGCTATCGATGGGGAGTGGAGCGCAAGCGGGCCCTGCTCGACAGAGAAAAGCAATGAGTGCGGTGGCGAAAGCAGTCGCGGCGGAGTCGCCGCTTCTGCGTTGCGACCCTGCATCGATCCGGCAGGCTCTCGATGCGAACGGGTACGCCGTGCTTCGCGACGTATTCGATCGAGGGGAATGCAGGCAGGTGGCTGCGAGTTACGATGACGATGCGTTGTTTCGCAGCCGCGTCGTGATGGCGCGACATGGTTTCGGCCGTGGCGAATACAAGTATTTTGCCTATCCGCTGCCGGAGCGGATCGCGGAATTGCGTGCGGCGCTGTACGAATCGACCAGCGACATTGCGAATCGCTGGAACGAGTCGATGCATATCGACACGAGGTATCCGGCGGCCTACGCAGAGTATCTAGAGCGCTGTCATCGGTTGGGCCAGGCCCGCCCGACGCCCTTACTGTTGCGGTACGCAGCGGGGGACTACAACTGCCTGCACCAGGATCTCTACGGCGAAGAAGTATTTCCGTTGCAGATGGCGATACTGCTGGCGGCTCCGGACGAAGACTTCACCGGAGGCGAGTTCGTGCTGACGGAGCAGCGGCCGAGAATGCACTCACGCGTGCACGTCGTTCCCTTGGGCCAGGGCGACGCCGTTGTGTTTCCCGTGCACCATCGGCCGGTACCGGGAAAACGCGGCGTTTACCGGGTGAACATGAGGCATGGAGTGAGCGAGGTGCGGACGGGCAGCCGCAGTACGCTTGGGATCATTCTGCACGACGCGACCTAGATTCGCTGCAAACGTTCCGAGAGATTCAGTAGTGCGGCGGCCGCTCATCCTCCAGCGAATACTGCGTCGACTGCTCCTTCAGCGTCTCGAGCCGCGCCGACAAGGCATTTACCTTGGCACGTAGCTCGTCCAGTTCCCGCTGCTGTCGATACACGACATCGCTCAACTCGATGTTGGCGCGTTCGAGGAATGCGATTTTCATCTCGACGCGCTCGGTTGCGTCGGCGGGCGGATCAGAGGGCGTCATCGGCAAGCAGGTTCCGGTTCAGGACAGTGACGAGTTCCGCAGGCAGGGCGACAGCGCCCTCCTTGGTTGCATTCACCATGACCGTATTCGACAGGCCGACACAGTCAGCAGCCGATGGAACACCAGGCGCGCTTCCTGGTAGTACTCCCTCAGGCGAACATTGTTCAGGTGCCAATACGGATCGACGTCGCTGAAGCGCGGCGGGATATCGACCCGGTGCGGATATACCGCGAAGTCGAGGCGGCGTGGATTGGATTTCATCGCGTTGAAACAGCGGGGCGCATGGACCGGATCGGATCAGGTGTGGCAGGTTGGCAGTTTCCGTTAGTGATCGCCGACACGCAACCGATGAGTATTTCTGCCACCATGCGGTCCATGTTCACGGGAACTCTCATCGTCATCGGGCTGCTCGTCGCGGCGTTCATCGGCATGTGCCTGCTGCTGTACCTGAAGCAGGACAGCTATCTGTTCGCCCCCCAGCGCACGGATACGGCGCTGGCCCGGGAATGGCTGCAGCGGCGGGTGGAAATAGACGCGGCCGGGCACAAGGTCGAAGGCTGGTGGGCGGAGGATCCCGCGGCCCACAATCGCGCCGTGGTCCTGTATTTCGGCGGCAACTCCGAGGATGTGCTGTCCACCGCGATTACCTCCGCTCGTATCGGCGCCCGCAAACTGCTCGTCACCAATTATCGAGGTTATGGAAAAACTCCGGGCAGTCCGAGCCAGATAGGATTGTTCGAGGATGCGCTGGCCGTCTACGACTATGCAGCCAGACAGCCGGGCGTGCTGCCGTCGGACATCGTGGTGATGGGCCGCAGTCTCGGCTCCGGTGTCGCGACCTGGATAGCAGCGAATCGTCCGGTCAAAGCGGCCATCCTGATCACGCCCTACGACAGCATTCTCAGCGTCGCCAGCCGCCACTACTCGGTGTTTCCCGTGCGGATGCTGTTGAAACATCCGTTTCCTTCGCAGGAACTGGCGGCCAAGGCCACGGCGCCGGCATTGATGATCGCTGCCGAGCGCGACATCGTGATCCCGCCCGTTCATACCGAACGGCTCGCCAAGGCGTGGGCCGGGCCGGTGGAAACTCACCTGCTGCCCGGCATGGCTCACAACAATGTCGAGCAGAGTCCCGACTACTATCCGCTGATCAACGCGTTCCTGGGTCGGGTGTCGCCGGCTGCTGCCCGTGTTTCCCCAGCAGATGCGCCAGGTGCGTCCGCACCGTAGGCCATTCGCTGGCGATGATGCTGTAGACGCACGTATCGCGCAGCGTGCCGTTCGATGACAGCCGATGATTGCGCAATATGCCGTCGAGGTGGGCGCCGAGCCGCTCGATCGCCCGACGG
>Ga0065707_10082987_pt1 | contig 11018 bp, 9 predicted proteins | sample SwiRhicommuniRL3_FD_59094 | JGI IMG/M metagenome (GOLD analysis project Ga0065707, IMG submission 59094) | Switchgrass rhizosphere bacterial communities from Rose Lake, Michigan, USA - RL3 v2 (version 2) | ecosystem: Host-associated > Plants > Roots > Rhizosphere > Soil | place: East Lansing, MI... | reverse complement strand
GACCCAGTCGAGCGCGTGCAGGTGATAGAAGTGGATGACGTGATCCTGTACCGCCTGCGCACCGATGATCAGGTTGCGCAGCAGCCGTGCGTTGGCCGGCGGCGAGGCACCGATCGCGTTCTCCACGGCGCGAATCGACGCGATGGCGTGAACGGTCGTACACACGCCGCAGATGCGTTGCGTGAACGCCCATGCATCCCGCGGATCGCGTCCCTTCAGGATGATCTCGATACCTCGGAACATCGTGGACGAGGACCAGGCATCTTGAACGGCGCCGCGATCGACTTCGGCCTCGATCCGCAGGTGCCCTTCGATGCGGGTAACGGGATCGACGACGACACGCGCCATGGTCAGGACTCCTTGCTTTTTGGAGTGATCGGTTCCGCTTGGTCGCCGACGCGCTTCATGATCTGAATGATCCCGTGGCCGGCGAAGGCGGCGCCGACGCCGAGCACGGCGAGTGCGCCGATGGTGTCGATGTTGGACGCGGCCCCGAAGCCAGGCACTCCCGACAGGTGCTGATAGAACGGCGTCATGCGATCCCAGAAGTCGGGCTCCGCGCAGCCGATGCAGGGATGTCCGCAGCCGATGGGCCAGTTGGTCCCGCCGTTCCACTTGACGTTCGGGCAGTTCTGGAAGGTCGCCGGACCCTTGCACCCCATCTTGTAGAGGCAGTACCCGGCGCGGTGCCCATCGTCACCCCACGCTTCCACGTACTGGCCGGCGTCGTAATGCGCGCGCCGCTCGCAGTTGTCGTGAATCGACTTGCCATACGCGAACAGCGGCCGACGCAGGTGATCGAGCGGAGGCCATCGCTTGAACGTCAGGTAATAGACGAGCAGCGCGGTCAGGTTTTCGACGTTGGCCGGACAGGCCGAGAGGTTGATCAGGTTCTTGACGCCGGGAACCGCATCGGCCACGCCGAGCGCCCCGGTCGGGTTCGGGGCAGCTGCCGGGATACCGCCGAAGGTCGCACACGTTCCTATGGCAATGGTGGCGGCGGCGTTGCCACACACGTTGCGGGCAATGTCGAGCGCCGACTCCCCGCCGATCGTGCAGTACGCGCCGTTCGCGCCGGTCGGTATCGATCCTTCGACGACGGCGATATATCCGCCGCGCTTCACCGCGCCATCGCGATTGTCTCTGGACTGCCGGCCGGCGGCCGCCATGACCGTCTCGTGATAGTCGAGCGACAACATGTCGAGAACGACTTCGGCTGCTGTCGGACGACTGGCCCGCAGGAATGACTCCGTGTTCCCGGCGCAATCCTGGAACTCGAGCCAGACGAGGACCGGCTTCGCCGTCTTCTGGATCTCACGCGCGATTTGCGCCGCGGCAGCATCCGGGAGCGCGAGCGCCGCCGCCATCGTCGCGCAGAACCCCATGAACTCGCGGCGTGAGACGCCGCGATGCTCGAGCTCCGTGGTCAGCCAGCTACGGTGTCCGCTCACAGATCACCTCCGCGTGTTGAGATGTCCGATTGGGGGGCTTTTTCCGCGCCGTCTTGATGCGCGCCCAGAGCGCGCCGGCGAAGGGGATGAGCAGCGAGAGCGCCGGCACGATGGACGGCGCGGCGACGAGTTCCTCGTGATGACGTCTCATGCGGGCTGCTTTCAATGACGCCGCACTGGCAAAGAGAATGCCGGAAACAACACCGACGACTTCCGAAGAAAAGGCCCCGACAGCCTGCGTTCAGCGATCCCGCGTCACAGAAAGCCGCGTCAAATTCCCCAGGCTCGAGAAAATCTTCCCGCTGCCGACGACATCACTAGAAGCGATAGAGCACGCGGACGTACGCGGTGTTGCCCGTATACGGCCGATTGCCGTAACCCAGGGTCAAGCCGCCAAGCCAGTCGAGACGCGGGTCGCCGGTCTCAGGCGCGAACCCGACAGGCCCAGCTGTATCCAGCGTATTGAAGTCGACAACATCCAACTTCTCGAAGTAGTAGCCGACGCCAAGACCGGTGCGGCTGTTGAAGAAGTACTGGACGTCGGCGCTCAACCGTTGCCACGTGTTCTCGACGTTGGGCAGCGGGATGAACTGGTTTATGCCCGCGAGCGTGGCAATGCGCGGACCACCGTGGACGAACGAGTTGCCCGAATCGCTGAAGTCGTAGGCGAACCGGATGTCGGTGTTCCGGACCGCCCGCAACACATCCAGGAAAATGCTCGTGGTGTTGATCTTGTCGTCGTTGTCCAGCGTCCAATCACGGGTCGGGTCCGTCCAGCTTGGATCCGGAGGCGGGTTGGAGTTGCGCGATCGCTGGAACGACCCATAGGTATCACGTCCGTAGCTGGCGCCGAACGACACGACGTCCGTTGGATGAACGTTCACGCCGGCGTTCCAGCTCGTGGAGGTCGATTCGAGCAGGCCGAACAACTCGCCAGGACGGCTGACGGGCACCGAGTTGTCGGGCAGATATTCGTCCTTGCTACCGGCGAACTGCACGAACACATCGAACGTGTCGCGCGGGAAAACTGTCAAGATCACCGAGCCGCGCTTCCGGTTGCGGTCCGCTTCGTCGAAGTACCTCAGTGTGGGCTGCGTGCCGCCCGGTCCTTCCTCGTAATCGATCCCGGTCTCGACAAAACCCTCGCCCCGTCGTCGGCCGGCGTCGAAGGCGGCCCGCACCGTCAGGTATCGACTGGAGTACGTATCCCACGCGACACGGAAGATGTGCTCACCGACGTCGCTGAATCCACGGCCGTGCCGCTCGACGGCTTCGTACCCGTAGCCGACCCGCACCGTGCCATACCGCGCCGGAGTAAAGGAGACGTTCCCGTCGAAGATGTGTCTTGAGTTGTCGAACTGCGGCGAGAATCCTTCTTCGACCTCCTCGGGAACAGCGTCGAAACGAACGTACTCCGTCGCGTCGAAGATTGGCGTCTGCACGTCGCGCTTGTTGTACCGGTACCGCACCGTGAAGTTCACGCGACGATACGGCCGCGAGCTCAGGTTGATCAGCGTGTTGATCCCTTTGGCTTCGGCTTCGGCGGTCGAGCGTGGCAACGCCGCGAGCTGAGGGAAGTTGACGAAGGTCGCCGGAGTGTCAATGACCGAGTTGATGGTCCACGGAATCAGCGAGTCGTTCTGGTTCTGTGACGTGAACTGGACCGTGCCGTTCAGCGTCGTCCGGCGCGGCAGCCTGTAGAGACCGGTGGCACTGACGACATTCATGTTGTTGTCCGGGGCAAGCGCCTCGCGTCCTTGCACCGAACCGTTGCCATTGCTGTAGCCGCTGCAGTCCCATGGACCGCCCGTGCCGGTAGCTGGGCAGGTGTACGTATTGATGCCGTTGTTGAAGTCGGTGATGCGGATCGGGTTGTCCCACACCAGACTCTGGAACGCGTTGTTGAACCACGATCCGTCCCATCCGACACGGAACATGGACTTGTCGGTGGACCAGGAGGCGCCGAGCTTGACGTCATTGGTCCGCTGGTCGATTGGCAGCGGTACTTCGACGGCGTTGTTGAACGCGAATGACGCTCCCCAGGGCTGCTGGCCGTCCCGCTTCGTGGATACGAAACCTGCATCGATGTCGACGGCCTTGGTCACGGCGTAGGTCAGTCCGAACGTGGCCGTGTCGCGCTGGTGACGTAGATCGAATGGGCTCGCAAGCCCGCTGTAGATAGACGGGGTCGCTTTGGCCTGCGCCGCCAGCGCAGTTGTGGAGCAGCTCGCCGGTGGAGCGCCGGGCGCACACGGGACGCCCACCGCGGTGCCGTCATTGGTCGCGTTGGTTGGTCCCTGCACCGCGCGCTGCGCAGTATCGTCCAGCGTCAGGGTGCTTCCGTTCGTGGTGAACGCCGTCCGCGTGAGGTAGCTGAAATTGAGGGGCAGCGAGACCCAATTGAACCCCGCGCTCACTTTCGAGCCGAAGTAGCTGACGTTGTACTTCTGATCACGATAGCCGATGTGAGAGCCGTTGGCCTCGAACTGATAGGAAGAGCCAAGCCGGTTCGCGCTGAGATTGGTGTACACACCATCGCGCGTGTCGCGGTAGCGCTCATAACGTGCTTCATCACCATCAGTGGTCGTAAACAGCGGGCCGACGTCGGCAGTACCGCGGAACGGCGACACCGCTGCGGGCGCCTGAGGTTGCGGAGCCGGCGGCGTCTGAGCCATCCCTGAGCGGGCGGTCAGCAGGAGCGCCGCGGTCAGCAGTACGAGTCTGTCGCGCATCACACTCCTCCTTCTCACCGTAACAGCGTCTTGCCGGATGGCGAATTAGAGCCGTGCACCATCTGGTGACAGGCCACGCAGCCACGCGTGAAGATCTTGTTGGCGTTCTGCGAATTCTGAAGGAGGAATCCCTCGTAGACGGTCGGAGGATGGCGTGAGGTGACGTGACAACGCTGGCAGAGGAACGGCACCTTGCTGACGAGCATCCGGTCGTTGTTGGTCCCGTGGGGATCGTGGCACGTGACGCAGCTCTCGCTGACCGGCGCGTGCTCCCACAGGTAGGGTCCGCGCTTGTCGGCATGGCACGACGTGCAACTCTCGTCAACCGTCGTTCCCACCTTGAGCAGCTTGACGTTCGTGCTCCCGTGGACGTTGTGGCACGACGCACAGGTCAGCGTGCCCTCGCGGACAGGCATGTGGTTGAACCGGAACTGCTTGTTCGTCACGCTGCGGTGACACGTGGCGCACTGCTCCGATACGGTCTTGGCCTTGAGCTGGGTTGGGCCCTTGGGACTGTGGACGCTGTGGCACGTCGTGCAGGTGATGTTCCGCTGATCGTGCTGACTGCCTTCCCACAGCGCATGCGAAGCGCGGTTGTGGCACGACGTGCACGTCTCGCTCGCTTCAGACGGCGAGAGTTTGGTGAAGCTCCTGATGAGGGCGGGGTCTCCGCTCTCGGCATGCTTCTGCCCGGGACCATGGCAGCTCTCGCACCCACGAGTCGCCGCCGGTGTTCGCGCTTCGAACGCGTGACCGTGCCGGGTGCCAGCGTAGGACTGATCCTGGTGACACGTCAGGCACGTGGCCTCGCCGACGTAGCCGACCTGCGCCGTCGAGCCCTGGGCCAACGCGGGTGACACTTGAGCGTTGGTCGTGATGACTGAACGATGCGGAGCGGCAGAGCCTCGTATCCCACTGGACGCCGCCAAGGGGACAGCCGCGGGGGCGTTCTCGGTGGCCGCAGCCATTGTCAACGCGAGCAGACAGGTGAAGCCCGCCGTCAGGAAATAGAAAACGTGTCGTTTCATATCACTTCCCCGCAACGAGCCAGCCCTCGGCTACTCAATGGCGTGGCACAGCTCGCACTCCTGCCGGATGGCGACGCCATCCTTCGTCTTATGACCCTCGTCATGGCACCTGAAACAACCTGTCGATATCGTGTGTCCGAGCTGATTCGGATACGTACCCCATCCGACCTTCATGGACGGGAACACGTTCCTGCCGTAAATCGCCTGCGTCACGCCGATCGCCTGACTCAGATCGGCTTCCTCGAAGGTGTGCGGAAGACGCGTGTTCATCGCCTCGCGAATCGACCGATCGATGTCGCGAAGGGCGGCCTCCTGCGTCGTGTACGTGCCTTTCAGCGCACGCACCGCTTCCCGGCGGATGAACGGAATCTTTTGACTAATCTGCCCGGCTCCGATTGCGGCGTCCACCTCGCGTTCGGGCGAGGCGCCGAACCTGTGCGCCGGGCGGCTGTGACAGTCCAGGCAATCCATCCGGCGGCGCGGCTTGCCTTCGATCGCGGCGGGCGTGACGCCTTCGCCAAAGTACTCGCGTACGTGCCCATCAGGTGTGGATACACGAATGTAGGGGATCTGCTCGCGCTTGTCGTCCAGTGCCACGAACTCGACGACGTTGCTCCGGTTCATGTGCCAATGAATACCGGTGCCGGTCGTCGTTCCGCCAATCGGTCCGCCGACGTGAATGCGTAGTGTGGTTTTCGTTTGCGTATTGGATTCGTCGTCGGCATGTTCGTAGAGGACCTTGATGACGTCGCCGACAAATCGATTCGGGTAGTGGCAATTCTCACAGGAGTTGACAACGCTCGGAATGCTCGCGATTGGCGTGGGAATCGGTCGCGCATGTCTGCCCGTTGCGGCCAACACCAGCTGGCGCGTGCCATTGAGCTTCGCGGTCACGAACCCCTCAGCCCCAGGGCCGACATGGCACGCCACGCAGTGGACTCGCGCGTGCGGCCCGTTCTGGTGCGCCACGAACTCCGGCTCCATCACGGTGTGACAGGCTTGCCCGCAAAACGTTTGGGACTCGGTGTATTCCACTGCACCGTAGCTGGCGAACGATACGACCGCGACGTTGACGAGCGTCGCCCCGATCAGCCACGAGAGTGTCCGACGAATACTTGCGTCGTTCAGATCGATCCGAGGCCAAGCCGGCGGAGCCAGGCCCCGCGCCTCTCGCCGGTGTTCCTTCGCGACACCGAATGGGATGAGGAGCAACCCGACCACGAACAGCGCCGGCAGCATCACGAACACGACGAGGCCGGCGTACGGGTTCCTGAGCAGGCCGACTGAGTCGAGTGCCAGGAGGAAGAGAAAGAGCAGGCCGCTAGCGGTCGTCAGCGCGACGCCGATCCGTGAGATGGGGTTCCGAAGGGCGGCAGAGACCGTTGGGCGCATACGAGACGACGACTACAAGACTTGTTCTTCAGAGTTGAGTGCCTCATCAACTGAAGAGTGCGACAAGAATTCTAGCCCCACGCCGGCACATTAACCGCCGGGGAATATTTCGCCTCGCCTTTGGGGCATTGACCGAGCAGAGTTCGCGGTCGAGGGTCAGTCCGGGGTGGGGAGGCTTCGGATCTTCAGCCACAGCGCGGCCAAGAACCCCACGATCACGACCAACGCGATCGTCAGCCCGCGTCGGCGGTACTGAAGCTCCCTTAACGCCTGATCACCTGTCTGCTCTGCTCGTTTCGCGGCCGCGACGCCTTCGCTGACGACGGCGGTAAATGGCGCTTCGGCAAATGCATGAACGGTCACTCGTGCATCGATCAAATGGTCCCTGGCTTCTCGAAGCGAGAATCGCCCGTCCTCCACGAGCATTCCGGCGCGCTCGGCGCGTGTCAGCGTGCGGTCCGCCGAGGCGACCGCGTTCGAGAGTCCTTCAAGTCCCTGATGGACCGCGATGATAGTGCTGGCGCCCTTGACCTGTTCGTCGTGGCATACCGCGCACACCGCATCGCCCTTGATCGAAATCCAGGCGTCGGACGGACGCTCAATCTTGTGATTGCCGTGGCACACGAGACACTCCGCCTGGCCGATGGACTCGAAGATTGATTTCTTCGGGCTGGCTCTGAACAGGTCAGCCTCGCGAACGTGGCATTGCGAGCACACGTTGGCAATCTCTGTGACTCCTGGAGGTCGTGCGCCGTGACTGCCATGACAGGTGCTACAGGTTGGCGCGGAGGCATCGCCACGTTTGAGCAGCGCTGTCGCGTGAACGCTGGCAGACCAATCGGCAACAGGAGTCTCGTTCCGACCGAATGCGCCCATCCGCTTCGCGTCCCCATGACACCGTGCACACGTCTGAGCTACGTTGGCCGGAGCGACCGGCGACCGCGAGTCTCTGACGCGCGTGATCCCATGCGCGCCGTGACAGTCGCTGCATGTGGCCACGCGGGTCTCACCTTTGCGCATCTGCTCGCCGTGGACGCTGGTGAGGTATTGTGCGAATTGATCGACGCGCACCTGTGGATCGAATCGCCGCATGTACGCGGGATCACTGTGACATCGGGCGCACAGCCGCGCGACGTCCGTCCGTGGCGGTGCCGTCTCGGTTCGCTGCCCCGCATGGCAGTCGGCACACGTGATGCCCGAGGAGCCATGCACATCGCTCCGCACTGCGTCCTCGGCCGCCTGCCGGCTCGTTTGAGCGCTCATGGCTGCCACCGAGCAGAGCACGACGATGCCGGATAGCATCGCTGCTCTTGACGGCTTCACGGCTGTCCCTCGCCAGGTATGCGGAGCGCGATCATCGTCATCACAGCCACGAACGCGATGACGAACATCGCGACCCAGCGAACCCGCCGGCGAGCGTGCTCACGGTGACCAACCAGGAACGGCAGCAGCAGAACCAGTATGCCGCACAGAACAAACCCGATCAGGGCGACGAGCTCGCCGCTGATTCCTGCGATGGTCGCCGGCATGTATTTCAACGACTCGAACATCCAGAGGAAGTACCACTCCGGTCGGATGCCGGCGGGCGCCGGGGCGAACGGATCGGCCTTCGTACCAAGCTGCCACGGGTAGAACGCGGAAAGGGCGGCCAGCAGCGCCAGGACGATCGTCCACGCGAACAGATCGCGCAGCACAAAGTGCGGCAAGAACGGTATCGACCGCACGCGGCGCCCCTGTTCACGAGCCATGCGTTCGATCGACGGAGGCAGGCTCATGCCGTGCGCTTGTACCAGCAGCAGGTGGAGAGCGACGAGCACGGTCGTAATCGCGGGCAGTATCGCCACGTGCACGCCAAACATGCGAGTCAGCGTCGCGCCCGTCACGTCGTCGCCGCCTCGCATGAAGCGCACGATGAAATCGCCCGCGGCCGGCACGGCCTCGGCAAGGTCGGTGCCCACGCGCGTCGCAAAGAACGCCAGCTCGTTCCACGGCAGGAGATACCCGCTAAACCCGAAGGCCAGGGTGAGGGTGAGAAGCAACACGCCACTCACCCAGGTAATCTCACGCGGGGGGCGGTACGCTTGGAGAAAGACAACGCTGACGAGGTGCAACAACGCGCAGCCCACCATCAGGTTTGCAGCCCAGGCGTGAATCGACCGAACGAGCCACCCAAACGGTACGCGCGCCATGATGAACTGGACGCTTTCGTACGCTTCGCTCGCACTCGGCCTGTAGTAGAGCAGCAAGAGCGCTCCGGTACCAACCTGAATACCGAACAGGAAGAGCGTCATGCCGCCGAAGTAGTACCACAGCGAGTAGCGATGCAGCGGAACGGTCTTGTGCCGCATCGCGTCGATGAGGGCCTGCATGGGCACACGAGCCTCGACCCATGCGCGCAATCGAGCGCTCATGCGCGTCGCGAGATCACGATTTCATCCCCGTTGAGATTGATGTCGAACGGGGTCAGCGGTCGGGGCGGCGGCCCGGCGATGTTGCGTCCCTCGAGATCGTAGTGGCCGTTGTGACACGCGCACCAGACGTGCTCGAGATCCGGCCGGTACTGAACCGTGCAGTCGAGGTGTGTGCAGGTGGCCGAGAAGGCGCGAAGCTCTCCGGCTGGCGTGCGCACGAGAAGGACCGGCGCGGAACCAAACGGCACGATGCGCCCCGAGTTGGGCGCGAGCGAGGCCGCGCTTCCGCCGCTGACAGTAGCCGTGGCTGCCTCCGGGACATCGGGTGGTACTAGATAGCGAGCAACCGGATAGAGGATCGAGCCGACCACGCCAGCCGCCCACGCCCCGAGCAATCGGTCGAGGACCGTGCGGCGGGATAGCACTGCTCGCATCGACGGGCACATAAAAATGGCCTACTTCTTCTTCAGGCTCCCCAAGTAGGCAACTAGTCCATCGACATCCTCTTTGGCCAGGTTCGGGTACGCTCGCATCGGCGGCTTCCGCTCGGCATTTATCTTCTTCGCCATTTCGACCGGGTTCGCCAGCCACGCGCGGATCTCGTCAGGCTTGAGCTTGCCGCCGACATCGTCCAATTCCCCCTTCGCATTGCCCTTTCCAGCGATCGAATGACAGATGGAACACTTCTGTTCGGTGTAGACCTTCATGCCGCGTTCGATATGTGTTTTGTCCTGGGCCAACGCGAGGTGAGGAGCCGCGAGGCAGACAGCGAAGATGAGAATTGCCTTCCACATGCGGTTAGTCATGGTCACTCCGGTGTTGTCTGGATTACGAGTGCACAACGATTCTAGCCCATCACGGAGTAGGAGCCCGACCGCTCGGCGTCAGCGCCCCGCACGAAACGTCGCTCGAGGAAGACCGTGGCAAAGGCCAGCACAGTTACTGAAGCCGGTACGCGTCGGACGCTCTGTAATCTCTGATTTGGCAGGAAATCACCCACACATGCGGAATGCGGGATCAGCGCCTAGCGTCCAACCCGGGAGGGGGCTTACGCCTTTTTCAAGCTGGCCATATACGCGACCAGCGCATCAACGTCTTCCTTCGAGAGATTCGGATATGCCCGCATGGGCGGCTTGCGGTCGGCCTTGGTCTTCTTGGTCATCTCCACCGGGTTCACCAGCCACGCCCGGATCTCTTCCGGCATCAGTTTGCTCCCGACATCGTCAAGCGCTCCCTTCGCGTTGCCCTTTCCCGCGATCGAGTGACAGACGGAACACTTCTGCTCGGTATAGGCCTTCATGCCCCGTTTGACTTGCGCCTTGTCCTGGGCGAAGGCGACCTGAGTAGTCGCGAGCGAGACGGCCAGAACAGCCGTCGCCTTCCACATGCGGTCGATCATGGTGGTGTGACCTTTCGACGTGAGTACCTCCACGATTCTAATCCATCATTGGGACGGGCCCCGGCGGCAAACATTTCCCGCGGCCCGGAAAAAGTGACGCGGTAAGATGCCGTCCCGATGACGCGTCGTCTCCTAACTATCGCGACGATCCTCCTGATCGTCGGTCTCGTGGTGATCTTCATGGCGACTCCCTACGTGCGAGCCGCCTCGCTGGTCGTACGCGCGGCCAACCTCGGTGGCCGTGCCGAGGCCTATGCCGACGAGTACGCGCGACCGGTCACCGTCGAACCGACGCACATGGTGCCGACGCGCTACGGCAATGTCGCGGCGAAGTTCTACATGCCCGACGGCGAGACGAGTCGCGCCGTGCTGCTCGTTCCCGGCATCCACTCGATGGGCATCGAGGAGCCGCGATTGACGGCGCTGGCCAAGGACCTCGCCGGCACCGGCGTGATCGTCATGACGATGGCGCTGCCGGATTTGCAGGCCTACATGATCACGCCGCGCGCGACCGACGTGATCGAAGACGCCGTGTCGTGGATGGCGCAGCGGCCCAACCTCGCACCCGACGGCCGCGTCGGCATCGTCGGCATCAGCTTCGCGGG